>Ga0247825_10000305_pt1 | contig 30248 bp, 28 predicted proteins | sample 13C_Vanillin_Day_FD_194413 | JGI IMG/M metagenome (GOLD analysis project Ga0247825, IMG submission 194413) | Soil microbial communities from agricultural site in Penn Yan, New York, United States - 13C_Vanillin_Day48 | ecosystem: Environmental > Terrestrial > Soil > Agricultural land | place... | reverse complement strand
CGAGTCGCCTCAGTCAAGCCGCCGGTCGTCGGGGAGGTGTTGCCGTTCACCCCCTGGATGTCGAGAGACGCAGCCGCGCCCCTCTCGGATCCCGACGCGGAGCGACAGCAGCAGCAACAGTAGATGCCACTATTTCGGCACCTCCACTGTTGACGACGTATCGACCGAATACTTGCGATAGCCGGAATACTCCGACGTTCCGCTGCGCCGGAGCGTGAACAGCAGGCCCACGCGGGCACTGCCGTCGTAGCGGACGAGCGCGGGCAGCCACACCTCGCCGTTCACTTTTCGCCGCAGAAACGACAACCGGGCGCCCTTGTGCAGCCTGGCGAGACCCAGGCCAAGCGACAGCGTATCAATCGCCTCGGCGTCGAGCTTCACCAGCTCGTAATCGTCCTCACTAATCCATGCCTGCACATTGAAGTGCCGCATCTGTTTGCCTTCGGTCGTCTTCGGTTTCGCGCCAGGTTTTGGCGTCAGCGAGAAGGCAATGGTGTCGTGCTCTTCGACCCGCTCGCGTCCGACCATCCGGACGTCGAAGACCGTGAAGATGTCGTTCACGGCATCATCGCGTTCGCGGCGGGACTGCTGATACTCCCGAGTCTGGCGTGCGCGCTCCTTCGACGAGTCCTCGGCCAATCGCTGCACCATCGCGGCGGCTTTCCGCTGTCGCTCGCGATCCTGTTTCGCCAGTTCCTGCGCCGGGACCGGCCGGCCGTTCTCGGCAATGAGCCGCTCCCAGCGGGACTCTCCAGGCAGACCTGGATAACTCTCGAAGACCTTCACCGATTCCTCGCGGGTACGCCCGTTCTTGTCGAGCTTCAGCTCACGCCGCGTTTCGACGTAGACGTAGCTGCTTTGCAGCACGCTGTCGGTCTGGAGGTGTTTGCGGGTCTCCCTGATGAAGGATTCCTGATCGGGCAGCGGCCGATTCTGGGCATCCAGAATCGAGCCGGCGATCACAAATCCGAGAACGACCAGGACCCGTTCGGCCAGTGTCATCGAACAGAAAAATGATAGCAACCTTGAAGGCACTCAGGCGTGGACGTTGCAGGGCCGGGGACGGAGGAGAGATGACGCACATGCGGACGACGCTCGTAGTGCTGTGTGTCCTGACCACGGCGGGTTGCGCATCGCGCGCGGCAGCGCCGCGGTCTCCGTCGTCGTCGCCTGCCGCTGCGCGCGCGCTCGACGTCCAGGAAGGCCTCGCCTCCTACTACGCGGACTGGTTCGAGGGACGGACCACCGCGAGTGGGACGGTCTTCGATAACGATGCCTTTGTGGCCGCGCATCCTTCGTATCCATTCGGTTCTGTCGTCAGGGTGACAAATCTGACGAACAAGATGTCCGTCGATCTGCGCGTCGTCGATCGCGGCCCGGCTGCCGCCATCCGGGCCCGAGGCGTCATCATCGACGTTTCACGGGCTGCAGCCCAGCAGCTGCGGTTCATTGCCGGCGGTCGAGTACGCGTTCGCGTGGAAGTCCTCAAGTGGGGTGGCTGACGATCCCGCTCCGGCTCAGGCTGAACCCGGACGGCGTGTCGCCGTAGCCGAAGTCGATGGACGTCATGCACTTCACGAGCTTGTGAAAGTGAAGGTACATGACTTCCCTCCCCTCCGCATCGAACGCCCGCCCGTCGCGCCACCACATTTGCCAGTCGGCGCCGCCGGCCATCAGCGCCTTCTGATACTCGGCGCTGATCGTCATCTCCTGTTCCCAGTAGATCTTCGGCCGCGCCTTGAACGAGCTCTTCGCGATCAGCTCGCGCAGGTGATTCGTCAGGATGTTCTCGTCGAGCCGGAGGTACAGCGGGTTCGTGAGGATGGTGCGAAAGTCGGGCACGATCTCGAACGTCCGGTTGTGCGCCTCGATATTACGCACGAACGTGCCGTGCCCTCCGAGCTTGCGCTGACGCGGTGAGACGATCACGTGAGCATTCAGGATGTCGTCCGTCACAAACCGCCGGATGTCGCCCCAGACGACATCCAGGTCTGAATACGCCCACCACTCGAAGTCACGGAGATCGTCGGCGAACATCAGGCCGTAGATCGGCTTGAAGTCGCAGACCTTCCGCAGGTTCGCCTGCTCAATGGCGATGTTCGCGCCGACGGCCGACGACGCCCTCTCGTTGAAGCCTTTCAGGGTCAACGGCCTTACCCGCACGTTCGGCGGGACCGGACCCGGCAGATCGAAGTCGGCGTACAACAACCATCGCACGTCCGGGTTCGCCTGGCAGGAACGGAGGAACGCCGGCAGCCAGGCCGGTGGCGTTCCGAAATACGTGTTGACGATGGCGATGCTGGGCCTGGAGGGGCTGGCGCTCAACGCGTCACAACCCAGCGATCACGTCTGACGCCTTCCTCCGTCGTGAGCAGCTCGAGGAGCCGCTTCTTGGTCGCCGCATCGGGACTGAACCGCGCCTGATAGACGTACCGCAGGAAATCGGACGGCGCGTCATCCGGAACCGAGGCACCATGCGCGCCGGTGGAGTTCAGGAAGATGAGGGCGCTGTTGCCGAGGCCGGGGACGTCGCGGGCGAGCTCGCATTCCTCGGGCGCCAGCCAGAGCGGCGAGGTGTGCGGTTCGTCGCGCTCCTGGATCAGGCGGTAGAGCTGTGTCCCGTACGTATGCGCGGCACCACGCGGTGCGGCGTAAAACAACGCAACCAGGAATGCCCATCGTGGATCGCGGTGCGGCTTGATCAGGTAGCCGCGGCGGCGAAGCATCAGGCGCGGGTTCGCGGCCCGGAGGGTGATCCCGGACTCCTCCCAGGAGCCGAGCGAGGGCCAGGACGAGCGTACAAAATCGTCGAGCGCGGGGCTGAACGACGCGATGACGGCCGGCAAGAAGGCCTGTTCGACGGCGTCGTGAAACAGATTCCACACGGCGCGGCTATAGGCAGGCGCCATCGTAAACGGCACCGGCATCTCGTCACGCAGATCGTCGGTCTTTTCGAAGAACACCGGGGCCGGCAGCGCCTCGATCAGCCGATCGAAGAAGGCCTCCGGAAAGATGTTCTCGACCACCAGGTGCGGACAGGGGGCCAGCTGCAGCTGGGCCCGCTCGACCGAGCGCGTCACATGGGCGAGCACGGCCTGAGGATCTTCCGTGAGGCGGAAGTCGTCCAGGCGTGCAGCCGACTTTGCATCGTGGGCGTAGGCGGTCGTGACACGTTCGACGCGGGCCTGAAGTTCCGGCAGCGCCGCGAGCGCCTCCTCGTGAGCCGCGAGGGCCTGTTCGACACGCTGCTGGCTCTGCTCAGCCGTGCGGCGGATCTCCCGAAGCTCGCGCACGACGTCCTTGTGCTCGCGCGACACTTGATCGCGGAGCGCGGAAATCGCCTTTTCAGTGGCGCGGAGCTGAGGAAACAGTCGCGAAAGCAAGCCCATACAACAGTTCAGCTACTGTAGCACCGCCCGGCAAAACGAACAGTCATCGTCCTGTACGGATGACGCCAAAACGCGACATTCTGCCGAAACCGGGCTGAAAACGAGTGGTCCGAATCTTGCCCCACAAGCTGCCGGAGGAAGGAACCCATGCTCCGCAGTGCAGCATCAACGATCGCAGTCATCACACTTCTCACGGGCGCCGCGTTTGCGCAGGGCAACGGCCGCAACAGCGCCCGCAACCAGGGAATCCCTCCGGGCCAGATGCCACCTGCCGGGCAGTGCCGCGTCTGGTACGAAGGACGACCGCCGGGACAGCAGCCGCGAGCGACGAACTGCAACGAGGCGGAACGCATCGCGTCGCGCAGCAACAGCGCGCGCGTGATTTACGGCAACGGCACGTATGGCCGGGACGACCGCTACGGACGCGCTGATCGCAATGGCCGCTACGATCCGTACGGCCGTGATGATCGGCGTGTCGGACGCGTCGGCGTCGCCGCCGCCTACAACCAGGGCTTCACGGACGGGGTGACCAAGGCGCGCGAAGACGTGCGCGACGGCGATCGCTACGATCCGGCCCGGCACGACTGGTACAAGTCCGGTGATCGTGGTTACAACAGCCGCTACGGCGACAGGGCGGACTACAGGGCTGACTATCGATCGGGGTTCGTCGAAGGGTACGACGACACCTTCCGGGATAATCGCAACACCAGCACCACCCGGGATCGCGACACCGGCAGAGACGGCGTCAGCATCTGGGACCGCATCACCGGTCGTCAGTAACTGACGCTCCAGACAACGCGCGGGTCCGGCGAAAGCCGGCCCCGCTGCGTTCCTGTCAGGGCGGCGAAGGGCACACGCTCGAAGCGTCCAGCGGACGCAGGTCAGGCTCGACCCACTCCCGCCGCGCTCCCACCGACATCAGCAGCTCTTTCGAGTAGAAGTTCATCAGCGCATCGCGTTTCGCGAGCCCGCTGGCGAGCAGCGACTGCGCCACCGACGCCACCGTGACCCCAGGACGTGCCCGGGCAAACTGCGCCAGCAGGATCAGATAAGCCCGGGTGATCGTCTCGTGGTAGCCGCGTGTGTCGGTGTTCGGGGTGCCGTGGAAGTCGTTCAGCCGGTAAATGCCGGCGCGCATCCTGGTCAGCGCTTCAGTCTCGTCGAAGGTCGCTGCGTGCCAGAGCCCGACGACCAGATGTGCCGCGTGTGTGAACTCCGGCGCCGGTATCGTGACTGCGTGAAAGCGCGCGATGAGATCGGCCAGCTCATCGTCTGTCGGCCACGCCATGCGAGCAGGGCTAGCGCAGCTCGGCGATCAGCGAATCAATCTGCTGATACTGCAGGCACCCGGGGGTCATCTGCGGCGCTGGAGGGCATCCGGTTGCACGCCAGCCGTACTCTTTCTCGACGACCTGAACGACGGCATCACGGCTCGCCCCGCCCTTGATCATCGACTGCAGCCGCGTCCGCATCGCCGCGATGTCGGCGTTGAAGCGGGCGAGATCGGCCTTCGTGGCGACGGGACCGTGCCCGGGGATCACGATGTCGAAGTCCAGCTGCAGCGTGCGCTCGAGCGTCCGCGTCCATTCGAGGAGGCTCCCTCCCTGCACCGCGTCCACGTAGATCGGCACGCCTCGCCGCGAACCGCTGATGAACAGATCGCCGGTGTGGATCGCCTTGTACTCCGGGAAGTAGACGATGATGTCGCCGCTCGTGTGACCGCGACCGAAGTAGTAGGCCTCGACGTCCTTGCCGCTCAAGTGCACGTCGAGCCGATCGCTGAACGTCACACGAGGCAGGCCGATTGGCGTCCCGGGTGTGTCCTCGAAATACGGCCGCTTCAGGTTCTTGAGGTTCGCGTAGACGTTGCGATGCGCGATGACCTCCGCCAGCGGCAGCATCTTGAAGTCGCCGCCTGCGTGATCGTCGTGCTGGTGCGTGTTGATCACATAGCGCAGTGGTCTATCGGTGATCTGCTTGACCTGCGCGAGGATGTCAGCGTGGTTGCGATCGAACATGTCGTCGACCAGCACCACACCGTCCGGGGTGACGTACACGGCGACGTTGCCGCCTTCGCCGGAGATCATGTGCAGGTCGCCCTGCACGCGCTGCGCCTTGAGCGCTCCTGGAGGCTTCGCCGACTGCGTGGCCTGTGCCGAGGCACTCTGTGAGGAAATGACCCAGGCGCTCTGTGCCGCCAGCAGTGCGACGAGCGACGCGGCGAGGAGGAGCCGCCGGTTCATTGCGCGGCGGCGATTGAGTCGACGCGAATGGTCTTCGTCTTCGGGTCGAGTGCTCCGACGACCCTGACTCGCTGCGCCGCGAACTTCTCGGGCGCTTTCTGATCGCTCAACACGTAGGCGCTCTTGCCGTCGTAGAGCACGTAGACCGCGCCGTGCGCGGCGATGCACGCCTTCGTGCATTCAGCGTCCGTCGGCCCCATCTGCATGCGCGAATGGTTGGCGAGCGGACACATGTCGTCGGTAATGATGCCGGTGAACGTCTGCTTCTCCTGCGCGGCCGACACGGCCACGACCAGCAAGAGGCAGAACATCACCGGCTTCATCACGTCGTCCCTGCTTCCTATTCCCCAGGAACCATCAGGTGCGCAGCGCTGGTCCCTGCATCCATGATCCAGACGCCGCCCTGCTTGCCGTTGTCCGGCAGGCCCATGGACTGCGCCGTGGCACCCGGAACGGCAATCGTCATGTGCGGACGCGCCGTGGCCTGATCGGCCCCGCGCACGTGCCACCAGATCGAGCCGAACTCCGGCTTGGCGCGCGAGCCGTCCTTCTCGGCCGCCTGAATGGCCGCCGTGCGCTTCGCGCGATCGGGCTCCGTCTCGAACTTCAGGTTCTGCGCGACCCGATCGAGATTGCCGAGCATCGTGCACTCGAGCGAGAACGCCACCTGACCCGGGAGACCCGAGAGGTCGAAGCAGACGATCCGGTTCGTGCCCTTGCGCAGCGTCGTGTACGTCCAGTTCGCCGGGTTCCACTTGATGACCGTCGCCTGATTCCGGGTGTTCTCCGGCGCGGCGAGCACGGCCTTGTCCACCTCGGCCTGCGAAGCCCCCGGTTCAAGCGGTGGCGGCGGCGCCGGCGCCCCTCGGCCTCCCTGTGCCCACGCACTGGTCGCGATGGCCAGCACACCCACTGCCAAAAGAATGCGTTTCATCGACTGCTTCCTCCTTGGGCCTTGGGCGCTGGGCCTTCGGCCGTGTCCTCGCGGGCATCATTGTAGGTCAGCGCGAGCGTAATGACGCGGGTGCCGTGAAGTAGAATCCGCCCGCTATGGAGCTGACGATCACCGACCTGGTCGCGCGTTTCGAACGTGGCGGGCTGACACGGCGGGAGCTGATTCAGGGGCTCTCCGCTCTCTTCGCTGCCGGCGCGGCCGCACCTGCCGCGGCGCAATCCCCCGGAATGCAGGCGGTGCGCATCGACCACACCTCCGTCCTGGTCACCGACCTGCAACGCTCGGCCGACTTCTACGGCAGGATTTTCGGCCTGAACCCGGTCAGCGAGGACAAGGCGAACCGCATCCTGCGGCTCGGCACCGGCGGCACCGGTGTGAACAGCACCCTCGTCTCGCTGCGCCAGCAGAGCCCGGCCGGCGACATCGACCACTTCGCGATCAGCGTCAAGGGGTTCAACCGGGACACCGTGACAGAGACGCTCAAGCAGCACGGCCTGACTCCGGCCAACAACATCGAGTTCGGCTTTCACATCAAGGATCCCGACGGAGCGGTCGTCCAGATCGTCTGAGTTACACGTTCGCGATACGGCGGCTGTTACCATGGGAGCTCACCCTCTCGAACCCGGACCCATGTACACATCGGACGATCCAGCCCTCGCGCACCTCGTGCGGGAGCTCGAGAACTTTCAGGACATTGCGAGTCATCTCCTGCCGCTCGCCGGCGAAGTGCCCAGGCTTCCAGGCATCGACGTCTGGGGCGGCACCCGTGCGTTAACCGGGGCGGCCGGCGGGGACCACATCATCTACGTCGACTTCAAGCAGCGGTTCGACCTCGGCGCACGCATCGCCCGCGCGCAGGCGGCAGGACGGCCCGACGTTGCCGAGAATCTCCGCCGCTGCCAGGACCGCGCCGGCATCGCCATCGTCGACGTCGCCGGACACCGGATGACCGACGCGCTGCTCGCGGCCATGCTGCATCAGGCCTTTCTCGTCGGCGCGCTCTACGAGCTCGACATGAACGGGCAGATCACGCGCCACCTGTTCGAAAACCTGAACACACGGTTCTATCAGTCTTCAGGGGCGCACAAGTACCTGTCGCTGATCTATGGCGAGATCTCCGCTGATGCGCGATTCCGCTTTCTATCGGCTGCTCACCCGCTGCCGCTGATCTTCTCGAACCGCAACGATCGGTTCATGGAGGTCGGCCCGCACCAGCGCGTCTCGTTTCCACCGGTGGGCATGCTTCCTTCGTTCGATGCCATCGACCGGAACGTCACGGAAGCCAGCATGCTTGGCTTCAAGGACACGTACGAGATGAACGAGTGGCGAATCATGGGCGCCGGAGACATTCTGCTGCTCCCCACGGACGGGCTGACGGAACACCGCCGCGGTGAACAGCCCTACACGCCGGAGGCCCTCGAAGCGAAGGTGCGTGCGGTGAAACACCTCGACGCGCGCGGCATCTACGAGGCGATCATGGAGGACGTCGTCGCGTTCGCGGCGCCCGCCGACGACATCAGTCTTGTGGTGGTGAAGTTGAAGGGATAGGGGGGAGGCCTCACCTCCCAACTCCCAACCTCCGACTCCCAAAGTCGCTTGCCGGGCGCCTTGGAAGTCGGGAATTGGAAGTTGGGAGTTCGCAGCCAGTTGCGCTAGCGACCGGGCGCCTTACAGGACCAGTTCGCGGCGTCCTTGATGTCGCCGCTTCCCTTGTATTCCAGCCCCTGAGGATACTGGCAGATCGGACGCGTCATTCCCGCGCCGGTGCCGAGGATCGTGTCCGGAGCGACACCTTTCTCGACCCATTTTTCGAGCGTGCCGATCTGGTCGAACCCGTTGACGCCAGGACCGCCGCCGCAGTGGCCCATCCCGGGCACCATGAAGAGGCGCATCCAGTCGTTCTGGTTGCTGCCCATCTTCTTCAGCACCTGTTCGTAGTACCAGACCGTCGTTTCCGGCGTGATGCCGGTGTCCGACCAGCCATGGAACATGAGCAGCTTGGCGCCGCTCGACTTGAACTTGGACAGGTCCGGATTGACCGAGTCGACGTAGCCGATCTTGTCGTCGAGATACTTCATGTCGCGATCAAAGTCGAACTTCTGCCACGGGAAGTCTTTCTCGTTGTACGCGATACGGACGAGATCGAACGTTCCGCCGGCTGGATTCGCGGACGGCCGCGCGGCGCCGATCGGATTGCCGAGCGCCTGACCTGAGAAGATCAGCTCGCCCTTCGAGTTCTTGACGCCGCCGTAAAACGTCTCGACGGTGACCATCTGCGCGTCAGTGAGGCAGCTCTCGGTCTTGCCTGCCTTGCATTTCAACACCGACAGGTCCACCTTGCACGCACGCGGGTTGGACAGGAAGCCCTCCTTGTGCGTGTCGCAGCTGTTCATCACCAGGTTGTTGACGAGCGCCGCGTCCTCAGTAGACATCGCGCGGTCCGGATTGCGCGCGAGGCTGATCGCGCGTTCCACACCAGCCGTCCACATGTGGATGTGGCGGTTCGCGAGAGCGCCGGCGATGATCCCGTCGTAGTCGTCCGGGTAACGCTGGGCCTCCATGACTGCCATGCGTCCGCCCGTTGAACAGCCCTTGAAGTACGAATACTGCGGAGCGCGATCGTAGAACTCCTTCACGACCTGCTTCGCCTTGACCGTCATCTCGTGCGTCGCGCGATATCCGAAATCGATCATCTTCTCCGGATGACCAATCGCCCAGTCTCCGCCCTGCTCCTGGTGGCCGGTATCCGTCCCGGCCGTGGCGTAGCCGAGACGCAGAGCCTGCGGCATGTCGTTGGTCATGCCCTGAATCGATCCCGCGAAGCCGCCGTTGCCGACACCCATGAATTTCCCGTTCCACTTGTCCGCCGGCGGGAGCCACAGTTCCATGTTGATCAGCGAGTCGGACGACGGCTTGAGAACAAGCTGCACGCGGCAGTGCTCGGGAATCGTTCGCGGTGCAGCCGGAGGCCCGCCGGCACGTGGGCCAACCGCCGCCTGGCGTCCGCCGGCCGGCGCGTTAGCGGCTCCGCGTCCGCCCTGACCGTCCGCACGGCCACCACCGGCGCCTCGCGCTGGAGCCGCGCCAGGCGCAGGACGCGCCGGCGTCGGTGTGGGCACCGGGCCTTCCGCGACGAATCGCGCGCTGGTAATCGTTGCCTTGTCGAGCTTGAGACTGGCGAGGCCGTCGCAGGGCGTTGGCGCTGCGGCCGCGCCGAGAAGCATGAGAGCGATGCTGCCGATCATGGGGCGTCCCTCCTCCGCGCGTCTCGTCGGCAGGCGTCAAGGCAGTCCGTCGAGCGCCGCGGGCACGCGTAGGATGGGCGCGCCCGCGGCGCGTTGCAAGAGAAAACTGCGGAACTACTTCCGCGCCACGGGCCAGCAGACCTGCGTTTTCCAGTCCTTCGGATCGGGAAACTCTGTCGGGTCGGTGATGTAGTCCTCCCACGGTGCGCCGGCCGGACGCAGGCCGTTCTGCTCGATCCACCTTTCGAGCGCGGCATAGGCCTCGGTCAGGGTTTCATACGGGCCCGCATGGATGGTCGTGGCCGCGCTCCCAGCTGGAAGGACGTCTTCAATCACTTCTCCTGCTGCCGCTGCTGTCGTCGCCTCCGCCTGGCGCGAGACGACGCGCATCGCCGGCTCGATCGTCAGCAGGCCCGCTCCCACCTCGGCGTAGCGCGTCAGCGGATGTCCGGCAAGCGCGATCCCGTGCTGCTGCGCGTACACGAAGATGTGCGGCAGCGCTTCGCCGATGGCCGATCCAATCTCCGAACGTTTTACCCGTCTCCTGACGAGGAGCACGGGCTGCGCGTCGAGCTCTTTCTGCACGATGTCGTAGGTCATGTCAGTTCCAATCGAGTGGCCGTTCAACGGCATATGAAACAGTCGAAGACAGGGGGCGTAGAGCTGCACGGCGGTCGCGTGGCGCCTGGCGGCACCTCGATCGACAGTTGCCGAGAAGCCGCGCGTGCGGTAAGCCGTCGGCGTCATGCCGAAACGTTTCCGGAACGCTCTGCTGAACACTTCGTGGCTCTGGAATCCGCAATCGAGGGCGATATCCAGCACCGATTGGCTTGTGGTGAGCAGCAGTACGCCAGCCCGGCTCAAGCGCAGCCGCTGCGTGTACGCCTTTGGCGTCTCTCCCGCGACGTCCACAAAGAGCCGGTGGAGATGGAACGGTGAGAGGCCGGTCTCCGCAGCAAGTGTGGCCAGCGAGACGTCCTCGTCCAGCCGGGAGGCCGCCACTGACAGTGCAGGCTGCACCCGCTGGAACGCGGCGCTCATGGATGACGGCTCCGCAGCGCCCGCACTGCGCTGTCGATTAGCTCCCTCAGCACTCCACGATCGACGTCGCTCAGGCGCTTCAGATAGAGGCAGCCCTTCCCGGTCCGATGCTTGCCGAGCTTCGCGAGGAGATCCTTCTGCTCGAGACCTGGCCCGAGATACAGCACGAGGTCCTGCTTCCGCGGTGAAAAGCCGGTGAGCAGCATGTCGATTTCCCGTCCGTCGGCGTACCTGTTCCGGTAGGTGTCGAACCCGACAATCGAGCCCCACATGCGCGCGGGCTTGCCGGTCGCGCCCCGCATCAGGGCGATCAACTCACGGCAGTCCTTCCGCCGCCCCTCGTCCTCGAGCGTGTTGATGAAGGCCGTGGGGCTGTCGGCCGTAAGCTTCGTTTTGAGCTCCGCCATGTGGTGATGCCAAGTCTACCCGCCTCCCAGCGCGGCAAGCTTGACGTTTCTTGCGGTGACACACGGTGGTGCTCTCACGGGCGCCGGCCCCGCACCAGACCCGCAAGAAGCAGCGACAACGTGCGAATCACACCATCGACCGCACTCGCCCATGACGCGGCCTCGGCACGGCGCTCGTCCACGAGCATCTGGATTGCCGTGGCTCGCAGCGGCTCCGCGACTCCCATCAGGAACGACAACAAGACGACGGCGGCCAGAAAGATATCGGGTGCAACAGCCATCGTTGCGAAACAGGCGGTGGCGGCCGCCAGAAGACCGTACTGAGTTGCGACGTTTGGCCGAAGGTATCGAGACAGCGCGGCGCCCGCCGCTTCCGCCGTCGTGATTGCAGTGACCAGAAGAGTCAGTTGTGTCGGAGTCGACGCTTCAGCCGTCTGGGCGATGAAGGCCGTTCCGTTTGCGACTCCGGCGATAAGCGCCGCCGGGGCAATCAGGCGCACGAGGGCAAAGACTGCGGGCGGGCGCCAACCGATGCCGCTGGCATGACCGTCCAGTGAGGATGTCGGGGGCGGCGACGTCATCGCCAGGGCCAACGCAACACCGGATGCGGCGAGCACCGTTTCGGCAATCCAGGCGGCAGCGAATCCTGCCGTCTCGACGATCACACCGCCGACGAGCATCATCGCGACGAGCGCAATCAACTCCAGGCTGTGCGCCCTGGACTCGATCTGCTGGAAACGATGCGGCTGACCAGCGGCTGCGCAGGATTCGAAGAGCAGCGCCTGATCCGCGCCGGATCGGAACGTATCGCCAAGCGCGACACACAGGCTCGCGAGCAGGAGCCCAGGGATTCCCTCCCCAAGCCAGCAGAGGAGCATCCCCGCTGTCTGGAAGATGGATCCGGTGATGAGGCTGAAGCGATGACCGAAGCGATCGGCAAACCTGCCGGTCGGGACTTCCAGCAACGTGATGGCGATATCGCCCGCCGCGAGGATGACCGCCACGGCCGCCGGCGAGACGTGCTTGTACTGCACCCACCAGAGCAGATACAGCGCGTGGGTGATCCCTTCCACCGTGACAACGCGGTAGAAGGGATAGAGGAGGAGGTTACGTCGAACCGAACATCAATTCGGAGGCATCAGCGTGAACCGTCTCTATTACAGCACGGGTTGCCGGTATGATGCTTAGCCGTTGAGCACAGTCGATCCCATCCGCACCTGCGCGGTCGTCATCCCGACCTACAACGAGCGAGAGACGCTTCCCCACCTGATCCGGCAGCTCATGGAAATCGAAGGCGTCCGCGTCCTCGTCGTCGACGATGGGTCGCCGGACGGTACCGGCGAGATCGGAGAGCGGCTCGCCTCCACGTTCCCCGGTCGCATCGAGGTGATGCACCGCGTGGGCCGCGGAGGTCTGGGGTCGGCGTACATCGAGGGCATGCAGCGCGCGCTGACGTATCACACCGATCTCATCGCTCAGATGGATGCCGACCTCTCGCATGACGTTCGTTATCTTCCGGCGATGATTGCCGCGACGGCTGACGCCGATCTCGTGATCGGCTCGCGTTACGTGCCGGGAGGCGGGGTGTCGAACTGGTCGCTCGATCGCCGTGTGCTCAGCCGGTTTGCGAACTTCTATGTCAGGGTTGTCACGGGCCTCGGTGTGCGTGACGCAACGGCCGGCTACCGGTGCTGGCGGCGCTCCACGCTGCTGCAGCTGCCGCTCACGCGGCTGAAGTCCAACGGCTACTCCTTCCAGGTGGAGATGCTGTGGGAGACCGTCCGCCGCGGCCTGCGTGTGGCGGAGGTGCCGATCGTCTTCGTCGAGCGTGCCCAGGGCCGCTCGAAACTGAACCGCGCCACGATCATCGAGTCCATCTGGATGCCGTGGCGGCTTCGCCGAGCAAAGGCACGCGACGCCACGTGACCCGGAAGCACGTCATCGGCGCCGTCCTCCTGATCCTGATCGCGACAGTCGTCTTCGCGGTCCGCATCTCCAGCGAGATGAGGGACTTCGAGGTCTACTGGACCGGAGGCGTTCACGCCGCCGCTGGCGAGCCGCTGTATAGCGCAGACGACGGTCACTATCGGTACAAGTACTTCCCGGCGTTCGCGGTCCTGGCCATCCCGCTCAGCCTGATTCCACTGCCGGCGGCCAAGGTCGTCTGGTTCGCAGCGTCCGTCGTCCTGCTCGTGCTGCTCATCCGGCTCAGCGTCGATCTGCTGCCGGAGCGGCGGGCTCCCGCGGTCTTGCTCGCCACATCGATCGTCGTCGTGCTCGGAAAGTTCCTCGGGCACGAGCTGGCGCTCGGACAGGCGAACCTGCTGTTCGCGGTGCTCGCCGTCTGGGCCGTCGTCGCCATGAAAACCGGGCGGGAAACCCTGGCGGGCGCGCTCATCGCCCTGACGATCGCGGTCAAGCCGTACGGGGTGATCCTGCTCCCGTGGCTCATTGCGCGAAAGCAACGCGCATCGATTGTTGCCGCCACGATTGCCCTGGCCGTCATCGTCGTTCTGCCAGTGCCGTGGTACGGCCTGGGGACGATCGCGTTGTACCGGGACTGGCTGACAACCGTCACCGAAACCACGGCACCCACGCTGACCAGCCAGGACAGCGTGTCCTTCGCCAGCATGTTTGCGAAATGGCTCTCCCCCGGTCCGCTCGCGACCGCGCTCGCCACGATCACGAGCATCGGTGCGGTGGCAATGGCAGGCGCAGTGTTCAAGCGCCGTTCCGAGGTCTCATTTCCGGAAGCGCTCGAGGCGAGCGTGCTGCTGATGCTGGTTCCGATGCTCTCGCCTCAGGGCTGGGACTACGTCCTGCTCCTGGGGGCGCCTGCCGTCGCGATGCTGGCCAACTATCGCGATCGACTCCCGGCTGCGCTCAACAAGACCGTTGTCGTCGCTGCACTCGCGATGGGATTGAGCATTTACGACCTGATGGGCCGCCGCGCGTTCGGCGCATTCATGCAGGCCGGGGCGATCAGCCTCTGCGCAAGCGTGATGATCGCCACTCTGTATGTGATGAGGGTCCGGAAGATCGCGTAACGAGCGGCACGCAGCGGCTCCCGCGCAATTGCGAGCGCCGCCGCGGCCAAGGTCTGATGGTTGCTAGTTCGTCCCGACGGTCGCCGGCGAGCCGCCGCCGACAACGGCCTGCATCACCATGTTCTCGTAGTCGCGCAGGAACTCCTGGTTCGATGTCTGCGTCATCACGACCGCGACGAGCTTCTCCTTGCGGTCAACCCAGAAGTGCGTGCCGTAGGCGCCGCTCCACCCGAACGTGCCCTCCGTGAGGAAGGAATTCCGCGCGACCGGATCGTTGACGACCCGCACGCTCAGGCCGTAGCTCTCGCCCTTCTGGCGGCCTGGCAGCGTGTCCGGGGCGAAGACGGAGCCCATCAGATCCACCATCCGCGGGCTGAGCAGCCGGCGTCCATTCAGCTCGCCGCCGTTGACCAGCATCAGCGCAAACTGCGCGTAGTCGGCGGCCGTGCTGAACAATCCGCCGCCTCCTGAGAAGTAGATGCCGTTGACGAAGTTTGGATACTGCGCCGGGCGAAGGCCCTCGTTGGTCCGGCTATAAAGCTTGACGAGGCGCGGATTGCCTGTGGGCGCGATGTAGGTGGTGTCCTTCATCTCCAGCGGATCGAAGATGCGCGTCTTGACGAAGCGGTCGATCGGCATGCCGGATGCGACCTCCACAACTCGGGAGAGCACGTCGAAGCCGGCCGCGGCGCTGTACGCCCAGCGCGTGCCCGGCTGGAACTCGAGCGGAATCTTGCCGAGGCGCGGGATGTAGTCGGCCAGGGTTTCCTTCGGTCCCGCTGCCACGGACCGATTGGCGAAGTTGCTGTTCGTGCCGCTGACAACACCGGACGTGTGCGTGAGCAGGTCGCGGATCTGCACTTCGCGCTCAACGGGAACCGTGTAGTAGCGAGGATCCGGCGCTGCGCCTCGCCCGCCCTGACCGGCCGGCGCTGCAGGCGCCGCACCCGCGCCACGCGCGCCGGGCGCCGCGGGAAGCGAGACGGCCACAGTCATGTTGCGCCACTCAGGGATGAACTTGGAGACCGGATCCTGCAGCCGGACCTTGCCCTCTTCCATCATCATCAGCGTCGCGACGCCGATCACCGGCTTCGTCATCGACATGATGGCAAAGATGCCGTCCTTGGCCATCGGCTTCTTCGCCTCGAGGTCCATCTGTCCGAACGCCTCGTGATAGCCGACGCGCCCGTTGCGCGCAACGAGTGCAACCGCTCCGGAGAAGCTGCCGGCCGCGATGTGACGCTGCACGAGCTCCGCGACTCTCTTCAGGCGCTCGGACGAGAGGCCAACTTCTTCGGGTTTGGCGCTGGGTGCCGCCGCAGTCAGCGGCCACGTCAGGGTCAGAGCGAATACGACAATAAAACCAGCCAGGACCGTTCGAATCGTCTTCAGCATGTCTTCATCTCCGGCTTGCCTCGCCAAGCCCGAGGGCGCAGGCGCGCGAATGCTAGCACCTTTTCAGGTCCTTCATGAATTGACAGCGTGAAGCAGTTCGACGTGGCTGCATCCTTGCGATTCCGGCATCCCGAAGGAGTGTGGGATGTCACACAGGGCACTGCTCAGGGCCACGATCGGTACCGCGGTCGTCATTTTGGCGCTGGCGGCCGCCAGCCAGCGGGAGGTGAAGGCAGTCGGCCCGACGCTCGTCGATCGCAACCTGATCCTGCGAAAAATGGCAGTCGGGTTCGACCAGCCGGCGTCCTTTGAATTCCTCGCCCCCAATGATGTGCTGGTCCTCGAGAGGGCGACGGGCAAAGTGATCCGCGTGTTCGGCAACAGTCATGCGACAGTGCTCGACCTGCCGGTGAACAACGCCTCGGAGCGAGGCTTGCTCGGCATCGCCCTGCATCCGGACTTCGCGACGACGCGCGAAGTGTTCCTCTACTGGACGGAGAGCCTGACGGGATCGGACACAAGCGTCCTGAACGCGACGCCGATTCTGGGCAACCGCATCGACCGGTTTGTCTGGGACGGCGCCAACCTGACCATGGCCGCCAATGTGATCAGACTGCGGGCGATCCAGCAGGACCCGGGACAGTCCGAGCGGGGCAGCAACAATGGCGGCGCGCTGCGCATCGGCCCGGACGACAAGCTGTACGTCTTCGTCGGAGATCTCGGACGGCGCGGCCAGCTGCAGAACCTGCGTTGCGGGCCGATCAACAGGGACGACTGTCCGCCGCTTTCTCCGATGCCGGACGATCCGTTCGGCGGCCCTGCGCCCGACGATGAGCATCTGAGCGGTGTCGTCCTGCGGCTCAATCTCGACGGGACGGCGCCATCCGACAACCCGTTCTTCGCCGCGGGCGCGGCGATAGGCGGTGAAGTCGGCGCCAACATTCAGAAGATCTATTCGTTCGGCCACCGAAGCAGCTCCGGGATGGCGTTCGATCCAAGGGGAGGCGCCTTGTGGTTGCAGGAGAACGGTGACGACAGCTTCTCCGAGCTCAATCGCGTGACGGCGGGCATGAACGGCGGATGGGTCCAGCTCGCCGGGCCGCGGTCGCGTATCACGCAGTTCAAGTCAATCGAGACGACGTTCGGTGGGGTGAACCTGCAACAGCTCCGCTGGCCAACGGCGAACATCGCCGACAGCACATCGGAAGCGCTTTCCCGGCTGTTCAGCCTTCCCGGCTCGCACTACGAGGATCCGGAATTCAGCTGGAAGTGGGAGGTCGCGCCCGCAGGCATCGGCTTCATAGACAGCCGCGATCTCGGCTCGCCGTACGAGGGCGACCTCATCGTCGGGGCCGGCACTTCCCTGCTGGAAGGCGGATACCTCTTTCGGTTCCAGCTCACCAGCAATCGGCGGAGGGTGGAAGTCACCGATGCCCGGCTGAACGACCGTGTCGCCGACAACCTCGAGAAGAACGAGATTACCGAAAGCGAGAGCCTGCTGTTCGGTCGCGACTTTGGCGTCGTGACCGACGTAGGCACGGGCCCGAACGGGAACCTGTTCGTGCTGTCGCTGTCGAACGGCGCCCTCTACGAGATTGGGCGCCGCTAGAAGGGAGTCCCGCACTTTCGGGCGAATTCATCTTCGGTGGGAGCCTGGAAGGAGTAGGATCCCCCCTTCAGATGGAAGACGTCCGCCTCTGGCTCGCGGCGATCGTCGACTCCTCGGACGACGCCATCATTTCGAAGAACCTCGATGGCGTGATCATGACGTGGAACCGGGGTGCCCAGCGGTTGCTGGGGTACTCGGAACATGAAGCCGTCGGGCAACCGATCACCATCATCATCCCGCCTGAACTGCACAATCAGGAGCGGGAGATCCTGAAGCTGTTGCGGTCGGGTGAGCGCGTCGACCATCTGAAAACGCGGCGCGTCGCGCGGGACGGCCGGCTCCTGGATGTCTCCCTCACCGTCACCCCAGTACGAGACGCACGCGGCACCATCGTCGGCGTATCAGCAATTGTGCGGGACATCACCGAGAGCACACGGGCGCAGCGGGCGCTGCGCGAGAGCGAGCAGAGGCTGGCCAACCAGGCCGTCCGCGTCAAGACGTTGCAGACCATAAGCACACGCGTGACTCCCGACTTGAGTCAGGAGCCGCTGCTGGCACAGATTCTCGACGCGGCGATGGCATTGATGGCTGCTGACGCGGCGAGCGTTCAGCTGTTCGATCCGGAAGCACAGTCGCTGAGGCTCCTCACCTGGAGAAACCTCCATGCCGACTCGGCGGCATTCTGGCGCCGGGTCACGAGCAAAGCGGGCAGCACATGCGGCCGGGCACTACGCGACAACACGCGCGTGCTCGTCGCCGACGTCGAGTCGTGCGAGTACATGGCCGGTACACGGGACCTCCAGGAGTATCGCCGGTCGGGCATCGCCGCCGTGCAATCCACGCCGTTGTACTCACGCGGTGGCAAGCCTCTCGGCATGATCTCCACCCACTGGCGGGTGCCCCACACCCCTACGGAAGACGAATTCCGCCTGTTCGACGCCCTCGCGCGCCAGGCCGCGGATCTGATCGAGCGCGATCGCAGGAGCGAAGAACGATTCCGCGAGATTGCCAATACGGCTCCAGTCACCATCTGGATCACGGACGCCAACAACCAGTGCACGTACGTCAATCAGCCGTGGTTGGACCTCACTGGACGGCCGTTCGAAGACGCGCTTGGCGAGGGATGGGCGAAGAGCATCCACCCCGAAGATGCCGACCGGAGCTGGCAGACGTTCAGCGCTGCGTGCGACCGACGCGAACCGTATCAAATGGAGTATCGCGTCCGCCGGCACAACGGCGACTACCGGTGGGTCACCGATACGGGCAAGCCGCGATTCAACGACGACGGATCGTTTGCGGGCTTCATCGGTTCGGTTGTGGACATCACGGAGCGCAAGCTGGCCCACGAGGCGCTGTCCACGATCAGTCAGCGGTTGATCGAGGCGCAGGAGCATGAGCGCGCGCGCCTGGCGCGCGATCTTCACGACGACGTCAACCAGCGGCTGGCGCTGGTGAACATGCGTCTCGAAGCGTTGTCGCGAGCTCTTCCGGGCTCAGCGGCCGACGCCGCGCAGCGGATCGAGGAAGCGCGCCAGGACGTTACGAGTCTCATCACCGACATACAGGCCCTGTCGCATCGCCTGCACCCGCAGCGCCTGGAGTTCCTGGGAATCGCTGATGCGGCTTCCGGGTTGTGCCGCGAGATTTCCACTCAGCACGGTATCGACGTCGGGTTTGCCGCCAATGGCGTCCCCGAAGGCCTGCCCAAACGTATTGTGGTGTGCCTGTATCGGGTGCTGCAGGAAGCCTTGCAGAACGCAATCAAGCACAGCGGCACTGGAAGGATCAAGGTGTCCCTCCGTGGCGCGGCCGATCAGATCGAGTTGACAGTCGACGACTTCGGTAACGGCTTCGATCTGGGCGCCCCGCGGGGACACGGGCTGGGACTGACAAGCATGAACGAACGGCTGAAGGCCATTGACGGCCAGCTTGCCGTCCGTTCACAGCCTGCACGGGGCACATCGATTCGTGCGCGCGTACCTCTGCTCCGCCACGGAGCACAACCCCGCAGCGCGGCGGCGACAGCGGGCCGCTAGAGGCTCGCGGCGCGCCGGCTGGAAACTACTTCCGTTCCAGGACCGTCGTTCCGCTAACCGGTTGCCCCTGCGCGTTCGTCGATGTGAACGAGCGCGTCAGCGTCTTGCCGTCCCGGCTGAGGGAGAGCTTCACACGCGTCCGCTCCTTGCCCTTCTGCAACGCGGTCATGTCAATCGTGTTCGAGTCACGCCGGCTCACGACGGTCGAGTCGTAATTGCGCTGGCCCTTCGGAGCCTGCACGGTGCCGCCGGCTTTCGGGAGGACCAGGACGTCTGCTGATATCTCCGAACCTGTTGCCGTTTTTCCGGACGTGGTGATGAGCAGGTTGCTTCCCTCTTCAGCGATCATCAGCGTCAGTTCCGGAGGCACCTGACCACCCGTCGTCGCCGATTTGGCTGGGTTGAGCTTGTAGGTTCCAACAAACGGGTCCGCCGCGCTCGTGACACACGGAATCGCAATCAGCGCAAAGGCAAGGGCCAAAACCTTCATCGTTCTCTCCTCGCTGGTCATTCGTGCGCGTTCTGTCACGTCGCACACGGACAGCGACGGCTGTGCTCGCATCTTCTGTGCCGTAAGCAAGCTCAGGAGTGAAGAGGTGGTGGGTAAGCTCAGGAGTGGATCGCGCGATCAGTTGCGAAGCTTCCGCTCCCACTCGGCGACGCCTGCGGCATTGCGGGTGTCGCGATAGAGCTGCAGCAATGCCTCGCCCACCTGCTCGCGGCTCATGCGGCTGGCAGCGTTTGGATTGACCGCTTTGCCGGTGGCCATGGCGTCATAGCCAGAGATCAGGAGCGGTTCGGCCTCCGCGTACCGCTTCTGTCTTGCCAGGGTCGCGCCGAGCATGCCGGTGGTATTGGCGCGTTCCCACGCGTCGGGCGATACGCGCGTCATTCCGTCGAGCGCCTCGCGCAACGTCTTCTCCGAATCGGCCAGGCGGCCCTGCATCAATTGCGTCCAACCCAGATGTGCCTGGGTGGCAAATGCGGCCAGCGATTCACGCCCGGCGACGCGACGTTGCATCTCGAGCAGCGGCACGAACGCGCGCTCGGATTCGGCGTACTTGCCCTGCGCGGCGTAGACGTCGGCAAGCAGGAAGGCGTCGGTGCGTGTCTGGTTCGAGGTTTCACCAGGTGTGACGACGACGAGAGGCACGAGCTTCACTAAGTACGGCTCGGCCTCGGCGAACCGCTTGTCGTTGCGGAGTCTCGTGCCGATGTTGCGCAGCGCAAACGGCAGCACGTTGGCCATCAGATCCTTGTTCGGATCCGGCCTCGCCATGATCGGCGCCAGGGTCTGCTGGGCCTCGGCAAGTTTGCCCTGCAGCGCGTAGATACCAGCCAGTATCGACGTCAGGCTCAACTCCTCCTGGCCGGCGCGACGCGACGCTTCCATCGCTTCGAGGAGCGGCGGGATCGCTTCGTCGAGCCTGTTCTGCTGGAAGGCGTTCGTCGCCCTCGCCGCGGCGATCGCGACCATTTCAGGGAGCGAAGTGGCCCTGGTCTCGGCCAGTCCCTTCGACACGTCCGTCAGGACCCTGGCACGCTCGGCGCGGTCCGCCGGGCGCGCCTGCACCGCAATCTGCTGCAGTGTCGTTGCGAGCCCAATCGTCAGCGTATCCTTCTCGCCGAGCGTCCGCCGCGCGGACGCATAGGCGGCTTCCCCCACGCGCTGTGCGTCGGCGAATTTCTTTTCCTGCGCGTAAATCGCCACCTGAATCGCCAGCGCGCCGATGGTGTCCTTGTGATCCGGGCCCAGGGTTCGCTGGCGGCCTTCAGCTGCGCGCGCGGCCAGCGGTTCGGCTTGCTCGAGCTTTCCCCATGTCAGATAGATGCCAGCCAGATCGAGTGTGTACTGCAACGTGTCCGCATGATCGGGACCGGATCGCCGGCGCTGGACCTCGAGTATCTGCTTCATGCGCGCCTCGGCAGGTTGCCAGCGGCGCTGGTTGGCGTCGATGGCTACCAACCGGCGCAACGCCTTCAACGTGTCCGAATCCTCGTCACCTTGCGCGCGACGGCGAATCGCTACCGCGCGATCGAACTGCGTCGCCGCCTTGTCCCAGAGCAACAGCCCCATGTACGCGGTCCCAACCGCCTCGCGAACGCCCGCCTCGACGAGCGGCTGACCGGCAAACGTGCCGTCGATCCTCGCTGCCGTTCGATCGAGAGCACCGCTGACGCTCAGGTCCTGCGCCGCCGCGCGATCGATGCCGCCCGTCACCTGCTCGAAGAGGTTCTTCTGGAGGAACTCGCTGACGGCCTTTGCGGTCGCTGACTCGGTGTCGGCGCGCTGCTTCTCCGCGACCGCGCGATCCCGCTCTTGCTTCGCCTGCCCTTCCGCGGCAATGGCTACGCCCCTCGCGGCCACCGCGTCGTCACGGGCAGAGGTCGCCGACCGTTCAGCAGCAGTGGCTCGATCGCGCTGCACCACGGCAGCGCGCCCGGCCGCCGCGGCACGATCGCGCTCCTGCACCGCCGCGTATTCGGCCCGGCTGGCGCGGATCGCCTGCCACGTGCTGACGACAACGCCTGCGACGAGCACGACGAAGACCGCCGCCACTCCGCCGACCAGTGCCTTGTGCCGGCGGGCAAACTTCTCCAGCTGGTAGCGTGCAGTCGGCGGCTGCGCGACGATCGGCTCGTCCTTCAGGTAACGCGTGATGTCGGCGGCCAGTTCCGCCGCCGATGAGTAACGCCGCGTCTTGTCCTTCTCGAGCGCCTTGGCAGCAATCGTCTCGATGTCGCCGCGGTAGCGGCGATCGATTGTGCTGAGTCTGGACGGATCCTCCTCGCGGATCGTCTGCATCGCCTCGTGCAGGCGCTTGCTGATCTGGTACGGCAGCCGTCCGGACAGGAGCTCGTAGAGGATGACGCCCAGCGCATAGACGTCGCTGCGGGTATCGATGTCGAGCGGGTCCGCCAGCACCTGCTCGGGGCTCATGTAGTTCAGCGTGCCCACCAGCTGCCCCACATCCGTCTGCAGCGTCACCTGCGTGTCGCTGTCGGTGACGCGCGCCACGCCGAAATCGAGAATCTTCGGCTGCCCGGCCTCGTCGACAATGATGTTGCCGGGCTTGAGGTCGCGGTGAATGAGGCCGCGTTGATGCGCGTGGTGCACGGCGTCGCAGATCTTCACCATCAGCTCGAGCCGCTCGCGGAGGCCCAGACGACGGCTGTCGGCGTATTCGCGCAGCGACGCACCGCGGATGAACTCCATCGCGAAGTACGGCTGCGAGCCGAAGCCGGTGTCGGCCGTCCCCGCGTCGTAGATCTGAGCGATGCCTGGATGCTGCAGCCGGCCGAGCGCCTGCGCTTCCTGTGCGAAGCGTCGCAGCAGCTCGGGGCCGGCCAATCCCGGCTTGATGACCTTCAGCGCAACCGTGCGGCGAGGCTGATCCTGCTCGGCCTCGTAGACGGCACCCATGCCGCCCTCGCCGATCAGGCGAACGATGCGGTAGCGGCCAATCCTGGCGGGCAGCGCCGCGTCGGTAACCGCCATGGCCTCCGCAAACGTCACCGCCGTATCCGAAACGGTCGGCGCGTCCGGAGCAATCGTGGGAGCGTCCGCCGGCGTGGTGACACCCTCGGCAAACGTCGGCAGATCTTCAGGCCTGGGCCGGTCGCTCATCCCGGGGGAATGTACACCGTGGAAACGACGATGTCTCTACGATCCAATGCGGAGCTGGGCGTTTCGATTCGCGCGCCCGGGTTAACTGGATTGCCTTAAGATTGGGGTTTACGGCGCAGTGGAGACCTGAATGTTTGGCATAGGAGGCGGCTTCTGACTGGCACAATTCGAACCTTACGAGTCGACAAGGGATTCGGCTTCATCAAAGACGATACGGGGAAGGAGTACTTCTTTCACCAGAGTGCGGTGTATGGCGAGGGAATCGACAATCTGCGTGAGGGCGACAGCGTCGAGTTCGACGTCGGGCAGGGACCGAAAGGGCCCCGCGCCGAGAATGTGCGGCGCACGTCCACCTAAATAGAGCATGCGGTCTCGACGCGCCACTCAGGATCCCCGCCGGTGAGCGGCGCGTCGGAGCTCGGATGGAGATCATGAAAGTCGTTGTGGATATGAACTTATGCGACCTCCACGGGCTCTGCGTGGAGGCGGCGCCGGAGGTGTTCGAGATCGGCGACGACGGCGAGCTGCACGTCCTGAACGGAACGCCCGGCCAAGATCTACGCGCGAAAGTGGACAAGGCTGCGCGCGAGTGCCCGACAGGAGCGATTTCGATCGAAGAGTGACTGGCTCCGATGCTGCGCCGAATCGTGATCGTTGGCGCCTCGCTGGCGGGTCTGCGCGCGGCCGAGACGTTGCGCGCCCGGGGCTTCGACGGTGAGCTGACCATCATCGGCGACGAGCCGCATCGCCCCTACGACCGCCCGCCGCTCTCGAAGCAAGTGCTCCAAGGTACGTCGGACCCGGAGCACGCCTTTTTTCGCAGGAAGGATGGGTACGGTGCGCTCGCGCTCGACATGCGGCTCGGTGTGCGCGCGGCGTCCGTCGACCTTCGTGTGCGGCGCGTCACCCTTGCCGATGGCACCTGTGCCGACTACGACCGTCTGATTGTCGCAACCGGTGCGCGCGCCAGGACCCTGGCCGGCATCGCGCCACGTGCAGGGCTGTTCGTCTTGCGCAGTCTGGACGACGCGATCGCACTCCGGAGGGAACTGACGAACGCGTCCCGCGTCGCGATCGTAGGCGCCGGGTTCATCGGCCTCGAGGTCGCCGCCTCGTGCCGCGCCCGCGGCTTGCACGTCACCGTAATCGAGGCGCTCCCTGTCCCGCTTTCCCCAATCCTCGCCCCGTCGCTCTGTGAGATGGTCGCCGCCATGCATCGCGACCATGGCGTGGATCTTCGCACCGGCGTTGCCGTCACCGATGTCATCGGCAAGTCGCGCATCGCGGGGGTCGCGCTCTCCGACGGTTCACGCATAGACGCCGACGTCGTCGTGGTTGGCATCGGCGTCACGCCAAATACCGAATGGCTCGAACATAGCGGCCTCACCCTGGACAACGGGATCGTTTGCGACGGCTCCGGTGAAGCTGCGCCGGGTGTCTATGCGGCCGGCGACGTGGCCCGGGTCGACAACCGGTGGCACGGCGAGGCTCTGCGAATCGAGCATTGGACTAACGCGGTGGAGCAGGGAGTGCACGCCGCGGAGAACGCGCTCGCCGGCCCAGCGGCGTCTACCAGCTTCTCGTCGGTGCCGTACTTCTGGTCGGACCAGTACGACCGCAAGATCCAGTTCATCGGTGTCGCCGGTCGGCACGACGAGATGGTGATCGTCGACGGGTCCGTCGCGGACCGACGGCTGACTGCGCTCTTCCGACGTGGCGATCGTGTGGTGGCGTGTCTCGCCGTGAATCAACCCCGCGCACTGGTCGCGTTCAGGAAGCTGCTGGCAGGCCGCGCCTCGTGGAACGCTGCGTTAGCGGACACCTTGTAGCCCATCTGGTCGCGGACACGGTAGCGTTCTTGCTGGAACACGCTGAGTCGAGTACCGGTTATGCCTCAGCCCACGTCGGAGCCGAAGGACCAGCTCGAGGCACTACTCGAGCGCGCGCTCACCGCCTACCACCGCGACGAGCGACACGGCGGTGCCGATTGGATCGAGGAGCGGGTGCTCGACACGGAGCTGGTGCCCGTCACGCGCGAGGCGTTTCGCGACGCCGACGATCTGCCCTCGGACGAGGACGTCCTCCGGGTCTTTGCCGAGCCGCTGCGGCTGCTTGGTGAGGGCTACCACGTCATCGCCCTCGTCGAGCCCCGGCTCCGGTTCGTGGTCAAGTACGCGAAGCATCCCGGGCCCGTCCCGCCGCTGGCGGCGCCGCGACCGGCCTCTCAGCCGGCGTGGCAGTACGAACACGGCGTACGGGCAGACGGATCGTTGCACCCGGCCATCTGGCAGCACATCCGCGCGTTCGAAGCATACGGTCCGCTGGCCGTGCCCAGCCGGACCTACATCGCCGATGACACGCTCGCTTCGCTTTCCGATGACGAGCGCCGGGCGCTGGAACGGTTCCGGGCGATCGGCATCGTGCGGTCGCTTGGGCGCACGCCGCGACTCGTTTCCGTCGACTACCCTGACGATTTCGCGGAGGGCAAACGCGCGTCGGAAGGCCTGCAGCTGTCGGTGGCCGTCGTGCAGCCATTGGCGATACCGCTCGCGGCCGCGATTGAGCGGGCGCTGCGGGCTGGCGATGCCGCCGGTGCGCGCGATCTCGAGGCGCGCTATCGCGACTTCACGCAGCAGCTGTGGCAGTGCGGCGTCTCGCACCTGGACTTCTCGATGCTGAACATCGGCATCACCGGCTCGGGGTCCAATGAACGCCTGCAGATCTTCGATCCGCACATGGGTGTGATCGATGTCGCCGACGGTGCGGGGGAGGTCCACGATCCGGTGTCTGCCCACCCAGTGTGGGAGCGTTCCGTAGACAGCATCCTGCGCTCCTCGCGCGACGGCAGCCGTTGGGCGCTCTGGCGAGTGCAGCAGGAGGTGTCCGCATCAGAGCACGTGCCGGCCGGCTCGGCGGCTGAGGCAGCTGCCCTCGTGCGCGAATTTCACGACGCGTCGGAAGGCATCGAGGAAGGACGGGGTTCGTTCGGCTTCGAGCAATTCGATGAGAAATGGAAGCAGCAGCGGAGCCACGTCATCAATACCGTGATGCACACCCAGCTGTGGGCGCTTGTCAGGCATCCCGTGGGCAAGCTGCTGCGCTCGGTGATCGACCCCACGGCGCGCGATGCCGTGTACGACCGATCGGTCCCCGTGGTCGGCATGCACGACGAACAGCCGCTAACCCAGTTCCGGGCCGGGGTGAAGGTCTATGGCAGGCACCCGCTCATCCTCGCGGCAAATCTCTCGGCGACCGGTTCCCAACTCGCGAAACACTGGGGACGCGTGCGGCTACCAGCCGAGCTCGACGTGCAGGACGACCCCGCCATCCACTATCACCTGCGCGACATTTTCACCGGTGAGATGTACGTCCGGCCAGGCGACGAGTTGGCGAAGCGCGGCCTGAAAGTCGGGCTCGCGCCGCATGAGTTGCACGTGCTTGAAGTTGCGGACGTCATCGTCGAGGACATGGCCGTCGAGCGCAGCCTGGCAGCACACCGGGACGTCTCGAAGCTCCTCAGGGATTGCACGAAGCGCGTGGGAGTGGTCGGCGATGTACACGGCGAGCTTGAGGCGCTCCAGGAGGTTCTCCGGGCGCTCGGCTTCATCGATGAGTTCACTCACTGGGCCGCCAGGGACGGCACGCTCGTGTTCACCGGAGACATCGGGCACGGGCGGCATCTGCAGGCGGTCTTCGACTTCATCCGAGGCCTTGCCGCCCAGGCGCACCGGCTGGGCGGCCGCATCGTGTGGACGCTCGGAAACCACGACCTGTACCTGGATCGCGAGGGCGGACAGGGGGGCGAAGACTCCCTCGGTTACCGCTTGTGGCCCCTCATCCGGGAATCAGCGATTCACCCCGAGCGCCATCCAGGACTCAGCGTCCAAGCGGCGTACTTCGAATACGGAAAGGTGTTCGTGCACGGCGGGATCCTGCCAAATATCGTGGAGCTCGCTATGCGTGAGCGGGGCTCGCGCGATGCTCAGGCCGTCGCGTCCTGGGTGAACGACGCGCTTCGCCGGACGCTCGTAGAGCGGGAGCGGATCAGCGCGCGCGATCTGCCGCACGAGATCTTTCATGTGGGGACCAGCCATACGCGGGAACGGCACATGCCCGGTGAGATCGGGTACGAGCCGGCCGGCGTGTTCACGCCGGATCTCCGCGAGGTGGACCACTACCGCTACCACGCCGACCTGCTGCCGCAGGTCATCGGCCACACCGCGAGCCTGAGTGGAGAGATCCGGTACTCGCCTGGTTCGTGGCTCGCTCGTGATTACATCGCCATCGACGTGGGACGACAGCACGGGAGAGGCAACGGCGGTCTCCTCCTGACAGATTTCGGGTGGGTTGCCGTCACACCCGGCGGAGCGGCGGAGTTCGTCGAGGTCTCGCCGCTCTTCGTCGAGCTGGCGCGCAAAGCCGCGAGTGAGGCGGTCCAGCAGGAGCAGGGCGAGGATCTCTGGAGGGAGCAGCTCACCGCGTATCTCCAGGTGACAAAGTCGAAACCCCGGACACTTGCCGATGTCGAGAAGGCCCTCTTTGCGGACCTGTCGCCGGCGCAGGTCGTGTCGATCGAACGGCTCCTGTCCGACATCCGGCGGACGGGCCGGTGCGTCGTCGTGACGGACCTCGACGAAATGTTGACGGCCTTCTCAGGAGACAGCAGCGAGGACGACACGATCCACGTGCTGAAGGACTACCTGAGCGCCGGAGGGGTCCTGGTGTTCTGCACCGACACCCCGTTCGATTGGCTTTACGTCCGGCTGCTGCGGCCGCTCATCGTCGAGCTCGGCTCGAACGCCGGCCTGCTGTCACAGCTCCTGTTGAGTGTTTCAGGTGGCGTGGAACTCCTCGTGTTCGCGGACGGCGTGTATCAGGTCATCGCGAGCGACGCGCACCGCAGCCGGTCGGAAGGCTTCGATCGGCTCGTGGAACTTTCGAGGAAGGGTGGCGTAGGCAGCATCCCCGTACTGGATCCTGCCGGCATGGTCTACGTCGGCGACTCCACAGCAGCCGGGAGTTTCGATCCCACGTTCGCCAGCAGATCGGGCATTGCGGTCAATGTCGGCGATGCGATCCCCGAGTCGTCCGACAGACCTCTGCTGAACGTCCATCACAGCTACCGGCGGACGATCGATGCCCTGATGGCGGCGACGGCGGCCATGCGCGACACCGCCCGGTCCCACGTGGTTCAGCAGCCGTTACTGACCGAGGTCACGGACGCGATGCTGTGGACATTTGAGCACCCACAATTCATGGCAGAAAACCGGATTCGCGTGCGTGTCGACGGCAGCGGCTTCGTGCATGCGGGTATCGCGGGTTCGAACGGCGCGTGGAACCGCGTCTACAAAGTGCCGCTGCTCCCCCGGCCTGGCGGCGGGTATGAGGCGGTGCTGCCGGCGGGCGTGAATGCGTTCACGTTCTTCTGGACCGAAGCGCCGTGGATGCCTGGCCATCCCGGCCACTGGGAGCGGGAACGCGGCCGCAATGGAGTATTCGTGGCCAGCGAAGGGCGGGAGTCTCCCGCTCATATTCCCTTCCCGAAGCCGTCGGGAGGAGCTACATCCGAAACCAGGGCATCGTGAGGTAGACGCACGCAGCCATTGCCGCAATGGGCAGCAGCCATACCCACCCGTCCCAGACCCGCCACGTCCAGCGCGCCGGCACAAGCGCCGCAACGAATCCGCACAGCAGTGCGCCCAGCGCGGCGGTCGCCGTCCACCCATACCAGTACATCGCGGGAGCAAGGAACGCCATCGAGGGCGCGGCCACGTCACGCGAATGCTGCGTGCCGAGAAGGACGATGCGCAGCGAGGGATACACGGTGAACAAGGCGAGGTCGCCCTTGAGCGCGATTGCATAGAGAACCGCGAACGCGGTCGCGTACGCAAACACGAACCTTCGAAATGCGGCCGAGGACGTCATCCCCCGAATCCTCTGGTGTTGTTCAGAATGTGACCGATCAGGAAGTTCCACCAGACAATGAAGGCCAGGGTCGCCGTCAGGATGGCACGCGCTCGACCAGCGTCGCCGGCAACACGCGAACGCCGCCAGCACACCCAATACGCCGGCAGCAGTCCCAACCCGATCGAACTGAAATGCTCTTTGATGTCGAACAGACCAAGCGATGACCAGTAACCAGCGCGCTCCAGGAAAGGCCGGATGTCGGTGCGGAAGCTCAGGTATACGATCGCGCCGAGCAGCGCGGACACGACATACAGCACGACGATGCCGTCGGTGAACGCACCAGCGGACACGCCCCGGAAGCGACCGAAGAATGAGCCTGGCCTCGCATGCGCCGGTGCGAAAGTGGCCAGGGTCTGGTGTGTGATGGCGCCAAGCAGTGCGACCGCGATCAGGCCATGAAGGATCAACACGAAGGTCGGCATGATCCGTCTCGTAGACCGGGCGCCTGCGATTCACCTGAACAATTGCACCGTCTTGAACGGCTCCGCTGAGGAGGGTCGGAAACGACTGAGCGTGAATCGCGTCTTCTCGCCCGGTTTGACGTCCACGACGACGTAGTTGTACTCCTCCAGAGGCGGTTGACCCTTCCAATAGAGATCCGGCGGATAGTCCGCGGGAAGCTTGATGCTCGTCCGGCCTGGCAGAATCGGGTCCTGTTCCGCACCACCGCCGCCCAGCATCAGATATTTCACGCCATCAACGTCGTACAGCTCCGTGGTGTGGACGTGGCCGTTGAACACGGTGATCTCCATGTCTTTGGCGTAAGACGCGATCACCTGATGCGGGTTGTCCGGCTTGGGAATCGGGCCCAGTCCTGACCGGGCGAACACCGGGTAATGAAAAGTGATGAAGACCTTCTTGAGGCCCTTGGTCCTGGCCTCGCCCATCCACTGCCGCAGCTGCGTCATCTGCTGCGCGTACTTCGGTCGATCCGCATCCCACAATGACGGCGAGCGGTAGTCGTACTTGCCGCTCCACAGGAAGATGAAGCGGCTGTCCTTGAAGTCGAACTTGTAAATGAGATTCTCGGGGGTGACGCCCAGCTTCTTCAGATAGGGCACGGCGTTCAGGACGCCCTCGATCTTCGGGTCGCCCCACACCTCGTGATTGCCGACGCCGAGGAACCATCGCCCCTCGAGGCCTGCCGCGCGCATCTGACTGTCGGCCGGCGGCAGCTGCTTGAGCATCGTGTCGTTGACGCGCCTCCAGTACGGACTGTCCTGGATTGTGCGCCCCTGATTTCCCCACCAGACGACGTCGCCGGTGTTGATCGCGAACCTCGCGCG
>Ga0247825_10000304_pt1 | contig 30289 bp, 24 predicted proteins | sample 13C_Vanillin_Day_FD_194413 | JGI IMG/M metagenome (GOLD analysis project Ga0247825, IMG submission 194413) | Soil microbial communities from agricultural site in Penn Yan, New York, United States - 13C_Vanillin_Day48 | ecosystem: Environmental > Terrestrial > Soil > Agricultural land | place... | reverse complement strand
CTTCTTCATGGTCGAGGTGGAGGAGGTGGAGGAGCAGTCCGAGAAGTCCGTGGAGCTCGAGGCGCTGGTGCGCAGCGTGCACTCGGTCTTCGAGGCCTTCGTCAAGCTCAACAAGCGCATCCCGCCCGAGATGCTGATGCAGGTGGCCAGCATCGACGACCCGGCGCGGCTGGCGGACACCATCGTCGCGCACCTGTCGCTGAAGCTGAACGACAAGCAGGCGCTGCTCGAGACGGAGAGCCCGGCCAAGCGGCTGGAGAAGCTCTACGAGCTGATGCAGGGCGAGATCGAGATCCTCCAGGTGGAGAAGAAGATCCGCACCCGCGTCAAGAAGCAGATGGAGAAGACCCAGAAGGAGTACTACCTGAATGAGCAGATGCAGGCCATTCAGAAGGAGCTGGGTGAGCGCGACGAGTTCAAGAACGAGATCCAGGAGATCGAGGAGAAGCTCAAGAACAAGCGGATGAGCAAGGAGGCCACGCTCAAGGTCAAGAAGGAGCTGAAGAAGCTCCGGATGATGAGCCCGATGAGCGCCGAGGCCACCGTTGTCCGCAACTACATCGACTGGATCATCAGCCTGCCCTGGTACGAGGAGACGCAGGACCGTCTGGACGTCACCGAGGCCGAGCGGGTGCTCAACGAGGATCACTACGGGCTGAAGAAGCCCAAGGAGCGCATCCTCGAGTACCTGGCGGTGCAGCAGCTGGTGAAGAAGCTCAAGGGCCCTGTGCTCTGCTTCGTGGGGCCTCCGGGCGTGGGCAAGACGTCGCTGGCGCGTTCCATTGCCCGGGCCACTGGGCGCAAGTTCGTGCGCCTGTCCCTGGGCGGCGTGCGTGACGAGGCGGAGATCCGCGGCCACCGGCGCACGTACATCGGCGCGATGCCGGGCAAGCTCATCCAGAGCCTGAAGAAGGCGGGGAGCAACAACCCCGTGTTCCTGCTGGACGAGATCGACAAGATGTCCACGGACTTCCGTGGCGACCCGAGCGCGGCGCTGCTGGAGGTGCTGGACCCCGAGCAGAACCACAACTTCAACGATCACTACCTGGACCTGGACTACGACTTGTCCAAGGTGATGTTCATCTGCACCGCGAACACGATGCACAACATCCCCGGTCCGCTGCAGGACCGCATGGAGGTCATCCGGATCGCGGGCTACACCGAGCCGGAGAAGCTGAGCATCGCGCGGCGCTACCTGATCCCCAAGGAGCAGGAGGCCAACGGGCTCACCGAGATCAAGGTGGACTTCAGCAGCGACGCGCTGCGGACGATCATCCACCGGTACACGCGCGAGTCGGGCGTGCGCTCGCTGGAGCGTGAGATCGGCGGCGTGTTCCGGAAGATCGCGCGGGACGTGCTGAAGAACGGCAAGCGTGACATCTCGGTGGACCGCAAGCTGGCGATGAAGTTCCTGGGCACGCCGCGCTACCGCTACGGGGTGGCCGAGCGCGAGGACCAGGTGGGCATCGTCACCGGCTTGGCGTGGACGGAGATGGGCGGTGAGATCCTCACCACCGAGGCCACGGTGATGCCGGGCAAGGGCAAGCTCATCATCACCGGCAAGCTGGGCGAGGTGATGCAGGAGTCCGCGCAGGCGGCCATGTCCTACGTGCGCTCGCGCGCCGAAAAGTTCGGCATTGACCGGAAGGTGTTCGAGAACTTCGACATCCACGTCCACCTGCCCGAGGGCGCCATCCCGAAGGATGGCCCGTCCGCCGGTGTCACCATGTGCACCGCGCTGGTCTCCGCGCTCACCAAGGTGGCGGTGCGCAAGGACGTGGCGATGACGGGTGAGATCACCCTGCGTGGCCGCGTGCTGCCCATCGGTGGCCTCAAGGAGAAGACCCTGGCGGCGCACCGGGCCGGCATCAAGACGGTCCTCATCCCGAAGGCCAACAAGAAGGACCTGAAGGACATCCCGAAGAAGATCCGTCAGGCGCTGCGCATCATCCCGGTGGAGTTCGTGGACGATGTGCTCCGCGTGGCGCTGGTGCTGGAGAAGCCCGAGGAGTTCGGCCGCAAGCCGGTGGGCGATGGGCTGAAGGTGCCCACCGTCCCTGAGACGCAGCCGGCCCCGGCAAGCGCTCCGGCGTAGGCGGCTACGCAGGTTCGAGGGTGAAGGGCTCGGGATCGCGAGGCGGTTCCGGGCCCTTTGCTTTTGTCATAAGACCTCCTCTCCCTACTCTGAGGAGGTTTCCATGCGTCTTGTCGTGCTCATGGTGTTGGCCCTGGCCGTTGGCGTAGTGGGGTGTGGTGATGACTCGGATGCGTGCCCCGAGGGTGGCACGGGAGCGCTTCAGCTCGATGTCTCCGGGCTGCCGGGCTCCACCAACGCCGCGGTGACCGTGACGCGTGGAACGGAGTCCCGGTCGGTGACCAGCACCACGCAGCTGGACGGGCTGGGCTCGGGAATGTGGACGATCAGCGCCTCTCCCGTGGCCGTCAGTGGCGGGCTCGTCCGCGCTGCCTATGACGCGCCCGAGAAGAAGGAGGTGTGCGTGCGGGGCGGCGAGACGGCGAACGGCTCGGTGGCCTACGCGCTCATCCCAAGCAGCCAGAAGCTCTGGCTGTCCACTAGCAACGGCAGCGCCGAGGTGGAGGCCTTCGCGGAGACGAGCCTCACCGCGACCGGGACGCAGTCGGCCACGGTGCGGATGAGGGGCTCGCCGGGGATCCCGCGCGCCGCAGGCTTGGCGTTCGATCTGCGCGGGAACCTGTGGGTCGCGCTCGGCTCGGGCGAGCTGCGCCGCTATCCCGCGAGCGTCCTTGGCACGAGCGGGACCAAGATGGCGGACGTCACCCTGACGGGGCCAGCCCTGAGCACCGGAGTGCCTGGCCCGATTGACATCGCGTTCGACTCGGCGGGGAACCTCTGGACGAGCATCGGCTGGAGCAACAAGGTGCTTCGCTTTGGCGCCTCGCAGATCACGGCCAGCGGCTCGCCCACCCCCGAGGTGGAGCTCTCCGGGCTGGGAGATCCGCACGCGCTCGCCTTCGATGCCTCGGGCAACCTCTGGGTGGGTGATCACACCAGTGGCGCCCCGCGGGTCCACAAGGTGGCGGTCTCGGCGCTGGCCGCTTCCGGGACGGTGAGTCCGGCTCGGAGCATCGACTCAAAGGACACCTCGCCGGTCATCAGCTTCACGGGCCCCGCTGGGCTCGCGTTCGATGCTGCGGGCAACCTCTGGGTGGCCTATGGCACGCAGGGAGTCGTTGTCCGGCTGACTCCAGCCGACCTTGCTGGCACCGGGACCGCGACCGTCACTCCTTCCGTGCAGATCGACGCCGGTGGTCCCAAGGGCATTGCCATCGACGAGGCGGGTAACCTCTGGATGGCCTACAACTCCGGGAAGATCTCCCGGCTGAGCCCGGCGCAGCTCGCGGTATCCGGAGCGCCCACGCCCGACGTGGTCATCACCAGCCCGGATCTCGGCGCGACCGATGGCGTCGCCATCTATCCCGCGCCAGCCAGTCTGCCGCTCTACCACCGGCTGCCCTAAGTCTTAGCCTCATTTAGGGGACACCGATCAGCCGCCGCTCCACGCTCCGGGTACCCAGGAAGAAGCCCTCACCAGCAGCAGCCTGCTCGAAGTAGCGGCGGGCCTCGGCCTGGGGGCTCACCCACAGGCCAATCTGGCTGATCTCATTGGGTGCCAGGCCGGCCACATCCGGGTGAAAGGCGATCCTCAGGGCCACCTGCTTCTTCTTCCGGTCATACTCCTGGAAGGCGAAACCCTGGAGCCCTCGCTCGGGCAGAAGCTTCTCGAGGATCTCTCGCGCCCCGCGCAGGGACGTCAGCGCGCGGCCCAGCCGCTCGCGGACGACGGGATCCGCCCGGAGGGCGCGCTCGAGTGACTTCGGCTCCAACAGATCGAGTGGGTGGGCGGCCTTGCCGCTCCGCACGTCAAAGCTGCGCCAGTCCTGTCCGTGGTAGGGGGGCCCGCCGCCCTGGGCAGCGCTCTGGCTCTCCTCCAGGCTCAGGATGGGGCCCACGAGCGAGAGCAGACGGTAGGTGCGGGCCGTGTAGTCGGTCGAGCACTGCTCGCCCGCGCACACCTGCCCCTCCGGGAGTGCGGTGTCACCGCTGGACAGCTCTGAGGCGGCCACCTCTGTGGAGCCCTCGTGGCACCACGCGCTGGCCTCATCGAAGAGCACCTGATCTCCGGAGCGCATCAGCCCGAAGTCGATCAGCACGGGGTGCTCCTTCGAGCCGAGCTGCCTCGGGCGGCTGTTGGACCGGATCAGGCCGTAGAGCTGCGCGCACGACGCCACCTGGAAGAGCGCAGGGCCCGATCCACCACCTGAGGAGCCCACGGACACGTCCGCGGCCAGCAGCGGGGGCTGGCCTGGCTTGGGTGGAGGCGCGACATGCCAGCCGAACTCGAGCAGGCGCGTCTCTCCGCGCGCGAGCGCCTGGGCGGTCTGGGCGTCCATGGGAGGCCGCGGTGAGGCTTGGGCTGTCGCGGCGGAGCCAGCCAGGAGGCTGATGATCAGCAGGAGGCGGTGCATGGCGACACTCTAGGAGGTGGGGGCGGCTGCGGCCACTCCGTCGATGTGGAGGTGCAGTCTCTCCAGCATCGACTTTAGTGGTACAGCCAGTCCAACTGCCCCCTGCATAGCCTGAGCCCCATTCATGAGGGGAGGGCTTCATGCAGCTCCGCATCAACCTGCGCAATGCCGCCGGGCAGGTCTACACCGGCGCCCGATACACCTTGGTGATGGGCACCAGCACCGGCTCGGGCACCGTGCCGGCTACGGGCCTGTTGGCCCACGAGATCCCGGCGGGCGTCACCACTGCGGAGCTGCGGGTGTGGGTCCCCGCCAACGATGCCCCCCTGGGGCAGGCGACCTTCATCTGGACGCTTGATCTCGGGGCCATGGACCCCGTTACCGAGCTCTCCGGCGTGCAGGGGCGGCTTCGAGGGTTGGGCTATCACCACGCGGAGATCGACGGCGAGGACACGCTGACCTGCCGCACGGCCGTGCGTGGCTTTCAGCGCAGCCAGAACATCCGGGTGGATGGAGGAGCGGGATCCACCACCCAGCAATATCTCACCCAGGCCTACGGGAGCTGAGGAGCGTCATGCCTGATCGATACGGAGACCATGCGCTGAGGCGCGATGACAACGACAGGGCCCGGCGGTGGGGGGGGCAGGTGCGCAACCAGGTGGCTCTCTCGGCCCCGGTGACGACCAGCAATGGCGACCAGAGTTACAACACGCTGCGAGCCCCCTGGTATGTCCGCAAGCTCCAGGAGGATCTGCGGGAGTTGGGCTTCCGGCTCGTGAATGAGCCCAACGGCAACTTTGGCATTGCCACCGAGTGGTCCGTCCGCCACTTCCAGGCCTACGCCAAGATGCAGCACACCGCGCAGGAAGACCTGCGCTCACGAGCCACCCGCTACGTGGAGCGCCTCTCGCAAGCCGAGATCCCTGAAGAGCACCGCTACACGGGGCCGGTCTGCGGGGTGCTCAATGAGCGGACTCGCGAGCTCTTGCAGCACTGGCTGGATAACAAATGGCGCTGCCCTGTCGTCGTTGAGGCCTGGAACGTGAACGGCTCGGGCGAGCGGACGACGATTCACGAGCAGAACGACAACCTCTGGAGCTACGACTCTGGCCCCACGGGCAATCAACAGACCGGGCCCTTCATCTACGCTCGGGACTTCACCGAGTACTATCCCTTGCCGGAGGGGAGGAACCGCGAGGATCTGATCGTCCTGGGACGGCGCAGGACGTACCTGACGACCTCGACGGGCCCTGTCATCGACAAGCCCAGCCACTTCTGGGCCCAGGCAGAGCTGACGGCGACCCACCTGGTGGGGACAGGAGTGCGGAACCTCACCGCTGCACAGCTCTCGACCTTCAAGGCGGTGCGCGCCGTCGCCGAGGTGGAGTGCTACGGCTTCTTCGACTCCGTGAATGCCTATGACCGGGGGTTCATGTCATTCGGGCCCTGCCACTGGGTGCTGGGGTTTGGCGACAACGACAGCGACAATGGCGATGCCGCCGTCGAGCGAGGCGAGCTGTGCGGGTACCTGTCCTACCTCCGCTCGGCGGACGAGGACGCCTTTGACGATGCGATGGAGTTCTTTGGCGTTCGCGCGCACCAGGACTGGGGGACCAACGGGAGCGCGATCTACAACTCGTCGCAGCGTAAGTACGCGGGGTCGCTGGCGCTCCAGCAGGCGGACGAAACCTGGGCGCAGATGGGGCTGGTGCAGGAGAACTACAACATGATGCGCTCCTGGCACTGGTTCTACCGCTTCGTGATGGCGGGACGGACCCTGGAGGGCTTCCGGCGGCGTGTCTGGCATCTGGCGCGCGCACGGATCCGGGACATCCGGCGCAGTCAGTGGAACGGTACGAACACCCCCGACGCGCAGACGGTGGCGGACATCCCCATTGCGCCGGCGCAGCGGGGCTCGCCTCAACAGACGCGCCCCGCCACCATCGGGGATGTCTTCACCTCCGAGCGGTGCATGGCCCTGCTCCTGCGCTGGCACGTCAAGAGGCCCAACGACATCGTCTCGCAAGGCCGCGCGGGCGCTCGGGTCCGGGATGCGCTCCAGCGCGCACGCACCGCACAGCGGACGTTGAGCTGGAATACGTCCCCTACCACCTGGGGCGCGGAGCATGAGCAGGCGCTCCTTGACGGGCTGCTCGCAGAGGCGCCCGACACTAACGACGGCAACCTGGTTGAAACACTGGACCAGGTGAACGACTGGCCCAACTACACAGGCCGCACAGGCCGCAACTACGCGCTGACTGCGACCATGGTCACAGCGTTGAGCACGGCCCGCGGGTCCTTCTCCATGGATGACGCGGATCTGCCGCCCGAGGCGGACTGAGCATGCACGGTTAGCGCGGGCTCGAGGCGCTCTGCCAAGGGAAGAGGTAGCGCAGCGGCAGGTGGACGCGCGCCGCCCAGGAGGCCTCGGTGTGCCGGCCTCCTTTTTCCTCGTGGTGGTACATGCCCTCGCCCTGCACGTAGCCCTTCGCCTCCAGGGCCTCCTTCATGCGCTGCGCGGGCATCCGCGGGTCCCGATTTGTCCCCGCGTCGATGTAGAACTTCACGGGCAAGGGCTCCCGCCACGAGTACACCTCGCTGACGAGGTCCATGCCGTTCCACCCGTAGGGGGCGGAGAGCGAGGCCACCTTGGAGAAGACGTCGGGGTAGCGCGTTCCCAGGTAGAAGGAGATGAGTCCTCCGAGCGAGGAGCCCATCAGCGCAGTGTCCTCGCGGCAGGGCAGGGTGCGGTAGTGGCTGTCCACCCAGGGCTTCACCGTCTCCACGAGGAAGCGCCCGTACAGGTCCGCTCCGCCGCCGCGCCCGGAGGGAGGGCCAGGGGTGTACTCGTACATGCGGGCGGTGCCTGTATTGTAGATGCCCACGCCGATGAACTCGTCCACGATCCCCTGCCCGGCGAGCGCGTCGCGGGTCCGCGCCACGCCCCAGGACACCCCGGTGAAGGAGGTGGCGTCCTCGAAGACGTTCTGGCCGTCGTGCAGGTAGAGCACCGGGTAGCGCTTGTGGGGGTTCTCCGCGTAGCTCGGTGGCAGGGAGATGAGGAGCGTACGCGTGTTGCCCAACTCTGGTGAGTGGAAGTCATGCACCTTGTGCAAGGTGCCCCCGGCTGGAGTGAACGAGGGGAAGACGTCCACGGTGGCGCCTGCCTGGACTCGGTAGTTCGCGCCGATGGACCAGGCCGAATCATCGAGCAGCGGCTTGAACTCCAGCGTGCCCGCGGAGCGCGGCCAGGTGTACGTCCATACATGGTCCTCGGTCCTCGTGGCCGGGACGCCGGTGTTCCAGGCCACGGGAGCCTCGCTGCCGCGCACGGTGATGCGGGTGCTGGGGCCCGTGGCGTAGTGGATTCGGAGGAGCGTCTTGTCCGAGCTCTGCGTCGAGGAGGGAACCATGGGCGGGCTTCCTAACAGCCAGGGGCTCTCCGCGCTGCCTTCTTGTGGCGCGCGGGAGCTGAGGGTGGCCATACCGGCACACGGCTATTAGAATCGGGCCATGGCTTCGGAGAAGGACATCCTGGCTGACGCGCTCGCCCTGCCGCCGGAGCAACGAGCACGCATCGCTCACGAACTGCTCGTCAGCCTGGACGAGAGGGAAGACCCGAGGGCTGCGGACGCATGGTTGGCCGAACTGGACCAGCGCGCACGTGAGGTAGAGAACGGAACGGCTGAGCTCGAGGACTGGGAGGTCGTTCGCGACCGCCTCGCCCAGCGCTGGCGGTCCGGTAGCCCCCGGTGAAGATCCAGCTTCACACCGGTGCGATGGCCGATATGAAGTCGGCTGGCGATTGATATGAAGCGCAGCAATCTAGCCTGGGCGCTGATTTTCTGGCGGAGATCGGTCGTGCTCTGGAAGTCATCGGCGACGCCCCGCGCACCTGGCCTGTCTGGCCACGAAGCCCAAGGAAGAGGGAAATCCGACGGTATCGCCTCTCTCGATTTCCATTCGCCTTGGCTTACCAGGTTCTGCCCGATCGCATCATTGTCCTCGCGGTAGCGCACGAGAGGCAGTTACCTCGGTACTGGCTCAGCCGGAGGGCTCCCTGACGGGAGGTTTGTTTCGAGCGCCTTACCTCTCAGGTACGCCTTTCCTCATGGGCGCAGAGGTCGGCTCACGCGTGGTAGGAAAGATGGGAGTGTAACAGCTCTCCCTGAACTCGAGGCCATTTCTGATGCCTTTGCAGTCCTCGAGATCGCTCACCTCCACCTTCAGCCAACAGCCACCGTTGATTGCGTACTGCCCCTTGCGACAGCGGCCATTTGCATCCGGCTTGAGTTGTCCCGGCAGTGGCTTCGGTGGCGCCTCCAAAGCGACCCCTTTCCCTGAGGGAACTTGCGTGAAGGAATGGGGGGACGTCAGCGCCGTGTCTCCCACGTAGATGACGCCTCCATCTCCCTTCTCCTCGGCCGTCATCTCTTGCACCACTGCGAGCTCCTCGTGGGTGCGCCCGGGCTCCTTGTGTCGTGGCCACCACAGCACCAGGCTCGCCAGTACCATCACTGCCGCCAGCCAGAGCAGCCCTGGCCCGCTCCATTCTCGCGGCGCGCCGTGCTCGGCACGCGGTGCAGCCTGGGCGAGCGCTCGGGCCTGCTGGCGCTCTGCCTCTGCTCTCCGGGCCGCATCCGCCTCCGCCGCCACACGCACCACCTCTCGGTCCCTCCTCCGTACCCGGTGGCCGAGCTCCTCCGCAGCGGCCAGGTTCTCCTGAGGCCACTCCGTCCGCTTCAGCGTCTCCCACTCGAACAGCAGCGCATCCGCCTCAGGCCCCTCCTGCTCGGAGGCGCGCTCCAGCTCCTCGGCCAGCTCCTTCGCCGTGCCTCGCTCCTCCGGTTCCGGCGACAGCATGCGCTGAATGAGCGCATCCAGCCGCCTGTTCACCCGTGGGTTCACCTCCCGCGGTGACCGGCGGCCGATGCCATCCGTGAGCGGGGGGGACTCGTCTGTCACCAACCGGTAGGCCATGACTCCCAAGGCGAACACATCATCGGCTGGCCCTGCAACATAGAGGGCCAGGTGTCGCCACCCCTGGTGCAGGTCGAACTCCCACGCCTCGGGGCTGCGGTAGAGATGTGTCCCCGGCGGCAAGGGAGAGGACGTCAGCCGCTCCGCCCCCTTGTAGTTCCCCGCTCCGAAGTCCATCTGGAAGAGCCGCCCGTCCGCGGGCCTGACCAGCGCATTCCCCCCTTTCACGTCCCGGTGCACTCCGCCCGCTTCGTGCGTGGTGTGCAGCGCTCCAGCCGCCTGGGCCAGCAGCTTCATCACCCGCCGCGAGCTGGGGTTGCGCCGCGCAGCCCACTCATACAGCCCCTCCCCCTCCACCCAGGACATCACGATGAAGGGGTAGACGAACCCATTTGGGTGCTGCCACTCCCCTTCATTCAGCAACTGCGGCACGCTCGGGTGGCGCCCGCGCCGCAGCAGCTCCGCTTCCCTCTTGAAGCGCGCATCCCTCGGGTGAATCGCCAGCTTGAGCGCCACCTCCCGGCCCTGCTCATCTCCCTCCCTCACAGCCCGGTACACCGTGCCGTAGGTGCCTCGGCCTCGCCAGCCCTTCAGCAGCCAGGGGCCGATCTTCGTCCCAGGGGGCAAAGTCTGCACATCCGCATCCAGCGCCAGAGGCTGCACCTCCATGAGGATCTCCCGCAGTGGGCGCCCACCTGCGTCCACTCCGCGAGAGCCTACCTCATAGGTAGTCTGGCGCGCACGTGCCGGGCGCTCTCTGCTCGAAGTGGTCTGGAGATCAGAGTGCGCCAGAAGCCTGGCCGAGGAAGCGATGCAGAGCTGAAACTGAAGTAGCCTGCTCGGCTGCTTCATCACCTTTTTCTCAAAGCGCGGTAGAACTCACGCCAGTGGCTTCCCGTTCACGATTCGTGCTGGCGCTCATGGGACTGTGGCTCGCTGCGGCCTGTGGGCCTTGTGGCTTCCAGCCCGATCCCGGCATCAAGATCATCGTCCCTGCGATGCCCACCACGCTGGACTGGAGCTGGTCGGATCCCGCGAGCTGGTCGAACTACCCGGTCATGCTCGCCACCCAGAAGGGGCTTACCACCCTGGGAGCTGACAACTCCGTGCAGCCGGGGCTCGCCGAGCGTTGGGAGCGGGAGCGTGATGCCCAGGGGCGCGAGAGCTACACCTTCTACCTGCGCCAGGACGTGCGCTGGTCGGATGGCACCACCCCGCTCACCGCCCAGGACTTCGTCTTCGGGTGGCGGCGCGCGATGCTCGGCCGCGAGCGCGGTGAGATGGCGGAGATCGCTGGAGCCCGGGAGGCCGTGGACTTGCAGGAGCGCGGCGCTCCCGCCGAGCAGGTCCGGGCGGCGCTTGAGCGCACAGGGGTGGAGGCGCTGGATCCGCACACGCTGCGTGTGACGCTGGAGCGGCCTCGCAGCTACTTCCTGTCGCGCCTGGCCAACGTCTACCTCTTCTTCCCCGCGCCCTCCGTGGATCTCGCTGGCAAGTCCGATGAGGAGATCCGCGACTACTTCGATCGGCCCGGGGATGGACGCCCCATGTCGCTCGGGCCGTATCGCGTGGAGCGCTGGGATCGCGCGGGGGAGCGCGTGCGGCTGGTGCACAATCCGGTCTCGGCCTTCCAGCCTCCGCTCGAGCCCGGCGAGCGCCCCGCCCCGGTCGTCACGTTGATGAAGTCCGAGATCGGCACGGCCCTCTACGAGCGCGGCCGGGTGGACTTCGTCTTCATCGACAGCGCGCTGGCGCTGCGAGGGCCACGCCCGGAGGATCTGCACGATGAGCCGCTGCTCTCCACCTACTTCATGGCCTTCAACACCGAGCGCCCGCCGCTCAACCGGCCCGAGGTGCGGCGTGCCATCGCCCGCGCGCTGGATCGCGATGCGCTGATGGCCGGGCTCCTGCCCGCCGTGCGGCCCACGAACGTGCTGCTGCCGCCAGATCTGCCTGGGGCCGCGACTGCCGAGGAGGCCGCACGTCTGCCTCACTTCGATCGAGAGCGGGCCCGCGAAGAGCTGAAGGGTGTGAGCGGATGGGATCGTCCGCTGCGCCTCGTCTTCAAGGCCGGGGACTCCTTCGTCCCGGAGGTGGCCATCGCCGAGCGCATCGTCGCGCAGCTGGCCACCGTAGGCATCACCGTGACGCTGGATGCGCGATCTGACTTCTCGTCCGAGGTGGCCCGGCGCACGCCCGAGGGCCCCCGTGGCTATGACATGTATATGCGCCGACTGGGCGCCGACTATGCCCACCCGAATACCTTCTTCACCCTCTTCGAGCGAGAGGGGAACCATCAGACGGGGTGGGAGACGCAGAGCGGCGGCGAGCCCATGGCTCGCTTCGAGCGCCTGTTGGAGGAGGCCGACGCCGAGGCCGATGCCGCCAAGGCCCGGGCGCTGTACGCCCAGGCCGAGGCCGTGCTGCTGGATGCGCAGGCCGTCATTGTCCCGCTGTACCACCCGGATCGCTACTACCGCTCTCGGCCCAGGCTGCGCGGCCTTGACGTGGATCCGTTTAACTTCCTTGCCTTGAGATCGCTCCGGCTTGCCCCCGAAGCGGAGAAGGGGGGCGCCAGGCCATGAGGCAGCTCCTCATCCGGCTGGGCCGGCAGCTCGCGCTCGTGCCCATCGTCGCGCTGGCGTCGTACTTCCTCATGGCCAGCCTGCCGCTCACCACCGAGGACGACAACAAGCGCCAGGTGTCCGCAGAGCTGGCAGCCTCCTACCGGCGGGATCTCGGCATCGGTGAGCCGCTGGGCTTCCTCCGTCCCTGGGAGAAGCTCTTCCGTGGCGAGCGTCTCGGCACCAGCGCTCAGGGCGTCACGGGCGACGAGCTGCTCCTCAAGCTCTCCGGCAGCGTGGGGGTGGGCCTGGTGGCGCTGGTCCTCGCGTTGTTCTGGGCGCTGGCCTTCGCCCTGCTCAAGAACCGCTGGAGGAGAGGCCGCCTCTCCGTGCTGGGAGATGCCATTCCGGCCATGGCCTTCGGCACGCCCGTCTTCATCCCCGCGCTCCTGCTGGCTCCCGCCGTGGTGGAGCGCGGACACCTCCTCCCCGAGCTGACCGCCGCGCTCGTCATCTCCATCTGGCCCGGCATCTTCCTCGGCACGCTCGTTGGAGATGCCCTGGAGACCGAGCTGGCGCGTGACTACGTGCGCACCGCCGCCAGCAAGGGCCTCCCGCCGGGAGTGGTGCTGCGCCGCCACGTGCTGCCCAACGTGCTCCCGGCCCTGCTGGACGCCATCGGCCCCGTGGCCACCGCGCTGCTCGCGGGCTCCTTCGCCGCCGAGCGTGTCTTCAGCCTGCCGTACTTCGGCCAGCTCTACGTCCTCGCCGTCCTCCAGAAGCAGGTGGCTGTCGTCGTCGTGGCCACCACCGTCTTTGCCTCGGTGCTCGTCGTCGTGGGGCTGGCCGTCGAGGTGGTCCGGCTCATCGTGGATCCTCGTGCCCGGGAGAGCCGGACATGAAGCGCCTCCCTGTCCAGGCCTGGGTGGGGCTGGTTCTCCTGGGAGGGCTCGGCGTGCTGAGCCTGCTCGCAGGCCGCGTCTTCCCGGAGGTGCTCGCGAGCACCTGTCCACTCGGCAAGGATCTCACCCGCCCGGATCGCACCGTGTGCGAGCTGGCCTTCGGCGGCCTCTGGATCTCGCTCGCGATCGGGCTGGCCGCGGGAGCGCTCTCCACCAGCCTGGGTCTGCTCGTGGCCGCCGTAGCCCGTCTGGCGGGCGGAGCCCTGGAGCGCTGGGTGATGCGTCTGGCCGATTCTTTCTTCGCCTTGCCGGACGTGCTGGTGGTGATGGTGCTCCAGCTCGCGGGCCAGTCGCTCCTGGACGCAGGCGGCGGGGCAGGCCTGGGCCCCTTCGGGCTCATGGTGGTGTCGCTGGCGCTCGTGGGCTGGGCCGGGCCCGCGCGCATGTTCCGCAACCGCCTGGACACCCTGGAGGGCCAGGAGTTCGTGGCCGCCTCCCGCGCGCTCGGTGGCAGTGGGCCGCATGTCCTCCGCGTTCACCTGTGGCCCGCGCTGCGCCCCTTCGTCCTCGCCGTCTTCCTCAGCCGGCTGCCCGCGGCCATCCTCGCCGAGTCCACCGTGAGCTTCTTCGGAATCGCCCGGATGGAGCCCATGTCGCTCGGCCGTTACCTGGGTACCAGCTATGCCGCGCTCATCTACGAGGGCGGCACTCGCATCGTCATTCCCGCCTGGGTGCTCCTCGTGCTGCTGGTGCTCGGCGCCTCGCTCACCTCCCAGGCGCTCGCCACCCGGACGCGCAGGGCCTGAACCTGCGTCCAAGCCTTCGGGTTGCCTCGGGTTTTCCACTCTTGTGCGAGGAATTCCCACCATGCGCGCGACGGTTCCCTCAACGCACACCTTCTACCCCGAGCCTATCCATGTCCCTCCCGACCGATGATCTCTCCCTGGCTACGGGCTCCACGCAGGAGAGCCCTGAGCGGCGCAGCGATGAATTGAAGCTCGAGCCGGTCCGCGGCGCGGTGCTCGTCGTCGAGGACGATCCCTCCAGCCGCGAGCTGCTCGTGGAGCTGCTCACGCAGTGGGGCTACGAGCCACTGCCCGTGGGCAGCGCCGAGGAGGCGGAGTTCGCCGTGCGCAACAAGCGCATGGATGCCGCCATCGTGGATGTCTTCCTCCCGGGCCGCAGCGGCGTCACGCTCATGTCCCGCCTGCGTGAGCGCTTCCCCCAGTCCGTGCTCATCGGCGTGAGCGCCATGAGCGACGCGGCCATGGCTCGCAAGTGCAAGGGGCTGGGAGCGGATCTGTTCATCGGCAAGCCGGTGATGCCGGACAAGCTGGCACAGGCGCTCCAGTCCAAGCACACCAGCTGGCACTGAGTGGCACCGATGTAAGAAGACCGGTTGCACGCTCCCCCGGGACGTTCGATGCTCAGCGGGTGATGACGCTCGCTCCCGGGTTGCTCCTGGCCATGCCCCAGCTCGGGGATCCCAACTTCCATCGCTCGGTCGTCTTGATGCTCGAGCATGGGGAGGGGGGATCCATGGGGCTCGTCGTCAACCGAGGGGCGCCCCTGACGCTTGGAGAGCTGGCGAGGGGTCAGTCCATGAAGATCTCCTCGGGCCGCACCGAACAGGCCGTCTTCGTCGGCGGACCCGTGGAGCCTCATCGGGGCTTCATCCTCCACGATGACGAGACAGTGGCCGAGAAGCACCCCATCCTCCCCGGCCTCTACCTGAGCGTCACGCTGGACGCGCTGGGGCCGCTGCTGGAGGATCCGGCCCCCAACATACGCTTCTGCCTGGGCTATGCCGGTTGGGGCCCCAAGCAGTTGGAGGCGGAGATGACCTCGGGCTCCTGGCTGTACGCCGAGGCGACGGCCAAGGCCATCCTCGAGGGCAACCCCACCCAGCTGTGGGAGGAGACCGTGAGGGGGATGGGACTCGACCCGGCCATGCTCATGGTGGGAAAGGGGCTGAACTGATGCTGGACCCAGAGAACATCCGACAACGCATCCTTGGGGCCCTGCCGGGCGCCGAGGTCCAGGTGAACGACACCACAGGTACGGGTGACCACTTCGAGGCCTATGTGGTCAGCCCAGCCTTCGCCGGCAAACCCATGGTGCAGCAGCACAAGCTCGTCTATGCCGCCGTCCAGGACTGGCTTCAGACGGGCGAACTGCACGCCCTGGCGCTAAAAACCTATACCCCCGAGCAATGGAAGAAGCTCGGGCCTCGCTGAGGGAGGAAGCAACCCATGACCCCTGAACTCAAGGCAAAGTTCGACGAGGAGGTCCGCTCGCACAAGATCGTCCTCTTCATGAAGGGCAATGCCATGTTCCCGCAGTGCGGCTTCTCCGCGCGGGCGCTGCAGCTGCTGCAGCCCTACGGAGAGATCCACACGGTGGACGTGCTGGCCGACCCCGAAGTCCGGCAGGGCATCAAGGACTACACCAACTGGCCCACCATTCCCCAGGTCTTCATCAACGGGGAGTTCGTAGGCGGCTCGGACATCCTGATGGAGCTGGCCGAGCGCGGGGAGCTGGCGGACATCGTCGCCGGCAAGAAGTCCGAGGGCTGAGCCCGGGCCTCCAGAGGGCCATGGGTGAGCAGGACGAGACGCCCCGGAAGGACGTACACTCCGGACCGCAGTCCTGTCCGATCACACGTAGCCTCCTGGAAATGCCGTGACCTCAGCCACTTCACCCACTCCTGGAGAGCCGGCCGGTACTCCCGAGCCGGCGCCAGCCAACCCCGCGAGCCCCCCGTCCAATGCAGTGATCCCTTCGGCCGATGCACGGCCCGCGGATCCGGAGGACTCGACGCCCACGGCGAAGACCGGCTCGCTGATGGAGCGGGTGCAGGAGTGGCGCAAGAAGAACGAGTTGGTGGAGATCGCGGCGTTCTTCTTCATCGGCTTCATCTACGACGTCGTCACGCTGAGCCGCATCGACGACACGCTCACGATGGTGCAGCAGCTCGTGTACCTGGGGGTGCTGGCCACGCTGCTGCTGCTGGAGCAGCGCCACCCGGAGGGCACGGAGCCACCCAAGGCGTTGGTCAAGGTGTGGAGGTGGCGCGAGGACGCGATCCACTTCTTCTACGGCAGCCTGCTCAGCTCCTACACGCTGTTCTTCTTCAAGAGCGCGTCAGGGCTGACGGCGTTCATGTTCCTGCTGATCATGTTCGGGCTGATGGTGGCCAACGAGCTGCCACTCTTCCGCCAGCTCGGGCCGGTGGTGCGCGTGGGGCTCTTCAGCCTGTGCGTCAGCATGTACTTCGCGTACGTGCTGCCCGTCATCATCGGCAAGGCGAACTTCTGGATCTTCCTGCTCGCGCAGGTGCTGGCGGGCGGTGTGCTCTTCGGCGTGATTCACCTGCTGCGGCGGTGGAACATCGTGGATCAGGTGAAGGCTCTGCGGCAGATCGCCATCCCGGGCTTCGGCGTGCTGGCGGTGGTGCTGCTCTTCTACGTGGTGCGCGTGGTGCCGCCGGTTCCGCTGGCGGTGACGTTCAGCGGCATCTACCACGGGGTGAAGAAGGAGGGCGCGGCGTACCACCTCTCCCACGAGCCGAAGTGGTGGAAGCCCTGGCAGAAGGGTGATCAGGACTTCCTCGTGCGCTCGGGAGACAAGGCGTACTACTTCTTCAGCATCTTCGCGCCCAAGGGCTTCGACTGGTACACGGTGAACGTGCGCTGGTACTACGACCACCCGGACAAGGGGTGGACGCTGACGAGCACCGTGCCGCTCACCATCCGGAACAAGGGCATCGAGCGGGGTTACCGCAGCTATGCGTACACCTCGAACCCCAAGCCGGGGGACTGGCGCGTCGTGCTGGAGACGTCGGATGGCCACGAGATCAGCCGGCTCTCCTTCGCGGTGGAGCAGGACACGCGGACCGAGCCCCGGCAGTTCGCGACCTTCGTCCACGATCCGGACAAGAAGCCGGATAAGCCGGGGGCCAAACCCGCGGACAAGCCGGAGGTCGCGCCGCAGGACATTCCGCAAGCCGTGCCGCAGGCCCAGCAGAAGCCGTAGCGCCCAACGAGGGCCGCGCGGAGCGGCTCAGGCGGCGGTGGCCGCGGCGGGGGGCTTCTTCATGACTGCCGCTTCCGACACGGTCTGCGGCTCCTCCGACCAGAAGCGCTCCCACTGCTCGCGCATGGCCCGGGCGTCCCTCCGCCCCAGGTCGATGAGGATGTCCGCGAACCCTCCGTCGAAGAGCAGGTAGGAGGCCATGTCCGCTTCGCGCGGAGCCTCGCGCTCCACCAGCCGGAGGATGGCGCGGTGGGCCAGCCCGCCGCTGCGGCGCCGGAACTCGGGCGTCTTCACGTACTCGGCGGCCAGCCCGCCCAGGTCCCGCGAGGGACGCACGAGCAGCTCGCGGATATAGCGCATGGGCTGGCTGCGGTGCGGGTTCAGCGCCGCGCTGAGCGTGTCCGCGAAGCCCGGTCCATATGCCACCGTCCCGGCGTCGAGGATGGCGTTGAGCCGCCGCAGCCGGCCCAGGTCTTGGTCGGTGCGGTCCGTCATGAGCATGTTGAGCATCTTGCCCACGAGGAAGGGCGCGCTCGCGGCGGCCCGCTCGCGCTCCTCCTCGCTGGCACCCTGGCGCTTCTGAGGGCTCGCGTTGGGGCGCAGCGAGATGACGATGACACGCTGGGCGCCCAGCCGCAGCGTGGGGCTGAGCGGGACATTGAGCCGGAAGCCGCCGTCCACGTGGAGATGGCCGCGGATGCTGACCGCCGGGAAGATGACGGGGATGGCGGCCGAGGCCAGCGCATGGTTGGGCCCAATGCGGGTGGGCACCGCGCGGTACTCGGAGTCATCGCTCCACTTGACGTTCTGGCCAGAGCCGCGCTGGACGAAGACCCGGGCGGTGCCGGTGCCCACGTGCGTGGCGCTGATGGCGAGCGCGTCGAGGTGGCCCCGGCGCAGGTTCCGGCCGATCTGCAGCCAGGGGATGCCACGGCCCACCAGGTAGCGCAGCCCGCGCGGATCCACCAGCCCGCCGTATTGAACGTCCCGGACCTCGGGGGACGGCTTGCTGAGGGCTTCGCGGATGATGCGGAAGACGTCTCCGAAGCTGCACCGGAGCACCTCCTCCACCTTCATGGCATGCCAGTGGGCGATGAGGCCTCGGGCCTGCGTCAGGGGCTCGTGGTTCGTCGCCGCCATGTAGCAGGCATGGATGGCACCCACGGAGGTGCCCGCGAGGATGTCCAGCTTGAGCGGGCGGCCAAGCTGGGGCTCGAACTCCTCCCGGAGGTAGGAGAGGACTCCCGCTTCATATGCGCCTCGAGCGGCGCCCCCTGCAAGCACCAGCCCCGTCTTCATTCCGCTCGTCATGGGCGCCTTTCCCTCTGAGCAGAGAGTGTAAGGCGGGTGCCCGTGTGAGCGCTATGGCTGGCGGGTAGACGGGGTCCCCTGCGCTGGCTGCATGGAGGGGGCGGAAGTGACCTTGGGGTTCATCTCGGCCAGGGCCTTGCGCACCGCCTCATCCGTGGCGGCCTCCCTTGCCTTATCCACGGTCCTGGCCTCCGCCATCATGCGCAGCCGGTCCAGCCCCGCCTCGAAGTCCTTGCCCACCCTGGCTTCCATGTCCATGAAGAGCGAGGCGGCCTTGCCCATGAAGCCGTGGTGCCCTTCCAGCGTCCACGTCACCGTTGTCCCCTCGGGCACAGGCTTGAGGGTGAGGGCGGTGGTGTAGGTGCCGGAGAAGGGTTTGAAGAGCTCGAGCTTGACGCGGACGAGCTCGTCCTTGCGGCTCTCCTCGAGCGTCATCCGGCCTTCGCCGGCCTGCGCATTGCCCGCCCAGGCGTAGACGTTGCCCACGCCCACCACGGGTCCCTCGTAGGTGCGCTTCATGGCCGGGTCCAGATCGTTCCAGGGGGACCACTCAGCCCAGCGGAAGAAGCTGTTCAAGTTGGGGAAGATGTACTTGGGCGGCGACTTCATCGTGACGGTGCGCTGCACGGTGAAGGCGGAGGGCCGCGAGGCGATGAAGCCGGCCAGCGCCAGCAAGACGACAGCCAGTCCCAGGAGGATCTTCTTGATCATGGTGTCCCGTGGGTGAAGCGGTCAGGTGCTGGCACAAGCCTGGGTCAAAATCGCCCCTCAACTCAAGGTCAAGGTGCGGGAGCGGCCGCCGTCCCGTTGGCGGGCTGACCCTCGGCAGGGGCAGCAGCGGCCGGGGGAGCAGCAGCAGCGTCGGCAGCAGCCTTCTCGGCCAGGGCCTTCGCCTCGGCCTCGGCCGCGTTCTTCATGCTGGCCAGCCCCGCCTCGAAGTCCTTTCCGATCAGCTTGTCCATGTCCATGACCAGGCACATGGCCTTGCTGACGAAGTTGTGCTTGCCCTCCATCTTCCAGGTCACCGTGGTGCCCTCGCCCGCGGGCGCGAAGGTAAACAGGGTGGTGCTGGTCTGGGGCCAGGGTTCGAAGAACTCGAGCCGGATGCGCACCAGCTCGTTCGGCTTGCTCTCCTGGATGGTCATCCGGCCCTTGCCCACCTCATCATTGCCAGTCCACTCGTACATGGCGTCGAGGCCCGCATTGGCACCGGTGAAGGTGCGCTTCATGTTCGGGTCCAGCTTCTCCCAGGGAGACCACTCGCTCCACTTGTGGAAGTCGTTCACCTTCGCGAACACGATGTCCGCCGGGGCCTGGATCGTGGCTGAACGCTGAACGATGAGGGCGTCCGGCTGGGTGGAGATGAGGCCGACCAGGCCGATGATGGCGACGGCCACAACAATGAGGATCTTCTTGAGCATGTGGAGAGAGTCCTTATGTGGCTCCGACTTTGGAAGCCAGGCGCGTCATATGAGAAGTGCCCGGTTGTGCTCAAGCCATGAGACCTGGGAGGTTGCCCGACCCAGGGGCGGACGAGGGTGCTTCAGGGTAGGCGTATATCCTACCCTGCTCGGGGCTCGAGTCCGTCAGCCCGTGACGAAGTGGACGAGCTTCTCGAAGAGGGAGGGAGCCCTGGCCAGCCCGCGGATGACGCGGGTGCGCAGCGCCGGGTACCGGGCAATGGCGAGCATGAGCTTCACGGAGAGGGCATAGCGCCAGTAGTACCGGGCCACGGCGCGCTCGTAGGGCACGAGAGAGGCCTGGGAGGCTCCCTGGGCGAGCACCTCGGGCAGCAGGTGGCCCAGGGCGCTCGCGGCGCGCAGTGCCAGGGTGAGCCCCTCGCCGGTGATGGCGTCCACGTAGCCCGCGGCATCCCCCACCAGGACGAAGCGATCGAGGGTGCGGCTCCGCACCTGGCGCAGGAAGGGCCCAGCACCACGCGCGTCCGAGTCCGGCGAGGCTCCCTCCAGGCGCTCCCGGAGCTTGGGGAAGCGGTGCAGGAGGCTCGGGAAGGCAATGGGCCCCTCCACCTTGCCGTCCTCCCATAGAAAGGCCACGCCGACGCGCTCGGCGCCGGCTGGAGTGACATAGGCCTCCAGACCCGGCGCGAGGTGGATCTCCACGAACGGGGACCACGGCGCGAGGCGGAAGTGCTGGCGCAGGCCGAAGCGCCGGGCCGCCTGAGGCTTCACGGGCTGCTCGAGCCCCTGAGCCTTCCGCAAGGGCGAGGCCAGACCATCCGCGGCCACCAGGAGGCGCGCCTCGATCTCTTCTTCCGCCGCGGTGGTCAGCCGCACCCGCTCGGAGGTGCGGATGACATTGGCCACGGCACAGCGATCCCGGAGCTCGACTCCCGCTTCCCGGGCGGTTCGCGTCAGGGCCGTCGCCAGGGCCGTGCGGCGGATGCCGAGCCCCGGCGTGGGGGCGAAGCGCCCGGAGACCTCCGTCCCATCCTCCTGGATGTAGCGGATCCCCTCGAGAGGAGTGCAGTCCGCGGGGGTGAGGTACTGGCGAGCACCCAGCGCCTCCAGCTCGCGCAGACCCGGGGGGGCGAGGCCCTCTCCGCAGGCCTTGTCGGCGGGGAGAGCCTGGCGATCAAAGACCACGGTGGAGAAGCCCCGCCGGGCAGCGTGAATGGCCACCGCGAGGCCCGCGGGGCCTCCTCCCACGATGGCGACGTCGATCGTCCTCACGGGGGCGGTGGATCCGTGCTCGGTGGGGCGCTGGCCGGGAGGAAGCGAGGCTTGTGGGAGAACGCCTGCTGGTACTCGGCGCCGAGCGCCTGTTCCTCGGCGCGGATGCGGACATAGAGCAGCGCCGCGTTGCCCACGGAGAAGAGGAGGGCCGTGAGGTAGCCGCCGTGGATGAGCGGCAGGCAGAGGAACTCCAGGATGACGGCCACGTAGTTGGGGTGGCGGATGTAGCGGTAGGGGCCCGCTGTCACCGGTGTGTCGCCCGGGACGAAGATGATGCGGGTGTTCCACCGCTCGCCGAGCGTGGAGATGGCCCAGTAGCGCAAGAGCTGGGCGGCGAGGGCGCCGGCGAACGCGGCATAGCCCAGCAGGCCTGGGAAGGGGCGGTGCAGCGCGAGCGGCTCCACGGCGCAGGCCACCAGGAACGCCGTGTGGAACAGGACCATGACACGGAAGTGCCCCTGGCCCACCTCGCGGCCGCCGCGCTCGAGCGCCCTCCGCGCGTTGCGGCGCGAGAGGACGAGCTCGTACAGGCGCTCGGCCCCAATCAACCCCAGGAAGACGTAGTAGGCGGCGAGCGTAGGCGCCTCACTTCCGGGCCTTGGCCCAGACGCGCTTCATCCAGGCCTCCACGTCCTTCGCCGTACGAGGGATGGCGTCGGAGAGCACCTTGCAGCCGCGGGCAGTCACGACGACATCGTCCTCGATGCGCACGCCAATGCCGCGGTAGCGCGGGGGCACCGTCAGATCGTCCGTCTGGAAGTAGAGGCCGGGCTCCACCGTGAGGACCATGCCGGCCTGGAGCTTGCCGTACTTGTAGACCTCCTGGCGGGCCTGGGCACAGTCGTGCACGTCCAGGCCCAGCATGTGGCTGACGTTGTGCAGCGAGTAGCGCTTGTAGAACTGGTGCTGGTCCTTCAGCGCCTCCTCTGCATCGGGGAGGATGCCCAGGCGCTGCAGGCCATGGGCGAGCACGCGCATGGCCACGCGGTTGGGCTCCATGAAGTCGTTGCCAGGCTTCACCGCCTTGAAGGCCTGCGTCTGGGCCTCCAGCACCAGCTCGTAGATCTCGCGCTGCTCCTTGGAGAACTTCCCGGAGACAGGGAGCGTGCGGGTGATGTCCGCGGTGTAGAGGGTGTGGGCCTCCACGCCCGCGTCCAGCAGGAGCAGATCGCCCTTCTTCACGGGGCCGTCATTGCGCGTCCAGTGGAGCACGCAAGCGTGCGCGCCACAGGCGGCGATGGTGCCGTAGCCGACGTCATTGCCCTCGACGCGGGCGCGCAGGCCGAAGATGCCCTCCACCTCGCGCTCGCTCTTGGCGGACTTGAGGCTGCGGATGACGTCCTCGAAGCCGCGCTGGGTGGAGTCGATGGCGGTCTGCAGCTCGCGCAGCTCCTGGGCGTCCTTGAGCAGCCGCATCTCCGAGAGGGCCTGGGCCAGGGCCTTGTCGCGCTCGGCCTGCGCGGGCAGCACGTCGTCGACCTTGGGCGAGAAACCGCGCAGCACGCGGGTGGGGCGGGACACAGCGCCGTGGAGCGTGCTCAGGTAGTCCTTCAGCTCGGGGAGCCCGCGGGCCTCGTCCACGCCGTAGCGGGCCTGGCTCTCCTTCACGCCGAGCCGCGGCCCCACCCACAGCTCGCCCTTGACGCGGTCCGTGAAGAAGGTGGCGTCGCTGCGGCCCGGGTTGGGCTCGACGAAGAGGATGTCCGTGTGTCCGCCGCCCTCCTTGGGCTGGAGCACCAGGACGCAGTCCGGCTCGGTGTTGCCGGTGAGGTAGTAGAAGTCCGTGCCCGGGCGGAAGCGGTAATAGGTGTCGTTGGCGCGCACCTTCTCGTGTCCCGTGGGGATGACGAGCGTCTCGCCGGGGAAGAGCTTGGAGAGGGCCCGGCGGCGAGCGCGAAACGCGTCCGCGTGCTTCAGCTTGGGAGGGAGCTTCCGGTTGGCCGGCTTCCAGCGCTTCATCATGAAGTCGAGCAGCGCGGGCGGCGGCACGGTGTCATGGCCGGCGGGCTTGGCGGCCTGGGGCTCGGAGGTAACGGGCTGGGCGGCGGCTTTGGTCTGGGTCGTCATATGAGGGGGCACTCTTCATCAACCGTGAGTGTGGCTTCAAGCCCCCAACAGCCAGGAGGGGCGAAGATGTTCTCCTGAAGAAGGGCTCCATCGTTCTTAAGACAGAGAGCGCCTATGGAGAGAGCGGCACGGGACCGGTCGAGACGACCTGGAGCTTCCAGCTCTCCGCTTGTGTCCCTGTCAGATTCAGGTGACCGGCCAGGAAGTACAGGCGCTGCGAGTCCTGGCCCTGGGAGGTGCAGAAGCGATCCTGGAGATAGAAGGGTGGGATGGCCTGATAGTAGAGCGTCGCCTGGACAGAGGCGGGCCGGCCCTTCAGTGCCGAGAGCTCGACATGGTAGACGAGCGCGTCACCGCCGCCGGAGCGATAGTCCGGGTCATCGCCTACGGCGACCGGGCCCACCTCTTCGGCGAGATCATTCCCCGCTCCGAGCGCCTGGGCGATCTTGACGCGGTCCTCCAGCTTCAGGAAGCCGTGCGGCAGGATGCGGTTGTCCTTCACCTCGGCGCAGATGGAGAGGAAGCTCGTGGTGAGCTCGCCCTCGGGCCTGGCGTTGTGGCCACAGCGTGGTGCCTCTGCGTTGACGGGAGGAGCGCTCACCAACTCCTGGTAGATCTGCGCCTGGTCCTGGCGTGTGATGACCTGGTAATGCGGCTGATGGGGACGAGCGCCCGGCTGGAGCCGGCCTGAGCAATCATTCTTCCACCACAGCTCCCCGGTGATGGGCGCACCCGAACCGTCGACGATGAGGCCTGCGCTGTTCGTACGGCCCGAGGCCCACAGCACGTTGCCGTTCTCGTCCAGCACGTCGAACTCGATGAAGGCCCGGCGGAACCCGACGCCGGACGGCAGCTTGTGCCCGGTCTTGCTGTCCACCCGCACGGTGGCGCTCAGCCGGCCCTTCTCCGTCTTGAGGCCGCTCACCGCGATGCTGGCCGTTCCGTCTGAAGCCTGGTCGAGCATCGCCTGCTCCGTCAGCAACAAGGGATCGAGCCCCTTGCTGACCAGCATGGGATCCTGGGTGCGGATGCCCAGCACGTCAGGGAACTGCTGCGCCATCTTGATAAAGAAGACGTTGAGGCCCACCAGCGTGTGCTTCGCATAGCCCTCGCGCACGGGCAGATCGATGTCCTCGCGCCCGAGGTTGTGCTCGGCCTGGGGGAAGTTGCTGTACTCCTGGATGCTGGCGATCTTGCTGCGCAGCGGCTTGCCGTTCGCGTCCTTGCTCGGCATGTGGCAGCTCTGACAGGACTCGGCCTTCACTCCGGCACCGAGCGGCAGGGGGCCATCCGGCCCGGCTCCGGTCCGGTAGGCGCTGAACGCCCACTCTGGGTACGTCGTCTGCTCGTAGACGTGGCTGATCACCTTGCCGCGATGCAGGACAGGCAGGTGCACGGTGTGGCAGGTGCCGCACAGCTCCGAGCTCTTGACGGTCTCGGAGTGCTCGGGGCGAATACCCAGGGCGTGGTGCATCGGCTTCTCCTTGGGCGTCTTGAAGGGGCCGTAGAGCACGCCGGGCGAGCCGGACAGAAAGCTCCCTGTGAAGGTGCGGGCAAACCCCTTGGCCTTCGGGTTGAGGAAGGACTGCCGCTCCTTCACGCAGCGATTCTGGGGCTGATCTTGGAACTTCGCCGTGTCGGCCTTGCCCAGCACCATCTGGTGGCAGGCCATGCACGAGACACCGTCGCGGGCCAGGGAGCCATAGTTGGCGCTCGGCGCCGACGGGTTATTGGCCGGCCATGGCACTGCGTTCACCATCTCGCGTGAGAACTGAGAGCACTCACCCGTCTGCTCGAACTGATCGATGGTGTATTGGCGCTGGCCCATGATGCCGTGGCAGCCAAGGCAGGTGTCCTGGATCAGCGCGGAGGACTCGCGGTGGAACGTCTCCGTCTCACTGGCGAGCTGGGCGAAGAAGATGGGATCGCGGCCTCCCAGTCCCATGGGGGACGTGCGCCAGGTCGCATAGGGCGACAGGTTGAGCAGGTTGCTGCCATGGGGATTCGGCCGTGTCATGTCGAACTGCAGCCCCGTGCTGCCTGCGTCATGGCAGCCGATGCACTGGTCCGACGTCAGGAACTGGCTGGCGGGGGTGGGCCCCTTGGCGCGGGCCCAGACGGAGTCGTACGTCTCGGACGGCATCTTGGACACCGTGTCCCAGTTGGGCGCGGGCAGGCGAGCCGGCTTCATCGCCTCCGTGAACGCTGGATCGTAGCGGAAGCGGGGCTGGCCCAGCCGAGGAGTGTCATCCGTCGGCAGCGAGACGAGGCGATGATGGGCCTCCGTTGTTGGGGCCTCGTAGAGGTGTTGGCTGAGGAAGACCAGGGGCTCGCCCGGCTCGCCCTGGATGTTGCGCAGGCTGGCGAAGGTCACGTTGTCCGTCGCCGAGGCATGGCAGTTCAGGCAGTACTGGCCAAACCCCATATAGGGGTAGCGGTTGAACTGATCCGGTGGCCAGTCCGGCGTCCAGCCGCTCCAGCCGAACCAGCCCCAGAACCAGCCGTCGTGGGAGCCTTGGCTGTCGCGGACCATGACAGCCGCGCCGCTGGTGGGGAGCAGCCGCACGGGATCAACGGAGTCGCAAGCAGCGGCGGGCGCGGGGAACATCTCCTTGACCATGATGGCGCCATCAGGCACGGGAGCAGCCGGAGTGGGGGGCTGGTGCTCACCGGAGGGCCGGTTCACCTTGAGCCAGTCCATCATCTCCTTCGAGTACCAGACGACGACGGGCGCATGGGTGCCGTTGTAGCGGCCGGCCCACTGCCCGTCCTGCAGCGTCGCGGTGTAGGGGCCCGTGTCGCGCACCCGCTTGTCCGGCTTCCACCCCGTGGCCGTGTTGCGATGGCAGAAGTTGCGCAGGTAGTCGCCGAGCTTGGCCTGGTACTGGTCGAGAGGGAGCGCGCGAGGCTTGCGGACCACGGCCTCCAGCGAGGCGCAGAGCGCCGGATCGCGAGGCAGCAGCGCCGTCTTGCGCTCGGCGGGGCAGGAGGTAGCCCCTGCTGACCCTGGAAGAATGCCGATGAGGAGGCTGCACACGGCCAGAGTGCTGGCCAGCAGCCGCTGGACGCGGGCGAGGGAAGATTCAGCCAAGAAGAACGCTCCTTGAAGACGGCGCGGAGGCAGCAGTCGGTGGGCACTGCGGCACCACCCCTGAGCCCGCACGGTGCAGGTGAGCAGCCTGCGGCCATCCAGTCAAACCAGCGCGTCCATTCGCCCCATGCGCGAATATCCCACTCGGGATGACCAGGGTTGGGCCCGCGGCGACGCGGGTCCAACCCGGGGAATCCTGAACCTCTGTGTCCAGGGCCTGGAGGGCCGCTGGCAGCGCTACGCCTTTACAGCGGCGTCGAGCAGACGCAGGCGCTGGCCTTGCCGTAGCAAGCGTTCGAGCTGGCCGGGACGATGGAGTAGCAGTACTGACGGCCGCTGGCCACCTCGCCGTCGGTATAGCTGGTGCCTGTCACCGTGGCGATCTTCGCCTTGCCGAAGTTGCAGCCAGCGAAGCCCTCCGTCTTCATCACCCAGTACTGGTTGGCGCCCGTCACCGAGCCCCAGGACAGCGCCACCTGGCCGCTGCCCGCCGTAGCGGTGGCCGTGGGCGCCGCCGTCGGGCCGCTGGTGCAGCCCCTGTTGACCGGGGCCGGCGTGGCGCAGGCGATGTTGTGGCGGTTGAAGGCGTTGTAGATGGCCGTCATGTGCGGCGTGCCGTCGCTCAGGTTGCCGTTGTCGTCATCCGCCGCCAGCCACGCCATATAGCCGTTGGTGGTGCCGCAGCCGTTGGAGGTGCCTGCGGTGCAGTTGCACGAGTGCCACGTGCCAATGACGCCGCTGCCCTGGTAGAAGATCTTGTTGGCGACGATGAAGGCGGTGTTCGAGTCGAAGCTGAAGGGCGCCGCGGTCAGATCCCTCGTGACGAGATCCCAGGCGGCCTGGCGCGCGGGCGCCGCGGCGCAGTGCACCTGGCGGCCGCAGGGGCCGGTGCTGGCGGTGCAGCGCGGGCAGACGTGGTTCTGCGGCGTGTCCGGCGTGTTGTCCGAGTGCTTGGCCCAGTCCGCGTCACGCACGCCCGAGCAGCTCGTGTTGCAGTGGGCCGCGCCCGTCTGCGCCTCGTTCTGGTTGTAGCCCGAGCCGTCCGGCGTCTGGCCGCAGCCCTTGTTGCTGGTGTGGAAGAAGCCATAGCCCACGCAAGAGGTCTGCAGGCGGTAGATGGCCGCGATGTCCGCATAGCCCTCGGAGGAGTTGCTCAGCGAGCCGTTGGAGTCGAAGTCATCCATGCCGTGGCCCCACTCGTGATCGAACACCGCGCCGATCTCACCGGTGTTCCGGCACCCTCCGCCGCTGCGGTAGAAGTTGGTGCTGGAGCCGTTCCAGAAGGCGTTGCAGGTGCTGGCGATGTTGACGTTGGCCGTCAGCTTGCCCTGCAGCCAGGTGTTGGACGGCAGCCAGCCGCGGGCCTGCTCCTTCAGCTTATTCATCTCATAGAAGGCCGAGCGCGCCGCCGGGGTGTTGCCCGCGCCTCCGCCGCCCGTGGTGCAGTCATGCTGGTTGTTCGTGCCGCCCATGTTGATGTTGCCCGTGGTGGAGCTGAAGCTCACGGCGCCGCACTTGTCGGAGATCGCCACGTACTTGCCGTTGAGCGTGGTGGTGGCCGTGCCGGACGAGTAGTTATAGACGCCCGCGCCATCCGTGTAGTTGTTGGGCGAGGCGAGGCCCGTGTTCGCCCAAGGCATCGGCGTGTTCGACTGCATGGTGCCGCACGTCGCGTTCGAGGAGCAGGTGCCGATGTTGGTGGACGGGTAGACACCGCCCTTGATGGTGGCGTCCAGGTAGTGGTTGTCGTCCTGGAACTCGTACACCTCGCCCGTCACCGCATCCACCGACACCTTCCAGCGCTCGTCCTCGCCGGCATTCTGGAAGCCGTAGGTCCACACCAGCTGGTGGGTGTAGCCCTGGCCAAAGGTGCCGATGAAGTTCTGCCCCTCCTGGGTCTCCGCTCGCGCCAGGGGGACAATCTCCAGCGCAGGCACCTGCCACAGCTGACTGGGCGTCTCGTACAGGCCCAGGACGTCACCGCCGAACGCCATGGCCTCCGCCGACGTCAACGCGGGCTTGACGCTCAGGTCCGTGTTGGCCCAGGCCTCGGTGCCCAGCAGGATGAGGTTGCCGTGGTTGATGACGGCCGCGATCCGAGCGTGGCGCACGGGGATGCCATCCACCACCTGCGGAATGTGGACATGCCACAAGACGTCAGTCACCTGGGTGACGCGGGGCTCGCCCAGCTGCAGCGGGTCCACGCCGATGGCCGCCTTGTTCTCCATGACGAACTTGACGATCAGGTCGGCGACGAGCGCCTCGTCCACCTTGGTGACGCCGCGCATGAGCTGCTGGCTCATGCTCCTGAGCGTCACTTTGTTGCCCACGCCCGTGCCCGGAATGAAGGGGATGGAGCCCTGGATGCTGGTGGCCGCGCCGGTGCGAGGGTCCACGTAGACGTTGAAGTCCTTGCCGTTGCGGGCAAAGAAGTCTTCCCAGGCGCTCACGCTCGCAGAGGACATCTGCAGCTGAGCCTGATCCAGCGGCTCGTTGGAGATGGGGAGGTAGAGCTCCGGCTTGAAGAAAGCCTTACTTGAGAGCGTCTTCGGTCCGCTCTCCGGGGGAACGATCGCCCAGCTCACCACTGATACGAGCAGCGCAAGACAGCCTGTCAGCTTCGCTACGTGACGCATACAGCCCTCCTGGGGGTGGAGACTGCAGGAATGGGGACCCGACCAAGGCCCCACACGGGGAGCAGCGTCAGAGATGGAGTTCGAGGAAGAGGGCTGCTACGAGAACGAGCGCGGGGAGAGCCTACAAACAAGAATTAGCAGTTTAAAGCCAATTCTTGCGAGAGCGGCGGCGGGAATCGAACCCGCGCCGGGTGGTGCGAAACCTTCAGCAGAATTGCACCCTTACCTCGTAACCGCCCGGAATGATTCGGAGTCGTTATCCCGCCGCGTCCCGTGTCGTCCCGTCCTGTCCCAGCACGTTCCGCAGGCTCCTGCGGCATACGTGCAACATGGCAGAGGCCGATGAGAACCTGGAGGCGTACGCCTCGCTTAGCCGGATCGCATCATCAGCCGACCCTGGGTTTCCGGAGTGGTCGCATCTGCGAGAGAAGCGCCTCGGCCTGTTCTCGAGTGTCCTCGGTCACGTTCCTGGCACGAGCCACGCGAGCCAGCGCGGACCTCGCCTTGGCCCGATCATTGAGGGGCCCAAGGTAGAGCTTGGCGAGATCGAGAAGCGCATCCGTATCGCCAAGCGAAACCGCCTTCAGGAACCAGCGAGCAGCCAAGCGTGGCCGACCTTCGTCCCGATACACCGTACCGATGCCGGTCGCAGCGGCCCCATTCCCCTTCTTGGCAGCCTTGCGATACCAGAAGAGTGCCCGCTCGCGGGAGCGCCGCACGCCCCGGCCCACATCGAAGCAGTAGCCAACGTTCAACCAAGAGGCCCGGTGCCCGGCCCGTGCTGCCTCGTGGAAGAGGCGAAACGCCTCGCGGTGGTGCCCCGCATCGAGCAGCGCGTCCGCCTCGGTGAACTTCTTCTCGAGATCCATGTGCCGCATCTCGCCTGTCATTTCCTGCTGTTCCACCATTCGTCGAATCCGGGAGGCTTCGCCTTCTGCACGGGCTTACCCGTGTGAGGGTCCTTGTAAATGACCTTGTTTGGATCGTCCGGATCCGGCCTCATCTTCTTGAACGGGTTGTCTGTCCCGTCGGGTTTGGCTGTCTTCCCGCGCTCACCCTTCCCGCCACCGCTTTGTACCCCAGCAGCGTCAACCTGATGATCGTAGTTTGGGTCTCCAAGCGTTGACTCGCACTCCTCCGGAGAGAGCGGTTGACGGCGTCCGTCTGGAAGCGTCGCTGGACAATAGCAGGTCGCAAGATCATTCGGGTCTCGACAGGTCATCGCAACGCACTGCGGCTCGCTTTGGCACCTGGTGGAGCCTCTCTGTAGCGTCTGCTTGCTGGGGGCTGTGGCGCATCCTGTGATCAACCCCCAGACGATCAAGACCGCCCAATGAGCGGCGTGATGCCTGGGCATGCACGAGACGTCAGCTCTCACAAACACCTCCCGCTCCGCTCGCCTCGCAAGCGAGGAGCCAGGGAGCAATTTTCTGATGCTCCATCGAGAAGAGCCTGCGCGCCGCCGGGTATCTGAAAGGCGCGTAGGGCTCGTCAGAAC
>Ga0247825_10000303_pt1 | contig 30350 bp, 30 predicted proteins | sample 13C_Vanillin_Day_FD_194413 | JGI IMG/M metagenome (GOLD analysis project Ga0247825, IMG submission 194413) | Soil microbial communities from agricultural site in Penn Yan, New York, United States - 13C_Vanillin_Day48 | ecosystem: Environmental > Terrestrial > Soil > Agricultural land | place... | reverse complement strand
AGCACGGCGAGTTGGGCGGCAACGGCGCACCCTATCTCTACTTCGTCGCCATGGACGAGGCGCCGGGCTCCGATGCGATAGGCCTCCAGGAGTTCAACGATTTCTACACGAACATCCACGTGCCCGAAGTCGTCGAGGTGAGCAAGTTCCTCAGCGGCATCCGCTACGAGCTCCACCGCGAGCTCCGCCACCCAGAGCCGAAATCGCCGGGCTACCTCGCCGTCTACGAAGCAGACGAGTCCTCACTGCAAGCCAGGAAAGAGCGCGCGGCGAACCCGAAGCCCCTGTCTTCCGGCCCTCCATCTTGGGAGGGGCACATCACGGCCTGGCGCCTGCTCTACAAGCGCATCGATAGCTGGACTCCCGCGAAGTAGCGGTTTATCCCTCCAGTGAGGAAACGATGCGCTCGATCTGCTTGATGTGCGCCGACTCGTGGCGCGCGAGCCGCTCAGCGTAGGAGTGAACCGTGCGCACGAGCGGACTGCCGGCGCCCGTGACAGTGATGGATGGGCCCCACGCAGCTTCCGGCAGGGCATCGAGGACGAGGAGCAGCTCGGCTCGCTGCGCCGTGAAAGCGGCGAGCGACGGCCCGAAGTCCATCTCCACGTAGCCGGTCCGTTTGATCCACTGCCGCGGGTTGATCGCGCGGAGAGTGCTCCTGTCCTGGCGAAGAATCGTCGCAATGGCGCCGCCCCAGACGTCGGCGCAAGCTCTCAGGTGCGCCAGCACGCCGGCGGCCGGCCATTCTCCTGGCTCTGGACTTGCTTTCAGCTTGGATTCAGAACTGTTGGCCGTGATGGTGGCGAGGCGTCCGGGCGTGTCTTTCAACCGCGATAGGACGGCCTCTCGTGAAAGGGAATCCCTCGCCACTTCACGAGCTCGTGACGTACTTCTCGCCGAGCTGCTCCTCCCACCGCAGGTAGTTAAGCATCTCGGCGTAGCTGCGACGGACGGGCAAGAGGTCGTTGGGCGCCTCCGTGACGCCCTCAAGTCCCGTCGCCACCGCGTAGCCTGCGGCGCGCCAGGCATCGACGCCGCCTGCAAGTACCCGTGTGCCCTTGTAGCCGAGGTCGAGCAGCGTGGCGGCGGCCAGGACTGAGTTGACGCCGTCCGCGCACGTCACAACGACGGGCTTGTTCGTCGCCGCAATCTCAGAGATGCGGGGCTCTAGCCAGCTACGCGATAGCCACTTCGATCCGGTGATGTGACCGCGGCTGAACTCATCGCTGGTGCCCACGAAGACGAGCGCCGGACCCTCATGCCCGAAGAACTCGCGCGCCCGCTCCGGCTGCAGCATCTCCACGCGACGCCGGGCGGCGTCGAAGCCGTACGGCCTGTCGTCTGACGCTCCTGTCTCCAACTCCAGGCCTGCAGCCTTCCACGCCTCGGTGCCGCCTTCGAGGACGTATACATTGGGGTGGTCCATCTGCCGGAACCACGACGCCGTCAAGCTGGACCGCACGATGCCGTCGCAAGCGAACAGCAGCGTCCCGCCGGTGATCGCGACAAAGTTGTCCGTCGCCTGCACCGCCTGACCCCCGGGCACCCATGAGAAGCCGGGGATGTGCCCGGCGGCATATTCGGCATCGGTGCGAACATCGAAGGCGTACACCGTCTCCGTCCCTGCGCGACCCAGGATCGCCCGCGCTTCTTCGACGCCTACGTACCGCACGCCCTCAGCTTCCGCCACCTTCCGTGCCCGCGCCTCCGCCTCAGCGATGCTGTCGGGCGTGGGTTCCGGTAGGTCGAGGCGCTCCGAGCCTGTCTCTAGCTCGAGTCCGGCAAGCTGCCAGCCCATGGTGCCATTCTTGAGGGCGTAAACATTGGGCAGGCCGAGGCGTTGCAGCGTACCGGCGCCGATGATGCTGCGCGTACGGCCCGCACAGTGCACCACGACCGTCGAATCCGGTTCGACGAGGTCCCACGCGCGCAGGCCTAGCTCAGCGCCGGGCATCGAGCGGCTGCCGGGGATACAGGCCCGGTGGTGCTCCTCCGGTGTACGCGAGTCCAGGAGGACGATCTTGCGCCCTTCGCTCATCCACGCCGCCAGCTCGTCCGGCTCCACTTCGGCGACGTCCTGCTGGAGCAGGATCTTCTCGCCGAAGTCCTTACTCGGCACGTTGACGCCCCACTCCGTCTGCTCGCCCTCCGTGACCCACCGGTTTAGCCCGCCAGCGAGGACAGAGACGTCCAAGTAGCCCATCGACTCCAACGTGGCGGCGGCGAGGACCGCACGAACGCCATCGTCATCACAGACCACGACACGAGCGCCCCTCCAGGGCACGAGGCCCTCGATACGGAACTCGAGCTGGCGCCGGGGCACCGAGCACGAGCCTGCGACGTGTGCCAGGTTGTACTCCGCCGTCTCGCGCACGTCGATGAGGGCAATGTCCTTGCCGGACGTGTTCAGGAGTGCCTTGAGAGTCGCCACAGAGATTGGGTTCATGCGCGCATTGTAATCAGGCCGCGGGCCTTCCTGTAGGGTCCAGCATGCTGGATCGCTACAGGCTCGCCTCTTGACCCTTGACCCCCGACCCTTGACCCTTACGCCGAAGACTTCGACACAGTGGGGGAGACATCGATGGCGTTCAAGTGCGTGCACTGCAAGAAGCGAATCCTGGACGACAACCTGAAAATTCCGCGCTCCGGCGCCAAGTGCCCGCACTGCGAAAAGGACCCTACCGAGGGCTGGAGTCCCTACAAGCCCAGCATCGCCGACGCGGGCCGCAAGGCCGCCGACGAGATGAACCTGCGCCTGATCTCAAAGGGCGACTGGGCGGCGAGGGAGTCAGCCCTGTTCTTCCTCGAAGACATAATCCTGGAGAACCGGCACGAGATCAGCGTGCGCATGGGCAAGGCGCCTGGCTTCGAGCACAAGTGCAGTGTCTGCGGCAACATGGTCCCGGGCGATGAAGGCTTCCACATCGAGATCGCGGACCGATGGCGCTCGACCGCCATCACGCTCAGCCTCTGTGAGCGCCACCTCGCCGAAGGGCTCTGGGGCCGCGAGTACGACATCCACGCCAACCACCGCGACTCGTGGGTCACACGCGGCGACTGGCACTACGCCGGCAACGGCAAAGAAACGGTCCCTCCGCCGCCTACATCTGGTTGATGCCGAGGCCGAGGAAATAGCGCCCCGCGACCGGCATGCCATTGATGCCGCCGACCGCGTGCGAGATCGTCGTGTGCACGTCTCGGAAGCAGCGATCGAGGCGGCTGGTCATGTAGATCGAACTGCTGCCCGCCATCTCATACATGATGTCGACCACCTCACGCGACAACAGCGACGCAACCGAAGTCGCCGTGCGCATCGTCGCAGCGGCATCGTCCGGGATTGCCTCGCCGCGAGCGATGTAGCCGTCGACCTGGCGCGCGCCGTCGAGGAGCAGCAGGCGAGCAGCACGGATCTTTCCCTCAGCCTCGCCAACTGCCCGATGGATGCTATCGCGCTCGATAAGCGAACTGCGGCCGACGCTACCGGGCTTCACCTTCGCGATCTCGACGAAGCTATCGACGGCGTCGCGGGCAATGCCGATCGCGACACCGGCGATGTTCGCCGACCACGGCGTCGAACGCGCGGTGCTATAGATCGGGCTCGGTTCGTAGGTCTTGGGACGCCCCGTGGAGAAGACCCGATTCTCCGGCACGAATACGTCTGTCGCTTCGAAGTGGTGGCTGCCCGTGCCCCGCATGCCGGTGGTGTACCAGGTGTCGAGCAGCGTCACGCGGTCAGGTGGAATAAGAAATGAGTACAGGCCCACGTTACCGTCCGGACCCTTGCGCAGCTCCCCGTCCTCGGAGATGCGCCCGTTCGCGACCATCCAGTCCGCATGGTGGCAGCCGCTGGCGAAGGCCCACTTACCGGTGATCCGGTATCCGCCCGGCACGGCCGTCGCGACGCCGCCACCCGGCGCATTGCGGTCGCCGCCACCGCCGATCGTCCCAGCGATGACGTGTCGAGCGCCTTCGGTCATCTCCGCGGCGACATCGTGCTCGATGTGCGACCAGAGGATGCTGTGGTTGCTCGAGATCATCGAGTTCCAGCCGACAGAGCCATCCAGTCGCGATAGCGCTTCCATGATCAACACGGACGTCTCGATCGTTAGCTCGTGGCCGCCGAGGGACTTGGGCATCCAGGTGCAGAACAGCTCCTGCTCGCGCATGGCTTCGACGACGGGCTCCGGCAGGTGGCGCTCGAACTCCGCCTCGTCGCGGTACTGCGCGACTAAGGGCGCCAGGCTGTTACAGCGCTCGACCCATTGCTCGGGCGTTAACTCAACGGTTGTATCGGTTGTCATAGGTCATCGACCTTTCAAGCGCTCCTACCGCGCCCAGAGTTCCTTGCTGGCCATCGCTGCGCCCTTTACGAGGGCGTCGAACTTTGGCCACGCGACCGCTTCGCCGACCTCGTTGAGGCTGGCGAAGGTGCCGAAACCGCAGTCGGCGGCCGCAATCACGTTCTCCTTACCGACGAGGTTTGCGTACCGCAGAAGGCGCTGCTTGACCAGCTCAGGATGCTCGACGAGCACGCTTGAGTGCGTAATCACGCCGGGGATGAGGGTCGAGCCTTCTGGCAGCTTGTTGGTCTCCCAGAGGGCGTACTCGTGCTCGTGACGGGGATTCGCGCCTTCGAAAGAGTAAGCGGCGGCCTTGATGCGCAGGATGAGGTGCAGGATGTGCCGCAACTCCAGGTCGTGCACGCGCGGGCCGACATCGATGCCGTAGCAGGTGTGCCAGCGCACCATATCGCGCGGCACGTTACGCAGAGCGTGGTTGACGGCCTCGACGCGCACCTCTGCCCACTTCACGGCATCCTCGATGCTCAGTTCGGGACGCATGACGTACATCATCGAGAGATGAGGGTCGTCGATCTGGACAACGATGCCGGCGTCCGTAATCGCCTTGTACTCCTCACCTAGCGCCTCGGCGATCGCGAACAGGTATTCCTCCTGCGTCTTGTAATAGCGGTTGCTCTGCCAATGCTCGACGCTGCTAGGCGAGACGGCGGGCATGAATAGCTCCGTCACGTTCACAGCCTTCGCGGCCGTCTTGAGGTTGTCGATATCCCGCTGCAGTGCTTGCTGTCCGGTGTACGTGATGGGCCCCGTGGCGACCATATGCGCGGCGCCGCCGGTGGTCGGTGGCGCTTCGCTTCGGGAGAGGGCAGCGTAGACCTGGGGAAAGTCCCGATGCTCACGCGACTGGCCGAAGGGATTGCCGCCAATCTCGCCCACCTCGAAGCCGCCCAGGCGCTCGTTGATGTAGTGGATGAAGCCAGGCTTGCCGAACTCCCCGTCGTCGATCACGTCGAGCCCGATGTCTGCCTGCCGCTTGACGGTGCGCTCGACCTCGTCGCGCAGGATGGCCGCGTGCTTTTCCGGGTCATTCTCACGGTTCGCGCTCGCCTCCATGAGTCGCGCGGGACGAGGCAAGCTGCCGATGTGAGTAGTGAGGATGCGATCCGTGCTGGTCTTCATAGCGCTCTCCTGCTGAAACCGCCGAGAAATATTGTCGCATAGATATATTGCAAACACATGGAAGTATGCGCGGCGATCAAGACTTGTCAACCTCGTATCTCACACCCTGCCCAGTCCTCAACCGCTCCAATATCCGTTCCCGTAGAGGCGCCGGCACAGCTTGCCCGTTTGTAGAGGTGCGGTTCATCGCACCTCGGGCGCCCCTTTGCGCGCATGCTTGCTCAGCGGGAATATACTGGCGCCAAGAATCTCAGGAGGCGTCACGATGACAATCGCGCTCTCTCACGGTGGACCAACGATTTACGAATCTGCAGAAGCATCGAACCGGGTCCTCGTCGGCACCGCGCGCGGCATCGCTGTGCTCGAGCGTGACGGCGGTGGCTGGCACGCCACGGACCACTGGCTGCCCGACGTCCACATCGGCGCCATCCTCATCGAACCCTCGAGCGGCATCATCTACGCCGGCGGATACAAGGACGGCTCCGTCCACTGCAGTCGCGACGGTGGTCAGACATGGGAACGATGCGCCGACGGCCTCACCGAGCACGATATCTACAGCCTTGAAGCCGCGAAGATCGGCAACCACATGCGCCTGTTCTGCGGCACCGAGCCCGCGAAGCTCTTCACCAGCGACGACTACGGCGAGACCTGGACGGAGCGTCCGGGCCTGCGCGATGTATCGACCGTAGACCAGTGGAGCTTCCCCGGCCCACCGCATGCCGCCCACACGAAACACTTCACCTTCGACCCGCACGACGCCCGCACCGTCTACGCCAGCATCGAGGTAGGCGGCCTCCTGAAGAGCACCGATGGTGGTGAAACCTGGCAGGACCTGCCCGGCATGTACGAGGACGTACACCGCCTCGTCATCAGCCCCAGGGACTCCCAGCACATGTACGTGTCCGGCGGCGCCGGGCTCTGGCAGAGCCACGACGGTGGCGAGACTTGGACGAACACGACGGACCACGACCACGAGATCGGTGGCTACCCGGACCAGCTTGTCTACCACCCCGGCAACCCGGACCTCATGTTCGTCGCCGCCGCGAAGGACACGCCCGGGGCCTGGCGCACGACGCACTTCGCCGGCGCCCGCATCGCCCGCAGCAAGGACGCCGGTGCGACTTGGGAGATCCTCACGAGCGGCCTGCCCGACCGCATGCAAGGCAACGTCGAGGCGATGTGCCTCGAAGCGGTCGGTGACGGCTGCGCGATCTTCGCCGCGACAACGTCCGGTGAGGTCTGGGTCAGCGAGGACGCGGGCGACACCTGGAAGGTGGCCATCGCCGACCTCGCGCCCATCTCGAAGGGCGGCCACTTCGTGCCGCTAATGCAGGGCGCAACGGCGTAACCCAGGTTACAGATTAGTCAAGCGTCTTACGCCGACTTCCGGCCGAGCGTAGTCTTACTCTGATGCCAGAACTGCTCCTTGGCCCCATCGTGGGTCACACCACCACTACGTCGTCGTGTGTCTGGATCCGAGTGGATGACCACCCATCTAACTGGCTGCTGCGTGTCGAAGGCCGGGAGCCGCTAGCGTTCGAGCCGACCGATGGCACACGCAACGAGTTCGGCACAGCGATCGCCCGGGTGGAAGGGCTGGAGCCTTCGCAGGCCTATCACTACGGCGTAACGCGGTTTGCGTCGGACGCTCCCTACGCTTCCGGAGTCATCCGAACGATGCCACCCCTGGACTCCGACGAGCCTATCCGCTTCGTCACCCTGTCCTGCAACGACGACCGCGAACCCTCTGCCTGGCACATCCTCAGCGAGTATGTGGAGCGCGAGAAGCCGCACTTCGTCCTCATGGTCGGCGACCAGATCTACACCGACGAGGGAGAAGAAGACCTCTGGGAGCTCTACAAGGACAAGCCCGGGCCCGAACGGCGCCAGGCAATCGCAGCGAAGCACCAGAAGGTCTGGGCCCACAGGGCGACAGCCTGGGTGATGGCTAACGTTCCCGTCTACATGACGTGGGACGACCACGACATCCGAGACGGCTGGGGCTCCTTCGCAGGCGATAGCGCGACACTCGCTGCTGAGCATCCGGATAGCGAGCACATCTATCGCCGCTACCGCAGCTACTTTGACGATTGCTACGACGCCTTCTACCACTTCCAGGCGGTCCACAACCCGCCCGTGGCGCCCATGGCTGGGAGCAAGGCGCTGCCCTTCGTTTTCAGAGCCGGCCGCCTGCTCGTCGTGGGGCCGGACTCGCGTACAGACCGCGACTTCGCCCGCAAGGAGTTGTCTATCCTCGGCCTTGGGCAGTGGCAGTGCATTGAGGACGCAGTCGTGACGGCAGGCGCCGACGTAGCGGCGTTCGCTGTCGCAACCTCCGTTCCCATCGTCGACCTGTCGCCGAACAGCAAGGTGCACAGGCTCTACCGTGGGCGCAGCGAGGACATCGACCTGTTCAAGGCAGGCGACCAGGATGGCCTAGAGGCCCTGCGCTACCAGAAGGACAACCCCCTCGCCGTCATCGCGTCGGTGATGGGCGCGTTCGACCCCACCTTCCAGGTCGCGCGCAAGCTGGGCTTCCGCGTCGGCGAGCTGGACGATGTACGCGACAAGTGGTCGTACGAGGGCAACCTCGCGGAGCAAGCCAGGCTTCTCAGCCTCTTCTTCGACGCCTGCGCGCCCTCCCGCGTTCACTCAGGCGGCCGAAACGTTTGCTTCCTCGCCGGCGACATCCACGTCGGCGCCCTCCTCGAGATCGAAGACCGCAGCACAGAGCTAACCGCCACGAGCGTCGTCACGTCCGGCATCGCCAAGACCGCCCCCATCCCCGAGGTCATCGGCGTCCTTATCGACCGTGACTTCGACGCCTCGGACCGCTACCACGTGCACCTCAACGAAGTAATCAACGCCGTCAATTTCGCCACGACAACGGTGACGTTCGACCGCGGCCGGGCTCAGTTCAAGCACGACATCCACTATCTCGACGGCGACGGCAAGGAACAGCTGCTCAGCGAGAAGGAGCCGGACAAGCAGTAACCACCTTCGACTGTGACCAACGTCCGAGCCGGTCTCAAGCAGTGGTGCGATTCATTGCACCTTCAGCGCTTCGGCGAAGCTTGCCAGCAGTTCCCCTTCCTCCACATTCCTGCGACAGTGCTCCCATGATCGGAATCCTCGGTGCGATGGAGTCGGAGGTGCGCGGCCTCGTCTCGGTGATGGCTGTCGAGACCACAGGGACCGGCGCCGGATTCGAGTACTGGCGCGGCACTGTAGCCGGCCAACCGTGCGTGCTGGCTCGCTGTGGCATGGGCAAGGTCTCCGCCGCGTCAGGCGTTCAGCGCCTGATCGACGTATTCGGCGTCGACACCGTAGTCGTGTGCGGCCTCGCTGGTGGCCTGCGAGCGGGCCTGAGGCGGGGCGACATCGTCGTCGGCGATCGCTTCGTCCAGCACGACCTCGATGCCTCACCGATCTTCCCCAAGTACTTCGTGCCCGGCCTCGACATGGTCTACTTCGATGCCGACGCGCACCTCGTGGACTTCGCGGAGCAGGCGAGCCGAGAGGTCGCCTCCTCTCTGACAGGCGAAGGTGGGCAGTCGGCGGTGCATCGAGGCCTGATCATCACCGGCGATCAGTTTGTCGATGGCGATATACGAGACCGCCTGATTCGTGAGTTCCCCGACGCGCTCTGCGTGGAGATGGAAGGCGGCGCCATCGCCCAGGTCTGCTACCTCAACAGCGTGCCCTTCGTCATTGTCCGCGTCATCTCTGACGACGCTGACACCGCGGCGCCAGAAGACTTCCTCGCCTTCGTCAACGACCAGGCGCCGCGATACACAGTCAGCATCGTGCAGGCCCTGCTGTTGAAGCTGGCTCCCCTGTAGCGGTGCGATTCATCGCACCTTCAGCGCTCCGGCGATGCTGCCATAAAGTCCCGATCCTCTTGCGCCCGCCGTCAGTGTGAGCCGTCAGTGCGAAATGAAGGAAGGCACAGGAGAGGCGAATGACGAGGTTGCTGAGCGAAGAGGGGGCGCCGTCGTTAACTAGACGACGCCTCAAATTCCTTTCGGAATGTATCGATCCCCAACCGCAGCAATCCCAGCGCCGACAGCGTGACGAAGGTCGCGCCCTCGCGCACAAGCTCCGCGACCGCCTGAGCATTGCCGGGGTCGTTGCCGCCGACGCCGGCGGGGATGCCCGCGGCGCGCGCCTTCGCTATCGCCTCCATGCTCTTCGTGCGCACTTCTGCCTCGGGCGGAAAGCCCATGCTCTGGGCGAGGTCGTTCGCCGCGATGTGCACAACATCGACGCCGGGTACGGCCAGGATGGCGTCCATGTTCCGCACCGCATCGATGTGCTCGATCATCGGGATGACCATGACGTGCTCGTTGAGGAACTTCGCCGCCTCCGAGCGCGACACGCCGACGTAGTAGTCGTGCGCCCGCGTGCTGCCGATGCTGCGCTCGCCCTCCGGGTAGTAGCGCGCGGCCCGTGTCACCGCCAGCGCCTGCTCTGCCGTGTTCACGTGCGGCACGATGATGCCCTGCACGCCGCGGTCGAGGAAGCGCAGAATCGTCGAAGCCTCGTGGTCCGGCACGCGCGCCAGCGGCGTCAGGTCGAAGGCCTCGGACGCGCGCACAAGGTTCTCGACCTGGTCCAGGGTCATCGAACCGTGCTCGCAGTCGATCATGACGAAGTCGAAGCCCAGCGCCCCGGTCAGCTCCAGCGCGACCGGCGCGTACTCCCCAATGATCGCCCCCATGACGGTGCGACCCTCCCGCAGCTTCTGCTTCGTCGTGTTAGGTCGCATTTCCCAGCCTCCCCGTTTTGCGCCGTCTATTCGCCTCGCCGATAGTACCGTGCGCAATCACGCACAAGCGAGCGCGAACGATCTGCTGCCATTGCAAGACTAGTTACAAACCCGTAACAGGAACGTCACGGGGATCGGGGCGATCGTCCGGCATTTGCCACCTATCCTCCCAATGGCTCGGAGCGCCAGGACGGTCGGAACGTCTAACCGGCCGGCGCCATTTCAGGGAGGGATACATGAAGAGGAGCATTCTCATCAGCCTCATGATCATCGGCGCCGTTGCGGCGATGATCTCGGGGGCAACATTCTCAGCCTTCACAGATTCGGACGACGTAACCGGAACACTGACCACAGGCAACGTAACCGTCTCGGTTGGTAACTCAGACAGCTTTAACTTTAGCCCGAGTTGCACCGATCCAATCGGCTCCTATGACGTTTGCACGTCGACGGTGGCGGTGACTTACGGCGGCACGAACTCATTGCCGGCAAGCCTCGCCCTCGACCTCGTGTTCGACAACCCGGAGTCCTGTTTTGTCGTAGGTTTGTCGTGGAGTGGTGGTGGCTCTGACTCAGGCGCCAGCCCGCAACAAGTTCTTGTGGCTTCTGCCGCGAGCGGTACCGCGACCGTTACAGTCCAGGTGAACAATAGCTTGGATCAACTGACGTTGAATGGGTGCCAGGATGAAATTATCAACCTGACGTTGACGGCTACCGCGACGGAACTCCCACCAGCGCCGTAACTCGGAGAGTATGACACTCACCGGACGATCATCTCGGCGGCTAAATGTGCCCAGCGGAGTGACGGCATTTCTCGTCACTTCGCTGGCAGTTGCCTTCGGGGCTGCGGTGTTCGTGTGGTTGACGATGCCGGCGGCGACCACGCTCCCCATGGGCGAACGACAGATCCTACCGCAGCACGCGAAAGCGCCGCGCAGGAGGTGGTTCCCTGCGGTGGCCCGCGTTACGGGGTGGTTGGTCACTGGTGCGGCGGCAGCCCTGCTCCTCGCATTCATCCTCTGGATGACTCTGCCGCGCATCCTTAATGTCCAGGCGCTAATCGTGCTCACGGGCAGCATGGAGCCCGCCCTGCCGGTTGGGTCTGTCGCCTTCGTGGAGAAGTCCGGTGCTTCAGAAGTTGAGAACGGCGACATCATCACCTTCGCCCGGCCTGAGCAGGCGCGGCGGGTGCTTGTCACGCACCGGGTCATCGAAGTGGTAGAGGGCGAGAACGGCACCTCTTTCCGTACACAGGGTGATGCGAACAACACTGCCGACGATTGGCTTGTGCCGGAGACGCTGGTGATGGGCGAGGTGCGCACTGTCGTGCCTTACGTCGGTTACGTGACGGACAAGGTGCGGGGGCGTAACGCCTTCCTGGCCCTCATGGTTATCCCGGGCGCCCTGATCATCGGCGGCGAGATCGGCAAGATCCGGCGCGAGCTACGGCGGATGAGGGCAGCGGCATGAAGCGCCTGCTTGTGGCTCTCGTCAGCATGCCTTTGTTCTTCGCGCTTGGCGCCGCCGGTGGGTCGGCATTGAACTGGGGTGGCACGTACGCAGCATTCACGTCCTCGGCATCTGTCACTGGCCAACTAACTATCCAGCTGCCGGAGAATCCGTACGAGCTACCGGTAAGGTGCGGCAACATCTCGGACTACTCGAAGATCGTCTATCTCGACCAAGAGGGCACAAATAGTTACAACGGTGGCAATGGTGGGGAAGTTATATTCGGAACGAACGGCGATGATCGTATTCAGTCCGGACGGGGCAATGACTGCGTCGTAGCACGCGGTGGGAACGACTTCCTGCTGGACCTGTTTGGAGCGGACAACGTTTTCGGCGACGACGGCGACGATACCATCATCGGCGACCACAACGACATCTATATCGATGGTGGGGCTGGCGATGACTTCTGCGTCCCTAGCACGATCGCCGTCAACTGTGAGCACTCCAGCCCTCAGACACTGACACTAGAAGGACACCACTCGATTCCGACGATCGACCTCGAATGGGCGGCGGTTGCTTACGCCACGTCCTACTCCGTCTATCGCGCAGAAGGTATCGCGGGCCCGTTCCTGCTGATCGGCTCCAGCCTGGTCGCGTCTTACGCAGACGTGGGCGTTCTGGAGGACAAGACTTACTACTACCGCGTGACGGCCGTCTTCTACGGAGTCGAGAGCGACCCGAGCGCGATTCGGTCAGCGATGGTGCCTTCCGCCACTGCCACCCCCGTCCCGGCGTCGCCCACTGTCGTAGCGACCACGGCTCCACCGTCACCGACGGCGACAAGTACCGCTCCTGCTACGCACACGCCGTCGCCCACGTCATCTGCGACCCCGACGTCCACGCCAACTCAGACTGCGACGCCGGTGCCGCCAACGTCTACGCCTACGGCGACAGCCACCGCTCCGCCGACAGCAACCGTGGGGCCGTAACGGATGCCGACGAGCGAGAACAGGCATCGGATGCTTGCGAAGCCCGCCTTCTGGATTGGGCTGGTCCTCTTCCTGCTCGTGATCTCTGCTCTGAACTGGCCGAGCAACCTCGGCAGACCACGTATCGCGGCTGCGGCGAACACCGTCACCGTCGAACTCGCGGAGGTCGATACGACGGCCGGTATCACCTTCCAACCTGCGAACGTGACCTTCGATCCGCCTTCCTGCAACGTGATCATCCGGGTTGGCGACATCTGCACCGACGTAATCGCCGTCCAGAACACCGGCATCCCCTTCACCTACACAATCGCCGCCTGGGTGGACGCGAACACTACAGATGATGGTGACCCCGGGCCTGCCGGCGACGAGCTCATCAGTTGCTTCAACGTGCGACTGTCACAGGACGTTATCTCGTTACCCGTCGGTGACAGCTCTGCGCAAGGGCCGTTCGGTCCCACGCTACTCGGTGCGGGTAACTCCGCTACCTGGCGACTCGATGCCAGTGTGGACGACAGCAACCTCTGTCAGGACCTCACCGGCACAGTGTTCCTCCACGTGTCGGCGGTCGGCATTGAATCGACCCCGACCGTAGCGCCAACGAGCACGCCGGTCATCGCAACGACGACGCCGATACCCAACCAGGTTCCGACGGAGGTACCATCAGCTACGTCGGTACCCCCGACGAGCGTGCCGACGACGGTCCCACCCACGACGGTCTCAGCCACGACAGTACCTTCTACGGCCGTGCCAGACGGCACCGCCATGCAAGACCCGCCACCGGAAGCTCAGCCTGCGCTGACGAACGACGTCCTGGGTGCGGTCGTGACGCCAACCCTGACGCCCACGGTCGCAAGTACGAGTACACCAACCGCAACGCCCACGCCTTTCTTTCTGCCCGCCGTAGCCCCTGGGCCTCCGGCCAACCAGAACCAACCGCCAGCGGTCATTTCCGTGGGCATACCGCAGACCTTCCTCAGTGACGTACCTGGGCTCTCAAGCATCTCTACGGACATCGGAACCGTCGCGAAGAACCTTCTGCTCGCGCTAATCGCCCTGCTGGTGCTGCTACTCGCGACGACGATGTTCAACGCAACACTGAAGGAGAACGCCGCGGAACTCGACCTCGTCGCTCGTAGGTTCTCGAGTACCACGAGTGTCCTGCCCGTTGCAGGCCTGCTGGGCTGGATGAACCCAAGTGAGGGACAGAGCAACTTCCTCGTTTCGATGCTCAAGCCCGTTGTGATCACCCTGCTGACCGCCTCGATCTATGCGGCGCTCGAACCCGACTTTGGTTTGAACAACGACACGGTTGTGCTCGGTATCGGGCTATTCGCTGGATTAATCCTGACGACCTTCCTCTACGAAGGCGGACAGGTGCTGTGGTCAACAAAACGCTACGCGACGCCGGCGGCAATGCGCATCTATCCGTTCGCCATCTTCATCGCCATTGGCTGCGTCTTCCTGACCAAGCTGACCGGGCTTCATCCGGGTATCATTTTCGGCTTCGTATCGGCTGCCGTTGTGTTCCCGCGCACGGCAATGAGCCGGCGTGAGTCCGGCATGCTGGTGCTGGTACCACTGCTGTCCTTGATGCTAATCAGTTTCGCCAGCTTCCTGCTCATCGACCCGCTTCGTGAGTTCAGCAGGGACAACCCCGGCATCTGGGGCGCCATTCCTGAGACTATCGCCGTCGCTCTCTTCGTCGCCGGCGCGAACAGTGCCTTGCTGATCCTCGTGCCATTTACTTTCAACGATGGACAGAGGATCTGGCAGTGGAACAAGCTAGCATGGCTGGCCCTGGCCCTGCCTGCCACCTTCGCTTTCTTCCACGTGATCCTCAACGAGGGTGACGTCGATGCCCTGTCCACCGTCGCCAACCAGGTGCGTCTGCTCGCTTTCTGCTTCGTTGTCCTGGCAATCTCAGTCGCAACGTGGCTCATTTTCCGGCTGCGTCGTCGCCAGGCGGCTATCTAGGAATGCGAGGTTCCTGGGCGAACGGGAATGGGTAACCGGCTATAATCGATGCTGCGAGCGGGGGTAGCTCAGTGGTAGAGCTCCTGCCTTCCAAGCAGGCTGTCGCGAGTTCGAATCTCGTCCCCCGCTCCAACCTTCAAACCCTCATACACCTCGTAGTTTGCAGTCTTCGAGAAGAGGTGCCGCACGCTGGTGAAGGACAGTTGTTCACAGCGTCGTGCGCAACTGTCCCGTTTCACAGTGTCAACCGCTAACTCACTGCGCCACCAACATCGCTTCGGCGGCTGTCATGCGCCCGGCGGCCGAGTCGTCGATGATGTGCACGATGCGCTCCGGCGTCACAACGCCAGCCAGAAATCGCTCCTGTGCGGTCATACTCTCCGCAATCAGAGCGTTAGTTGCAGCCTGCTGCGAATCGACGAGGTAATAGACGTGCTCCACGTCAGGTACGGCCCGTTCGATTGCACCTGCGCTTGGCTGAGCCTGTGTCGAGTCTGCGTCCCGGCCGCCGAAGGCACCTGTCAGGGTCAGGCCAATGGCCGAAAGGCCCACAATCGCGCTTACCTGTAGAGCGAAAGGAAGCCTTTTCGCGCTTAGTGTTCGGCTTCTCCTAATCGTAATGTTCATCGTCTTCCCTCACTTGGCTAATTGGTCTTGCCGGTAAGAGAAGTCTCTTGCGAAGCGGCCGCGCGGCCATCCCTCGGCTCGGCCATCTTTTCGAGCCTGGATCGCGCCCAAATCGGCTGATTCGGCGTAGTCGATAGCAGAGGTCAGTTAGTGGTCAGTCAGTCGAGCCCATTCCGCGTCGCGAAGGACGCCGCCTCGGTGCGGTTCGCCAGGCCCGTCTTGGCTAGGATATTGCTCACGTGGCGCTGAACCGTGTTAGTGCTCAGCACGAGCTCCTCGGCGATCTGAGGGTTGCTCTTCCCTGCGGCGACGAGGCGCAGGACCTCGACTTCGCGCGTCGAAAGCCCTACTGGTGCGATACCATTCGTCCGTGCCGCCGTGTACCCGATGTCGTCGAGGAACGACTCGACGGCGAGCGCGAGTCCAGTCCCTTCGCCAATCCGCGCATGCGGGCTGTTCAACACCGTTAGGCGTGAACCAGGGATATGCGAGGCCAGCAACTGTCCCCGGTCTTCCGTTACCGCTGATTCCGGCACCGCCGGCGCCGTCAGGATGAGAGTGGGGGCCTTCACACGCGGAGCGAAGCTCTCGACGTCGGCGGTGCGCATGACTTCCAAGAACTTCAGTTGGTCGGCCTGATTAACCGCCGCCCTGAAATAGCCAATCATTGCCTGCGAGTCTATGTTCGGGAAGACTGAGCGCGCCGTCAGCATCAAGTACAGATCCCAGTTACTACGGGCGACAGCTTCCATCTCGTTAGCAATCGATGCCTCGATGGGGCCACGGAGACTAACGTTCTGAAGAATCAATGCGGCGACACGTTCTGGATGGCGAGCCGCAAAACGCACCGCGACTTTGCCAGAGTGGTAGCTTGCCTGGATCGCGACCTTTGTCGCCCCTGTGGCTGCAAGCACGGCATCGAGGTCCAGGTCAAAGCCTTCGCCACTGTAGCCATCCGGCAAGTCTCGCTGGGACATACCTTGGCCGCGGCCGTCGTACTGGATGACCTGGAAGCGACGAGTCCAGTAACTCAGCATGCGGGCGAAGCTGCCACTCGCCCATAAGCCGTGGGCGCTCTGTATGAGCTGAGGCATCACTAGCAGAGGCGCCCCTTCGCCCGACACCATATAGGCGATGCTGTAACCATCGCTGGTTCTCGTGTACTGGACCGGCGGCGCGTTCATTGCTTACACCAGCCCGTGCCGCGCGGCGTACGTCGCGGCCTCTGTGCGGTTGGCCAGGGCCGTCTTGGCCAGGATGTTGCTTACATGACGCTGCACCGTGTTAATGCTCAGCACCAGCTCATCGGCGATTTGTGGGTTGCTTTTGCCCGCGGCGATGAGGCGTAACACCTCGATTTCGCGCGCTGAAAGGCCATCGGCCCAAGTCAAGGTCGATGGAACGGATCCAATGCCGATGTCTCGCAGGAATTCCTCGGCGATCAGTGCAAACTCAGTCGTCTCGCCCGTGAGGGCCAGCGGCTTATCGCGCATGACCAGCCTAGACCCTGGAATGAGGGGAGCGAGATACTTGCCGGAGTCACCCCCGCCGGCAAGCGACTCGGTGGCTGTGGCGACAAGCAGGACGGGGACCGTGACGCGAGGAGCGAGGTCTTTGGCCGATGACAGGGCGACGAGGTGGAGAAGCCTTAGCTGGTCATCGCGGTTCGCGGCAGCTCGGAAGTAGTCCACGACTTTCGCAGCGTTTGCGGTGGGGAAGGCGGTGTGGGCTACCACCGAGAGGGACGCGTCCCAGTTTTCAGCATGGAACAGCAGAATCGAATCACTGAGGAAGGCGGAGCCGAAGCCGCCGCGTTCACGGTCGATACTAGTGTTCAGCAGCACTACGGCAGCGACGCGACCCGGCCAGCGTACCGCGTAGCGCAAGGCGATGTGGCCGAACTGTTGCGTGGCGAAAAGTACTACGGGAGCAACGCCGGACGCGTTGTAGACTGCATCGAGGTCTTCCACATAGTCGTCAAGAGTCACATTCTCAGGTAACCCCCGCTGCGACAGGCCCTGGCCTCGGCTGTCGTAAGCGATTACGCGAAACCGCCGCAACAGATACGAGATTGTTCTGGAAGCGGGACCCGAAGTCCACATCCACTGGCCGTGTTGGAACAGCTGAGGCAGGATGACAATCGTTGGCCCCGCGCCCGACGTCATGAACGCGATGCTGTAGCCATCGCTTGTTCTTGTGTACTGAACAGGTGGTGCTTCCATCGTGTGCGCGAATTATAGACCCACTCGGTGGGACAGGAATTCATTATGCCTGCTAGTCGGCAGATGAATCTGGAGAGGGCGAGTCGGAGCCAGAACGTCAGCGGACAGCCTTCCCAAGCAGGCTGTCGCGAGTTCGAATCTCGTCTCCCGCTCCACTCTCCCCTTCCTCCGGATGTCATGTCGTCCTTCACCCTCCTACTTGTAGCATCCAACGCTGCCAGACAAGCGCCAACCCTCATCACCCTGATTAGAGGTCCTGACAGGCCTTCTTACGGTTGGGCGAGGACGAGGACGGCTTCGACTGTGTCGCCGTTGTCGTTGAGCCGGACGGCGACGGTGACGCCGGGGCGCAGGAGGGATTGCGTGGCAGGTTCGACCCGGGAGATGCCCGGTGTCTCGCCGAAGCGTAGGGTCGTGCGTTGGCCGCCGGGAGTCTCGAGGACGACGCCCGTGGCGGTCTTTTCGAGGATCCGGCCGGCGAGGACGGTACGCGCGGCGCTGCCGTCCACCTCGCCGAAGCCGGTGAATCCGCCCTTCGTGGTCGCGGGGATGGCCGAGGCAGGCTGGTAGGCGTCGGACTCCGTCTCGAAGACGTAGTGCGGCGGCTCATCGGCCTTGAGAGCGCCACCACTGAAGAAGGAGGCGGCGGCGATGGCGACGGCGGCGATCGCCCAGGCGCCGAACTTCAGCTCGCGTTCGCTGACACGGCGTTTCATGGCGTCACCGGGTCCGGGATGAGGACAATGCCTACGAGCGCGAAAAGGCTCTGAGCGTGGGGGATGGCGCCGCCATTCAGCCAGTCGCCGGCATTTACGTTGGCGGCGCTGATCGGGCGCAGGACTTCGACGGTGGCGCTGGGTGAGAGCTGGTAGGTCAGCGAAGCCCCATCTTCGGTGGTAATGGCGATCTGGCCGTTGCCAACGCTCTGGATGACGCCACGGGCGCCATCAATCTGGACGTTGGCGGCGGGCAGCTCGGGAATCGGCTGCTGAGGGGCCTGCTTCAGGGCGTACCCGGCGCCACCGAAGACGAGGGCAATGACGAGCAGAGGCAACCCTGCCGCGATGATGCGCATGGGCAGTCTAGGAGAGTCCACGTCGAACCTGTGAGCCGGCTAGTCGCCGAGGGTGGTGTTGTAACCGAGGCCGACGACTTCCTCGACGTACTGGGAGCGCCACTCCGGCTCCGGGATGCGGACGTTGCGCTCGCGGAACCAGCGGTGGTAGGTGAGGTATTCCTCTTCCAGGCGCCCACGCCACGCAGTCTCGTCTTCGAAAACGTCAGGGGCGACGTCCTCGAGACGGGCGGCGACATCCTCTGGGGGCACATCGAGGTCTTCCTGCCAGTACTCGGCGAGGTAATCGAGGCACTCCTCGAGGTCCTTGCGGCAGTCCTGCATGAGCAGGGTCATCATGCCTTCCTGGTCGACGGGACGGGCACGGAGCCGGAGCTCGCGGGCACACGCCTCGCAGAGGAAGACGAGCTTGCGGGACTCACAGTCCTCTTTGTTCGTGCAATTGGCGCAGCGGGGAGCGTACTCAGCGGCCCAGGTGGCGCGGGAGTAGCCGGCGACGAGGTGATCCGTCAGCAGGCCGCAGCGGGGGCAGCTGACCTGATTGTCGAGGATGTCGTCGATCGTCTTGGCCCAGTCGATTTGCATGCCACCATCCTGCTACCGGGGATTCTCCCATCATATCCGGAGCCCCCTTGCTGTCAAATTATCGGCGTCGAAAGCTTGGCTCTGCTGGATGGCCAAATTCCCAATGGATCGCTGAACGCAGACGGCTATGATTGCGCGTAGTGCGATTCGTAGACGGCAAGCTCGACCCCGCCGCCGCTTACTTCCTCATCGCCTGTGGAGACGCGTTCTTCTTCACGATGGTGATGAGCGTCAGCATCCTCTTCCAGACGACGGAGGCCGGGCTCGGCCCTTTCCAGCTGCTGCTCGTTGGAGCGGCCCTGCAAGGTGCAATCCTGGTCAGCGAGGTCCCGACCGGCATCGTCGCCGACACGTATAGCCGTCGCCTCTCAGTGCTGCTGGGGTTGGTGCTGTTAGGTGGCGGCTCGATTGTGAGCGGCCTGACCCCGGACTTCTGGCCGATCGTCCTGGGCACCGTGATCCTCGGTATCGGGCGTACGTTCATCAGCGGGGCGCTGCAGGCCTGGATCGCCGACGAGGTTGGAGTTGAGGCCGCGAACGGCGTCTACCTGCGCAGCGCCCAGCTAACGATGTTCTTCTGGGTTGCGGCGATTCCCGCGAGCTTTGGGCTCGCTGCACTCGCCGAGACCAACCTGCCGATCCTGATCGGAGGTGTCTGGCTGATCGCCCTGGCAGTGTTCATTGCGCCGATCATGTCGGAGGCAGGCTTCAAGCGGCCCGAACGCGGCGAGGCGATGCAAGGCTTTCGCGAACTTGGGCAGACGCTGTCAACCAGTCGCCGGCTGGTCGTAGCACGCCCGCTCCTTCTGACAATGTTCACGATCACCGCCTTCTACGGCATCGCGGGCCAGGGATTTGAGCGTCTCTGGGTGGCGCACTTCTATGAGAGCGTGGGGCTACCAACGCGTTGGGACATTGATGACGTAGTGTGGTTCGGCGCTATCCGGATGGCCGCGGCCGTGCTCGGGGTGATTACGCTCAGCGTCGTCCGGCGCGCTTATGCAGCCCGGATGACAAGTCACACGGTCGTATCACGCGCGTTGTTCCGGATCACGACGGTGCAAATGCTTGCGATTCTCTGTCTCGCCGTGGCGGGGGAGTTTGCCCTTGCTGCCGCGGCGTACTGTGTGATTTTTGCCTTTAGTTTCGCCTACGATCCTTTTCACCTTGCGTGGATCAACCAGAATGTGGATTCGTCGGTGAGGGCCACAGTCATTTCGATGGATAGTCAGACGGATGCTCTAGGCCGGACCCTTGGCGGTCCTGTTATCGGTGTCGTTGGTTCTCTGATGTCTCTGCGCATGGCACTTGCGCTTGCAGGATTCGCCTTGTTGCCAGCGCTCCTCTTTTATTTCAAGGCATTTGGGCAGGGTTCGAAAGAACCAATTGCCGAAACAGACTCAGCCTCAACTTGAGCAGGTTTGCTAGGGACTTTATAGAATTGATACGAAGTTGTTACTTGATTTGGGTGGAAACCAACAATGGATTTTCTGGAGATTTATGTTTGAGGTGACGTTGACAAGGGTTTAAGTCGCGTGCAACTATTCACTCAGTCGCGCAAGGAGCAGCGAGACTGCCCCCGGCAAGGAGTGCTGGGGGATTCTGCTCAAGGAGGAGCACAGTGGCCTCTTACTCTTGGAGTTGGTAGTTGACGGCTCCGACGAGGACCTCTCTTAGCGAGAGGTCCTTTGTTCGTTTATGCGGCTTTGGGCATCCAGATTACAGATTCTTCATCTTCGTGGAGTTCAGCCCACTTTCTAACCCAGATGTCATAGACATCAAGGAATGCTTCAACCACCCGGGGGTCGAATTGTGAACCTCCGTGCTTCAACACCTCGTTGAGCGCCTCCTGCGTCGATAGAGCCTTGCGGTAGGGGCGGTTCGAAGTCATGGCATCGAAGGTATCCACCACGGGGAAAATTCGTGCCCCAAGTGGAATCTCGTCCTCAAATAACCCTCGCGGATAGCCTTTACCGTCCCAGCGCTCGTGGTGAGCAAGGATGATCTCGGCAGGGCCTTCGAGGAATTTGACTTGCCGCAGCATGTTGTAGCCGATTTCTGGATGGAGGCGCATCAGCTTCCACTCCTCGTCAGTGAGTTTTCCAGGCTTCAGCAAGATTCCGTCGCTGACTCCGATCTTTCCGACATCATGTAAGAGCGAACCTCGCTGCATATCCAACCATTCAGTGCTGTCCTCTATGACGCCCAATTCTCGTGCAATGTCCATCATGTATTTTGAGACTCGCAGCGAGTGGCCCTTAGTCTCCTGATCTCTGGCGTCAAGGGCGTTGACGAGCGCCTCGAGGGTGCCGTCATAGCTTTGACGTAGCTCGTCACCCATTCGGACTACCTCAATGTTGGCTCGCGTGAGGGCACTGTTTTGCTCTGCAAGGGCTGTGACCTGGTCTTTGGTCTTGTCGACGTACTGCTTCATTGCAAACCGGACTGTAGCGGCAGGCGTGAGAAACGCGACGATGCCAAAGATTCCCAGGGAGACGTACGATAGGGCCAGCGCTAAGCCGATAAAGCCCAACGCCATGTAGTGTGGTGCGAGCCATGCGTGATGGTCCCAAGAGGACCTCATTGACTGTCCGGCCATGAGGCTCAGGACGGCGCCGAGCATAATCGCGCTCAAGGTAAAAGCAATGCCCGTCGCCGCCAGAGTTGCGGGAATGAGCATGAAATGCATCTCTGCCGGAGACACCTCGCCGACGAGAGCATAAACCGAGCCCGCTGCAGTGTAGACGATCGTGAGCATTGCCACGTTGTGGGCGAGACGAATGTCGAAGCGCTTTCGAGCGGCCGCGATCGCGATCGCATCGATGGGGGCCGCGACGACCGCGCCGCCCACGCCAAAGAGCACTATCACTGCCATCATTGGGACAAGAGCCAGTGAGATGTTGCTTTCGCCGTAGACCTTAATTGGATAGAACTCGGCCAAAATCATCAAGCCGGTTAGCAAGATGAGCAGGAAGGCAGGCCCGCTCAGGATTGGCGCGGCTTGCGCGAAAAAGAGAATGGCAGCCACGATCTCAGTTCCGAAGAATGCAAATCGCATGGCTGTCGCCGGCTGCCAGAAGTTACGACGAACGGCAGCGACGCCGCTCGTCACATCCGGAGTCTTCCGTTCCATCGTCCTACTATTCGCCATCCCTTGCCTCTGATGCGGCAGAGTCCTTCTTAGTATCGACACTTTCGCCCTGCCTAAGCAGCGGACTCCATGTCGTTTCTCAGGCGCTTGTTCAAGCTGCTGAGGATGCGCTTGTGCAGCTGGCACACACGCGATTCCGACAGGTTCATCTTCTTGCCGATTTCGTGGAAAGGCATGGCCTTGCCGTAGCGCAGGGCGACGATCTCCTTGTCGCGGTGCGATAGGCCGGTGAGGGCGGAGCCGAGAAGCTGCATCGCCGCCTTTTTGTCGACAACGGTCGCCGGGTCCGGGAAGACGTCTTCGTCGGCTGCCTCCCAGGGCGTCGAGCCCTCCGGGGCGCCATCGCCCATCATCTTTTCGAGGGACACCACGCGGCTGCTGCCGTGACCCATGATCGACCGCACCTGGTCGATGGGCATGGCGAGCTTGAGGGCCAACTCCTTGTGGGTCGGCCAGCGGCCGAGCATTGAGGCAAGCTCCATATTCGCCTTCTCGACCTCGCGCGTGCTGCGCCGCAGCGAGCGCGGCAGCAAGTCATTGCGCCGGATTGCATCGAGGATCGAGCCCCGGATACGCCGGATGGCGAAGCTTGCGAACGTCGTGCCGCGTTCTGGGTCGAAGTTGTCGACGGCCTGGATGAGGCCTTCGGTGCCGTATGCGATCGCGTCTTCGCGGTCGATCGGGCTGGAGCCGGACTCGTCGGCCATCTTGCCGACGATGAACGCCACGAGTGGCAGATTCCGGACGATCATTTCCTCACGTGAATCCAATGCAATCCCCCGCCTGAGCCGAAGACGAGACGCGGAACACTGGATGAGGGGGACGGAATGCGATCCTGCTGCCGGCCCCATGCCAGCGTGCCATCCGAGCTTGGCCACTCGTCTGACACCGCGTTTCGCATCCGTGCTGATTTTTGGGCGGCCCGATGATCCTATTGGGCCTACATCACCTTTAACGTCGGCGGGGGCCAGGCATTACAGAACCATTCAAATAGGCAATTTTGTTACAGAATTGAAAATCATCGAATGGTCATTCGCTTGACACTGACGTACACGTAAGGTATCGTCTGCGCATAGGCCGGGTGGGTCTCTTGGCTATGAATCACGTGGCTGTATCGCACCAACTCACCTTTTCGTCGCGGTTCCGGTCCGTGTTGGGATCCCGGTACACGCGCGAGCCGTTCATCCTTCTGGGCGCTTACTTCCTGTACTACATGGCGCGGCACCTGGCGGATGACGCCAAGCCGGCCTTTGAGAACGCTCGCTATCTGATGAAGGTGGAGCAGAGCATCGGCATCTTCAAGGAGATTTCCTTCCAGAGTGCGTTGCTGTCCTACGAGACGGTGGTGCATACGTTCAACATCATTTACTTCTACGGGCACTGGCCGGCAATCGTCGCGATCGGCGCCTATCTGTTCGTGACGAAACCGCAGGTCTACACGATCACTCGCAACGCCTTCCTGATTTCTGGCGCCGTCGCGCTGGTGTTCTTCATCCTGTTCCCGGTGGCGCCGCCCCGACTGGCGACCTTTGGCATCGTCGATACGCTGAGCTGGACGGTGCCGGTGGACTACGACAACTCGCCCATGGTGAACCCGTACGCTGCCTTGCCCAGCATGCATGTCGGGTGGGCGTTGCTGATCAGCCTGGGACTCTTGCTTTCGACTCAGAAGAAATGGCTGCGACTGATCGCGTTCTCACTGACGCCGGCGATGTGGCTGGCGACGATCATCACCGGCAACCATTTCTTTATCGACGGCATTTTCGGCACGATCCTCGCCGGTACAGCGTTCCTCGTGGCTTTCTGGCTGCACAGGAACTGGGAGGCGCTGCTGTTGACTGTGCGCGATCACTTTCGTGGCCTCGGCCGGCGCCCGAACACGGCCTGAGTCCGGAGATCGAGGCCGTCGTTAACGCAGACGCCGAATCCACGCAGTACAAGAAGTTCAGCCTGAGGGCCTTGCTACGGGGCAAGTGCCCAAGGTGCCGCACAGGCAACATCTACCCCCCGACGCTCAAGGGCCGGTTGGGCTGGATGAACGATGCGTGCCCTTCGTGCGGGCTGCGATTCTTGCGCGAGACGGGATACTTCCTCGGCGCGATGTACATCAGCTACGGTCTCGGCGTGCTGACGATCCTGCCGGTGGCAGTTGTGCTGGCGGTCGTGCTGGAGTGGCCGTTGTGGGCGGTGCTGACCGTGGCGATAATTCAGACGGTCGTCTTCATGCCGTTGTTCTTCCGGTACTCGAGGATCATCTGGCTGCACCTGGACCAGGTGATCGATCCTCGGTAAGGGCGAGCAAGCGCTTACCGAACAGGCTTCTTCGCGACGAATCATCGAGGTTTCCGGTTACCTGTTACTTCTAACCCGCTCATTCGTATAATGCCCAAGCGATATCTACCAGTAAGAAATACAGCAGGAGGATTTCTACATGACAACCCCAGCGCAGCCCCCGGCCCCGCTGACCGAGATGAAACTCACGGACGAGATCAAGAAGGCCGTAAACGAGTCCTTCACCAGCGGCAAGCCCATGCTCGTGGCCTACGTGGATGCCGACGGCCAGCCCAGCCTCTCTTTCCGCGGTAGCGCCATCGCCTACAGCGACAACCAGCTCGCGATCTGGGCGCGCAACCCCGAGGGTGGCCTCCTGAACAACCTTGGCAAAAACAACCGCATCACCCTCATGTACCGCGACCCTGAGACGCGCTCCATGCTGCAGTTCCGCGGCAAGGCAAACGTCGACAACTCCGAGGACACTCGCGAGAAGGTCTACACCGCCATCCCCGAGCCGGAGCGCAACGCGGACAAGGAAAAGAAGGGCTCGCCCGTCATCATCGACCTCGACCGTGTCGACGGCTTCATGCCCGGCATTCGCGTCGCCATGCGCAAGTAACCAGCGCTTTCAGAGAACAGAGGCCGCCTCGTGCGAGGCGGCCTCTTTCGTTTTCTAGCTGCGACATCCCATATCGGGGTTCAGGGCTCGACTTGCATTCGCCCCCGATTGGCAAATTTAGCCTGGTGCGGGGGACTCGAACGCCCGTGGGCCGATGAAGCCGCCCGCGACAGGCTGGCGTCGCCTACTTCCAGAGGCGCTTGTTGGCGAGGCGGGCGCCCTCGACGAGGGAGTCGAACTTCGCCCAGGCGATCTTAGCGTGACCGACGCGGGGACCGAGGCCGCAGTCCGTGCCTGCGATGACGTTCTCGCGCCCGACGATGCCCGCGTACTTCTCGATGCGGTCGGCCACGAGTTCGGGGTGCTCGATGAAGTCGGAGTCATGGCCGACGACGCCTGGGATGACGATCGTCCCGTCCGGTATCTTCGCGTCCTGCCACGCTGCCCAGTCGTGGGCGTGGCGGGCGTTCGAGGCCTCGACGGCGAAGCCCTGGGCACGCGTCTTGAGCACGATGTCGATGACGTCGCTCATCTCAATGTCGTACTTGTGGGGGCCATGGTAGCTACCCCAGCAAACATGCAGGCGCACCATGGCCGGGTCGATGTTGCGCAGGGCGTGGTTGAGGGCATCGATGCGCACCTCCGCGTGCTTGCGGTAGGTGGGGATGTCCATCTCGGGATGGATCTGCCAGGCGTCGGCGAGGTCGGGGTCGTCAATCTGGACGACGAAGCCGGCGTTGACGATGGCCTCGTATTCCTCCCGCATGGCGTCGGCGATGGCGAAGACGAACTCCTCGTCCGTCTTGTAGTGCTCGTTGATCAGCCAGTGCTCGATTGTGCCCGGCGAGACGGCAGACATGAAGCCTTCGACGGCCGGCGTAGCCTTGAGGGCGGACGTGAGGTTGTCGAGGTCGCGCTGCAGGTACTCCTGGCCCACGTACGTCACGGGTGCTGTCTGGACGAAGTGGCGTGACTGGGGGCCGCTGCCGGTGATGCCGCCTCGCGTGTTCGCGCCGCGACCCGGACCCATCGTCTCGAAGTACTCCGGGAACTCGACGGCGTCGCGGCCAAAGATTCCGTGCGAGCCGCCGGGTGGGGTGCCCTGGCGCGCCTCGTGGCCGCCGAGGCGCTCGCGGGCGTAGGTGGACCAGCTGCGCTTCGACTCCTCGCCATCGTTGACGATATCGATTCCGCGTGCGACCTGCTCGCGCACCACCTCATCGACGGCGCTGCGGATTTGGGCGGTGAAAGCTTGGTTGTCGACGGAACTGCCGTCGTCGCGGGAGACAAGCATCTGGCGCAGATCGTCGGGGCGCGGAAGGCTGCCGACGTGGGTGGTGAGGATGCGGTCGGTGCTGCGTTTCATTCTGGGTTCCCTCAGGCTGGAGACTGTAGCTCGGAGTGTTGTGCGCGTGCCTACGTTAGCGGATCGGATGGGTAGGGGTGAATTGTCGCATGGGCACGAGAAGGTCGGCAGAATGGAGACGGGGCTCGAAGTGAGCCCCGTCTCGGTTAGCGGGACAGACTTCTACTGCACGAGGACGGCGTGGACGAGGCGGCGGAGATTGTAGCCGCCGAACTGGGCGCGGTCGAAGGTGCCGTTGCAGGTAATCAGGAGCAGGGCGGGTGGCCCGCCGTTGTTCTGGACGTAGGGGTTCAGGCTCTGGTTGAAGTCGATGTCGCCGACCCAGTCGACGACGTAGGTGTACTTGATCATGCCGTCCCAGTACTCCAGCACGTCGCCGACCTGCGCGGCGCGCAGGGGCGCGAAGACGGCGAGCCCGACTACGTAGTAATCGACGTGGCCGCCGACGAGGACGGTGCCGGGACCGCCGGGCTTGCCGTCGAGCTGGGGGAAGGCGCCGAAGTTGTAACGGACGGTGTCGTAGGCGCCGATCGGCACGCCGAGGGCGCCGTCGTAGCCGACGTCTCGGACGTTGATGGGGGCGTCGATGCCGAGGCGGGGGGCGACCAGCCAGTCATCCGACCAGTAGAGCTCGGGGTTGATTACTGGCTGGCCCGCGACGGGGCAGTTGGGGACGAACCAGCCCTGCTGGCTGATCAGGCGCGTGCCGTCGTCTTCGACGCGGATGACGCGGAAGTAGTACTCGCTGCCGTGGTGGAAGCCGTTGCGCATGTGCTCGCCCTGCGAAGGCGCGAGGGGACCCACGCTGAGGAGGTCGGCGCCGGCGAAGTCGCCGTCATTGTCGTATTCGAGGACCTGGTAGCCGGTGGCGGCCGCGAGGGGCGCCCACCGGAACGTGACAACGGCGCTGCCCGCCGTGTTGCAGTTGACGGCGCCGTAGAGAAGGATCGGCCTGTAGCAGGGCATGAACTCTGCCGTCTCCGACGCGACGATACCCGCCGGTGTCTGCGACATGACGCGCCAGAAATTCGGCAGGTCGTGGCGGATGGCCGCGACGCTATGTGTGGAAGCGGACGGGTCGACGGCGAGCACAGAAAACGTCCCAGCGGCAAACCCGTTGTCGTGAACGCTGTATTCAATCCACTGACCCGTTGCTCCCTCTGCCTTCGTCCAGCTCAGGTGAATCGTGGCGGCTGTGGACGAGCAGTCGGCCGCTGGCGGGTTGAGGATGGCGCCACCGACAGCCTCAGCGCCTCGGGAGAGGAACTGTGTGCCGAGAACGCCAAGGGCGATGAAGAGAGCGGTGAGAGCCGGGAGAAGTAGGGCGCGACGATACTCCAAAACCAGTAGTTACCTTTCGGGCACGAGAGCACGAGCCGGCTCAGGCGCAGATTCCGTTCGATGATAGAAACGGTTCTTCTCTCGAACAAGTTAACTTCGCGGCCGGCGAGGGTGCCGTTTGTAACGTCCGGCGCTGCAACGACTAAGCCTGGGAGAAGAGCAGGACTGCAATGGCGATGATGGCCTTTGCTACCTGCAGTAGTTGCGCGTGGAGCCGAGGACGTGCTGGCAAACGACCTGCTTGACGATTTCCTGCTGCTCCGGCGTGCCCGTCGAGACGAGGGTGCGGATGAGGTCCTGGTCGTTGAAGGTCTTCGAGCGCAGCGACCGGATGGTCTCGACGACCGGCTCGATCCCGTTTGCTTCGTAGAGGGCATTCATGAACAGGAAGCCGGTGGCACTGTCGATGTCGTAGTTGTAGCCGAAGGTGCGTTCCGCGCCGATGCGGACGCGGTGATCGAGCTTAAACTTCGCCAGCAGTGCTTTGTATTCAGCGGAGGTGGCTTCGAGCTGGCCGGTCATGTAGCGGCCGACGAAGTAGGCGTAGCCCTCCTCGAACCAGGTGGGGAAGATGCCGTAGAGCGTCGAATGCGTGAGCTCGTGGGCTATCACCTCGTCGTCGTAGGCGTAGTCCGGGGCGATGCCGATGAACTCGTCGTAAGAGACGCCGCCGACAAACTCCGGCAGATCGGTGACGGCGAGGTGGAGGATCGTGTAGGGAAACTTGCCCGAAATGCGCTCGACTTCGGGAAGGAAATGCGCCGCGCGAGCAAGGACATTGGCGCCCGCCGCGGGGTCGTCCGCCGACACCATGAGCACGACTTCGCCGCTCTCCGGCAGTTGCATGACGTTGACAAGCTGGTAGCGGATGGTCGACGCGATGACGGGACCGACGGCCGGGGCGCGTTGGTCGGAGAGTGATTCGGTATAGACCTGAAAGACACCGCGTAGACCAGCCGCCTCTGTCTCGTCCATGCCGTCCTGGTACCAGCCTTGCTCGGTGGCATAGAAAAAGGCTTCCTTCACGCTCTGCTTCTCGCCACGGGCGCCGGCAGCGCGCTCGCAGTCAATGAGTGCACTGAGCAACGTGAGGTGGGCCGGGCCCATGGTGTCGAGCCAGGGCTGGGCACGGATGACGTCGGCGAGGGGCGCGCTCATACGCGAGATGTACTGACCCTCAGCGAGGCGCTTCAGCGTCTCCGGCGTCTGCGTCGGCGGGTTGACCTCGGCAGCGGGTGGATTGTAGCGGGGCGGCGCTTCCTTGCCGCAGCCGAGTACGAAGATAGAAGCGATCGTGAAGAGGAGCACGGCGAGAGCGGTTCGAGTGCGATTCATCTTGATTTATGCTCGGCCGGGTGTGGCTGTGTCTTGAGGGATGCGGCTGGATAAGATGAGGCCGGAGGCGCCGATGCCACGATTTGCGACGAAACACCTGCCTGACAAACCGGACGTGGCCGCCCCGGACGGCTCGCAGGTACGCATCCTGTTGCGCCTGAATGGCGGCTCGATGGTGCACTTCGAGTTGGCGCCGGGGCTCGTCTCGATTCCGGTAGCGCATCGGACTGTGGAGGAGCTCTGGTACATCCTGAGCGGCCGGGGTGAGATGTGGCGGCGAGATGCTGAGGGTGAAGAAGTAGTCGAGATCGAGGCGGGCGTGAATCTCAGCATCCCCCTCGGGACGGCGTTCCAGTTTCGGAGCACCGGGGAGGAGCCCCTGACGGCCGTTGCGATCACGATGCCGCCCTGGCCGGACGAAGACGAGGCTTACGTGGTCGAAGGGAAGTGGGAGCCGAAACTGAGATGAGCGAAGACATCGACCTGCGAGACTACATTCGCGACGTACCGGACTTCCCCGAACCGGGCATCCTCTTCCGAGACGTCACACCTCTGCTCCAGACACCGCTGGCGTTCGGTGCCTCCATCGAGCGGCTGTGTGAGTACGTGAGGTCGCGCGAGCCCGACGTGGTCGTCGGCATCGAGTCACGCGGGTTCATCTTCGGCACGCCGATTGCCGCGGAGCTGGGGCTGCCGTTCGTACCGGTGCGCAAGCCGGGGAAGCTGCCCGCCGCCCGCATGAGCGTCGAGTACTCGCTCGAGTACGGTACCGGCCAGCTCGACATCCACCAGGACGCTCTGCAGCGGGGCCAGCGGGTAGTCATCGTCGATGACCTCCTTGCGACAGGCGGGACAGCGCTGGGTGCGGCGAAGCTGGTGGAGATGATCCGCGGCCGCGTCGTTGGGTTCTGCTTCCTGATCGAGCTGGCTGCGCTGCCGGGGCGTGAGCGCCTCGAAGACTACGACGTGTTCGCGGCCGTTGTGTACGACTGAGTTCGTCAATGGGTTGACGGCTTCCCACTGATCGCCGGAGACGGCATACTCTCGCCGATGGCTGTAACGAACGGTGGACTGCTGACGGGCATTCGGGTGCTGGAC
>Ga0247825_10000302_pt1 | contig 30356 bp, 17 predicted proteins | sample 13C_Vanillin_Day_FD_194413 | JGI IMG/M metagenome (GOLD analysis project Ga0247825, IMG submission 194413) | Soil microbial communities from agricultural site in Penn Yan, New York, United States - 13C_Vanillin_Day48 | ecosystem: Environmental > Terrestrial > Soil > Agricultural land | place... | reverse complement strand
ATCTTCGACACTCCCGGCGTCTACTTCGAGCGCGCCGACGCGAGCGCCGGCGGCATCGCCGCGCTGCGCACCGACGTCGCCGGCTTCGTCGGCATCGCCGAGCGCGGGCCGCTGCATCTCGCGGTGCCGGTCGAGTCGGTCAAGCAGTTCAACGCCTGGTTCGGCGCGCCGTTCGAGTCGGGCTACCTCGCCTACAGCGCGCGCGCTTTCTTCGAGAACGGCGGCCGGCGGCTGTGGGCGGTGCGGGTCGCCTCCGAAACCGCTTCGAGCGCAAGCCTCCCGCTGGGCGCGGCCTGGAGCGTCGAAGCGTCGAGCCCCGGCGTGTGGGGCAACGATCTCGCGGTGCGCGTGCGGCAGACACGGCGCGCGCAGGCGCGCGCGACGCTCGATGCGGTCGACCCGCGCCGCGTGCGCGTCGACTCGATCGCCGGCTTCGAGCTGCATTCGCTGGTCGAGCTGCGCCAGGGCGCGTCGAGCGCGCGCGCCATCCTGCGCGAGCTCGACGCCGCCGGCTCCGCCCTGCTGCTCGACCGCGGCGTGACCGGCCTCGACCCCCGCCTGCCGGCGCGCGCCGAGACGCTGCTCTACTCGATCGAGGTCCATGACGCCGGGCCGCTGCTCGCGGTATTCGCCGACCTGTCGGTGGTTGTCGAGCATCCGCGCTACGCGCCGCGGGTGCTGGCGCAGCCCTGGCGGGACCGCGATCCGGTCCATTACTTCCGCGCGGCGCGCGACCGGCTCGGCGAGGCGCCGCCGCCGGTGGTGGTGCGCGAGCTGAGATCCGCTGCTCAGAGAGACGCGCTGCTGCTCCCGCCCGAGACCGGACTGCCGCAACCCGAGCCGCTGGCCGGAGGGGCCGACGGGCTCGCTGCGCTGCGCGTGGCCGACTTCATCGGCGAGGACGTCTCGCCGCTCGCGAGCGACGCGGCCCAGGCCGCCGCGCGCCGCGGCCTGCGCGCGCTGCACGAGGTGGACGAAGTCTCGCTCGTCGCCGTGCCCGACATCCACATCCGGCCCGAGCCGCCGGTGCGCGTGCGTCCGGTCGAGCCCTGCGTACCCGATCCCTGCCTGCCGCCACCGGTGCTGCCGGCCGAGGCGCGCGCGCGCAGCATCGGCGACGCGCCGCCGCGCTTCAGCGCCGCGGACATCTACCGCGTGCAGGCGACCATGGTGCAACTGTGCGAGGCGCGCCGCGACCGCATCGCGCTGCTCGACGCGCCGCTCGAGGCCTGCAGCGGCGGCACCACCCTGGCGAGCGCGCTGCGCAGCTGGCGCGGCCGGTTCGACTCGGCTTTCGGCGCGCTCTACGCGCCGTGGGTCGGCGTGGTCGACCCGCTGCGCACGCGCCCCGGCGCGGCGGCGCGCGCCGGGCGGCTGACGCGCGCCATCCCGCCGAGCGGCCACGTCGCCGGCGCCTACGCCGCGACCGATCTCTCGCGCGGGGTGCACGTCGCGGCGGCGAACGCGCCGCTCGAATGGGCGCAGGACGCGACCCTCGCGCTCGACGGCGAGCGCCACGGCCTGCTCAACTCGCTGCACGTCAACGTGATCCGCGCGCTGCCCGGCCGCGGCCTGCGCTTGCTCGGCGCGCGCACGCTTTCGGCCGACACCGACTGGCGCTTCGTGAGCGTGCGCCGCCTGATGTCGATGATCGTGAAGTCGCTCGCCACCTCGCTGCAATGGGCGGTGTTCGAGCCGAACGACTGGCGCACGCGCGCCAAGCTCTCGCTGGTCGCCGGCTCGTTCCTCGAGGAGCTGTGGCGGCGCGGCGCGCTGGTGGGCGACAGCGCCGCCGAGGCGTACTTCGTGCGCTGCGACGACGCCCTGAACCCGCCCGACGCCCGCGCGCGCGGCGAGCTGCTGATGCGCATCGGCGTGGCGCCGAGCGTGCCGATGGAGTTCGTGGTGCTGCGCATCGGCCGCGACGAGAACGGCCTGGCGCTGAGCGAGGACGGCGCCCTCGGGGCGGCGGCCTAGCGAATGGCCCTCCTGCCCGACATCCTGCGCGCCGCCGGCTCCCCCGAGGCCGCCGCCGCGCTGCGCAGCGACCCGCTGCTCAACCACAACTTCCTGGTCAGCCTGCTCGACACCAGCAGCACCCTCGCCGCGATCGGCTCCGCCGCGCTGTCGGCCGTGTCCGACGTGCTGCTCGGCGGCTTCGCCGAGTGCTCGGGGCTGGAGGCGAGCCTCAAGGTGGAGGAATACAGCGAGGGCGGCAACAACGGCGCGGTGCTCAAGTTCCCGGGGCGCCTGAGCTGGGCCAACCTGGTGCTGAAGAAGGGCTTCGGCTCCTCGAGCGCGCTGTGGGACTGGAGCTACGGCTTCGCCGCCGGCAGCGGCAAGCGCCGCGACGGCGTGGTGGTGCTGCTGAACGAGATGCACGTGCCGAACAACATCTGGTACTTCCGGCGCGGCCTGCCGCTCAAGTGGAGCGGCCCGCCGCTCAACGCGACGCAGAACAGCGTCGCCATCGAGTCGGTCGAGATCGCGCACGAGGGCCTGTACCAGGTGCCGTTCGTCGGCGCGGCGAGCGGGCTTGCCGGCCTCGCCGCCGGCGCGGTGGGCGGCGCGCTGCAGGCCGGCGCCGGCGCGATCAGCGCGGCGGGCAACCTCTGATGGGCGAGCCGATGGAAGCGCGCGTGCGCGAGGTGGCCGTGACCATGAGCGCGGTGGACGGCGAGTCGCTGCTCAGCCCGCAGCTCCTGCAGCGCGTGGTGAGCGCGGTGCTCGCGGCGCTCGCCGCGCAGCGCGCGGGCGAGGAGAGCCGCCGGCGCGACGTGAGCGTCGGCGCCGACTGCGGCTGCCAAGAGGAGCACCGCTGATGCAGACGCGCAAGGCGGTGATTACCGCGCACTGGCACCAGCGGCCGCGCGAGCACATTCCGGTGCAGTACAACCCGGCCGAATTCACGCTCGACAAGCAGGTGACGCTCGGCGAGGCGCCGATCCCCGGCCTCGACGCGCCGCTGCAGCAGTTCGTGCGCGGCAACGCGGAGAAGCTGACGCTCGACCTGTTCTGCGACACCACCGAGGGCGGCATGGGCGAGCGCGCCACCAGCGTCACCACGGTGACCGACCGCATCTACCAGCTGATCCGCATCGAGCCGACGCGCCACGCGCCGCCGATCCTCACCTTCAAGTGGCACAGCGAGTTCCCGGGCAACCGCGTCGGCGCGGGCGCCGACAGCCCGGCGCCGCCGCCGCTCGGCGGCCAGCGCCGCCACTCCTTCCGCTGCGTGATGGAGAGCCTGAAGCAGAAGTTCACCCTGTTCTCGCCGCGCGGCGTGCCGCTGCGCGCCACGCTCACCGTGACGCTGCGCGAATACCGCGACCTGGAGACGCAGCTGCGCCAGCTCAACCTGAGCTCGCCCGACCGCACGCATGTGCACGTGCTGCAGCAGGGCGACACGCTCGCCGGCGTGGCGCGGCGCTACTACGACCAGCCGGCGCAGTGGCGCGCGGTCGCCGCCGAGAACCGCATCGACGACCCGCGCCGCACCGTGCCGGGCGCCTTCCTGCGCGTGCCGCCGATCGCCTGAGCCAATGCCCGTCACCACGCTCCGCCAGGCCTCGCAGCGCTTCGACGGCTTCTACGTGCCGCGCTTCGAGATCCGCAGCGGCGGCGCCGGCGTCTCGCCCGAGGTGCTGCGCGACGTGCTGCAGGTCACCTACAACGACTCGACCACGGAGATCGACAGCTTCGACATGACGCTCAACAACTGGGACGCGCGCACGCGCGAGTTCAAGTACGTGGGCGCCGAGCGCAGCGTCGCGGGCGCCACGCCGCGCGAGCGCCTGTTCAACCCCGGCGCGGCGGAGTTCGAGCTCAGGTTCGGCTACGGCGCGCGCCTGGTGCCGGTGATGCGCGGCTACGCCGCCAGCCTCGAGCCGAGCTTCTCCGCCGGCGCCTCCACGCTCACGGTGCGCGCGCTCAACGTGCTGCAGCGCCTGCGCACGCGCCAGCACCGCGACAGCTGGCCGAACAGCCGGGTGCCGCGCGGCCAGGTGAAGATCAGCCGCATCGCCCAGGACATCGGCGAGCGGCGCGTCGAAGGCCCGTTCCCGCTGCCGATCCGCATCGAGCAGGCGGCGATGGCGCGCGAGCCGTCGCTCGAGCACGTGGTGCAGAACAACCAGCACGACGTCGACTTCCTGATCGAGCAGGCGCGGCGCTTCGGCTACGTGCTCTACGTCGACCAGGAGCCCGCCGGCGAGGGCCGCACGCGCGAAGTGCTGCACTTCGGCCCGCCGCCCTCGCGCCCGACCTACGAGCTGGAATGGGGCAAGTCGCTGATCGACTTCACCCCCAAGCTTTCGACCGCCAACCAGCTCACCGCGGTCGAGGTGCGCAGCCGCAACCGCGATACCGACGAGGCGATCCGCGAGCGCGTGACGCTCGACGACGTCGACGAGAACAGCGACCTGCACGACATCGTGCGCGGCAGCGGGCCGCGCGCGGCGGATTTCGCGCGCGAGCACGTGATCACCGACCAGCCGCAGCACGACGCGGCGCAGGGGCGCCGCACCGCGACCGATACGCTGCGCAAGCGGCTGCAGGAGCTGGTGGAAGCGACCGGCACCACCGTCGGGCTGCCCGACCTGCGCGCCGGGCTGACGCTGCGCATCGTCGGCCTCGGCGCGCGCTTCTCCGGCAACTACTTCGTCAAGAAGACGACGCACACGTTCGACGCCGGCGGCTACCGCACCAAGTTCACCGCGCGGCGCGAGGCGCCGCTATGAGAGGAGACGGCGTGAGACGTCAGCCGGGCGTGGTGACGGGCGTGGTCAACGAGGTCGACGCCGGCCAGGGGCGCGTGCTGGTCGAGTACCGCGACATCGAGCCCGACCTGCTCTCGCCGTGGGCCTACATCGCCGCGCCGCTCTCGGGCAAGGGGCGCGGCGCGTTCTTCATGCCGGAGGAAGGCGACGAGGTGCTGGTGTGCTACGGCGACGGCGAGAACGCGCGCCCCTACGTGGTCGGCTTCCTGTGGAACGGCCGCCAGACCTCGCCCGAGACCGAGGCGCACAACCGCGTCATCGTCACCCCGGGCGGGCACCAGCTGCGCTTCGAGGACAAGGAGAACGACCGGCGCGTGGTGCTGAAGACCGACCGCGCGCACATCCTGACCATGGACGACAAGGACAAGTCGGTGACGCTCGAGAGCACCAGCCACCACATGCTCCGGATCGAGGACAACGGCGGCAAGGTGATCCTCACCACCAAGAGCGGCGGCAAGGTGACCCTCGAGGAGAGCGGCAAGGCGACCGTCGAGGCGAGCCGGAACATCATCACCCTCGGCCCCGAGGGCATCACCATCGAGGTCAAGGCGGGCACGCTCAACGTCAAGTCCTCCGCTGCGATGAACATCCAGTCCTCGGCCGCCATGAACGTGAGGTCGAGCGGGGTGATGAACCTCCAGGCCTCGGCCGTGTGCAACCTCAAGGCCGGCGCGCTCCTCAACGTCAACGCCGCGCTCGCCAACTTCTCCGGCGTGGTGCGCTGCTCGGCGCTGATCGCCCCGGCGGTGGTGGGCGGCGCCTACGTGCCGACGCGCGGGACGATCCTGCCGTGAGCCCGCTCGGCGTCCCGGTGCCCGAGCTCGCCTGGAAGCCGCCCGGCGGCGCGCCGCAGATCGCGCAGCCGGTGGATCTCAAGCTGCCGGCGCTGCAGTTCCCCGACGGCGCCGAGGCCACCGAAGCCGACGCGCAGATCGTCGGCGCTTACGTCTACCGCCTGGGCGTGGCGGGCGAGGAGCTGTGGAACGAGACCGAGCAGCGCTGGACCGAGGTGCCGGCGGAACTCGGCGCGCTGCCGCCGCTGCCGCTCACCTACAAGGCGGGCGACCCGTTCCCGTGGCAGGGGATGCTGGTCGCGATCGGCCAGAAGGACAAGGACGACAACCCGCGTTTCCAGCCCGCGGCGGGCGGCGCGCCGCGCTACCGGCTGCGCGCCTTCGCGCGCTTCCAGCGCGACGGCGTCGAATTCTCCGGGCTGAGCGCACCCTCGCCCGAGCTGCAGTTCGTCGACGCGCAGCAAAGCGAGCGCTTCAAGGTGCTGATGGACCCCGAGGACCCGCAGCAGGTCGAGGAAATCAAGCTCGCGCTGAAGAACGCGAGCCTCGCCGAGGCCGGCTACCTGAAGATCAGCACGCGCGGCGGCCAGCAGGTCGAGATCGCGAACTGCGACGCTTCCGGCAACCCGCTCGCCAGCGTGCTGCTGCAGGCCGACGGCTCCATCCGGCTGCGGCCGGCGGCGGGCAGGAACATCGTGCTCGGCGGCGACCTCGAGGCGCAGCGCATCCGCTACCTGTCCTCGGACGGCATCACCGTGAAGGACCTGGCCTAGCCCGTGGAAACCCCGCTCAACCGCGAATTCCTCGGCATCGGCTGGCGCTTCCCGCTGCAGGTGGGGCCCGACGGCCGCATCGCCAAGGCGCGCTACGAGCAGCGCGTCGAGGAGTCGATCGTGCTGATCCTCTCCACCGCGCCGGGCGAGCGGCCGATGCTGCCCGAGTTCGGCTGCGACATCCACGAGCTCGTGTTCGCGCCCAACGACAGCCGCACCATCACGCTGGTGGTCGACGCGGCGCGCGAGGCGCTCACGCGCCACGAGCCGCGCATCGACCTGCTGGAGGTGAACGCCGAGAACAGCGCCGAGGCGCCGAACCTGCTGCTGATCCGCGTCAACTACCGGGTGCGCGCCACCAATGCGATCGGCAACCTGGTGTACCCGTTCTATATCAAAGAGAGCCGCTGATGCCGCTGCGCGACGCGTTCCCGGTTCTCGACGACCGCACCTACGACGACCTGGTGGCCGAGATCCGCGCGCGCGTGTCGCGCTACACGCCGGAATGGAAGCCGGGCTGGAACGACCTGAACGACAGCGATCCCGGCGTGACGCTGGCGCAGGTATTCGCGTGGCTCTCCGAGATGATGCTCTACCGGATGAACCGCGTGCCGGAGCTCAACTACCTCAAGTTCCTGGAGCTGATCGGCGTCGAGCTCGACCCGGCGCGCGCCGCGCGCGCCGAGATCAGCTTCGCGGTCGCCGCCGACTGGCCCGAGGACTCGGTGCTGGTGCCCGAGCGCACGCAGGTGAGCGCCACCGGCGGCGACGGCAAGCCGCTCGTGTTCGAGACCACGCGGCCGCTGCGCGCGCTGGCGTGCGAGCTGAAAAGCGTGCAGGCCTACGACGGCGCGCAATACGCCGACGTGACGCAGGCGAACACCGAGCCGCGCGCCGGCTACCTGCCGTTCGGCGAGCTGCCGCGCGACGGCGGCGCGCTGCTGCTCGGCTTCGAACGGCCGGGCGGCAAGCCCTTCCCCGCCGCCACCCTCGAGCTCGCGTGCTGGAGCATCGAGCCGGCCGGCGCGCAAGGCGCCGCGGCGGCGCCGCGCGTGCAGACCTGCGGCCCGATCTCGACCCGCGCGTACGCGCCGGCCGGCCTGCGCTGGGAAGGCTGGGACGGCGCGCGCTGGACGCCGCTCGACTCGCTGAACGACGAGACCCTCGCCTTCACGCGCACCGGCTACGTGCGCATCCGCGTGCCGGCCGCGGCGAAGCTGGCGCGCGCGCACATGGGCGCGTACGACAGCACCAAGGGCGGCCCGCTCTACTGGCTGCGCGCCGTCCTCGTACGCACGCAGTATGAGCGCGCGCCGCGGCTGCTCGCGGTGCGCATCAACACCGCGCCGGCCGAGCAGGCGCAGACGGTGAAAAACGAGATCCTCGGCGGCGCCACCGGCCAGCGCAGCCAGAAATGGCAGCTCGCCAATTCGCCGGTGCTCGCCGGCAGCCTGAAGGTGCGCATCGACGAGGGCACCGGGGACAACGAGTGGACGGTGGCCGACGATCTGTTCGGCGCCGGACCGGAAACGCGCCAGCTGGCGCTCAACCGCACCAGCGGCGAGGTGCTCGCCGGCGACGGCGAGCACGGCTCGATCCCGGCGGCGAACCCCTCGAAGCCCGATTCGAGCGTAGTGGCGCTCGAGTACCGCTGGGGTGGCGGCGCCGCCGGCAACGTCGCGGCGAAGGAGATCAAGAACCTGCTCACGCCGGTGCCCGGGATCGATGCCGGCAAGCTCGAGAATGCGTTCGCCGCCAGCGGCGGCCTGGGCGAGGAGCGGCTGAGCGAGGCGGAGCGCCGCGCGCGCCTCGCACTGCGCGCGCGCGAGCGTGCGGTCACGCCGGAGGACTTCGAGCTGCTCGCCACGCAGGCCGGCAACGTGCGCCGCGCGAAAGCGCTGCCGCTCGCGCATCCGCAGTTCCCGGACCTGCAGGTGCCGGGCGCCATCAGCGTGATCGTGGTGCCGGATGACGCGCCCGGCGTGCCGCGGCCGGAGACGCTCGACGACTTCGTCGGCAAGGCGCCGGCGCCCAGCGACGGACTGCTGCGCACCGTGTGCGAGTACCTCGACGCGCGCCGCCTGCTGACGACCGAGGTCTACGTGGTCGCGCCGCGCTACGTGCCGCTCGAGGTGCAGGCGAGCGTGGTGGTCGAGGACGACGCCGATCCCGGCGCGGTGAAGCAGGCGGTCGAGATGGCGCTGGCGAAGTACTTCCACGCGCTCAAGGGCGGCGACGACGGCCAGGGCTGGCCGTTCGGCGGCGCGCTGCGCTACTCGAAGATCGTGCAGCGCGCGTTCGCCGCCGGCGTGGACAGCGTGCCGCTGCTCAAGCTCACGCTCGGCGGCGAGGACAAGCCCGAGTGCCGCGACGTGCCGCTCGAGGCGAATGCCCTGCTCACGCTGGTCGCCGTGCGCGTGGACGCGCTCACGGCGCGCGAGTTCACGGAGAGCGCATGAGCAGCGCCAACCTGCCGCCGCTCTCGCCCGCGTGGCGCGTGCCGCCGGTGCCGGCGCCGCCGCACGATCCGGCTGCGCTGCTGCTCGCCGGCAACGTCGGGCCCGAGCCGCGCGGCGGATGGCGCGCGGCCGCCGGCGCCGAAGGCCTGGACGGCGTGGAAATCGCCGCGGGCGCGCCCGCGCTGGTGCTGGAGCCGAGCCCCGGCGCGGCGCGCCGGCTCACCGAGCCCGCCGGCAGCTTCGGCGGCCTGCGCATGCCGCTCAATGCGGCGCTTGGCCCGGCGGGCGACGTCTACCTGCTCGACCCGGACAGCGCGCAGCTCAAGCGCTTCGATCCGTGCGCCTGCCGCTTCGAGCCGGTGCCCTGCTTCCTCACCAACGTAGTGGCCGCGCCGCGCGGCATCGCCATTTGCGGCGGCGACGTCTACATCGCCGACAGCGGGCACCAGCGCGTGCTGCGCTATTCGATGAACGGCTTCATCGCGCGCGGCGCGCTGCGCCTGCCGCGCTCCGAGACCCGCGCGTGGTACCCGTTCGCGCTCGCCTTCGACGGCAAGGGCCACCTCTACGTCGCCGACGCGAAGAACGGCTGCGTCGACGTGTTCGACCCGCAGGGACGCTGGCGCAGCGCGCTGCCGGTGCCGGCGAGCGGCCAGCCGGTCGCGCTGGCGATCGACTGCCGCGACCGCCTGCACGTCGCGCTTTCCACCTTCGAGCCCACGCTCGACTCGGCGAACGACGGCTTCGGCTGGCGCTGGAGCCGGCCGCAGCAGGCGAGCGTATCCGCCGTGGTTCTCGCCGGAAAGCAGTTCGAGCCGGTCGGCGAGGCCGCCTCGCAGGCGCGCGGCTGGTCTGCCCCGCCGCTGGCGATCGACGCGCGCGGGCACCTGCACCTCCCCTGCGCGGGCGGCGAAGCGGTGTTCGACGCGCGCGGCATCCGGCTGCGCCCCGAGGCGCGCGCCCGCGAGGAGATCTACCTGCGCGCCGGCCGGTACCGCAGCCGCGCGCTCGACTCCGGCATCGAAGGCTGCCAGTGGCACCGCGTCGAGCTGCGCGGCGCGCTGCCGGAAGGCTGCAGCGTGCGGGTGTCCACGCTGAGCGCGCACATCGAGCTGGAAGAAGCCGAGCTCGCCGGGCTCGCCTGGAGCGAGGCGGCGCCGGCCACGGCGATGGACCGCGACGGCCGCTGGGATTGCCTGGTGCAGAGCCCGCCGGGACGCTTCCTGTGGCTGAAGCTCGAGCTCGCGAGCGACGGCCACGCCACCCCCGCGCTCGACGCGGTGCTGGTCGAGTTTCCCCGCATCAGCCTGCGCCGCTACCTGCCGGCGGTATTCGGCGCCGAGCCGACCAGCGCCGACTTCACCGACCGGTTTACCGCGCTGTTCGACACCACGCTGCGCTCGATCGAGGGGCGCCTCGACCGCCTGGCGGCGCTGTTCGATCCGTTGTCCACGCCGCAGGATTTCCTCGGCTGGCTGGGGTCGTGGATCGGCCTCGCGTTCGCGCGCGACTGGCCCGAGGAGCGGCGCCGGCGCTACCTCAAGGAGGCGGCGGGCCTCTACTGCCTGCGCGGCACGCCGCTCGGCCTGTGGCGGCAGCTCCTGCTCTTTCTCGGCTTCGACAAGCCCCTGTGTCTTGCCGAGCGAGGCGTCTCCCGATGCAAGCCGATCCGCAACTGCGGGCCGGACCCGGCGCTCACCCCGGCCGCGCCGCCGCCGCTCATCCTCGAGCATTTCCGGCTGCGCCGCTGGCTGCACGCCGGGCGCGGCCGCCTCGGCGACGACTCGGTGCTGTGGGGACAGAAGATCGTCGCCCGCTCGCAGCTTTCGGCCGGCGCGCGCGCCGGCGCCACGCGCCTCGACGGCACGCCCGATCCGCTGCACGACCCATTCCTGGTACACGCGCACCGCTTCAGCGTGTTCGTGCCGGCGCGCGTGCGCGAGAGCGAGAGCGAGCGCCGCGCGCTCGAGCAGCTGCTCGCGCGCGAGACGCCGGCGCACGCGCTGTGCGACCTGCGCTACGTCGAGCCGCGCTTCCGCGTCGGCGTGCAGGCCACGCTCGGCCTGGACAGCGTCGTGGCGCGCACGCCAAGCGGGGTTTCCTTCGGCAAATCCGTTCTGGGACAGGGCTCGGTGCTGAGCGCGCCGCCCGCGCGGCGCGGCGGGCCGAAGCTGCGCGTCGGCGAGGCGCGCGTCGGCAGCACCACGGTGCTCACGTGAACCGTCACTTTGAAACCTGCGATGGAGGGAACACCCCATGGGCTGCATGACCTGCGGGCAGGAGCACGCGGCGATCGAGACCTGCGCCGAATGCGGCTTCGAGCCGTTCGTGCGCAACCATTTCTTCACCGGCAAGATGATGGGCGCGGCCGAGTTCGCCACCGAGACCCTCTACCACTCGGACAAGATGCGCCATCACAACGCGCGTCTGCACGGCGCCGGTGTGGTGTGCGGCCTCAAGGCAACCCAGCACCCTTCGGCCGAATGCCGCTCGCGCTACGTGGTGGTCACGCCCGGCTCGGCGCTCGACTGCTGCGGGCGCGAGATCCTGCTCGCGCAGGAAGAGATGGTCGACGTGGTGAACCATCCGCACGTCGCCAGGCTGCGCGAGGAGCCCGTCGCGCACCTGCACACGCTGCAGCTGTGCATCGCCTACCGCGACTGCCCGACCGAGGACGTGCCGGTGCTCTACGACGAGTGCGGTTGCGACGACACCAAGTGCGCGCCGAACCGCATCCTCGAGTCGTTCCGCTTCGACGTGCTGGTCGATCCGCCGCTCGCCGCCGCCGACCTCGCCGGCCGCGCGCCGCTCGGCGCGTTCGTCGCCACCGAGCTCCACGGCCTGGTGGGCTTCAACCGCGCAAGCAGCGCCGGCAAGGTGCTCGCCGCCGATCCCAGCAACGCCGGGCGGCTCTTCATCCTCGACACGCGCTACCGCTCGATGAAGACCATCGCGCTCACCGGCGCGGCGCGCGCCGCGGCGCTCTCCGCCGACGGCAACTTCGTCTTCGTCCTGGTGCAGTCGCGCGTGCGCATCTTCAAGGTGGAGGACGGCGCGGAGGTCACGCCCGCCGGCGCCAACTTCGACCTGCCGCCCGCCGTCTCGGGCGCCGTGTCCGCCGCCGCCGGCACCGGCAACAACGGCCTGCTTCTGTACGACGCGGTCAACGGCAAGGTGTACCGCTGGAAGGCCGGCCCGGCCGGCCTGGTCGATGCCGCCGCGAGCGTCGTCACGCTGGGCTCGGGCGCCAACCTCTCGGGCGTGGTGGCGAATGCCGACGGCAGCGTGCTCTACGGCATCGCCGCGGACAAGGTCAGCCAATACAAGCTCTCGGCGCCGGCAACGGCGAAGCAATACACGCCGACGACGACACCGAGCGCGCTCGCCGTGTTCGCGCTCGGCACGAAGACGATGCTCGCGGTGGCGAGCCGCACCGACAAGCGCGTCTATCTGCTCGACGTGGCCGCAACCACGCCCACTCCGATCATCATCGACCTCGACCGGCCGCCGGCTTTCGTCGGCGCCGCGCTCGATCCGGCTCCGGCCACGGCGGACGACGTGTGGCTGCACGTGCTCGGGGAAGAAGGCGGCCACCTCTACGAGCAGGCGGTGTCGCTCAAGCCGCTTGCCGCGACCACGCCCGGAACGCCCCTGCTCACGGCGCCGCGCCTCGCCGCCGACGGCGCGCGCGCGATCGTGCTCGCGTTCCCCGCCGGCCAGGCCGGCATCGTGCACCCGACCGCGCTCGCCGACAGCGACTGCGCCGACCACCTGTGGAAGCAGCTCGAAGGCTGCCCGGCCTGCGAGCTGCCCGACTGCGTCGTGCTGGCGACGGTCAACAACTACCAGCCCGACAAGGTGCTCGACAACGCGAGCATCGACAACCGCCTCGGCCGCCGCGTGGTGGCAAGCACCGCGACGCTGCAGGCCTGGCTGCAGTGCCTGCAGCTGAAAGGCGGCATCCCCGGCCCGAAGGGCGATCCGGGCACGCCGGGCGCGAACGGCACCAATGGCACGAACGGGACCAACGGGACCAACGGCCTTCCCGGCGCAAACGGCGCCAAGGGCGACAAGGGGGACAAGGGGGACAAGGGCGACAAGGGCGACAAGGGCGACAAAGGCGACAAAGGCGATCCCGGGGTGCTTACGACGTCGGTGACGGTCGGCAACTGCTCGACCCCGCCTGCGCTTGTGATGACGCCCGCCGGCGAGCTAAAGCTGACGCTGCCGAAGTGCTGCGACGGCGGCCTCACGCACATCTGCGACATCAACTGGGAGCACGCCAAGCAGTTCGATGCGGTCGCCCAGAAGCAGCTGCTGACCATCGCCTTCGACGGCCTGCTGCATCCGCAGTCCGTGACGCCGGACATGCTGCGGCACAGCTTCATCGTCGAGACCAACCATCCGCAGCTTGTCGACCGCGCGCGCAATCTGACCACCGATTGCTGGTGCCAGCTCGTCGGCGAGTACAGCGCCTTCGAGCTGAAAACGCCATGCGACATCGACAGCGGCCCGAAGGCGGGCTCGGCGGTCAAGACGGCGATCGCGTTCCAGCCCTCGCCGGACTTCATCCCGGGACGCCTCTATCGGGTGCGGCTGATCGGCGACCTGATCGTCGACGCCCAGTCCAAGCGCGCGGTGGATGCCAATCACCTCCCGCCGTATCTCCCTGCCCGCAAGAGCGGGGACTGCATCGAAGGCGGAACCTTCGAGAGCTGGTTCCAGGCCAAGTAGACGCCGCGCCGCGCAAGACATCACCGCCATGGAGAAATGACATGCCCCCGACCATAACCGAGTACAACCTCAACCTGCGCCAGCCGGCGCAGCCGGCGGTGGCGCCGAAGCGGGCCGATCCCTGCGCCGACGACAAGCCGGCGTGCCCGGCGTGCGGCGGGCTGCAGTGCCTGTGCCGCCCGCGCTTCTTCCCGGGCCAGCTGCTCACCGACGAGGACCTGAACCGGCTCGAGCGCTACGTGGTCGACAAGAACAAGCTGCACAACCGCTACTTGCACGGCTGGGGCGTGGCCTGCGGCCTGGAAGTGGTGTGCGACGTGTGCTCGAGCACCAACGTGGTGGTGCGCACCGGCTACGCGCTCTCGCCCTGCGGCGACGACATCGTGGTGTGCAACGACCACTCGGTGAACGTGTGCGAGCTGATCGACCAGTGCCGGCCGCAGCGCGGCGTGGTGTGCGACCCGCCGCAGGCGCAGTCGCCGCGCGAATGCCGCGACGGCACCGAGGACTGGGTGCTGGCGATCTGCTACGACGAGCGCCCGACGCGCGGCATCACCGCGCTCACCGGCAGCACCGACAGCGCGTGCTGCTCGAGCTGCGCCTGCGGCGGCTCGGGGAGCTGCGGCTGCGGCGGTTCTTCCGGAAAGACTGCTTCTTCGAAAGCGAAAAAGGCCTACAAGCCGCAATGCGAGCCGACGCAGATCTGCGAGGGCTACCGCTTCACGGTCTACCCGGTGCCGAAGCCCGCCAAAGGCCAGGCGCCGGGGCGGCTGGCGGCGGGGAACATGGACCTGCTGTTCGCGTGGATGTACGCCAACCGCGCGAAGTTCGGGCCGCTGGTCGAGCGGCTGCTCTGCTGCGTGACCGCCGCGCTGCAGCTGCGCGAGTCGTTCGCCAATCAAAAGTATCCGACCGGGCGCGAGGCGCACGACGCCTACATGGAGTACCTGGACGCCCTGCGCGGCTTCGCCGCCACCTTCGCCGTCCACAACTGCGCCCTCATCGAGAGGCTGGCCGTCGACACCCGGGCGGACGTGGAGAGCATCCGCGGCCTGCGCCCGATCGCCGCGCTGGGCGCCGTGCACGAGGCGGTCTACGCCGGCGCGACCCAGAACCTCGACCGCATCATCTTCGACCTGATCGCGGAATGCTTCTGCTCGGCGCTGCTGCCCGCCTGCCCCGAGCCCGCGCCCGACAACTGCGTCCCGCTCGCCACGCTGACCGTGCGCACGCGCGACTGCGGCGTGGTCGAGGTCTGCAACTGGGAGGCGCGCAAGCTGCTCATCACCTGGCGTACCGTCGGCTACTGGCTGTCGTGGCTGCCGTGGGACCGGGTGCGCGCCAGCATCGCGAAGATCTGCTGCGCCCCCAGCAAGGGACGCAGCGCCGTCTGGCCGCTGATGCTGGTCGCCGGCGTGGTGCTGAAGTACGCGGCCACGACGAGCACCACGACCAGGAGCGCCCGCATGGCGACGCCCGAGAGCGAGGCGCCGCTGCAGAAGGCGATGGCCGCGCCCAACCTGATGGAGCACCTGGCGAAGGGCTTCGACGGACTGCGCGCGGGGACCGAGGCCGAGGCGCCGGAGTGGGCCTCGCTGCTCGCGCGCATGGCCGACGGCAGCGCGCTTTCGCCGCTCGCCGGCGGCGAAGCGGCGAAGCAGGCCGACTTCGGCGGCATCGGCGCGGCGCTCGGCATCGAGGCGCTGCACAAGCAGGTCGAGGAGCTGCGCTCGAAGCTGGCCGACTACGACGAGACCCTCAGCGGCATGAAGATCCTGATGCGCGGCAGGGGAGGCTGACATGGGCGCGCAAGACCAGAGGCCGCGCTTCTACGACGGCCAATACCTCGGCGCACAGGACCTGTCGGCGATCGTGGAGTACCTGCGCGCTGCGGACGCGCGCCACGCGCTCGGCGCGCACACCTGGGGCATCGCGCTCGGCCTGTACCTGGTCGAGCGCCCGGCGCCCGGCGGCGTCAACCGGCGCGAGATCGTCCTCACCCCCGGCGTAGCCTGGGACGGCTACGGGCGCGCGATCGTCGTCACGCGGCCGACCCGCCTGCCGGAGGAGCTGTGCGCCAGCATCCCCTTCGACCCGAGCGTGGACGGCGGCGCCGCGCCCAACGGCCGCCCGGTCCGCGTGTGGCTCAACTACGCCGAGAGCGCGGCGCGCCAGCCGCCGCCGGGCTTCGAAAGCTGCAGCGACGAAGAGCAGAACGCGCGCGTCGCCGAGACCTTCGAGTTCGTCCTGGGCAACGTGGCGGAAGGCTCGGCGCGCCAGGGCAACGTGCTCATCGGTACCGAGTCGGTGCAGGCGGAAGAGGCGCTGCGGCGCTTCGACTCCGCCGCGCCGCTGCTCTACGACACCTCGGTGCCGCACCAGACGTTCCCGTCGGCCAAGCCGCCGGCGCGCTGGCTGGTGCCGGTCGGCATGGTGCGCTGGGTGGCGCGCGACGGTGCCCTCGGCTACTACGCCTCCAGCGAAGGCGTGCCGGACTTCCGCATGAAGGACTGCACGCGCGCCTTCCGCCGCTACATCGGCGCGGTGGTCGAGAACCTGGTCGCCGCCGACGGCGCGATCGTGCTGCAGCGGCGCGGCAAGGACCCGAAGCAGCACCACAAGCTCGCCTGGCTGCTCTCGTGCGGGCGCAAGAGCGAGGAGCTGCTCGACGACCTGGCCTGGGTCGAGGGCAACCTGCGCGTGGTGGGCGACGCCAAGCTCGCCGGCGGCCGCCTGCTGATGCGCGACGCCGACGGCGAGGACGAGGGCGCGCCGATCTATCTGCAGCGCACCGGCGACGACCCCAGCCTGGGCACGAAGAAGTGCTGCGACGACCCCGGCGTGGCGGACGCCGCCGCGCTCGCCAAGGCGCCGCGCGAATTGCGCGCCGCCATCGGCAAGAAGGGCCAGAACGCGCACCGCTTCATCGTCGGTCCGGAAGAAAGTCCGGGCCTCGCGCCGCGCTTCGTGGTGCTGAGCGGCACCGGCGAGAAGGACGACAAGGACGCCGAGGGCCGCGCCGGCGTCAACACGCGCGATCCGAACGCCGCGCTGGAGGTGAAAGGCGACTGGAACGCGGCCACCAAGGAAGACGGCGCGATCCGCGTCGCCGGCAAGCAGCCGACCATCCGCTACGAGGGCGGCGACGACGTCAACAGCATCAAGTGGATCACGCAGCTCACCGAGGACCCGCTCGGGGCCTGGCGCATCGCCTACCGCGTGCCGCCGGCCACCCCGGGAGGCCAGCCGACCTGGGCGGGCGTGGTCAACGTGCTGGTCGACGACCCGAGGCTAAAGCGCGGGGAAAAGGTCGGCATCCGTACCCCCGCGCCCGGAGCGCCGCTCGGCGTGCGGGCCGACGGCGACCAGGAGGACCTGGTCTCCTTCGAGGACAAGGACGGCGCGAAGAAGTGGAAGATGCGCCTCAAGCCCGACGCGCACCCCGGCCTCACCTTCACCGAGGTCTCCGGCGACAACAACACGCTGTTTCTCAAGCCGGGCGGCGACGTGGGCATCGGCACCACCGATCCGCAAGGGCGCCTCACCATCAACGGCAAAGTGCAGCCCGCGCAGGGCCAGATCTCGTTCTTCACCGGCGCCGAGGACGTGCTCTACGGCGACAACAGCGACAACCTGTTCCTGTTCCGGCAGACGCCGGCGGGCGTTACGTCCTTCCTCGGCACGCGGGTCGCCATCGGCGGCACGACGCCGTTCTCGGCGCTCTCGGTGCGCGGCAGCGGCAACGCGGAAGAGCTCCTCAGCTTCGAGAACGCCGCCGGCGCGACCAGGTGGCACATCAACCAGAAGCTGGCGGCCGCGCCGGTCAAGGGCTTCAACATCGCGGAGACCGGCGTCGCCGACGGGCGCCTGTTCATCAAGGAGGGCGGCGACGTCGGCATCGGCACCTACCAGCCGCAGCAGAAGCTGCATGTGGCCGGGAAGTTCGCGCTGGTCGAAGGCGCCGGGGGCGAGCTCGCCTACATCGGCGGCGACGGCTCGACCGGCTCGACCCTCGGCGGCGTCGTCTCGGACTGGTTCGACAACCTCGCAACGACGCTGCAGGGGCTCTCGGCCCCGCTGCAGGGCGTGCTGCTCCTCCTGCTCGCACCTTTCGGAATCGGCATGCTGCCGAGCTTCACCGCCGTCTACCTGAAGAGCCTCTACGCCGACCCGTTCAAGGTGCCGGTGCTGATGGTGCTCGCGAACTTCGCCGGCATCCCCTGGCCGCCGCCGAGCGACGCGCCCGACTCCACCAAGGACGTGCAGATCGGCAGCCTCAACTCGGCGGTAAAGAGCGTGCACTTCTGGAATGCGTCTACGGCGTCGCCGGGCTGGATGGCGATCGGCTGCCTGAAGCTGTTCGAGCTCTCCGACGCCCGGCTGAAGAGCGCCGTCGCGCCGCTCGAGGGATCGCTCGACAAGGTGCGCCGCCTGCGCGGCGTCGGCTACCGGAACGCGCAGGCCGCAGGCGGCGGGCAGCAGATCGGCCTCGTCGCGCAGGAAGTCGCCGATGTGGTCCCGGAGGCCGTGAGCACGCTGCGCGGGATGAAGGCGGTCTCCTACACCGCGCTCGTGCCGGTGCTGATCGAGGCGGTAAAAGAGCTGAAGGCCGAAGTGGACGAGCTGCGCGCCCAGCTCGGGCGCGCGAAGGCGCCGGCGAAGAAGAAGGGCGCGGACAAGTAGCGCGATGCTCGAGATCGACCGCCTGTCGCTCCACGTCCGCGCGGCGGCGGTACCCGAGCGCGCCGAGCGCCTCGCGCGGCGGCTGCGCGACGCGGCGCTGCGCGGCATCGAGCGCGACCGCTACGCCCTCTCGCCGCAGGGCGCGCCGGCGTACCTGTTCGTCGAGCGCCTCGCCGTGCACTGCGCCGTGCGCAGCGACTGGGACGACGCGGCGATCGGCGCGGAGGTGGCGCGCGCGCTCGCCGCCGCGCTCGAGCACAGCGTCGCGCTGCCGCAGACCATGGCGTTCCGCGACCGCGTGGAGCTGCTGGCCGCTTTCTATGCCGCCCTCGCCGAAGGGCGTGCGTGGCAGCGCTGGTGGTTCGAGGCCTTCGACGGCCTGCGCCCCCTCTCCGCCTCGGCGGCGCTGCGCACTTCCGTGATGACCGAGGAGCCGCACGGCCTCGCCGCGCTGGCGCGGCTGACCGCCACCGCCTTCGCGAGCGTCGCGCGCACCCTCACCGCCGGCGACGCCGCGCGGCTCCTGGCCTGGCTGGAGGGGCGCCGCAGCGCGCGCGCAGCCGCACCCGTCGCGCTCTGGAAAGCATCGGCGTCGCTGCCGGCGCAGCAGGACGACGTCGCACTGCTGCGCGTGCTGGTCGCCGCGGAACGCAACGCGCCCGGCGCCGCCAATGGCGAGACCCTGCGCGTGCTGCGCGCGATGAAGGCGCTGCGCACCGCGGTTGCGCGCGCAGCGTTTTCAACGCTGCGCCTCGCCGCCGGCCCGCCGCATGAAGCGCTGCGTGCGCTGCTGGCGCAGCTCGGCCTGGAGGCGGATTGGCTGCAGAGCCTTGCCGAGAGTGACGCGGCGCGGATCGTGGAAGAACTCTTGTATTCGAAAAGCAAAAACTCCCCGCCGCCCAGAGAGAGCAGCGCGGACGAGGAGCGCCCGGCGAGCGGCGAGCGGCTGGCCACGTCGCGCGGCGGCGTATTCGTGCTGCTGAAGGCGCTCGACTGGCTCGGCTGGCCGGCGCAGTGGGCGCGCGGCACCGAGCCGGAGCTCGCGCGCGCGTTCGCATGGGCGGTGGCGCTGCGCGCGCTCGAGCCGCGCGGCGCTCAGGGCCTGCGTGACGCGGCGATTACGCAGGCTTTCGCGCTCGAGCAGCCGCTCGCGATCCTGCGAAGCCGCAGGCACGCCGTATTGCGAAAGCGGGTTACCCCGACGGCGCGCGAGCTGCTGGAGGAATTCTCGCGGCGCGTCCCCGGCCTCGCCGGCGCCTCGCCGGGCTACCTGCGGCGCAACGCGCTCGCGCTCCCCGCCACGGTCGAGCGGCGCGACGACGGCTGCATCGTGCGCCTGGGGCGCGCGCCGCTCGACATCCTGCTCGTGCTGGCGGGCGCGAAGAGCGGCCGCATCGCGCTGCCCGGCGGCGCGCGGCTCGAGCTGCGCGCGGAGGCCGAGTGAACGCGCCGCTGCGCTCGGTGCTGCCCGGCGCGCCCGATCCCTCCGCGGCGCGCGCCGCGCTCGACGTCGAGCTCGCGCGGCTCGACCTGCTGATCGAGCGCGAGATCCTGCGCCTGCGCGCGCGCTACGAGCTGACGCTGGACGAGTTCCGCGGCCTCTACATCAGCGACCGGGCGGTCGACGATCTGATCCGCAGCGCGCGGCGCGGCGACGGCGAGCCCGCGGCCGAGTCGCTCGGTATGCGCGCGCGCGCGCTGCTCGCGGAGCGCAACGCGGCTGAAAACGCCGCCCGTCAGGCGCCCTGGCACGCGCTCGCCCGCGCGCTGTGCCTCTCCGACCCGGAGCGCGACCTGGTCCTGCTCGCGCTCGCGCCCGAGCTCGACCCGAAGTACGAGACGCTGTTCGCGTATCTCAACAACGACGTCACGCGCAAGCTCGGCACCGCGGAGCTCGCCGCGCGCCTGTTCGCCGCGAGCGTCGGGCAGCGCGCCGAGCTGCGCCGCGCGCTCGCGCCCGACGCGCCGCTCATCGCGCTCGGCGTGCTCGAGTTCGCGCCCGTCACGCGCGAGGCGCCGCGCGCCCAGCGCGGCCTGCGCGTCGGACAGGCGCTGGTCGACTGGCTGCTCGGCCTGCCGTACGTGCCGGAGCGCCTGGTCGGCGTGGCGCGCATCGCGCGGCAGGAAGCGCCGCCGGCGCTGCCCTCGCCGCACGCCGCCTACTACGCCGCGGGCGACGTGTTCCCGCTGCTGGTGGTCACCGCCGCGAGCGCCGAAGAAGCGCAGAGCGAGGCGCAGCGCGGACTCGCCGCCGCGGGCGAGCCGGCGCTCGCGCTCGACCTGCGTGCCCTGCGCGGCTCGGGCGCCCCGGCCGAGGTCGCCTGCGCGGTGGAGCAGATGTGCGCGTTGTTCGGCCTCACCGTGGTCGCCGCCCCGCTCGACGCCATGTTCGACGCCGACGGGCGCGCGCTCGAGGCGCCGGCCGCCGCGCTCGAGCGCTTGTGCGCGCGCGCGCGCCGCGTGGTGCTCGCCGGCAGCGCGTCGCTGCGCTGGCGCGACGCGGTCGGCCGCCAGCCGCGCGCCGCGCGCGCGGTCGAGCTGCGCCTCGCGCCGCCGGATGCCCTGCAGCGCGCCGCCGCGTGGCGCGAAGCGCTCGCCCTGCACGCGGCGCAATTCGACATCGAGGCCCTCGCCGACCGCTTCCTGTTCGGCGCCGGGCGCATCGCGATCGCGGTGCAGCGCGCCTTCGACCGCGCGGGCTTCGACGGCCGCGCCCTGCCCGCGCAGGAAGAGCTGTTCGAGGCGGCGCGCGCGGTCTCCGCCGAGGCGAGCGAAGGCGTGGTGCGCCTGCTGCCGACGCCGTTCTCGTGGGACGACCTGGTGGTACCGCCGGCGGTGCGCCGGCGCCTGCGCGACGTGGTGCGCGCCATCGAGCTGAGACCCAAGGTGCTCGACCAGTGGGGTTTCGCGCGCCGCATGGCGGGCGCGCGCGGCGTGAAGGTGATGTTCGCCGGCGCGAGCGGCACCGGCAAGACCATGGCGGCGGCGATCGTCGCGCGCACCCTCGGCCTCGAGGTGCACCGCGTGCAGCTCGCCTCGGTGGTGTCGAAGTACATCGGCGAGACCGAGAAGAACCTCGACCGCGCGTTCGACGCCGCCAGCCGCTCGAGCGCGGTGCTGTTCATCGACGAGGCCGACGCGCTGTTCGGCAAGCGCTCGGAAGTGAAGGACGCGCACGACCGCTACGCCAACGTCGAGACCGGGTACCTGCTGCAGAAGATGGAGGACCACGACGGCATCGTGATCCTCGCCACCAACCTCGCCGACAACATCGACGAGGCGTTCTCGCGCCGCATGCACTTCGTGGTCGACTTCCCGCTGCCCGACGCCGACAGCCGCGAGCGCCTGTGGCGCGGCATGTTCCCGGCCGAAGCGCCGCGCGCCGCCGACATCGACTTCGCCTTCCTGGCGCGCCAGTTCCCGCTCGCCGGGGGAGACATCCGCAACATCGTGCTCGACGCCGCCTACGCCGCCGCGCAACGCGCTCGCGCGATCGGCATGGCGGACGTGGTGCGCGCGGTGGCGCGCCAGTACGCCAAGCGTGGCAAGGTGCCCGCCGCCGGCGAGTTCCGCGAGTACCTCGCGATGCTCGCGCAAGAGCCGGACTGAGTGGGCAAGCCGACCCACACGCTGGCCGACCCGGACAAGCGCCGCAGCCGGCCCGGCGCGCCGGCGAGCGATATCAGCGGCGCGCCGCTTCCGCTGCAGCCGGGCGTTCCGATGCAGAGCGCAGCCGGCAACCTCGCGCTGCAATCGCTTTTCTCCCCGCAGCTGCTGTTCACCCCGCAGCCGAACTCCTCCTCCGCCGAATGGTCGTTCGACCCCTACGCCGAAGACCTCGCCACGTTCACCAACGGCGAGCTGGTCGATGCAGTCCTGTACACCGACGACTGGCTGCTGGAAAACGGCGTCGTCCACCTCGACCACGAGGCGTACCGGATCCGCCAGGCGCGGCTCGAGGGCGAGTGCCAGCGGCGCATCCGCATGGGGCACATGTGGCTCGGCTTCGCGCACGCGCGCCAGTCCTTCCCCCTCTACCAGACGATCGCAGGCAAGGACGGCGCGTTCGACGTGGTGGCGCTCGAGAACGACGAGCTGGCGCATGGCCCGGCCAGCGACCTCTCCGACCGGCCGATCATGACCGAGGGACAGCTGCAGGGCTCGCTCGACGCCAACGACGTCCCCGCGGTGAACGCGGCCGACTTCCAGGCCGCGATCCTCGCCGAGCTGATGGCCGACTATTCCTTCGAGGACACCGGCCTCGCGCCGGTCGAAGGCCTGTCCGGCGCGGTCTCGCAGAGCAGCGTGCGCCCCAACCTGCTGCAGGACGCCTTCGCGCTGACCAATCCCATGGCGCGCCAGGGCGCGCTGGCCGAGGTTTATTTCGGCACCAGCCGGCCCGCCGGCTACGGCTTCGGCGCCTACGACTACAACGCGCAGCCCTGGCTCCATCCGACACGCGGCATCGAGCTGGGCAATTTCCCGGTCGTGGACTACCGCACCTTGCTCGGCGGCGCCATGCCGGAATCATCGGTGAAGAGCAGTACCGTCGCCAACGCGGACCCGTTCCGAAGCTATGCGACCTACCTGCGCGGCTTCGCCGAAATGATGAACACCGAGCCCGACTACCGCGGCTTCGATCACTACATGGCCAACGCCGCGCGCGGCCGCAGCGCGGGCCAGGTTCGCGACCAGCTCAGCCTGATCATCAACGCCGACGACGTGGCCGACTTCCAGCGCTTCCTTCTGGATCCCTTCGGGCACCAGACCACCCCGGGCGGCAGCCAGTCGCGCAGCCCCAACTACCAGCGCGCGGCGATGATGCGGATCTACGACGGAATCCTGCAGGACCGCCCGCTGGTGCTGCCCGACGGCACCACGCTCAATTCCGTCGCGGCGCTGGATGCGGCGCTGGGCAACAACACCATCAACGCGACCCAGCACCGCACCGCGCTCACCGACGCGGCGCAGCGGGCGGCGGCAAAGGTGGCGCCCAATCCCGATCTCACGCGCGCCACGCTCGCCAGGTTCGCCGCGGCGCGCGGCGCGGTGCCCAACACGATGACGGCGCGCGACGTGCGCGCCGCGCTCTCGCCCGAGTACATGCACTCGCTCGCCCACGGCGGCGGCGCGCGCGGCGACTTTCACGCCATGAGGAGCTACGGCGGGAGAGGCGCGGGGCTCGGCGCGCTGTTCGGCATGGGCTACGAGTACTTCAGCGGCGACCAGTCGCGCCCCGACGCCTTCGAGCGGATGCTGCGGGCGGGCGGCCGCGAAGGCCTGCGCGGCGGCGCGACCTCCTCCATGGAAGCCCTGGCCGCCTCGCGCGCCAGCCGCTACATCCTGGCGCGCGGGCTGACCCAGAGCAGCGGCCGCGCCCTGGGCGCGCGGCTCGGGGCGCGCGCAGTTCCGGGCGGCGTAGTCGATGTCGGCTTCGCGGGCTACGACATGCTCACGGACGCGCGTGCGAACCGCCCGGCCGAGGTCGGCTACCGGTTGGGACGCGCCTTCGTGATCGGCGCCTCCTCGGCGCTGGCCGGCGCAACCGCGGGCGCCTGGGCGGGCGCCGCGATCGGCACGGCGATCTTTCCGGGCGTCGGCACGGTGGTCGGCTTCGTGGTCGGCGTGCTCGTCGGCGCGATCGTCGGCTTCATCATGAACGCGCTCATTCCGGACTACGAAGAGATGGTGATGGAGCAGGTGCCGCTCAAGGAGTTCGAGAAGAACATCCAGGCGCAGAGCGCCGGGTCGATCCAGAACCAGGTGCTCGCCGCCCAGGAGCTGGAGCTCCTCATGCAGGTGAGCCGCGGTCCGAAGACCCGCGGGCCGCACCTTATGGCGGACGTGTTGCGCCACAGGAACCTCAGCACCTCGCCGGGCGATCGCATGGCCGACGAGGCCATGCTCCTGGATCGCGTCCACGGCGGCTGCATGGAATGCCACACCAAGAAGGGCGCGGCCGACTACGACGCGCAATTCCCGGCCTTCCACGAGGCGCGCATGAGGCCGGTCGACCGATTGATGTTCGCCGCGATGGAGGAAAGCGGCGGCGTGGGTGCGCGGCCCAAGTTCCTGGGCCGCTACGACATGCCCGGCGAGACGGTACCCGAGGCGCTCTGGGAGGACATGGGTTCCGATCCGACCAGCGCCATGATGCTCGCCTCGATCGACGTCATCCAGCCGAACTTCAAGGCGTGGGCGCAGGCCGCGCCGGAGAGCGCGGGCGTCATCCCCACCGGCAGCGTAATGAACAGCCCGAAGGATGCCGCCGCGCTGAAGGCCGAGATCCAGCGCAAGATCAACCGGCGTCAGTGGTGGTTCGAGCTGTGGTTCGGCGAGGCCGGCGAGGCGGAATACAAGATCTACGAGGACGCGCTGAAGAAGGCCCAGGAAGAGCAGGAGAAGAAGGGCAAATGACCTCGCGCGCAACCTCGTGAGCGCTGCCGCCAAGAGCGCGGCGCCCGCCGCCAAGGCTCCGGCCGCGGCGCCTGCGCGCCAGCCGGCCGGCGCGCCTGCGGCAATGCCAGGGCCGGTTCTGCAGGCCGCGGGCAACCAGCAGACGATGCGCGCCCTCGGTATCCGTCCCATGATGGCCGTCAGCGCGCCGACCGACCCCGAGGAGCGCGAGGCCGACGTCGCGGCCGACGCGTTCGTCGCGCGCGCGCCGCTGCCCATGGGATTCGGCGCACGCCGCTCGAGCAGCGAAGTCCGGCGCAAATGCAGCACCTGCGAAGAGCCGATGTTGTTCCGCAAGACGGATGGCGCGGCGGCGCCGGGCGCGACCGTCCACGCCCTGCCCCCGAGCCGCGGCGAGCCGCTCGCCCCCGCGCTGCGGCGCCCCTACGAAAGCTTCTTCGGCGCCGACCTTTCCGCGATGCGCGTTCATACCGGCGAGGGGGCCGACGCGGCCGCGCGCTCGTTCGGAGCGCATGCCTTCGCGCGCGGCAGCGACGTGTACTTCCGCAGCGGCCGCTTCGATCCTGCGAGCACCGAGGGCGCTCGGCTGCTGGCGCATGAGACTGCGCACGTGGTGCAGCACGCCCGCAACGGGGGCGACACGGTTCACCGGCAGCCCGAGGAGCGCGGCCTCTTCGGCACCGTCGTCGCCGGCGTCAGCTCGTTCGGCGCGAGCGTGCGCGAAACCGGCGGCAGGCTGGCCGAGGCCGGCACCGAGCTCGCCACGCAGGCCCTCGAGCGGGTCGCTCCGGGGGCCCTCACCTTCTTCCGTGGCGTGCGCGGCTTCGTCGTCGAGCAGGTGCGCAGCGGCTTCGACGGCATGTTCGGCGGGCTGCTGCGCCGCATCCGCACCGAAGGCCTCGCCGGCGCCCTCGGCTCGCTGCTCGGCGGCCTCGGACGCGGCGCGTTGCGCGGCCTCGGCTCATTCGTGGCCGGCAACTGCGCCGCGCTGGGCGCCTCGGCCGAGCTGATGTTGCAGATCGCCGTCGCCTTCGGCCGGGAGCGGATCGAGGCGATCCGCCGCGACCTGGCGCTCGCCGGCGCGGTGTTCCGCGCCCTGTGGGGCGCCTACGGCGCGCCCGCGGTGGAAAGCGTCCGCACCTTCCTCGGCGAGGGGTGGGCCGAGATCACGCGGCAGGCCGGCGCGTGGTGGGAACAGCTCGCGCCCCTGCGCGCGGAGGTGCGGCGCGCGTGGGATTGGCTGGTGGGCACCGTGCTCGAGGGCGCGTCCGACCTCCGCGGCTTCCTCGACGGCCTGATCGCCGACGCGGTGAAGGAATGGCAGAACATCCGGCGCGAGATCGAGCCGTTCATGACCTACATCCAGATCGGCGGCGCGATCCTGCTGCTGTTCACGCCTGCGGCCCCGCTGGTGGTAATCGGCGGCATCGCGTGGGGCCTCTACGAGCTGGTGAGCTGGCTGTGGGAACGCTGGGGCCAGCCGATCACCGAGGAGGTGCGCCGCTGGATCGCGGAGGAGGCGATGCCGGCCATCATGGCGAAGCTGAAACAGCTCGACGCGATGGTGGCCGAAGTGCGCGCGCAGCTGGGCGCGTTCGTCGACCAGCTCGCGGCGATCGGCGACGGGCTGCTGAACTGGCTCGCCACGACTCCGTACCTGGCCACGGTGCGCGGCGTGATCGCCGGCATCGCGCAGGGGTTGCAGCAGTTCCGCGAGCAGGTGCGCGTCGCGCTCGACGAGTTCGCCGCGATGGCGAGCCAGTGGCTGGAGGCAGCGCGCCCGTACCTGCAGATGATCCGCGAGTTCCTGCGCCAGACCCTGCTCGTCCTCGGGCTCGGCGTATTCGCGATTCTCGACGACGGCGTGTGGGCGACGGTGAAGACGCTGGCGGCATTCGCGATGCGCGTGCCGTGCCTGCGCGAGCTGGCGGGCCTGATGCGGCTGCCTGCGATCCTGGGCTATGGCGAGCGCTTCCGCGCCGGCATGAAGGCGATCTGGCAACTGGTGCAGAACCAGCAGCCGCTGCTCGAGGCGATGCGCGCCGGCTTCGCCGCCCGAGTGGCCGAAGTTCCCGCGCAAGCCTCCGCCGCCGTCGCGCGGGTGTTCTTCCCCGGCGAGGAGCGCCACCAGGCGGGCGTGCAGCGCCATTTGCAGCCGGCCCTCGACCGGCTGATGACCGACTGGTGGCAGATGCTCCTCGACCTCGGCTGGATGCTCCTGTGGCCGTGGGGCGAAGTCGCCCACCAGGTGCCGCTCCTCCTGCAGCGCGGCTGGGACAGCGTCCTCGGACTGCTCAACCTCGATTTCGATCGCGCGGTCGACGGCTTCCTCGGCGCGCTGCAGTCGCTCAATGCCATCCTCGGCGCGCTGTGGGGCTGGTTCGCGCTGGCCATGGTGCTGATCGGCGCCGCGGTCGGCGCGGGCCTGATCGAATTCACCGCCGGCCTGTCGCTCCCCGCCAGCGCCTCGGCCGGCTGGGCGATCGCCGCCTCCGTCGGCATGTATCTCCTCGCAGCGGCCGCCGCCACCGAGGGCCTCGTCATCCTGCACGCCATGTTCGACATCCGCTACGTCAATCCACTCATGGAGCCCGTCGCCGCCCGCAACAAGGCAAACGAGGTCGACTACGAGAGGATTGCGAACAGCGTCTTCAGCATCACGGTCATGGGCGCGCTGCTCCTCGCCGGCGCCGCGGCCGGGCGCATCGCCTCCGCCGTCTGGCGCGTCAGCCGCGCGGCGGTGCGCTTCCTGGTCGGAGAGTCGGAAACCATGGGCGTGGTCGCCGGCACCGGCCGCGGCGGCACCACTACGGGCGAAACCGGCACCACTGGCGAAACCGGCACCGGCCGCAGCGGCAGCACCACGGGCGAAACCGGCACCACTGGCGAGACCGGCACCACTGGCGAGACCGGCACCACAGGGGAAACCGGCACCGCACGCCGCGGCTCCACACCCGAAACCGAAACGCCGCGCGCCGGCGACGAGGGCACCACCCGTCCTGTGGAAGAGACCCTCCCGGTCGAAGAGCCCGCGCCGCTCGTCGAAGAACCTGCGCGACCAGTCGAAGAGTCCGCTCGGCCCCCCGAGGAATCTCGCGCGGCCGAAGAAGGTCCTACCCCCGAAGAAACGCGTGCCGCCGAAGAAGCCGCCGCCGAGGAAGCGCGACCTGTCGAGGAAGCCCAACCCGTAGAAGAGGCGCCGGCCCAAGAGCAATCGGCCGTGGAAGCCGCGGCCGAAGCGACGCGGCGCCGCGTAGCGGAGGCACAGAGCAAGCTCGACGAAGCTACGCGCGAATATGAAGCGCGGTACGAGGAACTCTCGGCGCAAAGGGGCGAGGAGACCCGTCTCAGGGCGCGCTGGGAGAGCGAGCCGCGCGGCAGCGAGGCGCGGGCGCGCGCGGCGGAGGAGCTTCGCGCGGCGCGGGAACGCGTGGCCTCGCTGAATGATGACGTCGCCCACGCGTCGCGGCAGCGCACGTTGGCGCGTGAAGCTCTGGAGGATGCGGCGCGCAGGCGCCCCGGAAGGGATCCCCGGGACATCGACGCCGAGCGGGCCTATGCGGGAGAAGACCCGCCCGCGGCGTCCGAAGCCGGCACGATCGGAATGAGCCGCACGCAAGCCGCCGACCTCGCGCGCTGGATACAGCGCGTACGTGAACTGGGAGGGGTCGACCGTCGCGTGAACCAGATCCAAGTCGACGCTGACACACGCGTAGTCGGAGAGAACCGCCCCGACTATCAGTTCACACTGAACAACGAGCGCTACTATGTTGAGTGGGACACCCGGAGTTCCGGGCGCGGCGCAGGGCATGCCGAGACGATCCGGTTGAACGATCCGTCGGTCGGACCCGCCGGGGAGATAACGGTGCGGCCGGGCTATCCTTTGCCCGACCTGCTCGGTACCGCGCAGCGGATTTTCCTGATCATCATGGATTGATGCGCCCACCTCCTCCGCTGCGAAAGATGGGCTTCTTCAAGGCGCCGCTCGAGAGCGCGCGGGCCCATCTTGTGGCGTGGCTGAGAGAAATCGAAGGGCCGCGAGGCTTGTCGATCGAAGAACAACCGGCAGGCGGCCGCTTGGAGGAAGTGCTGCGGTCACTGCTGCCTCCGACGACGCGGGCGATCGAGCGCCGCGTTCTCATTCCGACCGTCGGGCCCTGGACGGCTTACCTCGACAACCTCGAGCTTGGCACGGATCCGGGGGCGGTTTCCTACCTGGCGAGGCGCATGAAGTGCACGGGGGTACATTTCGTGGCCCAGCCCCTTAGCGTGGAACGAACCCCGGCGGGGGAACGCCATGACGGCGCGGTCGCGCTCTCGATCTATGGCCGCCAAGACAACCCGGACGTCGACAACACAATTCGCGCGATTCAGCTTTTCGGCGAGCTCGACGAGTGGGCGTTTCGTGAATCCGGACAACCCCTGCCCTACGAGGACACCAGCGCCTACCGCGCTCCGCGCGTCGAAGATCGCTTCACGATCGAGATGCTGGAGCGCTACCTCCGGGAGATGGGTATCCGCGCGTTCGAGGAAGACTTCTACCGTCCTTTGGAGGCGTGCCTCGTCGCCACGCAAAAAAGCGCGCCCTAGTTGGCCAGGTTCTCCAGGATGTCGTTCCACAGCCTGAACTGCGCGCCGCGCGCGGCGCGGTCGTCGCCGTCGGCCCACACCGCGGTGTGCACGACGACGAGCTTTCTTGCCGGGTCGACGAAGATCGCCTGGCCGTGCAGGCCAAGCGCTGCGAAGCGCGGCTCGGTGCGGTGCGTGATCCAGGTCTGATACCCGTAGCCGTTGTTCGGCGTGGCTACGCCGACCTTGAGGTGCGGCGCCGACGGGGTGGTGGCGGCCTTCACCCACTCGGCGGGGATGATCTGCCTGCCGTCGAGCGCGCCGTAGTTGGCGAGCAGCATGCCGAAGCGCGCGTAGTCGCGCAGCGTGGCGTTCAGGCAGCAGAAGCCGAGCTCGTAGCCCGACTTGTCGAGCAGCCAGGTGGCGTGCGCCTCGGCGCCCATCGGCTTCCAGATCTTTTCCGACAGGTACTCGGCGAGCGGGACGTGCGCCGCGGTGGCGAGGACGAGCGCGAGCACCTGGCTGTCGGCCGAGGCGTAGCGGAACCGGGTGCCCGCGGGCGCCACGCGCCACTCGAACTCCCGGATCGCGTCGAGGCCGCCGTCGGTCTTGCGCAGCAGGGTGTTGGCGATGAGCCGGCTGCCCTCGCGCCGGCCGTCGAGCTCGTCGATGGAAGCGATGCCCGAGGACATGGTGAGCAGGTCGCGGATCGTGACGTCGCCGTAGGCGTGGCCGCGCAGCCTGGGCACGTAGTAGCCCGCGGTGTGGTCGAGCGAAGTGATCTTGCGCTCCTGCAGCGCGATGCCGACCAGCATGGCGAGCACGGTCTTCGCCACCGACGCCGAGGCGAGGCGGTGCTGCGGCGTGCGGCCGTACTGGTAGCGCTCGGCGAGGATGGTGTCGCCCTTGAGGACGAGGAGGCCGGTGTTCGGCTGGGCGTCGAGGAACACGTCGAGCAGCTTCTCCAGGCCGGGGCCGGGCGCGGCGCGCTTCAGCTCGCGCGGCGCCACCGCGCGCTGGATGCCGCGTGCCGCATGGAATTCATCCATGCGGCCCCAGAGGTCGACCAGCTTGGGATCCGCATACGGGGCGGCGAGCGCGGCCCCCGCAGCGAACAGCAGGACGAGGCTAAGCGGCCCGGTCTTTCTT
>Ga0247825_10000301_pt1 | contig 30374 bp, 22 predicted proteins | sample 13C_Vanillin_Day_FD_194413 | JGI IMG/M metagenome (GOLD analysis project Ga0247825, IMG submission 194413) | Soil microbial communities from agricultural site in Penn Yan, New York, United States - 13C_Vanillin_Day48 | ecosystem: Environmental > Terrestrial > Soil > Agricultural land | place... | reverse complement strand
CATCGTGCTCGACGCACGCAGCATCAACACATGGCCGATGAACAACGTGCCTGGCACGATCGTGACGATGATGAACCCGCGCCACGTCAGGGATGTGTTGATTGCCGGAAAGGTAGTCTATTGGAAGGGCGGGCTGGTGGGGTGGGACGTGGGGCAGCTGCTCGGTCGCATCGAGCAAGCTCGCGAGCGCGTGCTGGCGCGCATCAACGGCCCCGCGAAAGTCGGGAGCCTGCCGGCCGGCGCCAACAGCGGCGCCAATCCGTACCGGCCCAACTTCCTTGGTTCCTGCTGTTTCAAGGACCAGAACACCACGGCGCCTGAATACGTGTTGAGGCCCTGACGGCGAGTCGAGCGTCAAATGTGTGCGGTGTTCTGGACCGCGAGCTCGGGCAGGTCGGCCGGTTCGACGAGCTCCAAGTCGATGATCACCGAGTGTCGATGAGCCCAATGGCGCGGCGCAGGTCAGCCACGCGGCGCTACGAGCCCGGAGAGCTCTCCGAACCGTTGGCCAGCGCACTTCACGGTTCCGGCCACGCATCAGCCAGCGGGGGCGTCCCGACTCGCGGTGTTGCCGGTCAGACCAAAAGCCGGTCGATCCCGCGTGCTCCGGTGTAGAATCCGCGCATCATGAAATTCACAACGATGTGTGTGGTTTCCGCCCTGGCCCTCGCCGGGGTCTCGCCGTCGGAGCTCTCGGCGCAGCGCACACCGTTCCGTGTTTGCGCCGATCCAGATTACCTGCCCTTTTCAAATCGCGCTGGACAGGGATTCGAGAACCGAATCGCTCAGGTGGTGGCACGCGCACTCGGCCAGCCGCTCGAGTACGCCTGGGCCGATACCCGCGGCCGCGGAGGTTTCGGTGAATTTCTGGGGCTGACGCTCGATGCGAAGAAGTGCGATGCCGTCATGGGCCTTCCGTATGGCAATCGCGAAGAGCTGACCACGCAGCCGTATTACGTTTCGTCGTACGTCTTCGTCTTCAAGAAAAGCAAAGGGTACGACCTGACGAGCATGGACTCGCCGATTCTCCGGAAGATCAAGATCGGGCTCGAAGGCGACACGCCCGTCGAAGACGGCGTCAAGATCCGCGGGATGCTCGATCGCGCCACCGTTTTCGACGTCGGCGTGACGAGCGGCATGTCGCCCTCGACGATGCTCGATGCGCTCAACCGGGGGGACGTCGACGTGATCATTACCTGGCAGCCCGCGATCGGGCAGTTCCTCAGCAAGTATCCGGACCTGCAGGTCGTGTCCGTGCCCAACGCCCGCACGCTTGGCTCGCCGGAACAATACACCTTTCCGATGTCGATGGGCGTGCGCCACGGGGACGACGCGTTGCGGAAGCGTTTGGATCAGGTGATCGCCGAGCGGCAGTCCGAGCTCACCGCGATCCTGACGCAGTTCGGCGTGCGGTTGTACACGCCGTAGGTTCCCGGGACACCTTCGGGGCGTTGGTCGCGTCGGAATCCGGTGGCGGCTGAGCAGATGGGGGGCGGGCGGAACCATGCGCAGAAGCGACGGCAGTACCTGCATCGGGGCGGTCTCCATCGTCGCGATGCTTCTTGCCCAGTTCTTCCAGGCCAACCCGTGGACCGGTGAGGCGTCGAGCATGCCGTCTGCGGCCCGAGCCGTCGACGCCGCGCAAGCGGGCGCCGCGTCGCCCGCAGAACAGCTCATACAGAAAAGCGACTGCTCCTCGTGTCACGCCGTTGACCGCGCCGTGGTGGGACCCGCGTACCTCGAGATCGCGAAGAAATACGCGGGGCAGCCTGCCGATGTCGCGAGCTCGCTGGCTCGACGCATTCGAGACGGCAGCGCGGGCAATTGGGGTGACACTCGAATGCCCGCGCACCCGGACCTGACCGACGATCAGCTGGGGCAGATCGTTCAGTGGGTTCTCGCACTGAAGGGCGCGCCGGCCACGGCGGCCTCCCGCGCGACAACGAAGAGCTACAGCTACAAGCTCGAAGACGGCAAGGCGATCAGTCTGGACTTTCCGCTGTTTGTCGAGGGCAGCGATTCCAAGGTGACCAAGGACGTGTTTCGTGGCTATGCGCTGTACAACTCGTACTGCTTCCGGTGCCATGGAACCGATGCGACCGAGAGCCAACTGGGTCCGAACCTGCGGCGTTCGGTGGAGGCGATGACGGCGCAGCAGTTTCTGGCGGTGGCGATGCCCGGGCGCGAAGACAAGGGGATGCCGAGCTGGGCGGGGTTTCTGAGCGAAGAGGAGATGACGAGCATCTTCAGGTACGTGAAAGGTCGCAGCGTCGGGCTGCTCGCCGTGGGCAGGCCGGCTTCGGAATTCGAATGACACGGTGCGAAAAACGGGGTGGCCCTTTTTTTCGCGCCCATGAGGGAGGGTCTCAAGATGAGCAGGACGAGACGGTTTTTGCTCTGCGGGATAGCGATCTCGGCGGCCGTGACCATCGGGTCTTCTCTCGTCGGCGGCCAGCAGCCGACCGGGGCGCTCGAGACGATGTCCAAGGACGCCAACCAATGGGTGATGCCGCTGGGGAACTATGCGGGGACCCGGCACAGCGCGCTCAACCAGATCAACGCGCAGAACGTCGGAAGACTCCAGGTCGCCTGGACCATGTCGACGGGCGCTCTTCGAGGACATGAGGGGCAGCCGCTCGTCATCGGCAACATGATGTACGTCGTCAGCGCGTTTCCAAACTACATCTACGCCATCGATCTCAACAGCTTCTGGCAGATCGCCTGGAAGTTCGAGCCCCAGCAGGACCGGATGGCGCCCTCGGTCGCCTGTTGCGACGTCGTGAACCGCGGCCTGGCCTACGCCGACGGAAAGATCCTGGCCTCGAGCCTGGACACGACCATCTACGCGCTCGACGCGAAGAGCGGCAAGGTGCTGTGGTCAGTCAAGAACGGCGACCCGAAGCTGGGGCAGACGGTGACGGGCGCGCCGCTCGTGGTCAAGGACAAGGTCATCGTGGGCGTGTCCGGCGGCGAGTACGGCGTCCGTGGGTATGTCACCGCGTACGACCTCAACACCGGCAAGCAGGTGTGGCGCGCGCACAGCGTTGGGCCGGACAACGAGATCCTGTTCGACGCAAAGACGGTCGACGGTGCGACCCAGCAGCCAGCCGGGGCGAATTCGAGCCTCAAAAGCTGGATGAACGAGGAATGGAGACTGGGCGGCGGCACGACCTGGGGGTGGTTCACCTACGATCCCCAGCTCGACCTGCTGTACTACGGATCCGGCAACCCCGGCACGTGGAATCCCGATCAGCGGCCGGGCGACAACAAGTGGGCGATGACCCTCTTCGCGAGAAATCCGGACACCGGGGTGGCCGCCTGGGCGTATCAGATGACGCCCCACGACGCCTGGGATTACGACGGCGTCAACGAGAGCATCCTGAGCGACAGCCAGGTGGATGGGCAGACGGTGCCGACGCTGACGCACTTCGATCGCAACGGCTTTGCGTACCTTCTCGATCGCCGCACCGGCAAGCTGCTCAAGGCGAACAAGTTCGATCCGTCGGTGAACTGGGCCAAGGAGATCGATCTGAAGACCGGCCGCCCGGTCGTCGACGCCTCGAAGATGACGCGGGCCGACGTGAATGTCAGAAACATCTGCCCGGCGGCGATGGGCGCCAAGAACATGCAGCCGGTGTCGTACGACGCCCGCACGCGGCTGTTCTACGCAGCGACCAACCACATCTGCATGGACTACCAGGCGTTCACCGTGAAGTACCGCAGCGGCTTCCCCTATGTCGGCGCCCTGGTCAACATGTTCCCGGCCGAGCCGAATATCCGCGGACGAGTGATTGCCTTCGATTCGGTCACGGGGCAGACCAAGTGGACCATCAACGAACCGTGGCAGGCGTACAGCGGGCCGCTGACGACCGACGGCAACCTCGTGTTCTACGGGACGCTGGACGGCTGGTTCAAGGCGGTCGATCAGGAGAGCGGCAAGCTGCTTTATCAGTTCCACGCGCCGTCAGGGATTATCAGCAACCCGATCACGTATATGCACAACGGCAAGCAGTACGTCGCGGTGCTGAGCGGCGTCGGCGGATGGGCGGCCATCGGCCTCGCTGAAGGGTTGACCAAGGGCACCGAGGGCCTCGGCGCCGTCGGCCTGACGTCGTCGCTTTCGAGCTTCACGAACCTGGGAGGGGCGTTGCTGGTGTTCGCGATTCCCTGAAGAAGAATTGCAGGATTGCAGGATTGCAGGATTGCAGAAGTGCAGAAGTGCAGAAGTGCTGAAGTGCTGAAGTACTGAAGTACTGAAGTGCAGAAGTGCAGAAGTGCAGATTGAGGAAATGCAGAAAAAGGGGGCTTCGATGAGACGCGACGGTTACTCTTTTCGGCTGGTCAGCTGTTACCTTGCGGCCGGCGTCGTGCTCGGTGCGTTGGCGGCGAACGTGTCGGCGCAGCGAAGCCAGAAGAAGTTTCTTGGCGGCCCGCTGACGATCGAGGATCAAGGCAGCTTCTTCATCGGCGGTGTGCCGAAGATCACCGACTACGCCACACCGCCGCCCGCCGCCGCCGCGCCTGGGGCGGCGCCCGCCAACGCTCCGGCGGCGCCAACGGGTCCGGTTCCTCATCAGATCACGATCGGACAGATGTATGTGCAGTTCCAGATTCCGGCCAAGAAGTCGTCGCAGTGGCCGGTGATCATGGTGCACGGATCCAGCCACACGGGCGCCTGCCTCGAGGCGACCCCGGACGGCCGCGAAGGGTGGTACCCGTACTTCGTGCGCAACGGCGTGGCCAGCTACGTCGTGGATCAGGCCGGACGCGGACGCTCGGGCTTTGACGAGTCGGTCATCCACGAGGGCGAAGCGAAGCTCGAAGCGGGCAACGCGGCTGCCGCGGCGGAGCTGATTCCTGGCTTTGGCCGCATCACCGATGACGGCGCCTGGACCAACTGGTTCGGTCATTTGGTGCCGGCAAACTCCACGATCCTCACGGGCAAGCTGATCCCGCATGGCGATCCCGCAGATCCCAATCCAACGCCCGACAAGTATGCCCACGTCAAGCCCGTGTTCCCGCTCGACGCCGTCGATCAGAACCTGGCATCGCGTCACGGTGCCATTGGACCTGCGCCGGCCTCTGCGGATCCGTCCTACGGGCTCGAGTACTACAAGCAACTGGTGCCGAACGCCGAGGTCACGCTGCCCGGATCGACCTGCCCGACCTGCGATCCGACGGCTTTGTCGCCGGCCAATACGTGGACGCCGCGCAATCTGGCGGCCCTCGTCGAGCGGCTCGGCGGCGCGATCGTGGTCACCCATTCCCAGTCAGGGATCATGGGACATCACATGGCTCGTATTCTCAAGGAGCACGGCAATCTGGGCATGCTCAAGGGCCTGATTACCCTCGAAGGATCCTGCTCGCTGCCGAACAGCGGGCTCACGGCGGCCGACTTCGACAACATTCCCTACATGGCGCTCAAGGGGGACTACACGAACACGAGCATGGTGTGCCAGGACACGGTCGACGCCATCAACGCGCGGCGAGCGGCCAAGCAGGGCACGGCCAAGGCCGAATACCTCAAGCTGGACGACATGGGCATCCTGGGCGTGACGCACATGATGATGCTGGACAAACAGAACCTGAAAATCGCCGACATCATGCTGGATTGGGTGAAGAAGAACGTGCGGTGACATTGGCGCTGCGGGCAGGGGAATGGAGGCAGGACGTTAGAGGTTAGAGGTTAGGGATCAGAGTAGGAGCGATGGACTCGATCGTCACCAGACGTGGATTTCTCGGCGGTCTCGCGGGGCTTGGCATCGCCGGCGTCGCTGACACTCGGGCCGCGGCGCAAGGCGCGCAGGCACCAGCGACCGGCCAGCGCACGACCGGACCTGGTCGGCGCCTGCCTGCCCGCGGCGAGTTCCTGGTCCGAAGAGGCTACGTCCTGACCCTGGATCCCGGCCTCGGCGACATCACGGACGGCGACGTGCACGTCAGAAACGGCGACATCGTCGCCGTTGGCCGGAATCTGCGAGCGCCGGGAGCGAGCGTGCTCGAGGGGCGCAACATGATCGTCATGCCCGGCTTCGTGGACACCCACTGGCATATGTGGACGACCTACCTTCGGGGCATGGCCGGCGACAAGACAGAAGACGGCTACTTTCCGGTGACGACGGCGTACGGACAGGTGATGCGGCCGGAAGACATGTACTACGGCACACGCCTGTCCGCCGCCGAAGCGATCTACTCAGGCATCACGACGGTCAACGACGATTGCCACAACGTCCGCACGCACGAGCACGCGGAGCAGGATATTCGCGCGCTCGCCGAATCCGGCCTCAGGGGCAACTGGTCTTACGGCTCCTATCGCGGCGTGCCCGCCGGCGAGCTCAGGAACCTGGCGAGCGTGGAGCGGCTGCACCAGAACTGGGCGAAGTATTCGAACGACGGGCTGCTAACCCTGGGGTACTCGTGGGGAGGGGTTCCTTCTGCGACCGCCGCAGGGCCGGCTCCGGCGCAGGCGGTGGAGAACGCGGTCAAGGAGATCGAGGCGGCTCGCCGTCTCGGTCTTCGTATCTCGATGCATCTGGCATCGAGAGAAGGCACGCCGCCCGGTCAGGTGCAGGCACAGGCGAAGCACCTCGGCAAAGACATGGTGCTGATCCACATGCTGGCGGCGACGCCCGACGAAATGAAGCTGGTTGCCGCCTCGGGAGCGTCGATCAGCGCCTCGCCCGGTTCGGAGCTGCGCATCGGCTACGGCCTGACCAAGGCGTGCGAGTTCATGGACGCCGGGATCAACGTGTGCGTCTCGGTGGACACGGCGCCGCTGACGGGGAACTGCCACATGTTCGGCATCCTCAAGCTGCTCCGAAACGCGGAAAACGCGAAGGCGCTGAGCGAGTTCAAGCTGTCGACGCGTCGGGCGCTGGAGATGGGCACGATGGCCGGCGCGCGCGCCCTCGGCATCGAGGCGAAAGTTGGATCGCTGACGCCAGGCAAGCGCGCCGATCTCATCATGATTCAGACCAACGTCATCACGATGGGCGTGTTCACGGACCCGACGCGGATGGTCGTCGAGGCGGCCGAACCGTCGAATGTCGATACGGTGATGATTGACGGGCGCATTCTGAAACGGGGCGGGAAGCTCACCACGCTCGACCCCGAGCAGATCGTGGCGGACGCGGTCATTACGCGTGACACCGTCCGGCAACGAATCATCTGAGATCGTCACTCTGCGAGCTCACGTTTCCGTCGGGCGGCGTGTCGTTCGTTCCCTGACCATTCTCCGAACAGCGGGTGCCCGACACCCCTTCGAGTCAGCCCGGTGGGTCAGCGACGCGCGCATCTTGCGACACCTCGGTCTGCCGACAGAGGCACCCGAGTCGCGGCTTGTCCGGGCGCCGCCCCGGCAACTCGAGACACTCGAAGATCAATCCCAAGACGCTTCTTGAATTCGATGTGGCCTGGTGAGGGCGTCGCGTCCCGCGAGGAGGAGTGCCGGCGCGCGCGTCGTTCCTGTTCCGCGATGTTTTATTTCCCTTTGGTATTCCCCGCCTCTGTGGCGATAATCGGCCGCAGACAGAGGCCTTATCCGCGCTCTAGCCGCTGCGATTCGAGACACGGAGGACGCACATGAAGCTCGCGCTCACTCTCGTTGCCTGCATCACGCTGGTCCCGAGCGTTGCCGGGGCCCAGTCCGGCAGGAGCGTGCTGTTTGTCGGCAACAGCTTCACGTTCGGCTTCGGATCACCGGTTCGCTTCTATCGCGCCGACACCGTCACGGACCTGAACAGCGAAGGCATCGGCGGCGTGCCGGCGCTGTTCAAGTCGTTCACCCGGCAGGCCGGCCTGGACTATGACGTCTTCCTCGAAACACGTCCGGGCGTCGGACTCGATTACCACCTGGAGAACAAGCTTGGCGTGCTCGGCCAGCGCGGGTGGGACACGGTCGTGATGCACGGGCACAGCCTGCTGGACCTGGAGAAGCCCCGCGACCCCGCCAAGCTGATCGACACCAGCAAGCGGCTGGCCGACTTCTTCCGCCTCCGCAACTCGAACGTGTTGTTGTACCTGACGGCGACGTGGTCGCGCGCCGACCAGACCTATACCGAGAGAGGCGCCTGGGCCGGGCGCCCGATCGAGGCGATGGCTCGCGACGTGCGCGCTGCCTACGACAAGGCCGGCACCGCGGCTTCGGTCAAGGCCGTGCTCCCGGTCGGGGAGGCGTGGACGCGGGCGATGCAGTCCGGCGTGGCCGATGCCAATCCCTACGACGGCATCGACGTGGGCAAGATCAATCTGTGGACCTATGACCACTATCACGCCAGCGCTCATGGCTATTACCTCGAGGCGCTGATCGTTTTCGGCGGCCTCACCGGCCGCGATCCGCGGTCACTCGGCGACAACGAATGCTCGGCGTACGAACTGGGCCTGTCGCGGGCGGAGGTCAAGGCGCTGCAGCAGGTGGCCTTCGATCAGCTGGCGAGTGCCGGAACCGTGACCCCGGCTCCATTGGTGTTGCCGAAGCCGGTCAATCCCGAACGCTGCACTCAGCCGCACTGACGCGCCTTTCGTAATCGAACGCCGACATCTGTCAACGCCGCTGGCGCCGTGACGGAATGCGAAGGTCCCAACCAGGGCATCCTGCAGCAATTGCGGGCCGTCGAAGCTGTCGTGACAGGGAGGCCTCCAGCCCACTATTCGAAGATCAATCGACCGATTGTCAACCAATTGATCCTCTAAGTAGTCAAAAACTGTCGAAGTGGAGGGCTAACTAATTCGTAAGCGCGAACCACTTCGGGGGCGACTCGGTCCGACGCTTCCCGCCCCGGAATTCAGTCGACAAGGTGATCTCAGGCTTTGATAATGCGGCTTGGCCATGCTCCATAAAGGAATGCAAATCGGTCCGTACCAGGTCCTGTCGCCGTTGGGGGCGGGCGGCATGGGAGAGGTATACAAGGCGCGCGACACGAAGCTCGGCCGCGATGTCGCGTTGAAGGTTCTTCCCGACGTCCTGGTGCGTGACTCCGAGCGCATGGCGCGGTTGCGTCGCGAAGCGCAGGTGCTGGCGGCTCTCAATCACGCAAACATCGCAGCGATCTACGGCATTGAAGAATCCGGTGGCGTGTTGGCGCTGGTGTTGGAATGCGTCGATGGAGAGACGCTGGCGGAGCGGATTGCGAAAGGACCTATTCCCGTCTTGGACGCGCTGAGGATTGGCTTGCAGATTGCGGAGGCTCTGGAGGCGGCGCACGAAAAGACGGTTGTCCATCGCGATCTCAAACCCGCGAATGTCAAGATCACATCGCAAGGCGTGGTGAAAGTCCTCGACTTCGGCCTCGCCAAAGCCCTGGAAGATGAGCAAGGCGTCTCGCCGAACTTCTCTCAGTCTCCCACACTCAGCGCGGCGCTGACGGGCGCCGGTTTCATCCTGGGAACAGCCGGATATATGGCGCCGGAACAGGCGCGCGGAAAGGCTGCTGACCGCCGGGCCGATATCTGGTCGTTCGGCGTCATCCTGTTCGAGATGCTGACAGGCCGGCGTCTGTTCGACGGCGAGACGGTGGCCGACACGCTCGCCAAGGTTCTGGAGCGTGAGCCCGACTTACAACAACTTCCGGCGCACACGCCTGGCGCTCTCCGGAAGCTGGTGCAACGTTGCCTGAATAAGAGTGTGAAAGACCGGCTTCAAGCCATCGGCGACGCCCGGATGTTGATTCAAGAGTTCCTTGCCGATCCTGCGGCGTTGGTCGGAGAGGCGCGCAGTCCGGTTTATCCGTTGTGGAAGAAGTTGCTTCCGTGGGCTGCGGCGCTAATTCTGGCGTCCGGTTGGGCTTTGAAATCTTTCACAACCGTTCCCACGGAGACTGCACTCGCGCGTTTCGAATTTGTTCTGCCCGGCGAACAGAGGCTGATGCACGAATTCCGGCACGGATTGACGCTATCGCCCGACGGCAAAAGGATGGCGTTCGTCGCAAACACGATTGGACGTCCTGAGACTGAACGGAGAATCTACATCAAGGCGATGGATCAATGGGAAGCAATCCCGATTACCGGAACAGAAGGAGGGCTGAATCCCTTCTTTTCTCCCGATGGCGAGTGGCTGGGATTCCACTCGGGCACCCAACTCAAGAAAGTTCATTTGACTGGAGCGACGCCCGTCGCTGTGGTGGCAGAGACCGGATGGCGCCGACCGTACGGGTCGACCTGGGGACCGAACGGAACGATCGTGTTCGCTCCCGAAGCGGCCGGCGGCCTCAAAATGCTGCGGGATAGTGGAGGCGAGCCCGAAGAACTCACCACTCTCGACGACACAACAAACGAAGTGTCGCACCGTCTCCCTCACTTTCTTCCAGACGGCAGCGCCGTGCTCTTTACGGTGTTGCGGCACACGTATATCGAACCCAATTGGAGCTCAGCCCAGGTTTGGTTGAAGTCTTTGAACAACGGAGAGCGCAGGCTACTGATCGAAAACGCAACCGATGCCCGATATGTGGAAACCGGCCATTTGGTGTTTGCTCGCGAAGGACGCCTGTTCGCAGTCCGGTTCGATCTGAAGACACTGTCCGTCACGGGAACTGCCGCCTCCGTGCTTGACGGAGTAACTCAGGCCATCTACATCGCCAGCAGCGTCGACGACTGGACGGGCGCGGCGCAGTTCAGCACGGCTCGGAATGGCTCGATGGCTTTCGCGCCGGGCGAGATCGAACCTCAGCGGCCGTTTTCGCTGGTGTGGGTGGATCGCCATGGCAAGGTCACTCCATTGGGATACAAACCCGTAGCCTTCTCCCCATCTCGAGTCTCTTCGGACGGAAGGCGCGTCGCGTTCACCGAGTGTTGCCAGGGGACAGAAGACATCTGGGTTTTCGACACTGTGCGTCAATTGCTCGAACGGCAGATCTCCGAAGGTCAGAGCTTTCGGCCGATCTGGTCACCGGACGGCTCACGCATTGCGTTCCGATCCAATCGCGATGGACCGACCCGCATTTATGTCAAGGATGTGGATTCTCCCGGTCTGACGCCAATCACACCCGGCCCGCACGATGAGCCAGGGTCGTGGACGCCGGACGGCAAGGAATTCGCCTTCGTCCATGGTGAATTCGCAAAGGGTGCGTTGTCATACGACATCTATGTCGTTTCGCTCGCGTCGCCCAATAAGCCCCGTCCCGTCGTGAACAATGCCGCCGCGGAGAGTTATCCGGAGTTCTCGCCGGATGGACGGTGGCTCGCCTATGGCTCGGATGAAACCGGCCGGCATGAAGTCTTTGTGCAGCCGTATCCCGGCCCGGGCAAGCGCGTGCAGATTTCGACCGAGGGCGGGTTGGAACCCGCCTGGTCAAGAGACGGCAAAGAGCTTTTCTATCGTGACCTCGGCCGCAACATGATGTCGGTGCGTTTTGCAGCTTCCAACTCGGGGTTCGTTCCAGAAAAACCCATGGTGCTCTTTGCGTGGAATTTTCAGGCAGGCGCTGTTGCCCGAGTGTATGACGTAGCCCCTGACGGGCGATTCCTCGCGATGCAGCTGATCCCCGACCTCGCAGCGGAATCCAACAAGAGACTGTTTTCCTCCTCGATACGGATCATTCTGAACTGGGATCAGGAGTTGAAGCGTCTCGTATCGACTCGGTGAGGCCGAGGGGCTCGCTGGCACTGAAGGCGGCGTGTCACCGTTCTGGTCGCCCGACAGCCGATCGCTTGGGTTCTTCGCCGACGGAAAGCTGAAGCGGATCGACGTCGCAGGCGGTCCGCCTGTGACACTGTGCAACGCCATGCCGGGCATCAGCGGCGCGTGGAGCCCCGACGGCGTCATAGTCTTCTCGGAAGGCCTGGGCACGCCGCTGCAGAAGGTCTCCGCTTCGGGGGGGTGCCGACTCCGGCCACTGTTCTGCAAGAGGGCGAGCGAGACCACGCACGGCCGGTCTTTCTTCCTGATGGCCGGCATTTCGTCTTCCGCGCGAACTTCCCCACCGGCTCGCGAGGACCGGCGTTTGTGGGCTCGCTCGACTCGACCGCAGAGCGCACACGTCTGATGGAGGTCGATTCGACCAACGTGGTCTACTCAGAGCGCCACCTGCTCTTCCTGCGCGAGCGGACGCTGATGGCGCAGCCGTTCGATCCCGATCGGCTGGCGCTCGCCGGCGAGCCTTTTCCGATCGCGGAGCAGATTCAGACGCTCGGAGCGACTCCGTACGGCTTCTTTTCCGCCTCCGCCAATGGCGTGCTGACCTACCAAATCGGGACAGCAGTGGTCTTTCCGCAACTCGCCTGGCTCGACCGGACCGGCAAGGTCGTCGAGACGATCGGCAAGCCTGCCGCCTTCGGTGATCTCGCGCTGGGGCCGGACGGGCGGCGCGCGATCGTCAGGATTGTCGCCGGGCAGGGCGCGCAGGACTTGTGGCTTCTCGACCTGGCGCGTGACGGCCTTACCACGCGGTTCACGTTTGATTCAGCGGACGACTATGCGCCGGTCTGGTCGCCGGACGGCGAGCGCGTGATCTTCAGCTCGTTGCGAAAGGGCCCGCCCGCCTTGTATCAGAAGGCGTCGAGCGGCGCTGGCAGCGATGAGCTGTTGCTGGCCTCGATGGAGGGCCAGGTTCCGTCTGACTGGTCGTCCGACGGGCGGCACCTCTTGTTTACGCGGACGAGCGCCCAAACGCAGACTGACCTGTGGGTCCTGCCCATGTTCGGGGACGGCAGACCATTTCCGTTTCTCCAGACGCCGGCTGCGGAAGGAGGGGGTAGCTTCTCGCCCGACGGCAAATGGATCGCGTACGTTTCGAGCGAATCCGGACGCGCGGAGATATACGTCTCTCCGTTCAACGGCTCGAGCGCGTCGGGCGGGAGCGACAGGTGTCGACCAGCGGCGGTAACCAGCCCCACTGGAGCCCTGATGGCCGGGAGATCTACTATCTGTCGCAGGCGCCGGCCCTGCAGCTGATGGCGGCGTCGGTCAGCGTTCAAGGGACGGCGCTCGATGTAGGCGCCGTCACGCCGCTGTTTGCCGTTCGGCCGCCCGGTACGGGCGGCTCAATCTATCAGCCGTCACCGGACGGCAAGCGATTCCTGTTCAACATGGCGTCCGCGCCCGACACCACGCCAACGCCGATCACCGTCGTCGTCAACTGGACTGCCGGGCTGAAGAGGTGAGGCGAAATGCTGTCGCGGCTCGGCGGCTCTGGGTTCAGGCCGAGGCCGCGCCGACTACCGGCAGGCCGTGAGCCTGCGCGCCGAGCGCCAGGGCGGCGTCGTGCGTGGCCATCGTCAGATCCACGCGCGTCATCTCTTTCCACAGAAGCGCCGTGGCGAGGTGGATGGCGTCGAGCGTTCCAAGTTCCGTCGGCATGGGCTGGGCCGCCCGATCGAGCACGGCAGCGTCGATGTCCACCAGGTCGAGCGATGCGATGAGGGAGAAGATCAGCGCGCGGTACCTTGCGACCTCTGGGTCTGCAAGTCTGGCGCGCAGACGCAGACGATCCAGCGTGCGCAGGCTTTCCGTCATCACCAGAGCGCTGGCGACGCCCTGCTCAATCCGCGGCCACTCGACCAGAGCGTCCGATTGGCCGAGAGCCACACGAAGCAGCACCGACGCGTCGACGTAAGCAATCACCGGTGCCCCTGCCGTTCTTCGAGGAGCAGTTGAACGGCGTCGACGTTGAGCTTCCGGCCTCTTGGAACTTTGACGCGGCCCGGTGGGGGAGTGCCGGCTGCCGGCTTTCGAATGTGCAGCACCGCGCGGCTCTGAACCGGCACGATGTGGGCGACTGGTGTCTCGCGGTCGAGCACAGCGATGGTCTCGCCACGGCGAACGGCCCGGAGGTATTCGCTGAGCCTGGCCTTGAGCTCGGAGATACGCACTTGCCTCATGGTCTTATCATGACTAGAAATGGTCATTTCCGCAAACCATCGCTCAAACCTTGACAGTCGCGAACGCGTACCGGCAGAGTGGCTCGATCGAATGCGTTTCGCGTTCCTGACGACCGGAGGACGCCAATGACGGATCCAATCAGACGCAAGATACTGAAAACCGGAGCGGCGGCGACCGTCGTGGCCGCCGCGCCGCGCGTGCTGGCGCAGCAGGCTGAGCAAGGGCGGGCTGCCGTGTCCTTCTACGAAAAAGGTCCCGTTCGCATCCGCTACGAGGAGGTCGGCTCGGGCTTCCCGTTGTTGCTCATTGCCGGCGGCGGGTTGAACTCGACGATCTCCGGCCTGACCAATCCCTTCAATCCGATCGACGAGTTCAAGGGAGAGTACCGCTGTATCGCGTCGGACTTGCGCAACGCCAACGGCGGCCAGTCCTCCGGCCCGCTCGAGATCGACCGGCCGTGGGACGCCTATACCGATGACCATCTCGGTCTGATGGATCACCTGGGCATCGACAAGTTCGTGGTGCTCGGCTTCTGCATTGGCGGCCCATTCATCTGGAACCTCCTGCGCCGGGCGCCGAATCGAATCGTCGCCGCCGTACTGGCGCAGCCCAGCGGGTCCCGTCCGGAGATGCGCGATCTGTTCTACGAGAACAACATGAAGGGCTGGGGCCCAGAGCTGGTGAAGCGCCGGCCCGAAATCTCGATGGAGATGGTCGACAGGTTTCTGACCAGGATGTACCGCACCAACCCCGACTTCGTTTTCACCGTGACCCGTGACTTCGTGCGGACGTGCCAGACGCCCGTACTGATCCTGCCGGACGACATTCCGGCGCATCCGTACGCCGTCGCGATGGAGGCTGCGATGCTCGCGCCGAAAGCCGAAGTGAGCATCTATCCGTGGAAGGAGCCCAAGGAACGCATTCCCCTGGCGGTGCGCCAGATACGCTCCTTTCTCCGGGCGCATCGGCTCGCCTCTACGTAGACGCCGGCGTCCACACGACGCAGCGGTTGAGGCCAGGTGACCGCTCGGGCCACCGACTCCCACTACGCGCGCGGAGGTGTCCGCTTGCCGTTCAGCACGGTCGCGACCGGGAACAGGCGCTGGCGCCCGCTGCGCGTGCCCTTGTAGTTGTCCACGAACTCGAACGTGCCTTCCCGTAGTTCGAGGATGGCCAGGTCGGCCGGGGCGCCGACATTCAATGTGCCGCGATCGTCGAACGCCGGGAAGACCTTCGCCGCGTTGCAGGTTGCACACGCGATCACCTGGCTGAGCGGCATGTCGAACATGAGGAACTTCGACAGGACGTTCGGGAAGTCGACGACGCCGGTCGTGCGCGACATCACGTTCCAATCGGTGGAGATGGTATCGGGCCAGAATCCCTGTCTCGTCGCCCGCTCCACGACGTCCCAGGTGAAGTGACCGGTGACGCCGTTGCCGAAGTCGAACAGGATGCCTCGGCGGCGCGCGGCAGCGACGTCCGGGATGAGGCGGCCCTGTTCGTCGAGGATCCCGTTCGGCGCCGGCGCATACACGTGCGTGACGACGTCGCCGCGCTTGAGCAGGGGAAGGATGGCGCGCATCGGCGAGTACGATTGGCCAACGTGGATCATCACCGGCATATCAAAAGGCTCGGCTGCCTCCTGCGCGCGGCGCAAAGCCTCGAGATCGTTGGGGCCGGCGACGGTGTCCGACAACCGAGCCTTGAGGCCGACGACGACATCGCGATGCCGTGCGACGGCGCCTCGCGCCAGCGACACATCGGCGCGAGCGATGTCCATCAACTCGCCGGCGGCGACGCCGGTGCGCGCGATGTTCACGAGGACGCGTCCGATCTGCGGCGCGGTCCGCGCAACGGCGGCGATGTCGTCGATGTTGTCCGCGCCGCCAGAGCCGGCGTCGACGAAGCCCGTCACCCCGTCCTGCAGCGCCAGTGGCGGCCCTTCCTTGTCGCGGCCCGCATGGGAATGGATGTCGATCAAGCCCGGCACGACGATCTTGCCGCGCGCGTCGATCGTCTCGGCCGCGCTGGCCGTGATCGTGGCTTCCACGGCAACGATGCGGCCGCCGGCAATCGCGACGTCACGGATCGCGTCCAGCCCAATCGAGGGGTCGATGACGCGCCCGCCCTTGACGACCATTTCGTAGTTCTGCGCGAGCACGTGCGGGACGCGAAGCATCGCGGCGCTCGCGGCAGCCGCACGGAGAAACTGGCGCCGGTCCATCATCGTCGTCTCCATCCAGAAGCGGTTGGGAGTCCGACGTGAATGTACTTCGCTTGAAGGATGCCGCGCCACCCCCGCGTTCATCGCCGGAGCCCTCAGGCGTGTAACGGGCCCGCCACACCTTGACATCCCCGGGTGGTTACCGGCAGAGTGGCTCGGCTTGCCCTCGACGATCACCGGTCTGCAATGCTCGCGCCCAGCTTGCGGCAGCATCGAATCCCATCTTGTTCTGCGGAATCTCTGCTCCCTGTGCGGCTCACCGCTGCTCGTTCAGTACGACCTCTCGACCGCCAGCCGGACGCTGACCATCGAGGCTCTTCGCGCGCGCGTGCACACGATGTGGCGTTACGAAGAAGTGCTGCCGGGCGCACCGCCGGTCACGCTCGGAGAAGGCATGACGCCGCTGATTCATGCTGGTCGCCTGGGCGAACGGATTGGACTGAGCAACCTGTACATCAAGGACGAGGGGCTCAACCCCACCGGCTCGTTCAAGGCGCGCGGACTGTCGGCGGCCGTGACGATGGCCAGGGCCCTTGGGGCGAGAACGGTGGCCATCCCGTCGGCGGGCAATGCCGGCGGGGCGGCAGGGGCCTACGCGGCGAAGGCCGGCTTGACCTCGGTCATCGCGATGCCAGCGGACACGCCCGAAGCCAACATTATCGAGTGCCGCGCGTTCGGCGCAACGGTGCACCTGATAGACGGGCTGATCTCCGACTGCGGGCGGTTCATCACCGAGCACGCCGCGAAAGAGGGCTGGTTCGAGATATCCACGCTGAAGGAGCCGTATCGCATCGAAGGCAAGAAGACGATGGGCTACGAGCTGTGGGAGCAGTTCGGAGCGAAGCTGCCGGATGTGATCATCTATCCCACCGGCGGTGGCGTCGGTTTGATCGGCATGTGGAAGGCGTTCGAGGAAATGGAAACCATGGGCTGGATTGGCCGCGAGCGCCCCCGCATGATCGCCGCGCAGGCCGAGGGCTGTGCGCCCATCGTGAAAGCCTTCGCGCAGCATGTCGGGACCGCGGACTTCTGGAACGATGCCGCCACGCTTGCTTCCGGCCTGCGCGTGCCCAAACCGCTCGGCGATTTTCTGATCCTCGAGGACCTGTATGCCAGCCACGGCGAGGCGGTGGCCGCCAGTGACGAGGCCATGCTGGCCGCCTGCCGCGACATGGCCGAACTGGAAGGCATCTTCGCCGCTCCCGAAGGCGGGGCTGGACTCGTCGCCGCACGATTGCTCGTCGAGCGGGGAAAGATTCAGCGCGATGAGCGTGTCGTGCTGTTCAACACCGGCAGCGGCTACAAGTACCTCGAAGCCTGGCACGCGGCGCTTGGAAGGCGACGGTGACACGGGACTGGCGGACACTCCACATGTTGGGCGGCCCGGCGGCCTTCCTGCTGATCCTTCTGATCCCGGCGTCCTCGATGACGTACCCCGTACGTGGCAGCCTTGGCCTGCTCGTGTGGATGTCGTGGTGGTGGATATTCGAGCCGGTCCACCTGGCGGTCACGGGATTTCTGCCGCTCATCGTGCTCGCCCTCTTCGATTTTCTTCCCGTGGGCAGAATTCTGCCTGCCTACGCAGAAGAACTGATTTTTCTGCTGCTCGGCGCCAATATCCTGTCGACGGTGTGGATCCGCTGGGGGTTGGACCGCCGCATTGCGTTGGTGTCGCTCCTCGGGGTCGGAAGCAGCACGCGTCGGCAGATCCTCGTCTGGTTCGCCATGGCGACGATATTGAGCGCGTTTCTGCCCAACACGGTCGTGGCGGCCACGCTGATGCCGATCGTCGTCGCCATGCTTCGATTCATCGGCATCGAGAACGTCGGCAAGAGCGCCTTCGGCTCGGCCCTGCTCATTGCCATCGCCTGGGGAACCAGCGTCGGCGGATTCTGGACGCCGCTCGGCGGTGCGCCCAATCTCCTGGCGATCAGGCTTCTGCAGCAAACCGTGATCGAGCATGAAATCCTCTTCATGACATGGGTCACCCGCCTGGTGCCATTCGCCATCGTGATGGCCGCCGTGTCGTTCGTGTTCATGAAGCGTGCGTTCACGCCCGAAGTGGATCACGTAGAGGGAACGCAAGAGTACTTCGCTCGCGAACTTCGGTCGTGTGGACGGCTGACGGTCCCAGAGAAATGGGGTGTGTTGTTCTTCCTGACCGCGACGGCGTTGGCTTTCACCCGTCAGTTCTATGCCGTTTTGTTGCCGGGCTTCACTCCTGCCTATGCGTTCCTGACCTTCGCCGTCTTGTGCTTCGTGATCCGGCACAACGGCGAGCCGCTGCTGAAATGGGACTACGCTCAGAGTCACATCGTGTGGGGGCTGTTCTACCTGTTCGCAGGCGGAACAGCTTTGGGTGAGATCCTCAGCCAGACGGGCGCAGCAAAATTCGTGGCAGACCTGTTGATTCCGTTGGCTGGCGGTGGAGGCTTTCTCGGCGTGCTCGTGTTCTCGGTGATCACGATAGTGCTCACGCAGATTACGAGCAATACCGCGACGATTGCGATCATGGTCCCAATCACGATCAGTACGTTTCAGAGTTTGGGCATGAATCCGGTGCCGTACGTGTACAGCGTTGTGGTCGCAGGTAATTGTGGCTTGATGCTCCCGTCTTCCGCCGGTGGTCCCGCCGTTGCCGCTGGCTACGGGGCGAATCTGAAGATGATGTTTTCCCTGGGGCTGTGGCTCATGGTGTGGCTCACGGTCGTCATCGTTCTCGTGGCGTACTTGCTCACTACCTACTGGCCCGGCTTCGGGGTCGCCTGAAGCCATCAGCGACGCCGCCGGTCGGTCCCCCGAGGTTATCGTGAGCCTTCGCTACTGGCAGGATCGAAGATGTCTCGGCACGGTCACCTGAGTTTTTCGAGGAACGCAATCACCGACGTGAATACGGTCTGGCCGATCCGCACGACGAGGTGCGGTGTCTCATAGGGAGTGCTGACCAGATCGATCGGCACGTACCGGTATCGTCGGTACACGTTCTCGTCGATCGGCTCGATCAGTCGCAAGGCCGGCCTGTCGAGAAGCCTTCGGATCTGCGCGGCGTCAAAAACATCGGGGCATTGTGGCCCGGACAGGTGGTATTCCGTAGCGACGGCCACGATGCCGCCGGGCTTGACGACGCGGGCCATCTCATCGATCGCCGACGTCGCGCCATCGAAGCCACCGAAGTGCTCGATCGAGGAGAGCGAGTAGGCGACGTCGAACGTCGCATCACGAAAGCCGAGGCGCCGGCCGTCCATTCGAAAAAACGTGAGCGCTTCCCGGCGGTAGGCAAATGGGGCGTACGCCTCCGGATGGGCGAGCACCTGCTGGTCGCCCTCGCTGCCACGGGCGGTTGTCCAGTCGCCACCGTATGTATCTGTGGCGGCAACCCGGCCCACGTGATTGGCGAGCCAGTACAGGACACACTCATGTCCGGCGCCAACGCTGATGACGGACCGCTCAGGGTCGAGCTTGCCGAGGTGCCGCAGCCCGAAGAGGAGCTGCGTCAGCTCGTAGCCCTTGCGGTGCATTCGGGGTTTATCGGCCGGCAGGATGCTCAGCTCGCTGAGGAGGGCCATCCATTCAGGGTTATCCCACTTGGCTGGGTTCGCCAGCTCGCACAGCTGCACATCGCGCGGCACATACGGGGAGATCCTGACCAAGCGGTGATCGAACTCGTCGGAGCGAAGAATCGCCTGCAGGATGTGGCTGCGCGCTTCACCGCTCGCGAGTGCCCCCAGGTAATGTTGCCTCCCCTCGGGATCGGCCGCTCGTCCAAGAAAGTATTCGTATAGCAGGTCCACAAACTGCGCGTCGCCGTCGATCAATCGGAGCACGCGATCGTACCGACAGAGCACGGACTGGCCGACCTCGCCTTTCAACGCAAAATAAACGTCGCGAAATTCCGGCGTCAGCAGCAGTCGATACGCGAGCGGTTGCCGATCGTCGACGCTAGCCGCCCCCTCGATGGCAGCTTCCGCCGGGGTCGGATGACGCCCGAGAATCACGCGGTACGCGGTGGCAACCGGCATGTGGGGACAAGCGATGCGGCGAACCGCGGCGCTGGTGCGAGGAGTGTAGGCGCTTGCCCGGCCGCGGGGCAAGAACGGCCAGAGTCCTGCCCACGCGATCCCCATGGCTGAGCCCACTCCGACCTGGTCTCGGATCTGGAAATGACGGGGAGTCGACAGAAACATCGGTGCCAACGTTGTCTCACGATTGATCAGTTCTCGTTCAGTCGAGTAGGTTGCAGGAATAACGGGTCCGGAGTCACGTCCGTCGTACGGCAAGCGCGAGTACTGCCATCGTGACAAATACGATGAACGGCGCGCGTGAACTCTGAATCAGCCATTCGGCCGCTGCGGACGCCCATCCGATCTCAACGGGTTCGCGGAATCCGAACCACGAACCATCCGTGTCGTCGACCGCGACGATTTCAAATTCACCCTCGGGGCACGGTACGATGACGTCTCTCCAGTCCTCTCGAGCGAGGTGCCAGGGTGTGATGGCCGTCTCCCGTCCGGTGCTGAGTTCCCGGATGGCCAGATACTGATGCTCCCAACCGAGGTACCCGGACACTTGAAACCTGAGTCGCCTGCGCAGTTCGCATCTCAGGGACTCGCTCTCGAACCGTCCTCGAGCCTTCCGTCCCTGCGCCGAGAGCGACAGCCAGGCGGATTGCAGCGGATCGCGTGGGAGGCTGTCGATGAACGGGCCGTTCAGCACGAATCCCTGCTCTGTCGCGATTCGCGGCCGGACTTGAAGGGGCTTGCGGACGGTAGCGGGGAGAATCCGCCGAATATAGGGATCCTGCAACAGTGTCGCGAGGCGCTTCGGATCGGGATAGGGCAGCTCGACAAGCGCGGCTTGTGATAGCAGCGTATCCAGATCGCCCGTCATCAGGAATCGCCTCACGTTGGAAGCCTGGTTCGCGGCGTACTGTCGCGAAATCGACAGGTCCGTCATGGCTCGGCTGACCAACCGATCGAGGCCCACCATGGCGAACAGCAACCATCCGACGAGTGCCCCGAGCGCCAGACGTCTTGTGAACGTCAACGGACGCGGCCGTGCGACGAGGCTCACCAGAGCCGCGAGGTTGGCGAGAAAACCCAGGCTCAGGAAGTCCATGTAACGAATAGCGGGCAATCCGCCACCTGCTCCTCTCCCGTACGCGATCGCCGCAGCATTGAGCACGACCCAGAGGCCGAGTCCGACGGCCACCTGCTCGAGCCTTGTGATCGGCGCCTGCCGGAATGCAGTCGCCAGCAGCGCGGCAAGCGGCAGCCACATGACGAGGCTGCTCAGCGCCTGGTCGATCCAGGGCCACGCCAGGTTGTGAGCGATTGCCAGGCGGAACGCCGTTGCACTCTGGGCCTTGAGAGCGGCGTGGTACTCGAGAGCGGGCGACATCAACGCGACGCCAAGAGCGAGGACAACGGCAGCCGCCCCGACGTTCACCAGCGCATGAGGCCACTCCTGGCGATCCTTCGCGATCGTCAACAGCGTCACGCCGGCAATCGCGAGAGGAGTCAGCAGGCCGCCGGCGGCCGTGACCAGGCTGCAAGCCGCGCACAGCCACCCCAGCCACCACCGGGCGGTACCCGGGCGGGACGTTGTGGTGAGGCCCAACGCCAGCACGGAAAAAAGGAGAAGAAAATAGAAAGCCGACTGGAATCCCGCGAGCGTGTTTTCCCAACCGAACGGGAGGGCGAACGTGATGGCACAAACGACCAGGAGGGGCTCGAGGTATCGTCGTTCGCTCGCCGTCCAGAGAAGGGCTGCCACCAGGACGGCGGTGAGTGAATGCAACGCGGCGTTGACCACTTGCTCGAGTCGCGGGTCCCACTGACCATTTGCCGTCAGCAGTCCCAACGCCAGCAGGCGTGAAAAGAAAATGCGATGCTCGTTGTGTAGGGCGAACATCGACTGCCAGCTGAGAGTCCCGTCGTTGAACGGTACGAAAATCGCCGCGCCTTCGCCGTCCCATTGATCCCAGTACGGGACCGTGACCGGATTGCTTCGCATCAGCAGGAGCTTCGCGCAGAACACCACCAGGAAGAGCATCGCAAGCCCGAGCGCAGCCTGCCATCGTGGCTTGTGCGACGTGGCACTTGTCGTATGTGGCCGTTCGAAGGCGGCCCGCAGAAGAAAAAACGCGCTGATGCTCACGACGGCAAGAGCCGCGGTGAGCGCCACCGCGAACGCGATTGGCGTCACTCGAGTCAGATCGTTCCACCCGATCTGGCGGCCGACGCTGACGGCGATCGCGATGGCCGCAACGACAGTGACGAGAGCAACGGATCGGAGGGACAGCAACTGTCGACCGCCGCTCATGCGGGTCCTGCAGCCGCGGTCTGCATAAGTGTCGTCAAGAATAGTCGATCCCTGCAACGCCGAGTCGCAAGAGTGGAGGACAGTCGGGATTCTAGAACGTCCACAGCCTCGTCACCTTGACGATGAGCGCTCGTTCCACCGGTTGGCCGACCGAGGTATCCTGGCGGTTGTTGTAGACGATATACACGTCGCTGAGCGGCCTGTACATGATGTTGAAGCGGATGTTGGTGCTCACCTCGCGGGTCGAGCTGTTGTACTGCACGAACGCATTGAAGAACGATCGCGGGCTGAAGCCGTAGACGATGCGGGTACCGACGAGGTTCGTGACGGTAGCTCCATTCGCCAGCTCCAGGTTGTTCCGGCTGTAGTTGAACGACACGTTCAGGTGGTGGTCAGGCTTGACGCTCACGCTCCCCCCGAGCGATCGGCGGGTGCCGTCCCAGAATTCCCCCCAATCCGCCGAGGCGCTGCCGCTGATCCGCCGCGAGTTGTTGCTGCTGTAGTTTGCGCCGTACCCCAGGTACTCGTAGTCGCCAGGCGCCAGTCGGATTCCCTGAATGCGATCCGGCTCGAGCAGACGGTCGAAGGTATTCGTGACGGTGAAGCCCGCATTGGAGTTGTTGTCGAACTCGATGCCCATCGTGGCTTCCTGCGCGCGGGTTTCGATTTGTCCGCTGCTGACGCCTCGATAGTAGTCGATGCCCGTCGAGAAATTCAGATTGCGAATCGTATCGTTGTTCCGGAACTGGGGCTGGTACGAGACCTGGCCCTGGTACTGGGCATTGTCGCCGCGACGCACGAACCCGACTTCGGGGTTGAAGTTCGTCTGCACCTCGTTGTACTGCCCGCTGATGGAGAACTCGTCGTCGCGCCACGCGCTCTGGAACCGGCGGGCCTGGCGGCTGCCCTCGAGTCCCGGCGTGTCGCTTGCGAGCAGGTAGGTGTCGAATTCCAGCCGCTCGTAGAACTGGAAGTGCGCGTCGGCGCCGTAGACGAGGTTGTAGTCCGAGAAAGTCGAGGCGCGGCTGGTGGCGATCGCGCCGATCCACGAGCTGCGCATGAGGTTCCGCTTCATGCGTCCGACCACATAGTTGTTGGACGGCGTCAGGCTCTGGGTTTCGGTCTTCATCGCGAGAAAGCCGGTGTCGAAACCGCCGATGCGGCCCGACGTCCGCGCCCCACCGATAATCGGGATCGGCGTGCCCGCGGCGCTCAGGCCGATGCGACGGCTGAAGAAGGGGAGCAGATTGCCGCCCGGCCCGAATTGGAACGTCCCCGAGTTCTCCAGAAAGAAATCCCGTTTCTCCGGAAAGAACAGGTTGAAGCGCGTCAGGTTGATCTGCTGCGTGTCGGCCTCGACCTGCGCGAAGTCGGTCCGGTACGTCGTGTCGAGTGTCAACGACGGCGTCAGGCTGTACTTTGTATCGAAGCCGCCGTCGTAGTCCCCGAACCTCCCGAGCGACCGGGTCGTCTGCATCTCTCCGTCGATCCGTAGCCGGCTCTCGCCCGCCGTGACAAACGGCTTCACGTTGAAGTTCCGCCCTTGCCTGAGGCCTTCGAACCCCTGCAGCGTCCCCGCCAGCGAGACCCGGGTCCCACTGAAGCGAATCGGGATCGGCGCCCAGTTGCTCTGCTCGCTGATGCGGCGAACAGCTCTGGTCATGTTGAATCCCCACTCCTGCGACGGCACATCCCGGAAGCGCAGCGTCTTGAACGGGATCTCGAACTCCGCGGTCCATCCCTCGGCGAATCTGCCCGCCTTGACGTCCCATACGCCGTCCCAGTCGATGTTCCCGAGTTCGCCATCGTTGAACGTCTGACCGTCCCGTCTGGCCCCCCCGGGGTTCGTCATGAACATGAAACCGGAGCTGCGGTCGTGAAGCGTGTCCAGCACCAGATTGAGCGCGTCCGATTGCCCGAAGTTGAAGTCCTGGGTGATGTCGCCGACGACGAGCGGCGCCTCCTGGTAGCAGATGACGCCGACGTACAGGTTGGTGTCGTCGTACAGGAACCGGACCTCGGTCCGTTCCCGCGCCGGGTCGCCAGGCCGCGGCGTGTACTGGATGAAATCGGTGGCGACGGGGGCTCGCTGCCAGGCCGGTTCTTCCAGGCGGCCGTCGAGCACGATATCTTCGGTGATCCGGACGACGTCGACGACGCGACTGAGCCGGACGGCTTCGTAGTCGAGCGGCGTTCGCAAGGGAGCTGCCGGCGCCGCCGAGGGCGATTCCGAAGTCGGAGCCGGCGATTGGGCAGTCGCCGTCACATTGAACAACATCGACACGAGTAGCGCAGCCGGAACGAGTCTCATGGGATTCCAGTATGGTACCGCAAGGGCGAGGGTCGTTTGTCAGGCCCGGGCCATACGTCGCCAGACGGCGGCCAGGAGACTGGCGATCAACGAGTGAAACAGACTCGAGATCGCGCTTGGAATCGCGACGAGCGGATCCGCGAAATTCTGTCGCGCGAGAACCACGCCGAGCCCGGAGTTCTGCATCCCGACCTCGATGGAAACGGTACGGGCGGTGACGATGTCGGCTCGCAGGAGGCGCGCGAGCAAGTACCCGAACAGGAACCCGCTGGCATGCAGCGAAGCGACGGCCAGGATCAGGCGAGGCCCCGCTTCGAGGATCGCATCGCGGCCCGCGCCGATGATTGAAGCGACGATGATCGTGATCGTGGCGACGGCGACGAGGGGGGCGATGGGCAGCAGACGCGCGGTCAGCCGGGGGGTCCACTTTTTCATCAAGCCCCCGACGATCAGCGGGAGCACCACGACCTGCACGGTGCTGAGCAGCAGCCCGACCGCCGGCACATCGATGCGGCTGCCGGCCAGCCACGCCGTGAGTGTCGGCGTCATCACGACCGCGAGAATCGTCGAAGCGGCCGTCATCGCCACGGACAACGCCACGTTGAGGCGCCCGAGATAGCAGATGACGTTCGAGGCCGTGCCGCCCGGGCAGCACGAGACGAGGATGAGGCCGACGGCAAACGGCGTCGGGAGCCCGTACAGCCAGGCACACGACCACCCCATCGCCGGCATCACCGTATACTGCAGCAGAACCCCGGTGCCGAGAGACAACCGGCGATCCGAGACACGCCGCGCATCCTCGAGCCCCAGCGTCAGTCCCATGCCGAGCATGATGACGGCGAGCCCGACCGTGATCAGCGGCCCCGCGAACCACGTGAACAGGCCAGGACGCCACAGGGCGAGGGCACTGGCAATGAGCACCCAGATGGGAAATCCGTTCGTGATGGACGCAATCATGGTGGTTCGTGAGCAGTCCGAGCGGGCAGTCGGAGGCGCATTATGACAGCGATACCGCGTGAGAGGAGACCTTAATGGCGCAGACAGATCCTCAATCCCTGGAGTCGGTGCTCCGTGGATGGCAGGAAACAGGGGCGCTGGTCGCAGTGTCCTGTGTGGGACCCGGCATGCACGTCGTGTTCTCCGGACGCATTGGCGCGTCACGCAAGGGGAAGTGGACGATCGGGAACGGCCGTGCGGGTCTCGTGTTCGACGTGCAGTACGCGACCGGGAAGATCGGCGATCCCGCCGCAGCGCCCGAATCGGTGCGAACGTGCGTCGCCGGCGAGTTCGTGGCAGCGATGGAACTGCTCCTGGAGACGGGCGACGAGTGTTGGTTCGGCGAACTCCGGTTGGCAGAAACTGCAAAAGGCAGCGCCTAGGCCGGACTCAAAGTTTTCCACGTCCCTCCGACGACCGGCGTGTCATTGCTTCGCATCTCCGTCATGAACCGATGTCCCGGGGCTTGCAAGGCCCAGGCGCATGCGCACCGTCGCAGCGATTCCCGCAGTTGGGCTTCTCGCGGGCTCCGGCATCGGGCTGATCGTTCCTGAAGTCAACCATCCTCTTCTAGTGCTGCTGCTGGCGGGGGGCGCGGCGATCTCGCTGTGGGCAACCGTGACGGCACGAGGACCCTGGCTGGCCACTGCAGCGGTCGTCACCTTTGCTGCCGGCGGCGCCCTGCTCGCCGATCACGCGTGGGAAGCGGCGTGGCGTCCGACGCTCCGTATCGCCTTCGAACAACTGGCATCCGCGGGGCGGGTGCGTGCGGCAGAAGAAGGGAGACTGGTTCCCGAAGACGAGGAGGCATCGGCGACCGTTACAGGCGTCCTGCGATCGGACGCCTTACGCACGGCGACGGGCGTGTCGCTCAGCCTCGAGGTTGAATCCGTCGGCCGGCCGGATCGTTCCGACCAGTCCGCGCAGCCTGTCTCCGGCGGCCTCCTGGTCACGGTGGCCGGTTCCCTCGGAGCGTCCCACGCCGCCGCGTGGCGAGCCGGTCGACGTGTGCGGATGCCGGTCCAGCTGCGCCGCCCGGCGCGTTATCTCGATCCAGGCGTGCCAGACGGGGAGCGCGCCCTTGCTCGAAGCGGAACGGCGCTCGTCGGCACGGTCAAGAGCGCGGCGCTGGTCGAGGTGATCGCGCCCGCCGGGTGGTGGGCGGAGCTGGCCGCTGCTACGAGGGCGTTTGCCCGTCGAGCGATCGACCGGGCCGTGGGCTCCTGGAGCTCGCGCGCCGCTGGCATCGTCACGGCCATCGTCATCGGCGATCGCGCCGGCCTAGACGATGAGGTACGCCTGCGGTTGCAGGAGGCCGGCACGTACCACGTGATCGCGATTTCGGGCGGCAACGTCGCCATCCTGGCAGCCGTGCTGCTGGGGGCCTGCCGGCTGGCTGGCTGCCTGGGTCGCCCGGCGATGCTCGCCACCATCGGCCTGCTGTTGACCTACGCCGGCGTGGTCACCAGCGGACCGTCGGTTCAACGGGCGACGTTGATGGCCGTGGTCTATTTCGCCAGCCGCGCCGTCGATCACCGAAGCCCGCCGCTGAACGCGTTATGGCTGGTGGCCGCTCTGCTCATCGCGGCAGACCCGCTGTCGGTGACGGACCCCGGGTTTGCGCTCACCTTTGGCGCCACTCTCGGAATCGTGCTGGCACAGCCCTGGATGCTGGCTTCGAGATCCGCAGAAACGGTGACGGGTGTGGCGAACACGCTCTCGTCCAGCATCGTCGCGGCCATCCGCAGCCTGCTCGTGGCGTCGCTCGCCGCTGAAATCCTGCTTTTGCCCATCGGCATGCTGGTGTTTTCGCGCGTCACGTTCGCCGGCCTCGCGCTCAACTTTCTGGCGATTCCCCTAATGTCGGTCTCACAGATGGCTGGCTTGGCGGTCGTGGTGTTCGAGCTCGTCTCGCGGGCGCTCGCGGAAGGGGCAGGACTCGTCGCGTATGTGGCCGCTGAGGGCCTCGTCTGGTCGGCGAATCTCGTTCGGTTCGTTCCGCAGCTCACGTGGCGTGTCGCCCCGCCTGCCTGGGCCGTCGTCATCGTGTACTACACGGCCATTGGCATCGGCTGGGCGCTGTGGCGCCGCCGCGCCACAACGACCGGTTCGGCTGAGAGCCAGGTGACGGCGCGGGCTCGACAGGCTTCGATCGTCTGCGCGTTGGTCGCCGGCCTGTGGATGCTGGAAACGCCGTCGGTATTGCGGGCTGCTCGAGGCGACGGCCTCCTGCACGTGACCTTTCTCGATGTGGGTCAGGGCGACAGCGCGCTGGTGCGGTTTCCGCGCGGCTCCGCGATGCTGGTGGATGCCGGCGGGACGGCCGGGGCCTCGGGGTTCGACATCGGCGATCGGGTTGTCGCGCCAGTGCTTCGCCACCTGGGAAGTCGCCGTCTCGATTACCTCGTGCTCACACATGGCGATCCGGACCATATCGGAGGAGCCTCTCCGATTGTCCGCGAGTTCCGTCCTCGCCAGGTCCTGGAAGGAATCCCGGTGCCTCGTTCCACTCCGCTCGCCGCGCTTCAGCGTCAGACGGAGGTTTCCGGCGCAATCTGGGAACGCATCTATCGCGGATGGCACGCGTCGGTGGACGGCGTGAGCGTGGCCGCCCTTCATCCCGACCCGCCGGACTGGGAGCGGCAAAGAGTGCGAAACGAGGACTCGATCGTGATCGAGGTCCGCTGGCGCGACGTGTCAGTGCTGCTCACCGGCGACATCGGCCACGATACCGAGCGGATCCTGGCTCGTGAGCTGCAGCCCGCGGCGCTCACAATCCTCAAGGTCCCGCACCATGGGAGTCGCACGTCCAGCAGTTCCTTGTTCCTCGACGTGGTCAGACCAGACGTCGCGGTTTTCAGCGTGGGTCGATCCAACCATTTTGGCCATCCCGCGCCGGAGGTGCTGGAGCGGTACCGCAGCATCGGCACGACGATTCTCCGGACCGACAGGGATGGGGCGATCTTCGTCAGCACGGACGGCTACTCGATCGACCTCAGGACATTTGGCGGTCGAGCGTTCCACCTGACGACAATGCCGCCACGAAAACGCGAACGCACGGAGGATTCACATGCTCCGGGTACACTCTCCCCTGTCGGCTGAAATCGAAGCGCTTGTAACCCAAGTCAACGGGTGCTGCATAGTGGTGCACCGCACACTGGGCCCGGGCTTGCTTGAAGTCGTCTACACGCGGGCGATGTGTCTCGAATTGGCTGCGTCAGAGGTTCCGTACGAATCGGAAGTCGCGATTCCGGTGATGTATCGAGACCAGCTTCTGTGTCACCAGAGGGCGGACGTGGTGGTTGCGGGCCAAATCGTGCTCGAGTTGAAAGCGGTTGAGCGTCTCGCACCCGTTCACCAGGCGCAGCTTCTTAGCTACTTGAGGCTGTCAAAGCTACGAATCGGTCTGTTGGTGAACTTTAACGTTCCGGTCCTGCATGAAGGGTTGAAGAGAATCATTCTCTAGCCCATACGCAGGTCCACGCCGGCTCGACTGGGGTGCTTTTTTGCTCTCGTGCTTTCGTGTCCTCGTGGCGTGTCGGTCGCGTCGTGACAGGCCGTCACTCCCGCTTGAGACCCGTCGCCTGGGCACCAATGCAACCACGAAGGCGCGAAGGCCCGGAGGATTCAGGTTGAAGAGAATCATGACGTAGAGAACCCTCCGTCGTGCTTTCGTGTCCTCGTGGCGTGTCGATCGCGTTCTTGACACGCTCCCACTCCCGCTCGAGCTCCTCCAGGCTCATCTCCTGCATCGTCCGGCCCGAGGCGACGACCGCCTGCTCGAGCGCCTCGAATCGTCGCGTGAACTTCTCGTTCGCCTTCCTCAGTGCGGTTTCCGGCTCGATCTCGAGCTTGCGCGACAGGTTCGCGATGGCGAACAACAGATCGCCCATTTCTTCCTCGGCGCGGGCGGCCGTCGAGGTTTCCCGAGCGGCGTCGTTCACGACCTCCTTCAGTTCGTTGACTTCCTCCTGAATTTTCGCGACGACGTCTCCCGGTCGCTCCCAGTCGAAACCGACCGATGCCGCGCGGGTGCCGATATGGTAGGAGCGGAGCAGCGAAGGAAGGCTGGCGGCAATCCCGCTCAACAGAGTCTTTGGCTTCGCCTGACCGCCTCGCTCCTGCTGCTTGATCTCTTCCCACCGCGTGCGCACCTGGCTGGCGGAGTCGAGCTTGTCAGCGCCAGCGTCGCGCCCGAAGACGTGGGGATGGCGACGTACCAGCTTGTCGGCGACCATCTTCAGCGAATCGGCTATCTCGAAGTGGCCGGCCTCTGCCTCGAGTTGCGCCAGAAAGACGGCCTCGAAAACAAAGTCGCCCAGCTCCTCGCACAGCTCCGCATGGTCGTGCCGGTCAATCGCATCGAGGACTTCGTACGTCTCTTCGAGCACGAAGGGCTTGAGCGAATCGATGGTCTGTTCGCGATCCCAGGGACAGCCGTCCGGTCCGCGAAGCGTCGCCATAATCTCGATCAGCCGTGTGAACTCTTCCGCAGCACGCATGGGGAAATCAGGAATTGGGTAATCAGGAATTGGGTAATCGGGTAATTGGGTAATCTAGTAATTGATTGGGGATTGGGAGATTGGGGGATATATTGACGAATTTTTTGATAACCTGGGCGACGTCAAAAACACCCAATCAATCTCCCAATCAATCTCCCAATCAATTACCAGATTACCCGATTACCCAATTATCCAATCCCTTTGACG
>Ga0247825_10000300_pt1 | contig 30394 bp, 22 predicted proteins | sample 13C_Vanillin_Day_FD_194413 | JGI IMG/M metagenome (GOLD analysis project Ga0247825, IMG submission 194413) | Soil microbial communities from agricultural site in Penn Yan, New York, United States - 13C_Vanillin_Day48 | ecosystem: Environmental > Terrestrial > Soil > Agricultural land | place... | reverse complement strand
AAGGTGTTGTTGTCCAGTTCATGATGGAAATCGTAGAACTCGTAGGCGCGGATCGGGAAATCCGCGACTTGGGGGAACGGCAAGCTGCGGCCAGCAGCCTTTTCCTCCGGCGTCCTGGGGTTGCCGATGTTCTCGGTTTCGCCCACGAACCGCGAGTCAACCACCCGTGACGTATAGGCGGACTGACCGAAGTTGCCGGACGCTTGCGTGAAGCCAATTCCGTTATCGGCCATCTTCAGGTTCTTGTAGAGGCGCAACTCACCGCGGGCCCAGATGCCGCTATTGCGGTTCTTGTAGCTGGTGAAATCCTCGACGACGGACTCCACTTGAGCGCTGTTCGCGTCAGCGGGATTGACAAGGGAAATATACCCGCCGACGGCGAACTTGCCATCGGCCCTGGGGGCGCGGTCACCCATGAAACTGTCAAAGTTCGAATGGGCGACGTTGCCCTTGAACTCGCGGAGCTTCGTGCGGCGCGGCCACGTGGCCTTGCTGATATCCGTGCCTTCGAACTTACCCGTCGGATGCTCCGGGAAGGCGAACCAGAAACCCGTCGCGTCGGAGCCCGCGGCCACGTTGTCGCGGTAGGTGTTGTTCGGATTGGTGATCCAGAAAGACGACACCGTGTTATCCGAAGGGATCAGGACGTCCTTGGAGTCCTGTCCGGTGGTCTTGAAGTTCAAGCCGTCCGAGGTCGCTCCGAACGGGGCGAGGTTCGTCGGGTCGCACGGCTTGGACGTGTGACACTTGGTCTGGATCGCCAGGTTGCGGATGTACTGGTTGCCGGTCTCGATGCCGTCTTCGAGGAAGAAGCAGTGACCGACGGTGTTGTAGGTCACATTGTTCTCAACCTGCAGATTGTTCGTGCCGTGCACGGTCACGCAGCGGTTGTAGGTGTCGTGGATCCCGGCGTTCCTGATGTACTGCCCTTGTGCATCACCGACCAAGTGCCAGTGGATCGGATACCGCGCAAGCGTCAGGTTCTGGCCCATTCGATTGAACTCGACGCCCTCGACAAACATCTTGCTCGCGCCCATCGCCATCACATGGCCGCCCTGGAATGACTGTTCCGCGTCGGCCGATGCCTGGAGACGGATGTTGCGCGTCAGCAAACCCACTTCGCCACGTTCATCCACGTCGAAGGTGATCTTGCCGAAGTGCATGTAGTCCAGCTTCCGATCGAGCGTGATCGTATTTCCCTGGATGGCGGAAATGGTGCGCCGCTCGGCCTGCCTGGGATCGAAATCGGTGGACGCGAGGACAATCTCGTCACCGACCCGCCAGCCTGACGCGTCCAGAACCTGTATGGAGGTGCTGCCTGCCGCGGCTGTCTGTGACAGCTTGGTCCAGGTGTGCTTGCGGTCGCCGTGCAGGTTCAGGGTTCCGCCCATGATCATGATCCCGCGGTCCCCCATATCCTTCATGGGCTCTTCACCAGGGACGTTATTGGTGAGGGTAATCGTCGCCTTGCGCGTGTGGGGCCTGGTCTCGCTGCCGATTTCCAGTTCCCCGTGCAACACGATCCACTCGGTGGTCAGTTCGAGGTCGGCATTGTTGGAGAAGCTGAGTTTGCCTTCGATCGTCACACCGCCCAGCGCCGGCGGACTGACATCGAGGACCACGTCCTTGCCTATTTCAATGGTGACCTGGTCGCCTGCGACTGGCACTTTGCCGTTTGGCCAGGTGGCAGGATCGGACCAGTTCGTCGGTCTGGCCGACGGCGATCCAGCATTCTGAGCCTGAACGACCGCGAACACGCTGCAGAGCAGGAATGCGGGAACGAGCGAGACAAGAAGGAACGAGCGATATCTTTTTGTCATGGCATCAACCACACTCGAAGAGGATAGCCCGGATGAACAGCCTCCCGGTTGACATAACCGGACATGATGCGATCCGCCCGCCGCTCGCACGCGCAGACGATGCGGTCGCTTCGACGACGCAGTGTATAGCCCTGCCCAGCAATGCGCAGCCAAAAAATCGTTCTCCAGGGTCAGCTGACCGATCTTGGCGTAGCAGCGCCTCCACGTCCACAGCCGGCTCCACCCACCGCCACACCCAGGGCCATCAGAGCCAGCACAAAGAGACTGAAGTCGCGACGGTGCGCGGCATCGTTCGGACGCTGAGCACGGAACTGACAGGCTGTCGAGGATGAGTACCTCCCGGCGAATCCCGCGCTGTCGATGCGGAAGCACCTCCGTACGGGCGATGAAGCGGAATCGACGGTGGATCCGTTCACCCGAGAGGAAGCGGCGCGTGATCGATACTGCAAGCAGCGATTGCAGCAGCTGTTCTTCCCGGAAGGAATCGCGTTCGACGGAAATCGATTCAATCGAACCGCCGCAACGGCACCACTTTTCAACTACTTGGCGCCGTCCGAGAGTGCTGATGAAAAGATGGTGAGCCGCGCAGGAAACGAACCGGAAACCGAAACTGCCACAGGAATCAGCAGCGGTCCGACGATTACTCCTGACTTAGTCGCCAAGTGTCTAACGGCACTGAGCCAACGTCGACACCTGCCGAGCACGCGCCTGTTCTGTAAGGACGACGCCGCGCCGTTCACGACCCGGCCATTCAGCGAATCGGTCGTTTGCTTCTAGTCACAACCACGATCGCATCTCGCATTTTGCTCCTCGATGGGTAAGGCCCTTGGACTACGTCCAGGCCGCCAATAGACTAGGCGGGTCCGTGCCATCCGAACCCGTCTCCGGCCTCTACGAACACCTGGTCACGGTTGAACTCAAGCGACTGCTCGAGGCCCTGGAGCCAATCCGTGTCGGTCGGCTCCCCGGATGCTGCCGACGCCCACGTCGCCGTCGCGGAGCACCTGCGGCGGATTATCGAGCGCGCGCTGCGTGCCGTTCCCGAGGCGGAGCGGTTGACGCGTCAGGCTGAGCTCTGTAACGCGATACTCGTGTGGTTGCGGGAGGAGGGACAGGCGGCGGAGTCAGCGCCGCTTGGAGAAAACCTTGTCGTCCCGTTGGAGGTCCTGCGCGAGGTTCGGGCCCTTGGCCGCGGCGTAGCGTTCTCCCGAGCGACCCCTTACCCCCTGGTCCCGCTGTCGTCGGCAGACCTGCTCGTGAACGCCCGCGGTGAGCCGTCTGTGGGCATGGCGATCGAGCGGGAGATTCATTCCGCTGACCGCATTGACCTGCTGTGCGCATTCGTTCGCTGGAACGGTCTTCGCATCATTCGTCCAGCGCTCGAGGCACACCGTGAGGCTGGCCGGCAGCTGCGCGTGATCACCACCGTGTACACCGGATCCACCGAACGCCGCGCGCTCGACTGGCTCGCGTCGATCGGCGCAGACGTCAGAGTCTCGTACGACACGAGGACAACGAGGCTGCATGCGAAAGCGTGGTTGTTCGAAAGATTGTCCGGGTACTCGACGGCATTCATCGGATCGTCCAACCTGACGCACAGCGCCATGCTGGACGGCGTCGAGTGGAACGTGCGTCTTGCTCAGGCGTCGACGCCGGACCTGATCGAGAAGTTCAAGGCCGCGTTCGACAGCTACTGGGCGGATCTCAGCTACGAACCGTACGATCCCGCCCGAGATGCCGAACGATTCGACCGTGCGGTTCGCGCGACATCGGTGGCTGAGGCGACTCCGCTTTTCCATTTCGACCTGCAGCCGTGGCCGTTCCAGCGCGAGATGCTGCAGCGCCTCGACGCCGAGCGCGAGCGGCATCATCGCTACCGCAACCTCATAGTGGCAGCCACTGGGACGGGCAAGACGCTGGTGGCCGCGTTCGATTATCGTCGGCTCCGCGAACACTTGCAGAGTCCCAGCCTGCTGTTCATTGCGCACCGTCGAGAAATCCTGGCGCAGAGCCTCGCTGCCTATCGCGCAGTCCTTCGTGACGGATCATTCGGCGAGCTGCTCGTCGATGGTCATCGACCCGAACAAGGACGACACGTCTTCGCCTCGATTCAGTCGTTTGCACAGGTCGATCTCGACGACATGCACCCCGACGCGTTCGATGTCGTGGTCGTCGACGAATTCCACCATGCGGCAGCGCCGACGTACGGGCGCCTGTTGAAACATCTGCGCCCGAAGGTCCTTCTGGGGTTGACGGCGACTCCTGAGCGCACCGACGGTCAGAGCGTGCTTGAGTGGTTCGATGGCCGCATCGCCGTCGAACTCCGGCTGTGGGATGCCCTCGAGCGAGGCTTGCTGTGCCCCTTCCAGTATTTCGGACTTCACGACGGCACCGATCTGTCGCACGTGCAGTGGTCGCGTCGCGGGTACGACGTCATCGCGCTCGAGAACGTGTACACCGGTGACCAGGCGCGCGTCTCGCTCGTCGTCCAGGCCATTCGAGACACCGTCGCCAACCCGCTCGCCATGCGCGCGCTTGGCTTCTGCGTGAGCGTTGCGCACGCGCGGTTCATGGCCTACGAGTTCTCTCGCCGCGGTCTCCACTCGATCGCTGTGTCCGCCAACACGCCCACTGATGATCGCGAGGCGGCCTTACGTGATCTGCGGGACGGTACCGTCAAGGTGGTGTTCTGCGTCGACCTCTTCAACGAAGGTGTGGACGTACCGGAGATCGACACTGTCCTCTTTCTCCGCCCGACCGAGAGCGCGCTGGTCTTTCTGCAGCAACTCGGTCGCGGCCTGCGGCGGACGGACAGTAAGTCGTGCCTGACCGTGCTGGACTTCATCGGAGGTGCGAACCGGCGGTTTCGTTTCGACCTCCGGTTCCGCGCACTGCTCGGTGGTCATCGCTCGGACATCATTCGCCAGATTGAGGAGCGGTTCCCTCGGTTGCCTTCCGGATGTTCGATTCAGTTGGACCGGGTCGCTTCAGGCATCGTCCTCGCCAACGTGAAAGGGAGCCTCGGCTCAAGCTTCGCCGGCCTCGTCGCGGAGCTGCGAGCGATGGCTGATGCGCGGCGCCACGCCGGCGGCGATCCGGGCGCCATCGGTTTGGCCGATTTTCTCCGCGATGCCTCGCTGGAGCTCGACGATATCTACAAGTCGAGCGGTTGGACATGGTCGCGCCTGCGACGAGAAGCGGGCCTGCCCGCTGCGCCCGAAGGCCCAGACGAGGCTCGCGTCGCACGGGCGATTTCCAGGCTGTTGCATGTTGACGACCCGAACCGACTCGCTCTGTACAAGCGTGCCGTCGTCGGCGACTTATCGGATGACGATCTCGACCCTAGCAGTTCGCCTGGCCGGGCGCTGATGGGTCTGCATTTCTCTATCTGGGGAATCGATCCGGCGATCACCTCATTGCGCGACTCGATCGACAGACTGCGCCAACATCCGGCGTTGGCAATGGAACTGGGCGCGCTCTTTGACATCCTGGATGACCAAGCGGACCACGTCCCTGAACCACTGGACGATCAGATGCGCTGGCCGCACCGTATCCCGTTGGCTGTGCACTCAAGGGCATCACTGGACGAGATCATGGCCGCGTTCGGCCGCATGACCTTTGATCGTCCCAATCGTCTGCGTCAGGGTGTCGACTATGACCGTGGGACCGGCAGCGACCTGTTCTTCGTCACGCTAGAGAAGGCCGAAGACCATTACTCGCCATCAACGATGTACCGCGACTACGCGATCGCGCCGGACCTGTTTCACTGGGAGTCGCAGTCGACGACGTCAGTGCAGTCGCCAACGGGTCAGCGCTACCTGCAGCATCAGGCGAAGGGCACCCACGTGTTTCTGTTCGTGCGGCATCGTAAGCACGAGGCGGGGCGAACGGCGGCGTACACGTGCCTCGGCGCCGGAGACTACGTTTCACACGAGCGGAGCCGTCCAATCGCGATTACATGGCGCTTGCGGAAACCGATGCCGGACGACTTTTTTCGAGAGGCCAGGGTTGCCGCAGGCTAGGCGGAAGGCTAAACAACCCGCAGGATAGCTCCACCGTCCGAGGGCGGCCCGTCCGTGCTATTTTAGGCTCGGCTCGAAACCTAAAATAACTCCGCCGATACCCACGCTTCCTAAAATAACGTGCGTACTGCCGACTTCTCGCCTGAAAGCCCTGGCCGGCTGGGTCGAAATCCCGCCTGGCGTACCGGCGTTTGTCCCCGACCCGAAGCTGCTACCGGTCTCAAAGGGATCAACAGCGTTCTACGACTTCGACGAGTACGAGCGTCTCGTCGAGGCGGCGCGCGAACTCGATACGCGAACTCAACTCATCATCCTCCTGGGTGGTGAGGCGGGAATGCGTTGCGGCGAAATGATCGCGCTGGAGTGGACCGATGTGGATCTCGCGAACAGGCAGCTCTCGGTTCGCCGGTCGGACTGGAACGGTCACGTGACGGTGCCCAAGGGTGGGCGCATCCGGCACGTGCCGCTGACGAGACGACTGGCGGCGGCGCTGAGCGAGCATCGACACCTGCGAAGCACGCGCGTGCTTTGTCAGGATGATGCGACGCCACTCACGCGGCAGATCGTTCAGACGCGTGCGAAGCGCGCGGCACGTCGCGCAGGCGTGTTGCGCGGATCACCCACGAGCGGTGGCGGAGGCGTGCACATCCTTCGTCACACGTTCTGCTCGCACCTGGCGATGCGCGGCGCACCGGCGCGCGCGATCCAGGAACTCGCAGGACACGTGGACCTGTCGATGACTCAGCGCTATATGCATCTGAGCCCGGCGGCACTCGACGCGGCGATTCGGTTGTTGGAGGAACCTGCTGGACCAGCGGGATTGAAGCGTCACGGGTCCGCCTGAAGGCGGACACTGCGTACGGAGCCGGTCTCTACTAGTGCACTCGTGGAGACATGTTGGAGACGGGCACTAAGGTGAAACCGATGGAATAGCGCGCGTGGTCATGCAGCCTTTACCTCCACGTTGATGCCGAGATCGCGGAGACGCTGGAGGAGGCGCTTGGCGAGCTGTTGCTTGTCGCGTTGGTCGAAGTAGTGAGAGCCGAGGTCATGGTATTCGACACCATCCCGGAGCATGACATAGGCCGCGGTCAGCATGGAGCTGGCGACCGCGAGGATGGCCTTCTTCGCCCCGCGCCGGCTCTTGATGCGGAGGAATTGCGCACGCAGATAGCCGTCCTTCTTGTGCGTCGCAGCCCAGGCCGCATTGACGAGGGTGGGTTTGAGCCAGGGGGCGCTCTGGCGCGTGCGCGTCGAGCGTCGTTTGCCGGCGCTTTCATCGAGCCGTGGACAAAACCCGGCCCACGAAATCAGATGCCCCACGGACGGGAAGCGGCTCATGTCCGTGCCGATTTCTGCGACGAGGACGCGGGCCGTCGTCTCGCTGATCCCCGGCATGGTGGTCAGGAGGCTGACGGCGGCGCGAAAGGGACCGAGCGCGTCTCCGATGCGCGCTTCCATCGTACCGATGGCGGTCTCGAGCGTCTCGATTTGAGTCAGGTGCAATGTCAGCATGAACCGATGATGGTCGGTGATGCGGCCATGGAGCGCATCGAGCAGGTCCGCGCGCGACGCCTTGAGCCGGCCGCGTGTGAGATCGGCCAGTCGCTCGGGGTCGGTTTCGCCCGCGATCAGCGCGTGCAGGATCGCGCGGCCGCTGACGCCGATAACGTTGCTCATCACCTGCGTGAGCTTCAGGTTGGCATCTTCGAGCGTCTTCTGAATGCGCAGGACATGGCGCGCGACTTCATGCACGAGTTGTCGCCGAGTGCGCGTCAGATCGCGGAGTTCCTGAATCGGTGCCGGTGGCACGAAGCTGCTGCGGATCAGGCCGTGGGCCAGCAGGTCAGCGATCCACGTGGCGTCGTTCATGTCGCTCTTGCGCCCTGGCACATTGCGAATGTGCATGGCGTTGGCCAAGACGAGCGTGAAGGACTCTTCGAGCACGTGCCAGATGGGCTTCCAGTACACGCCCGTGGCTTCCATCGCCACGTGCGTGCAGCCGTGCGCCGTGAGCCACTCGGCCAGATCGAGGAGCCCACGAGTGGTCGTCGGGACCGTGCGATGTTCGTAGGTGACCTGCGCGCCGGATGCCATCCGGGCGCAGGCGGTGACGCTGCCGGCGTGCACGTCGAGACCGGCACAGCGCGGATACAGAACCTCCATGACACGTCTCCTTCGAAGACGCCGGCATGGAGTCCGCGGAAACGAAATCTAAGGTGTGCGCTCGCAGTCGCAATACGGGGTGCTCGCGGGACTCCGGGTCCAACTAGAGAACGGGCTGCCAGCACCAATGCCAAGCCGACCTCTGCGCCAGCGTCGTTGCACACTGTAGCGTGTTTCATGACCACGCGGGCCCGTCGCAGACGGGTGGGAAACTAGAGAGCAAGAACGATCAATAAATCCGGGCAGGAAACTGGCGGTGAGGCAGGGATTCGAAATCTAAAATCAGAGTGGCTGGTGGCGTGGATTTCTGGCGAGAACATGCCGTCCATCAGCGACTTCCCGTGATTAGGTCTTTCCACTCAAATTCCCGGGCAACCCCTAGAATCCGCCCCAGTTTTGGCAATATTCTGGCAACGACTTTGGCTCGTTAAGCTCAACGTTCAGCGCAGCGATTCCATCGCTCTGACGTCGTGGCGTTTGCGCTTCGGCGGTCGCTGAGAGGCCGAGTATCCCCAGCCCCGCGCTACCGAGAGCGCCATCTCTCAGGAAATCCCGGCGCGACTGTGTCATCTCATCTCTCCTACGGGCCCGTCCTTCGAATTCGTAACGGAGCCGATTTCGTTCGGCTAACGTTCCAAATGAGCCGCGCCCGCGGGCTGGCGCGAGCGTGCCAAGAGCGTCGGCTCCATTTGGTGGTTAGGCGGCTCCTCGCTTGGTTACTTTCTGGTAAAGAAATGACCGCGCACAAGTCGGATGTTCTGCCCTTCGGCGGCCGGTCTGCTGTCTGATCGCTTCATTTCACAACTTCCAGTTTAGGCGATGGCCCGAGCGTTCAAGAACGTCGCGGTGCTCACTAGGTTATTCGCAATGACGCCGAGGCCGACCCAGCGAGCCGTGCCGTCCGTGCGTAATATCGACAGCGTCGCAAAGCCGTGCCGTCGTTTGATGCGAACCGTCGCACTACCCACGCAGACGAGGGAATAATGCTACGGCAGTGTCCGATTCGATGCTCTGAAGTTGACGGTTGGTGATGTCGCCGCTCTGCACCAATTGCCGAAGCTCGGCGAGGGAGTCAACAAGCGCGCGAGCCGTAGCGTTGGGATAGTCGCTGCCGAACATCACCTGCGTCGCTGGCACCAGTTTCAGAAGCGATGCGAGCGCAGAGGCGTTGGTTACGCTCGACGTGTCGAAGTAGAGCTTCTTCAGTTCCGCCATGCGACCTTGAGTGTCAGCGGCAACCGCCGTGACGGCAGACCGTTGCGCGATTCGGCCGGCTAGGAACGGTACCGTTCCGCCGCCATGCGACAGAATGAATCGCACGTCGGGACATCGTTTGAGGGTTCCGCTATATAGCAGATTTGTGACTGCTCGCGTCGTGTCGAAGCCGAATTCGGCAACCCCCATTGGGACGTTGGGCACAACGTTCGTACAGCACTGCGGCTCGGCCGGATGGACATGAACAATCGTCCGTCGCCGCTGCATCTCGTCGAACACGGGGGCAAATGCCGGATCGCCGAGATATCGACCGTCATAGCTTGACAGCAGGCCGATGCCGTCGGCCTTCAGTGTGTCGAATGCGTACTCGATCTCGCGAAGGCTCGCGTCAACGTTGGGTAGGGCGAGCGCGGCGAAGAAGCCAAATCGACCCGGATAATCCCTTGCCATGCCCGCGGCAAACTCATTCGCGGTGCGCGCCAGTCGTGCCGCTTCGTCCGCGTTTCCGAACCAGATGCCGGGAGTTGAAACTGATACCACCGTAGCCCTGACGCCGTTCTTGTCCATCAGCTCAATCGATCGAGCCGGTGTCCACTCGTCCAGGCGAGGGTCGAATGGAGTCGAGCCGCGGCGCTTGGCCAACATTTGGGGTGATAGCAGGTGATGATGGACATCGATGGGGCCTCGCGTTCGAGGAGCAACATCCTGCCTCATGCTCCAGCCCTCAGTCACCGTTCCCACGGTGGCTGCGGCGACAGTCCCGATGAAAAGACGCCTTGATGTCCGCGAAGGGTGTTCCGAGCGGTTGGGGAGGCGCATGCTCTGAACCTCAATCACACGTAGGCACACGAATCCGAACGGCTGACTGGCCTGGCAGATTCATGCCATTCCGGCAACGTAGAATGATTCATCACTGACATCATCGCTTTAAGAACCCGTGGATAGTTCGGCCGCCTAACGTTGCGGTTCAGCAACCGCGTGTTCGGCAGCGCTGGACGCACCTTCGGAACCATGTTCGAGGCTACTTGGTGCGCTTGAAGAAGTAGTTGCCCATCACGTGAGTATCTCGAAGACCGGTCGTCGTGGGTCCATCTGTGATGAATTCGATCGAGCTGCCGATGCCCGCAAAACGAGTCCTCGACTGCGCGATGAGAGGCACCTCGGCACCGCCGTTCAACTTGCCGAACAGCTGGCCGTCGCGAAAGACGACCTCGATCACCCTGCCAGGGTTGCGCCTGAACGTGGGAGGTTGCTCCACGTACGTGCCTGCATAGGTGGCCAGGATCTCCGGCGCAACAGTGACCGCTAATTCCTTGTCGTCCGAGCGCGTCCCCACCCAATGTGAAAGACGATTCGGGTTCTCATTGCAGACGTATTCAAGCAGTTCAGTGTCGGCCATTAACGGCGCGGTCCACGTCACGGTCCACGGCTTCGGATAGACGGCGGGATCGTGCAGGGTCATTTCGATATCCAGATGACCAAAGTCGCGTCGTCGGTACCGCTCGGTGACACGCAGGGCTTCGCTGTGAGGATGGCCCTCCCGGTCGAGCCACGTCCGGTCGTTGTAGCCGTTACTTTCCACGACGAGCGTATCGCCCTCCCAGCGGCCCACCGAATACCCCATCCAGCTTGGGTTCGGGTCGACTTCAAGCGTCCTCGCGTCCATGAAGATCTGCCGATATTCAAGACCGCCGAAGAGCAAAACGATAAGCGCTGGCGTCTGGACGATCTTCATGTGTCGGTGCGACAGCGCAACATCCGTCATCGATGCCGGTCCGAATGGTAGGCATTGCACACTCATGTGGCCTTTGCTGAAATCCTCGCGACGCTCCTCGACCAGTTGGTTTACCCACGCGGGAACCTCATCTGGCCTTAGGCCCCGTGTTAGGTTTCCTGCGAGACCGTCGCTTTGCCCCTTGTCCCACAGCCCGGAAAAGTCAGGTTTGCCGTCTGGCGTGCGCGGCGCCGGTGCCGTGAGATTTGGTTTGCCGTCCGCGTTGCGCGGGATGCCTGGCGTGGGGTGATTGAGCCACTGCGCAGCAACCGGAGTGACCATGATGACCAGCACGATCACGGACATCGCCGCTTTCATAACTCCTCCCCTCGCGAAGACGCCTTCGTTCTGGTCATTCGTTTCGTACGATGACCGACTCCAGGGCCCGCCTCTGGCCTGGCAAGCCGCCGAACGTCCTGCCGCTCACCTGCGGCACGCGAGCGCGAGGGCCGCGCGCGCGGCCCGGTGCCGCCAGGTGAAGCGGCTGTTAGGCTGCCCGCCAGTGTTTTGCGCCGCTCTGACCGTATTGAGAGCGCCTTCAACGCCTCGCTCACCGTCCAGTCGGTCGGGCGAGGCCCGAATCCTACTTCACTCGTTCGAACCTGTAGTCGCCCGATACATGCTTGTCAAGGAAGTGCGTCACGACGCCCGCGCCGTCCACGACGAACTCGAGCCCCAGCCCGCGGTTGTCAAAGAGAGTTTCCGATTGCGCCACAAGCCGCACCTTCACTCGACCTGTTTCCTCGGCGAACAGCCCTCCGTCAACGTATGTAATCTCGAAGGCTCGTGGCGTCGTGGCTCCAGCCCAAAATGGACGCTGCTCAAGATACGTGCCCGCGTACTTCGCCAGGATGCCTGCGTCGACGGTGACTTCCGATTGCCGAGAATCGGAGGCCTTACCGACCATGTGTTCGCGGCTTTTTGTGTTCTCGTTGCAGACGTATTCGAGCAGCTCGGTGTCAGCAGTCAATTCCGCACTGACGGTCGCCGTCCACGAGTTGGCGTACAACGCAGGGTCGTGCAGCGTCACGTCGATCTCGAGGTGTCCAAAATCGCGACGCCTGTAGCGCTCGGTGATGCGCATCGCTTCGGTGTGGGGATGGAAGTTGTCGAGCCACGTTCGGTCGTTGAATCCGTTGCTCTCCACCACCAACGTGTCACCCTCCCACCGCCCCACCGAATACCCCATCCAACTAGGATGGGGCTCGGGTTCCAAGGCGCGGCCGTCCATGAAGATCTGGCGATAGGTGAGATCGGGGTTCAGGATGAGAACGAGGCCCGGAGTCTGGACGACTTTCGTCATCCCGCCAAGGTTTCTGTCCGCACCTCTGGTTGCTATGTACATCGGCCCAAGGGGCAGACACAATACAGTCATGTTGTCTTTGCCCAGGTCCTCCTTTCGCTGCTCGACCAAGGCATTTATCGATGGCTGAATAGGCCTCAGGTCCGCTGTGACCATGCGCGCCGTTCTCCTCCACAAACCCGAGAAGTCAGGTTTGCCGTCGGGCGTGCGCGGCGCAGGAGCCGTTAGGTTCGGCTTGCCATCCGCGGTGCGCGGGATACCTGCCGTGGGGTGATTGAGCCATTGCGCCGCTGCGGACGTGCTCACGACGGAGAGAATGATCGCGACGGCAGCAATCTTCATGGCACGGATGCCTCCTACTCCACATCGAATCGCAAGAAGGAACGTTCCATCTACCGGCAGCCTAACGGCTAGCGTTCACCAGCGGCGGCTCAGGATCGCACCAGCCGCCGTCTGGTGCAACGCGTGTTAGGCCGCCAAGTCTCCCAAGACTACTGCTTCGGAAACAGCAATCCCAACGCGAGGTTGTCGGTGAACATGCATCGCCCGTTATGTCCGCAGGCCGGCACGATCAACGTTTCGTGCTTCGCGCCGAACCGCTCCGCGACATAACGGCTGAACGCCAATCCTCGAGCCAGCCGCGTCGGGCCCTGTGCGTTTGCTGAACAGGAGCTGTCGAAACTGAATAGCGGCAGAATATCGAGGCCCCCCAGGAGATACGTCGCTCCCCGGGTCGAGAGTTGTTTCTTCAGTTGATCGTCGGTCAGCCTCGCCGCATACCCAACGCGCTGCTGAAGACCATAGGGCCAACTGTCGTAGGCCGTGCAGTTGCGCGCGTCCGAGAAGGCAATGAATGCCGGCGGCGGCTTGGGTGGCAGACCGGCAACGTAGCCAGGGCCAAGAGCGGACACGTTCGCAGCCAACACCGTGACCGACGGCCGCGTGGCATCCAGATACGCGTACGAAGATGGATTCGCGATGACGTAGGTTAGGGCGACCCCCAGAGTGTCATGCACCTGATTCGCCATCTGGTATCGCGACACGAACTGACCTCCCGCCGAGTGACCCGCCACGACGATGGCTTTGAGGTTTGGAAACGAATCCTTGCGCCCGAGCGTTCGGAGGATCTCGTCAACGACATCAAATGAGGTGACATCGCCGCCATCAGCGGCGCCTCCACCTACCATCCAGCGAGATGGTCCGTCGCATTGCCAGGTGGCCTCTCGTTCCGATACCTTGTCAGCCTCGGCGCAACCGTATCCCTTGCCCGATGGAAATCGGGGTGAAATGACGACCGTATTTTCGAGCCCTCCCGCAAGAAACGCGGCGGCGAGTGCATGACGGAAATAGTTGTCCGCGTCGCGTGATGCTCCGTGAACAACGACGAGCGCGCGAGTGACATCAACGTTCTTCATGCCTAGAGGAAAACTTCGATAAATCAGCACGCGGGCCGAGCTCTGGGGCAGACTCACCCAGTCAGAGCACTCTACGGCGACGGTGCAGGGCGCGGCATACGCGTCTGCGGTCGCCAGCACGATGATCGCGCATAGCCAAACACCAAGCCTCACATGACCTCCTGCACATCATCGGCCTAACGTCTGCGTTTCAGCCGCGGCGGCTCATGTCGCAAGCGCCGCCATCGGCTGCAAACGCCTGTTGGGCCGCTTTCAACGGCCAAAACGACGAACTTCGATAGTCTGGCCGATCTCAATCGTCATCATGTCGTCTGCCCCTTCGAGGCGCCCAGCGTAGGTTCTCTTTGTTCGCGCGAGCAGATCGTCGGAAACCGGAGCATGAGCGTAAACGGCAAGTCTTGGTTTGACCCGATTGAAGACGTCGGCCGCTTGCTCGGGAAGCGTGTGGATGCTGGTTACGAACTCAAGCTGCTCTCTTTGCTCTTGCGTCGTCGCACGCGAGACATCTCCAGACGCCGCCTCGTGAATGAGCACATCGACGCCTTGTGCGTACTTGACAAGATTGTCCGACGGCCTGGTATCACCCGACAAAGCGACCGAGCGACCCGCTCGATCGATGCGGTATCCAAACGCGGGTTTGACCGGCCCATGGTCGACGAGGAATGCGGTCACCTTGAGACCGTTGTTTTCGAAGACGACGCCCTGTGAGATGTCGTGACTGACTACTGAGAGCCCTTCCTTCGACCACCTTTCCTGCTCGAGCCGTGTGTGAAGGTCGAACGCAAACGTGCGTTGCATCGATTCCATCATGTCGCGAGTCCCGGCGGGGCCCCACACTTCGAGCGGCACTTTGCGCCCCGTCGGCCCAGACGGCGCGGTGAGAAAGAGGTCCGGCAGGTCAACCAGGTGATCGGAGTGCAAGTGCGTGAGGAATACCTTGTTGATTCGCCCCAGCGGAACTCCCATTTGCGTCAAGCGAATTGTGGCGCCACGCCCGCAATCGAACAAAAGCAACTGGTCTCCCGAGTCGACCAAGATGCTGGGGCCAAAGCGCTGAACGTTAACCGTCGGTCCCGCCCCGGATCCAACGACGACGACTTTCAGCGGGGATGCACCACTCGGCTGAGATGGCGACGGTGTCCGCGCTTGAGCCGACGGCACTGCCTTCATGCTCAGACGCTCGGAGTGAGCGACGCACGAGAGGAGGAGCGCCGCTGCAACAATGGCGAGACGTAGCGACGTTGGCGGCATCACTTCATGTCTTCCGTATCGGAGCGTTCGTCGGCCCAACGGATAGCGTTCACCAGCGGCCGCTCAGGATCGCATCGGCGACCGTCTGGTGCAACGCGTGTTAGGCCGCCCCTCGCTTACTATGAAGTGCGTCGGTCACCGCTTTGAGATTTGGCCGCCACCCGCAACAGCGCGGAGGCGGGGCCGTATGGTGTCCGGCGCCCTTGATCCCAATTTCGCAGCGTGGCCACAAAGGACGGTGCCATTCTGCGATCAATCGCCTGTCCCCCACAGGTGCGCACGATTCAAACGCCGGTGCTATTGGCCCGTGTGCGGATGGACCGCGTAATGCTGCCGCAGCAGATCCGCACCGTAATCGTTCCCATTGGGTGTCCGCACGACAGTGTGAATGTGATCGCGCGATCCCTGGTGGTCGAACTCAATCAGGATGACGGGACTCTGGATACGATAGTAGAACGGACCGGCGGACGGATCTGTATTGCCAATCCACGCGAAGTACGTCCTGTCGATGTGAGCCTCCACGTCGTCCATTCGGATGCGCGCGTGGCCTGACGGTTCATTGTTTACGTACTCGGCGATCAGAGAGAGGAGTTGAGTCCGTTGTGATGAATCGAGTGCGGTGGCGCGGATTCCAGCGTAATCGAGCGCCAAGTTGTCTTTGTAGATGCCAGCGAGAGTCTCATTGCGCCCCTTCTCGTTCCGGATCGCTGCAGTCGCCCGTTGCGCGGTGTTTAGCGCCATGAACAAGGCAAGAGCTTTGCCTTGCTCCTCACTCAAGACCGTTGTGCCCTGGAACTTGCCGGACGTCGCGGTGACTGGCTCGGCACCCATGAAGGTCGGAGTCATCACAACCTGATCGCCGAGTACGAAGTAGTTGATGACGAGATGATGACCCTCGAACTGCCATCCCCAAGGCTCCGTGTCGGAGGGCGTTCCCAGTATGACGAACCAGTATTTCCACTGACCGTATCGTCCCGGCTCGCGGGCCGAGCGCATCTCCGCGAGCGTCTCATTGAGCTTCATGACGTTCATCGCCTTTTGAAAGCCACGCATGCTGAGACTCGCCTGCATGAGATCCAAGGCACGTTGTCGCTGTTGCTCGGACATGTCCATAAAGGAGAGGCCATCAGCATCTGCCGGCACCGGAAAGCTGTTCCAGATCCGCCACTGCCGGTCGTCAACCTTGAACGATACTTTCCTTCCCTGCGCGGGGCTCAGGGTATCGAGAAACCGCTCGGCGGCGGCCCGGATCGGGCCAGTCGGCACACCCGTCGGTTGATTCGAAAAAGCCCGGGAATAACGCGACCGTCAGTCGTCACGCCTTTGAATGGCGTTGCCAGCGCCGCTTTGTGTTCATCGCTGAGGACGGAGAGCGGATCTGCAGACTGCGACACGCCGACGTGGATGATCGCCAGCCATATTGCCGTCGCGAGAGATCCCAACACCCCTGCTCTGATTCGATCTGTCGTGCTCATGACACTGCCGTGCGATGCCACTTCCTGCTTGTACTGCGATCCTAATGTGTAACACCTCCGCCGTCGCCCAGCTTCGGCCGGTGCCGGCATCGGAGCTGCGCTCGCGGACGGCCTAACGTGTATTGGAGTAGACCGCTCACGCCAACTCGCAATGATACGCACCGCGGGAAGGGCGTGCGGCCGTCTTCATCTTACAGTCGGCGGGCATCTTACACCTGCTCGGACGGAGTCCACCGTCCAGAAATACCTGCAGAACGGTGGATCATTGCGACACGCCCGCAAGTAAACGTGCCGCATGCCCAAGGAACGCCATGTTTCATTGCGAATGAGCTGCGCGTAAACACGCCTACCACTGGTCGATTGGGCTCTTCACCCCCAACCCGCCGCGGTTCAGCACGTGCGTATAGATCATCGTCGTGCTGACATCGGCATGGCCGAGGAGCTCCTGGACTGTGCGGATGTCAGACCCACTTTCGAGCAGGTGTGTCGCGAACGAGTGGCGAAATGTGTGACACCCGACCCGCTTGGCCAGGCCCGCTGTCCGCCCCGCCTCGGTCACGGCTCGTTGTACCGCCGACTCGTGTAGATGAAATCTCGTGGGCGGACCAAACCGCTCATCCCGGCAGATCCGCCCAGCCGGAAACACGAATTGCCACGACCAGTCAGTGGGCGCGTTTGGATACTTCCGTTCGAGTGCCCCAGGCAGCACGACCCGGCCGAACCCGGCTGCGAGATCCGCATGATGGAGCCGACGAACCCCTTCCAGGTGCTGTTCGAGCACTTTTCGTACGGCGTCGGGCAGCATCACCCGCCGATCCTTCTGTCCCTTGCCTCGACGCACGGTGATTTCCCGTCGCTCGAAGTCGAGATCCTTCACCCGCAGCTCGAGACACTCCTGCAGCCGGAACCCGGCGCCATAGAGCAGCATCGCCACGATCCGTGGCACGCCGGTCAACCGGTCCAGCACCTGTCGCACCTCGGACCGGCTGAGTACCACCGGCACTTTCGACGGCATCCGCGCCCGTGGCAGCAGTTCGACCACGCCAACGTCGTGACGCAGCACCTCGCGATAGAGAAACAGCACGCCGCTCAACGCCTGGTTCTGCGTCGATGCCGCCACGTGCCGTTCCACGGCCAGCCAGGTGAGAAACGCGGAGATCTCCGGGGCCCTAAGCTCGCGGGGGTGCCGCCGGCCATGGAACACGATGAACCGGCGGATCCAATGGACATAGGCGTCCTCGGTCCGTCGGCTGTAATGCCGCGCACGGATTTCTGCGCGCACCTGCTCAAGAAGACGAGGCGGCGTCATGGCACTCCGACCTGCGACGACGATGCCATCGTCGTCAGCCTGGGATCAAATTGAAAGTGAAGCGATTGAAAGTGAAGCGATGAAAGTGAAGCGACACGGCGCCGCCGAGATGCGAAGCGGGGGTCAGATCTGACCCTCGGCGCATGACCCCTTCAGGTCAAAGTTGACCCTTACTCGTGGCGCTGACAAAGCATCGCTGCTTCGCAGCGGGAGTAAGGTGACACGTCACCCCCACGGGGGTGCTGCAGAGAAACCTCGGTCGCCAATTCGGAACGTCCTCATGGAGCGAGACTTAGCACCACCCGGTTCCTGACTCGGAACCGCGGTTGCCGAAAAGGAACTCGTTGAATCCGTAGCACTTGTCGGAGCGGCTGATCTTGGCCCGATTCTAGCGTTGCGGCGAATCACCATGGCAACGCGACGGACGAAATCAGTCAGCACGAAGGTGACCGAAGCGGAATACGACGCGATCGCCAGACGCGCGGAACCGCTGACCGTGAGCGAGTGGGCCCGCGGCATCCTGCTCAGCGCGACACAGCCCGATCCACTGCACTTCTTGCTGCTCGCCGAACTCCTGGCCCTGAGAACCATCGTGCTGAATCTGAACTTCGCGCTCGCCGCAAACGACCCGCCCACGACAGAGGCGATGCACGCCCTCATCGACAGGGCGGACGCCGAAAAGTTGAGGAAGGCGGAAGACCGCATAGCCACACTTCTGGCTGGCAACAAGTCGACCAGTTGATGAGCACGTCCGGCTTGAACCCGAAACCCATGCTGTTAACGCCGACCGAGGTAGCCGTGCTGCTTCGAACAAGTCGCAAGGCGATCTACACGATGGTCGAGCGCGCGCAGCTCCCCGGCGTGGTGAGGATCGGCCGGCGCGTGCTCGTGCGTGAAGACACTTTGCTAGACTGGCTGCGCCAGAAGTCCACGCCATCGCTGGAAAGGTAACAACAGCGATGAGCGTAACAGTCAGACCGATCCGACAAGGCGGCTGGCAGGTGGACGTGATGACGCTGCTGCCGAACGGCGCCCGGCTTCGGGAGCGTCGGCGGTTGAACATTCCGTCCAGGTCGGCCGCAAGACGATGGGGCGAGAAACGTGAGCGGCACCTGCTGCAACACGGCAAGCCCAAAGCTGAGAAGGAGGTGCCCACATTGAAAGCGTTCGCGCCACGGTTCCTCGACGGACACGCGCGGGCGAATCGACAGAAGCCGAGCGGCATCGCAGCCAAAGAAATGCTGCTGCGCGTGCACCTCGTGCCGTTCCTGGGTCACAAGCGGTTGAACGCGATCACGAGCGAAGACGTTCAGCGCTTCAAACAGTCGCTGGTCGTGAAAGCACCGAAGACGGTCAACAATGCGCTGGCCGTGTTGAGTGTGGCGTTGAAGAAAGCCGTCGAGTGGGACGTCATCGAGCGGATGCCTTGCCGGATCCAGTTGCTGCCGGTGCCCAAGTCGTCGGCCAGCTTCCACGACTTCGAGCAATACGAACGACTTGTCGAAGCGGCGAGCGCGCTGAACCGACAGACGGAGTTGATCGTACTGTTCGGCGGTGATGCCGGCTTGCGCTGCGGCGAGATGATCGCGCTCGAATGGCGTGACGTCGATCTGGCCAAACGTCAGCTGTGCATCGAGCGATCGGACTGGAACGGGCAAGTCACCACAACGAAAGGCGGGCGGTTGCGCTACATCCCGCTCACGTTGAGGCTGACGGCAGTGCTCCGCGAGCATCGGCACCTTCGCGGTCCGCGGGTGCTGTGCGACGCTGACGGAACGCCGTTCACGCGGCAGATGGTGCAGGCGCGGGTCAAGCGGGCGTCCAGACGGGCGAACGTGCGCGACGGGGTTCACATCCTTCGCCACACGTTCTGTTCGCACCTGGCGATGCGTGGCGCGCCGGCGCGGGCGATTCAGGAACTCGCCGGTCATAGCGAGCTCCAGATGACCCAGCGATACATGCACCTGAGTCCCGCGGCGCTCGACGCGGCGATTCAACTGCTTGACGGCCGCGGACATAGCGGCGACCGTGGCAGCATTGTGGCAACGAGGACTACCGAAGTAAGGGAAGCGCGGAATGCTTAGGACAAACTCGAAAAAACTGGCGGTGAGGCAGGGATTCGAACCCTGGGTAGGACTTTAAAGGCCCTACAACGGTTTAGCAAACCGCCGCCTTCAGCCTCTCGGCCACCTCACCGCAGACGTTCAAGTATACGAAATACATGCTCTTACGTGAAAGGCACTCATAGCAAAGCAACGGCGTTGAAAACCGCCGCCTTTGATGCGTAAGTATCCAGCGCATGAGTGCTTTGCGGCGTTGCGCGCAGTCGTGGGGTGTGCCTCGCGGCAGCGGGCACACTTCCGGGCACACTGCGCTCGATGCCGACGCCTTCCGGCCAGGATTCCGAGGAAGAAGAGCGAAAGGCGGCGGTTTTTCAAACCGTCGCACTTGCCGAATTCCTGCGGGAAGCTCGCAATCGTCGGTGACGATTCTGGGCACACTCGCGGAGAGGAGTCGAGAATCGGCCGGCAGTCACCGGTCTCAAGGCCGCCGGGCCCGGACCTTCGTCGCGGTCGTGATCGTGGAGTCTCACCGTGTCGTGGAGCGAGGCGCGTCTCGTTCCGGCGCCACACGGCGGACCACGGCAGAGAAGACCACCAAGGCGAGCGCCCAGCTGATTGAAAGGCGGAGCAGGCCGTGCATCAGCGGCTCCAGGAGCGTGACCGCGCCGAGGCGCTCGCCGGCGAGGAACGCGATGGGGCCCCCGATCGCCCCGAACAACGCCGCTTGCGGTGGCCGCGAGATGACAGTCCGCAGACTATGGCGAAACGTCGTCGCAAACTGCGCCCACATCGTGAGCAGCCACGCGGGCGGCAGCGCGTCGATCACCGTTCCCGACGTGAAGCGGTACGTGACCGTCGCGATCTGTACCATCTCGACGATAGCTCCAACGGCGGTGGCCAGGGCCATCAGGCGGACTTCGATGGAGCGCTCGAGCGATCGCGTCAGGTGCACGCCGACAAGGGTCAGCGCAATCAGGCATCCTGTCCACGGACGATGCGAGGCCCCGCCCAACACGCAGGCGAACCATCCGATTTGGTAGAGCGTGTAGTTGACCAGATGAGCGCGCCGCATGGCCTCACCGCAGAACGCGCGGAAACCAGGGGAAGAACGCCGGCGTGCGGGTGATGTACGCGCGGTAGCCAGGCTTCGAGGCTGTCAGGCCGTCCTCGAGCAGCGTCACGCCCGACACCCGCATCAGCAAGAAGGTCATGAGAGCCGGGCTCAGCACGGTGAGCCATCCGCTGGGCGTTGTGGCCGCGATGGCATAGAGGCCCCACCACAGCGTTGCGTCTCCGAAGTAATTGGGATGCCGCGTGTAGCGCCACAGCCCACGGTCGAGCACCTCTCCGCGATTGGAAGGCTCGCCCCTGAAGCGCTCGAGTTGATAATCGCCCACGACCTCGAAGCCGAACCCGACCGCGAAGAGCAGAACTCCCAGGCCGTCGACGGCGGTGAGGGCGGCCGGTGAGCTGGCGCGCACTGCGACAAGGAGCGGAAGGGCGACGAACCACAAGATCGCGCCCTGCAACCAGAAGACGGTGAAGAGACTCCGCCACCAGAAGGCCCGCCCATGCGAGGCGCGCATCGCCTGGTAGCGCGGGTCCTCCTCCTTGCCATGATTGCGGCGAAAAATGTGCAGCGAGAGACGCACGGCCCACAACGTGATGAGGGACGCGACGAGCCAGGACCGCGATGTCAGGGTCGGCGACAGCAGGCAGTACAGCCAGACGAGCAGGACGAAACCGAGCCCCCAGCAGATATCCGCGATACTCGCATCCTCGAGCCTCACACTGATCATCCACACGAGCGTCGATGCAGTCAGGATGATGCCCAGACCGAGGAGCGCCAAGGTGGGACCGGTCACGATCGGCGCATGCCCGGCCGCTCTTCACAGTGCTGCCGCCAGAAACGTCGCAGGCGGCGCCTCACCGCCGCTCCCATCCCAGAACACGATGCTTGAACACGTGCCACAAGGCGGGCCCGGGCGGACCGTCGTCGAACTCCACGAGCAGAAACGTCACGTCGTCGTGTGCCAGTTCGTCGCACGCCGCATGTGCGTGGAGGGCCGCCAGCAGACGACGCGCAATGTCGTCGCAGGTGCCTGCTTCCCCGTTGAGCACGGTCTCGAGCCCGCGCGTGTCAAACGGCGTGTCGTCGGGAGATATGGTCTCGAGAACGCCGTCGGTGAAGAGGAGCATGCGGTCGCCGGGAGATACGCGGACGCGATGCCGGCTGTAGGCCGGCGTGAACCCGATGCCCAACGGTAGATCGGCGAAGCCGGGTTGCCGAGACGCCGGTGCCGGCGCGCTGAGCGGTGTCCAGGCGCCGGTCTCCACCCGAAAGAGCCAGCCCGCGGGATGGCCGGCATAGCTCACGGTGAGCCGCCGGCGCGGAGGATAGTAAGTGGCCAGAACAGCCGTCGTCATCACGGCCGCGCCCTTCTTATTGAGGCGTCGATTCAGCCGGTCCAGGACCTTCCGCTCGTCGATGACGTCCACGCTGCGCCGGAGGTGCGCGTGCATCTCGGCGCCGACGGCCGACACGGCCGCGCCATGTCCCGCCACATCCGCCAGGCACACCCGGGCGAGCAGGCCTGACCCGCACACCGACAGGTAGTGGATGTCGCCCCCGGTTGCGCCTGCGCACGGGCGCGAGTACAGCACGCCGCGAAGCCCCGGCAACCTCACTTGCGCATGAATCGTCCCGTTGCCGCCTCTCACTTCGGCGCAGGCGAACGAAGTGGCAGGCGCCGGGTTCGATTCAGAAGCGATCACTGCGGTCCTCATTCTCCGGCACGGTCACATCAGCATTCCGCTCATCCGCCCGCCGGCCAATCGCGCGAAGCATGCCCCCGAAGAGCACGGTGTGCACCGGGAGCAGCACATACCAGTAGAGCAACCCAAACAGGCCGATCGGTTCGAACACGGCGGTCTGGTGGACGATGGCGCCGCCGCCGGCTGCTGGCTCGACGTCGAACTCCAGCCAGGCGCGGCCCGGCAACTTCATCTCCGCCGAGAGCCGCAGGCGTCGTCCCGGTTCGAACGCCTCGACGCGCCAGAAGTCGAGGGTGTCGCCGACGGCCGGCGCTTCAGGGTCGCGGCGCCCGCGCCGCATGCCCACGCCGCCCACCAACAGGTCCAGCGCGCCCCTGATGCGCCACAGCCACGTGCCGAAATACCAGCCGCGCTCCCCGCCGATTCTGGCAATGGATTCAAATGCGCGGTCGGCGTCGACCCGGACGTGGACCCGGCGTGCGTCAACTAACTTGCCACCGAAGCGCGCATCGGCCAGTGGCGCTGACGCTCCTGCCGAGGAGCGCGCATCCGACCACCGCGTCAGCGCGAACGCCCGATCCTCGTAGCGAAGCGCGCGGCCGATCGCGTCGCGCAGGCCGACCGGTCTGATCGGGAATACTGCGAGCGCCGCGGGATCGGTGACGACGGAGCGGTTCTTCAGTCCCTCGATCAGCTCGCGGCCAACTCGCGCGTAGACGGGCGTGACGAGTCCCAGCCACAGGCTGGACAATCGAGGGGTCAGCAGCGGCACGGAAATCATCACGCGCTTCAAGCCCCGTTGTCGCGCGTACTCGCGCATCACATCCCCGTAGCTCGCCTGATCGGCGCCGCCGATTTCGAACGTCCGGCTCCCGGTCTCGGGCAGCTCCAGTGCCGCGGCAAGATAGGCGAGCACGTCCTCGATGCCGATCGGCTGCGCCAGGGTCGAGACCCACCGCGGGCAGATCATCACCGGCAACCGTTCGACGAGTGCGCGGATCAACTCGAACGAGAGGCTTCCGGACCCGATGACGACCGACGCGCGAAACTCCACGACGGGGACGCCACTTGCGCGCAGCACCTGGCCGGTTTCGATCCGGCTCCTGAGATGCTTGCTGAATACCTCGTCGCCCGTCGCGAGACCACCGAGGTACACGATCCGGCGAGTCCCGGCGCGCCGCGCTGCTTCGCCGAAATGACGGGCAGCGATGCGATCGGTTTGGCCGTAGTCGCCGTGCGCCCCCATGGAGTGCACGAGGTAATAGGCCACATCGATGCCCGTCAGCGCGCGATCGAGTGACGCCGGATCGAGAAGGTCCCCGGCGACAACCTCCGTCGCCGGCGACACGCGAGAGGCAAGCGCGGCCGGTTGCCGCGCCAGACAGCGAAGCCTGACTCCCGCGGCCTCGAGCACAGGCACCAGCCGTCCACCGATGTAGCCGGTCGCGCCGGTCAGGAGGACGGATGGCTTCTCCGGCGATCCCGGTTCGCGGCCGTTCACGGCGAACCCCATCATTCGTGCGAGGCTCGTCGATCGGGCGCAGGGCCCTCTTCAGCGAATGAGGACGGTGCACGCTGAGGGCGGGTGAGCCCGAGCCTCGCTATGCGCGTCTCGAGCGTGGTGGGCTTGAGCCCAAGCCGTTGGGCGGCGCCACCCGCCCCTCGGATTCGCCAGCCGGCGCTCTCGAGCACGCCGCGAATGTGCTCTCGTGTGACGTCGGTCAGCGTAGCGCTGCGCTGGCGCGCGCCCGCCGGTGCCGCGGGCAGGGCAATGGTCAGGCGCGGTCCTGTCGCGAGGACCATCGCGCGCTCGACAACATTCCGAAGCTCGCGGATGTTCCCCGGCCAGACGTACCGTCGGAGCGCCGACATGTTCTCGTCCGTGATGACCTCGACGTGCTTGCCGAACCGCTTCGAGAACTCCTCGACGAAGCGCCACACCAGGAGAGGAATGTCCTCGAGCCGGTCCCGAAGCGGCGGCACGTGGATGGGAAAGACGTTCAATCGGTAGAACAGATCCTCGCGAAACGTTCCCGTGGCGATGCCCTGTTCGAGGTCCCTGTGCGTTGCGGCGATGACCCGCGTGTCCACCCGAATCGCGCGGGGGCTGCCGAGCCGCTCGACCTGCCGCTCCTCGAGCACCCGCAGCAGCTTCACCTGGGTATCGGCCGGCAGGTCGCCGATCTCGTCGAGAAAGATCGTCGAATGGTGCGCCAGCTCGAACCTGCCGATCTGCCGCTCGACCGCACCTGTGTAGGCGCCTTTCTCGCGGCCGAACAACTCACTCTCCATGAGCGCGGGGGGCAAGGCCGAGCAGTTGACGCGGACCATCGCCCGGTCGCGCCGCGCGCTCAGCGCGTGAAGGCACGCGGCGATCACCTCCTTGCCCGTGCCGGTCTCTCCGAGCAGCAGCACGGTCGAATCGGTGGCAGCCACGTGCCTCACCTGCTCCAGCACGCGGCGGATCGCCGCACTCTCGCCCACGATGAGACCGGCGGCGGCGCGGTCAGCAGGGAACGGTGCTTTCGGCACGGGAGACGGAGCCCGGACCGGGGGGGAATCCTGAACGTCGTCGGCTCGAAATATGGCAATCGACATGAAGAGTGCTCCGATCAGCGTGCGCCTGTTAGAACCGCCAATCGAACCCCAGGATCGGGAACAGACCCTGCTGTTCACCGAACTGCTGGCTGTTGGTACGACGGTTCCAGTTGTAGCTTGCGAAGTTGCGGCGGTTCGTCACGTTCTGCACGCCGAAGAAGACATTCAACGGCTGACCGCTCACGGAGAACGTGCGATCGACGCGGATGTCGATCCGGCTGTAATCGGGTGCGCGCTCGGCGTTGACGCGTGTGAGGTCGTACACGCCGCGCCGCTGTTGCGTCGATATTGGCTGGTTGTAGGGCGTGAACGGGCGGCCCGACAAAAACGACAACCGCGCTGAGAGTTCCCACGACGGCGACAGCCGATAGCCGCCGAGAAGATTGAAGACGAGGGGGTAGTCGAACGAGCCGGGCCGGAGCACGCCGTCAAGGCCCGCATGCCGCGTCCGCGCGATCGACAGGTTGCCCTGGCCGTACAGCTTCGAGGTGAGCCGCTTCTCGACGAAGAGCTCCACGCCCTGCGAGTACCCTTCGCCGGCGCTCGTGAGCGGAAAGAGGATCTCGCGCACGTTGAAGGTGTCGCCGATGTTGGCCAGCGACACGGTGGGCAGGTCGCTCGCCACGGGATAGTCGGTATACGTCTTTCGATACGTCTCTGCCGTCAGCCGCAGGGAGGCGTCGGGCGACCAGGCGAGACCCGTGACGTAATGGCGGGCCCGCCACGGCACGAGCGACCCGTTCTGGGGAAACGCGGTCACGAAGAGGAACGCGGGCTGCTGATAGTACGATCCCGCGCTCGAGTTCCACGACAGTGTATCGGTGAGGCGCACGTTGACGCCCGCGCGCGGGCTGAACCTCGCCTTCGACAGGATGGCGTAGTGGTCAACGCGCCCGCCCAGCGTGATATTGACCCGCGACGCCACCCGTTTCGACGCCTGCAGGTAGGCGCCCAACTGGTACGAGCGGAACTGCGTGTCCAGATAGAACGGGTCGATGCCGGCCACCGGCGAGTACGGCGTGTCGTTGCCGTACGGGGACTCCACCGTGTAGTCGATGCGGAACGTCTTGAAGCTGCCGCCTGCCTGCACAGTGTCGAACAGCGGCAGGTGCAGCGTCAGATCGTACTTGACGGTTGTCTCCCCCTCGCGCGAGTCCTCGAGGTAGACGACCGGACTCTGCGCGATGACGGCGTCGGGCGGCACTCCGGGCGGCGGCACGCCCTGCGCCACCAGGTCCTTCACCTGCTGGCCGACCTTGGCCTGGGAGTGGCTGATGCCGAGCAGGCCCACGCCGCGCGACCCGAAGGTGCGTTGCCAGTTGAAGCCCGTGGCGCTGCGCCAGCCGTCGTAGCGGATGTCGAAGTTGGCAATCTCCTCGTCGAGATCGGTGGACTCGCTCAGGCCGAGCCGAATCTCGTCCACCCCCGCGATATTGACCAGCCAGATGCGATCGCGGGGCGTGAGGTCGTAGACGGCCTTGGCGTTGAGCGCATACACCACCGGCACGCCACCGAACCCGACGTCATCGGTGAACAGATCGAGGAAGCTTCGTCGCGCCGACACCACCCAGGATCCCTTTGCGGTCCCTGTTCCCGCACCGATGGGCCCTTCGACAATGGCGCCGGCGCCCGCAAAGCCGAGCGTCGCCCATCCGCCGAACTCCTTGCGGCTGCCCTCGCGCTGCGTGACCTGCAGCACGCTCGACGTGCGGTTGAGGAAGGGCGCCGGATACCCGCCGGTCAGGAAGGTCACATCCTGCAGCAGTTCGGCGTCGAGCAGGCTCACGGTGCCGCCGGCCGACGCGAAGTTGGCGAAGGCGTTGATGTTGGGAATCTCGACGTTGTCCACGACGAACAGGTTCTCAAGCGGGCTGCCGCCGCGGACGATGATGTCGTTGCGGAAGTCGTTGGTGCCGATGACGACGCCGGGCAGTCCCTGCACATAGCGCGAGACGTCCTGCAGGGCCGCGGCGCTCTTGAGGATCTCGCGAGGGGCCACGAGGAAGCCCGAGTTCTTCACCGCCTCGGGCGCCCGGAACTCCGGCGCGGTCACGGTCACCGTCTGCTGGAAATCGTCCACCGTGGGCAGCGTGATCTCCACGGTGCCGTCGAGCCCCGCGCGCACATCCACGGGTTCGGTGCTGAAGGGCAGGCCTTCGAGGGGCAGAATCTCCAGTCGATACCTTCCGGCGCGCAGCTCGCCGATCCTGAACACGCCGCGCGCGTCGCTGGTCGCGCATGAAGAAGTGTCGAGCGCGCACACGCGCACCCCCTCCGCCGCTTGACCGACGGCGTTCACGACGACGCCGCCGATGGCGCCCACGCCGGTCGTGTCCTGTGCCGCCGCAGACGTGCAGAGAAGGATCAGCATCACGGCGGCCAGCGCAAACGAGATACTCGGACGGAACGCGAAGGTGGGACGTGTTACGGCTGTCACGCGGCGCGTCCCCCGATGCGGACAAGTTCGTGCTGGTAGGCGTGGTAGTCGGAAACGACAATCCCTCGCGGCCGGATGATCGAGGCGTGACGCTCCGCGCCACGTCCGCCGGCCCAAAACTCGACGCCGTTTGGAAGCTCGCGGACGATCGTCTTCAGCTCTCGTTCGCGTGCCGTGGCGGCTGCGTCCGTCGTCAAACCGAGCACGAGCACCTGGGCGCCGGCGGGCTCTACGCTGTCGATGATTTCGCGGGCGGGCAGATCGGCGCCGAGGTAAGAGACGCCTAGCCCGGCGCTCGCCGCCAGCATCGCCGCGCCGAGCGTCGCGATCTCGTGGCGCTCGCCGGAGGGGGTCGCAAAGAGCAGGCGGGTCGATGCCTCGCGCCGCGCGTACAGCCGGAGAAACGCCCCGAGCAGGTTCCGCATCGTGGACGACATCAGGTGCTCCTGCGCGATGCGCGTCCGCTGGCTGTGCCAGTCGTCGCCGACTCGTGTGAGGAGCGGCATCAACACGTCCTGGAGAAGTTCGAGCGGACGCAGCACCGCGGCCAGCCGCGAGAGCTCCTCGTCGATGCCCACGGCGTCGTACTGGCGCAACGCGGTGATGAGCGGAGTCGTATCGAGCGGCGTCCGCCGCGCCGGGTCGGCCCCGGGCAGGGCAACGGCACCGGCCGCGCCACAGAGATCGCGCAGTTCATCGTTGCTGAGCCCGGCCAGCCTCCCGATGCTGTGTCCCTGCTCGACGGCCCCGCTGAGGAGCCGCAGGCGCGCGACATCGGCGTCTGTGTACATCCGTCCACGATCATCACGAACCGGCGTGACGGCGCGGTAACGGCGTTCCCAGGCCCGCAGGGTGTCGATGCCGATGCCGGTCATCCTGGATACCGCCCGGATCGGGTAGCTGGCCGAAGTCGCGCGGGCCTTGCTCATCGCACCACCAGCCTCACGACGGCGGCGCACGCGGCCGTGGCAAACGTCCCCCACGCCACGTCGGCCAGCGTCACGACAAACGGCCACTGCCGCAGGGTGGAGTAGTTGGTGAAGTCATAGACGCCGTACACCACGAGGCCGAACAGAGCCCCGTAGGCCGCGGCCGCGGGGACGGTCGCCGCGCGCGGGATGACGAAGAAGGCAATGCCCGTCCCGAGGAGCGCGTACACCACGAAGGCCGCGGGCCAGTTGGGGGCCATGCCGCCATCGCCCATGCGCACGATCGGCGCGAGTTGCTCGCGATAGAAGTTCTTCATCAGCAGTCCGAGCCAGACGCCGTCGAGCACCATGAAGGCGACCGCGCCAATGGCCGCATGCGTGAGTGTGTGTCCCATTGATGTCCGCTTTCTGCGGCCAGCGTACCGCGCCTTCGGATCGTTGTCAATAATTTGTCATGGACAAATGCTTGACGATCCCTCCGGGTACTGATATTCCTGAGGCACATGAAGAACATCGCTGTGGTTGGTGCGGGCATTTCGGGTCTGGCGGCCGCCTCGCTGCTCAGTCGTCGGCACCGTGTGCACCTCTTCGAACAGGAGGGGCGTCTCGGCGGCCACACCAACACCGTCGTGGTCGATGGCCCGAGCGGCACCGTTGCGCTCGATACCGGCTTCCTGGTCCACAACGACCGCACGTATCCGAACCTCGTACGGCTCTTCGGCGAGCTTGGCGTGGCGACTCGCGACTCGGACATGTCCTTCGCGGTGTCGTGCGAGCGGAGCGGGCTCGAATACAGCAGCCGCGGCGCCAACGGCTTCTTCGCGCAGCGTCGGAACCTCGTGCGGCCGTCGCACCTCTCGCTGCTCCGCGAGATCGTGCGCTTCAACCGGGAGGCGCCGGCGCTGCTCGGGGCGCCTGACGCGGAACGCCAGACGCTGGGGGACTTTCTGGAATCCCGCCGTTTCGGCGAGGGCTTCACCCATCGATATCTGTTTCCGATGGCATCGGCCATCTGGTCGGCATCGCTCGACGCCATCCGCTCGTTTCCGGCGCTCACGCTGATCCGCTTCTTCGACAACCACGGGCTGCTCTCGCTCCACGCGCAACCGCGGTGGAAGGTCGTGGCCGGCGGCAGCCACACCTACGTTCCCCGGCTCATCGCCCATCTCTCGGGCGACACTCACCAGGGCGTCTCGATTCAGTCGGTGCGGCGCGGCGAGGATGCGGTCACGGTGACCTTCCGCGACCGGCCGCCGATGCGCTTCGACGACGTGGTGTTCGCGTGCCACGGCGATCAGGTGTTGCCGCTCCTCGCGGATCCGAGCGACCGCGAGCGCGACGTGTTCTCCGGTTTCACCACCACGACCAACATCGCCTGGTTGCACACGGACGCGTCGATGCTGCCGGTGCAGGCGCGCGCTCGCGCGGCCTGGAACTACCGTCTTGCGAACGACCCCGACGCGCCGCCGACGGTGACCTACGACTTGAACCGCGTCCAGGGGCTGACGACCGCGGAGCAGTACTGCGTGACCCTCAACCCGGACGGTGGGGTAGACGAGAGCCAGGTGCTGCGCCGGTTCGTCTATCGCCACCCGCTGTACACCCGCGAGGCGATCCGCGCGCAGCAGCGGTGGCGCGAGGTCAGCGGCGTGAACCGGACGCACTATTGCGGCGCCTACTGGATTCACGGATTTCACGAGGACGGGTTGAACTCCGCGCTCAGGGTCTCGCGCGCGCTCGGGGTCGAGTGGTGATCGACTCGGGGCTGTTCGTCGGCACGCTGCGCCATCGGCGGTTCACTCCGGTCCCGCACGCGTTCACGTATCCGCTGTTCATGGCGCT
>Ga0247825_10000299_pt1 | contig 30415 bp, 31 predicted proteins | sample 13C_Vanillin_Day_FD_194413 | JGI IMG/M metagenome (GOLD analysis project Ga0247825, IMG submission 194413) | Soil microbial communities from agricultural site in Penn Yan, New York, United States - 13C_Vanillin_Day48 | ecosystem: Environmental > Terrestrial > Soil > Agricultural land | place... | reverse complement strand
GACGACCGGGGGGCAGGGATTGAGCCTCCGCGGCGCGGCAGACGGCGAGGATGGCGAGCAGCAGGAGTGCGGCAGCTATCGCGATTTGCAGGCGAAGGCGCCGCAGACGATGTATGGCGCGCCGCGCCCATGGCGAGACGTGGATAGACATGGGTGAATCCCCAGACGAGATACGAGCTGCGTGCAGACGCACGCACGAGGACTGCAGAAGGCTCAGACGCGGCTGGGGGGCGCTCTGGCCGGCGGGCAGACTGGGTGTGTGGCGGGGGCGAGGGAAGCGAGGGGTGGTGCCTGCCAATGGCACGCGACCGCAATGACGACAGGCGCCGTGGGCGCGGGTGCGTCGAGGGCGAAGACGGGGCACTGGCCCGAGCAGACGGGGCAGCCGTGCTGGGCGTCGGTGGGCTTGGGGATCGACGGCAGCTCGCCGAGCTGGCTCGCGTCCGTCGCCGCGCCGCTCCGGCAGAGGGCGGTAACATCCGCCGTCAGCGCCGCATGCTCGAGCAGCGCGCCCAGCATGACGCCGTTGTGGCGAACGAAGGCGCCGCCGTGCAGAAGCACGGCCAGCGTCGCCACAAGAGCTACCCACCTGCGCAAGTACGCCAACACAGCCTGTCCCCCGTTGCGCCCGTCAACTACCGCACACTCGCGCACGCCAGGCAATGCGACGCAGTGGTTTCTCGTCTCGCGCACGCTCGCGGTGATGCGCCGGCGTCACACGGGACGCAGGATGGCGCTTGAAGGGACCTCGCGCGACGAGGACTTGCAGGCATGCTCCTCGTCGGGATGGTGTGCACTCCCGCAAAACGTACACGCTCCGAAGCAGAGGTTGCTCCGGAGCATGCGTCAATTTTCGACCGAGAGGGCGTCTACTTCGCGATCGGCGGAAGAGCCTTCACCTGCTCCGTGGTGAGCGACAGCACGACGCGATCGTTCTCCAACTTGAACTGCGCCGGCATCAATCGAACCTGGGTCTCGCCCATACCGAGAAAACCGCCAATGCCAGCTTGGAGCTCGGCGACCTTGCCGGAAGCGTCGCGCTTCAGTGAGGTAACCTCGCCGACGTTCTTGCCGTCACTGCTGAACACGGCCTTCTTGATCCACGCGTTCGCTTGCGCCTCGGTGAGAACAAGCCCCTCCTTCGTCACGGTCGTCGTGGACGCGGCCGGCGGCGCCATCTTCTCGGCCGTGTCGGGCTTGCTCGCAGGCGGGCTGGCAGGGGATGTGGTCTGAGCCATGGCCGCAGTCGCGCCAAGCAGAACGGCCAGCGCAGTGGCGCCAAGTACCTTGTTCATTGGATTGTCTCGCTTTTTGAAGGGGCATGCTCGGGGTGAGCATCGCGGGTTTGTCGTAGTGGCCCTCCCGCTTCGTAGAGATGGTTACCGCTTGCCTCCGGTGGCAGGGTCGGAAAGTACTCAGTGCCAACTACGCGACGCCCGAGACACGTTCAGGCGAGGGGCAAGATGAAAGGTAGGCATTTTCCGACGGGTCCCAAAGTCGGGAAAATCAAGCATCGTCGGCGCTTACGCAACACCATGCCTGTCCGAGCTACGCGGGCATGGCCTCTTGCCAGTCGGTCATCACGCTTGTTGCGCGTTGAGGATTGATCGACGGCTCAGGGCATTCGCGGTCTGCCTCGAAAGAGACCGCTGGCCCTAGTCATATGCGCCTTGCCGCGCTTTGGAGTCGTATGGAGCACCCAGGACTTCGGGGCCGCTCGATCCTCGTGGTTGAGGACGAGATGCTTATCGCACTGGATATCGCACAGGCCTTCGAGCGCGCCGGCGCTAGCGTGACAACGACGACCACGGTCCGCCACGCCCTGATCCTCGTGGAGCACGATGGGCTATCGGCCGCCATTATGGATCATGGACTGAGTGACGGCGACAGCACCCAGCTGTGCGCCCGCCTCAAGGCGCGCGGCATCCCATACGTAAGCTACAGCGGCTTCGACGCAGTCAAGGGCGCCGACAAGGATGCGCCATACATATCCAAGCCCGCCACGATGGAGACGATCCTCAGCGCGGTAGAAGAGATGCTCAAGGGTCCCGCCCGCATTTCCTGACGCAAGCGGACCTCCAAGCGGCGGCGTTCCGCGGTTGGCGATCGGGCCCGCAAGACGGTCCGTCGCCGGTGCGTGCTTTGGATGAGGAACGGGGGAGACATATTAGAGGCTGGTCGTCGCCATCACGCTCGATGGCTGGCGTTGTCGCAAGTCGGCGCTTGACGGGTGGGCTCGAGTTACAGAAGGCTCAGTGCACGAACGTGCGCACGAGCCTGACACTACGAGCAGGTAGATCGGCACGGCGTCGGAGGAGGAACCAATGCGCTTGAAGGACAAGATCGGATCGTGACGGCGGCGGCTTCCGGCATGGGGCGCGCGGGCGCGCTCAGGTTTGCCAAGGAGGGCGCGGCGGTCGGCGTGGTCGACATCGACAAGGCGGGGGTCGAGGCGGTGGTGGCCGAGATCAAGGCGGCGGGCGGGCGCGCGCTGCCGATCGTTGCCGATCTCACGCGCGACGAGGACTCGCGGCGCATCGTGACGGAGACCGCAAAGGCATTCGGCGGGCTCGACTTCGTCTGGAACCATGTTGGCCATCCTGGGCCGGCGTCGGTCGAGGGCATCGACATGCGCGATTTCGATCTCGCCGTCACGCTCAACCTGCGCACGGTGCTGATCACGACCGAGGCGGCGCTACCGGAGATGCGCGCCCGCGGCGGCGGCTCGCTGCTCTATACCGCCTCCACGTCGGGCCTGATGGGCTCGCCGTTCTCGCCCGTGTACTCGGCGGTCAAGCACGGTGTGGTGGGCTTCGTGCGCGCGCTGGCCAAGCGCCACGGGCGCGAGAAGATCCGCGCCAATGCGATCTGTCCCGGCTCGGTCGACACGCCGATGCTCAGGGTGTTCGTCGCCCGCCCCGACCAGCAGTCGACGCAAGGTGCCGACAAGGAGGCGCTGGTGCTCCAGCGCGGCGGGCAGAACCCGCTCGGACGCCCGGGGCGGCCGGAGGAGATCGCCAACGCGGCGCTGTTCCTGATCTCGGACGAGGCCTCGTTCGTCACCGGCGCCGCCTTTGCTGTCGACGGCGGCACCACCGCATAGCCCCCATGCGGAAGAGCGCTCGCAGGGAGCAAGTTCGCGCTTGACCCGCGGCCGGGGTTGGCAGAAGGCTCGGCGTACAAAAAACACGGGACGGAAACGCGCGACCAGGAGCGGGAGGGCGAGGATGCATCGCTGCCTGCCGGCTTGAGCCAGGTGCTCGGGCCTTCCGGCCTCGCGCCCTTCCGGGTGCGCGCCTTCCGCCTGCAGTGGCCCGCCGACCTGCTGACATCGTGCGCCTTCGAGATGGAGACGCTGATCCTCGGCTGGTACGTGCTGGTCGAGACGCGCTCGGTGCTGCTGCTGACCGTGTTCGGCGCACTGCAGTACACGGGCACGCTGATTGCGCCGCTGCTGGGCGTCGCCGGCGACAGGATTGGACATCGCAACCTGCTGTGCTGCATGCGCGCGATCTACGCGACGCTCGCGGCGACGCTCATGATCCTGGCGTTCGCCGGCGCGGTGACGCCGGCGCTGGTGCTGGTCATCGCCGCGCTGATGGGGCTGGTGCGGCCGTCCGACCTCGGCGTGCGGCTGGCGCTGGTGGCCGACAATGTGCCGCGCGAGCAGCTGGTGGCGGCGCTGGGCATCTCGCGCACGACGTCGGACTGCGCGCGCATCGGCGGCGCGCTCACGGGCGCCGGCATGTTCGCAGCGTTCGGGATGGGGCCGGCCTACGCGGCGGTTGCGGGGTGCTACGCGGTGGGCCTGGCGCTCACGCTCGCCATCGGCAGCAAGACGGCTGCACGCGGCGCGGAGGTGCTGGCGGCGGGCACGGCGCGCCCCTCCGCCTGGGGCGACCTGCGCGAGGGCGTCACATATGCCTGGACGAGCCCGCCGCTGCAGGCGGCGATGCTGCTGGCGTTCCTCGTCAACTTGACGGCCTATCCGCTGTCGAACGGGCTGCTGCCCTACGTGGCCAAGGAGGTCTACCTGCTCGACCAGACGGGGCTGGGGTATCTAGTGGCGAGCTTCTCGCTCGGCGCGCTGCTCGGATCGGTGGCGGTCAGCATGCGCGGCGGGCTGATGCCCGGGCGCATGATGCTGGTGTTCGCGGGCGTCTGGTACTCGATGCTGGTGGTGTTCGCGCAGATGCGCGTGCCGGCCGCGGCCGTCGTCATGCTGATGCTGGCGGGCTTCGCGCAGAGCTTCTGCATGGTGCTGCTGATGGTCCTGCTGCTGCGCAACACCGACGAGAAGCTGCGCGGGCGCGTGATGGGCGTGCGCATGCTGGCGATCTACAGCCTGCCGCTGGGGCTGCTCGCCTCCGGCGTGCTGATCGAGCGCGTGGGTTATCACACGACCGCCACGCTCTATGCGGTGGCGGGGCTGCTGTTCACCGGGCTGATCGCGCTGAAATGGCGCGCCGACCTGTGGCGGGCCGATATGCCGGCCAATGCCCGCTGAGACGCGCGGGCCGGCCAATGCGCCATGAGGCGGAGCGAGGGTGCGCGTCACGACCGCTTGCCCAGAGTCCCCACCCAATCTCCATGGAACCACGGATTGGCCGGACCACACGCGACGGCGACGGTCAGTCGTCCATGGAGGTGGCGTCATGACATTGCTCGCAAAGAAGACGGTCGGCTTGGGACTTCTCCTGGTTGGCGGGTTGACCGCAGCTCATGGCGGTTCCGCGGGGCAGACGTGGGAGATCGTGACCGGCCTATCGCTCGCCGCCATCGGCGCGTTGCTGCTCGCGGTCAAGATTGTGCACCGGAATGCCGGCCCGCAACGTACGGGCCACTGATCGAAGCGACTCTTTGGAAGCACACCAGTGCGAGACCCGCAACGGATCCTGTCGCAGAGGCGGCGCCGCGATGCCGATTTCGGGCGCTCGCAGCCGCCATACAATGCGGGAGATGCCGGCCAGCTCACCGGTTTGATCCGCGCTCGCCGCATTGGGACCGACCCGGGGACTTGAACCCCGCCTTCCCGGGACACAGCCGGGCGTGCTCGCCGCTGACACCAGATCGGCATGCTCTGAACGAGATGGCGATCCCGGCAGGGGTCGAACCTGCAGCCTTCGGCTCCGCAAGCCGATGCTCTGATCCATTGAGCTACGGGACCGGATGCTGGCGGTTCCGACGGGACTCGAACCCGCGTTCCCGGCTCGACAAGCCGGTGTCCTGACCGCTGGACGACGGAACCTGGATGCGTGTTGGCGCAGGTGGGGTGCGGGCGGTGCGGGACCGGCCGCGGCTCAAGACAGCGGCGCCGTCAGCGAGAATCTCGCCGGCGCAGGATATGCCGATGCTGTCGAGCCATGAGCGTCATGGGGCGCGAGATAGGGGGCGAAAACGTCAGTTTCAAGACCGAGTCAGCGCCGGCCGAAGAGACGCTCGATGTCGGCGAGCTGCAGCTCGATGTAGGTGGGGCGGCCGTGGTTGCACTGGCCGGAGCGGGGGGTGGCCTCCATCTCGCGCAGCAGCGCGTTCATCTCGCGCGCCTCGAGCCGGCGGCCCGCGCGCACGCTGCCGTGGCAGGCCATGGTCGAGCACACGGCCGCCAGCCGCTCCTCGAGCAGGCTGCCCTGCCGCTCGGCGAGCGCCTCGCGGGCAAGGTCGCGCACGAGGCCCTTGACGTCTGTGTCGCCGAGCAGCGCGGGGACCTCACGCACCAGCACGGCGCCTCCTCCGAACGCCTCTACGCCAAGGCCGAGGCGGCCGAACTCGCCCGCGCGCTCGATCAGCGCTGCGGCCTCGTCGGGCTCGACGTCGACGATCTCGGGGATCAGCAGGCCCTGGCGGGCGACGCCGCCGTTGGCAAGCGCGGCTTTGAGGCGCTCGTAGACCAGGCGCTCGTGGGCGGCGTGCTGGTCGACGATGACGACGGACGTGCGCGTCTGGGCGAGGATGTAGGTCTCGTGCAGCTGCGCGCGGGCGGCGCCGAGCGGCCGGTCGAGCAGGTCCGCGGGCGGCGGCTCGGCGGAGGCGCGCGCGTCGGCGCTCGGGAATGCGCCGGCCTCTGCCAGGCCTTCGAGCGGGGCCTGCCAGTCCTCGGCGAAGCCCGCAGGACGGAACGCGCTGCGCTCCGGGGCATAGGTGGAGCCGCGGCCGGCGGCGGGCGGCGCGGCTGTTGCGGTCTGCGCGCGGACCAGTGCGTCGAGCGCGTGGCTGCCGCCCGTGGCGGTGGCGCGATGGCCGGCGGCGTCCAGCGCCGCCCTGAGCGCGCCGGCGACCAGCGCGCGCACGCGCCCCGCGTCGCGGAAGCGCACCTCGGCTTTGCTCGGATGCACGTTGACGTCGACCTCGCGCGGGGGAAGGTCCACGAACAGCGCCAGCAGGGGATAGCGGCCCTTCGGCAGCAGGTCGCCGTAGGCCGAGCGCACGGCGCCGATCAGCAGGCGATCCTTGACCGGGCGGCCGTTGACGAACAGGTACTGCTGGCCGGGATCGGGCCGGTGCAGGGTGGGAAGGCCGGCAAAGCCCGTGACGCGCACGCCTTCGCGCTCGATGTCGACGGCAAGCGCATCGTCGAGGAAGTCGCGGCCCATGATGCGGCCGAGGCGGGCGAGGTGGCCGTCGGGCCCGAGCGGCTGCGCGGTGAGCTTGAGGCCGACGCGCTCGCCGGTGGTCAGGGTGAAGCCCACTTGCGGGTGCGCCATGGCGAGGCGCTTGACCACTTCGGATATCCCGAGGTTCTCGGCGCGCTCGGACTTGAGGAACTTGAGCCGGGCGGGCGTCGCGGAGAACAGCTCGCGCACCTCGACCGTGGTGCCGCAGTTGAGCGCTGTTGGCCGCACGGCCTCCTTGCTGCCGCGGTCGACGACGATCTCGCTGCCGGCCGGCGTCTCGCGTGGGCGCGACTTTATGGAGAGGCGGGCGATGGCGCCGATGGAGGGCAGCGCCTCGCCGCGGAAGCCGAGCGTGGCGATATTGAAGAGGTCCTCGCCCGCGAGCTTGGAGGTGGCGTGGCGCTCCACTGCGAGGGCGAGGTCGGACGGGCTCATGCCGACGCCGTCGTCGCTGACGCGGATGAGGGAGAGGCCGCCGGCAGCGGTGACGATCTCGATCTCGCCGGCGCCGGCGTCGAGCGCGTTCTCGACGAGCTCCTTGACCACGCTCGCGGGACGCTCGACCACCTCGCCGGCGGCGATGCGGTTGATGGTCTCGGGGCTCAGCTGGCGGATGATCGGCATGGCACCTTCTGGGGTCAGACCCCCTTCGGTCCGCTGACGTCAGTCTCCAAGTCCGGTCATGGGGTCTGACCCCATCTTACGCTGACCCCATCGCATTACTTCATCGCTGCGACGCGCTCGCGGGTGATGACCTTGGCAAGCTCGACGGCTGGCTGGTCGAAGGGATCGACGCCCATCAGCCGCGCGGCGAGAATCGTCTCCAGCACGAAGTGCATCATCAACGCCCCGATGCACTGTTCGTCAAGTCGGGCGAGATCGAGGGTGCGCACGGGCCGGCCAGCCTTCTGCAATGCCGCGGGGACGGCCTCGGCCTGGGCGGCGACGAGGTCGCCAGCCGTGCGTCCCGCGAGGTAGTCGAGACCGGCCTTGGCGGCAAGCTCGGGCGAGATGCGGGGCCCGAGACCGGCAGAGGGGGCGCGGATGATGCTGATCAGGTGCTCGTGCGGGCCGTCCATGAACAGCTGCAGCTGGCTGTGCTGGTCGACGGGGCCGAGCGCCGCGACGGGCGCCGTGCCCTGGCCGCCTTTGCCGAGGCTCTCCGCCCACAGCTGCGCGAACCAGGCGCCCAGGCGTCCGAGCCGGTCCGAGTAGGGCATCATCACCTCGACCTTGATGCCGCGCTCGCGGGCGAGGCCGACGGCGATCGCCGCGCCCTCGGCGGGCGCGAAGCCGCGCGGGGATTTGGCGGCCAGCAGAGCATCGACCACCTCGCGGGCGCCGGCGCGCACGGCGTGCGGGTCGAGGCCGCGCGCCATGGCCGGCAGCAGGCCGACGTTGGTGAAGACGGAGTAGCGGCCGCCGATGCCGGGGTGATGGTCGAGGAGGGGGATGCCGTGTGCCTCAAACAGCGTGCGCAGGCCGTTGGCTTTGCCGGCGACGGCGGGCTCGGTGACGCCGAGGAAGAGCTCTGGCGCCCGCTGCTCGAGGCCCGCGGCTTTCACCGCGCCCAGCGCCGCCAGCGCCTGCACCAGCGTCTCGGGCGTGCCGCCCGACTTGGAGATAACGACGAAGCGGGTGTCGGCGAGATCGAAGGTGCCCAGCGCCGCTTCCAGCGTCACGGGGTCGAGGTTGTCGTAGAAGCGCGTGCGCGGGCGGCGGCGCTGCTCGGGCGTCGCCATGCCGGGGATGTGCCAGCCGCCGAGCTGGGCCAGCGTCTGGCCGCCGAGGCTCGAGCCGCCGATGCCGAAGAAGACGATGGTGTCGGCGCCCTGGGAGAGCCTGGCGAGCGCGGCCTCGGCCGCGGCGAGGTCGGCGGTCTCCTCGGGGACGCGCAGGTGGGGCAGGCGGCGCGCCTTGTAGTCGTCCTGCAGCGCGACGATAGCGCGGCCGAGCGGATCGAGCCAGCGCGCAAGCTCGGCGTTGCTGAGCCCGTGCTTGCCGATGGCGCCGTCGAGGCAACCCGCGATCGATTGCGTGTAGGAGGAAGTGCCCATGCGCGCCCGCGATCCTTCCATACGAGGCTGCGAGGCCTAGCGCGAATTGGTGCGGCTGTCATTCACCCTCACCTCTCCCCGCTCGCGGGGAGAGGGAACATCAGCTGCGCTTGCCCGACGCGGCGGCCGTTGGCACCGCCATTCCGACGGGCTTGCCGACGATGATGACGATGGGCTCCTGGCCTTCGAACAGGCGCTTGGCCGCGCGCTTGATGTCGCCCATGGTCACGGCCTCGATCTCGCCGTTGCGGCGGTCGACGTAGTCGAGCCCGAGGTCCTCCTGCTGGATCCACAGCAGCTGGTTGGCGATCTTGGCGTTGCTGTCGAAGCGCAGCGCGAACGACCCCGTGAGGTAGTCCTTGGCGTCGCGCAGCTCCTTCTCGGTCGGGCCCTCGCTGGCGAAGCGCTTGATCTCGGCGCGGATCACCTCGAGCGACTGCGCGACGGCCTCGTTCTTGGTGGCGACGCCGCCGGAGAAGATCGAGGTGTTCTTGAGGGGCGTCACGCTGGTGTAGACCGAGTAGGCGAGGCCGCGCTTCTCGCGCACCTCCTCCCACAACCTGGACGACATGACGCCGCCGCCGAGGATGGTGTTGAGCACGAAGGCCGGCAGGAAGTCCTTGTCCTTGCGCGGCATGGCGGGGAGCCCGAAACGCGCCACCGACTGCGGCACCGCCATCTCGACGACGCGCAGCTTCTCGGCCGAGGCGGGAGCTGCATTGGCGACCGGAGTCAGGTCTGCCTTCGCCGGCAACTGCCCGAACACGGTGTCGAGCATCTTGGAGAGGGTAGGCGCATCGATGTCGCCGACCACCACGACGCTCAGGTTGCTGCGCGCAAATGTGCGCGACCAGAACTTGGCGAGGTCTTCGCGGCTCATGCCCTGCACGGACGCCGGCGTGCCGTTCGCCGGCCGGCCGTAGGGATGGCCGGCGAAGGCCATCGCCTGCCACTGGTCGGAGGCGACGCGGTTGGGGTCGCGCGAGGCGTGGGCGATGCCGGCCAGGATCTGGCCGCGCACGCGGTCCACGGCGTCCGTATCGAAGCGCGGCTTGCCGATCGCCAGCGCCAGCAATGCGGCGGCCTTGTCGCGGTTCTCGGTCAGCGTCTCGAAGCTGCCGTAGAAGGCATCGCGCGCATCCTCGAAGCTCATGCGCATGGCGATCTCCTCCACGCGCTCCTGGAACTGCTTGGAGGTGAGGTCGCCGGCGCCCTCGTCGAGCATGCCCGCGAGGAAGTGGGCGAGGCCCTCCTTGCCCGCGGGGTCCTGCGCGTTGCCGCCCTCGAAGGCGAACCGCATGGCGATCAAGGGCACGCTGTGCTCCTCGACGAGCCACGCCGTCACGCCGCCGGGGCTCTTCACCACCTGTATCTTCATGGCCTCGGCCTTGCTCAAGGAAAGGAACAGCACTGCTGCGGCGACGAGGAGGCCGGCAAGCGCCGCCCTGCCGCCGGCTGCGATCGAGCGCAGTGGGGTCATCGCATGGTCCTCATTCAGGACTTGTCGGCGACCGCTTTCGCGGCAGCGTCGGAGTCCGGTGCGGTGGGGATCAGCCAGCCGGTGACCGAGCGGCGGATGTCGAAGTGCTTGGCCGCGGCGCGCTTCACGTCCTCCACGGTGACCTTGGAGATGGCGGCGGGCCAGGCGTTGACCTGCTCGATGGTGAGGCCGAGCAGCATGCCCTGGGCGTAGCGGCGGGCGAGCGAGCTCTGGCTGTCGGATTCGTAGATGAAATCCGCGATGTAGGCCTTCTTGGCGCGCTCGAGCTCTTCTGCGGTAACCCCGCCGTCGCGCAGTTCCTGGAGGACTTTGTCGATCCCAGCCTCGAGCTTGTCGAGCGGGACGTCCTGCCCCGCAACCGCGTAGATGCCGATCGAGCCGCTGTCGAGGCCCTGGCCCGAGTACCAGCCGCCGGCGCTGGAGGCGAGCTTCTCCTCCGACACGAGGCGCTGGTAGAGGCGGCTGGTGGTGCCGTTAAAGGCGACCTTGGTGAGAAGGTAGAGCGCTTCCGACTCGCCCTCGGCGGCATTGGTGACGGAGGGGGCGAGATAGAAGCGGCGCACCGAGGCATTGCCGGCGCGCGGGTCCTTGAGCTCGACGCGCCGCGGCGAGCGATGCGGCGGCTCCTGCGGACGCTTGCGCACCTGGATATCGGGGTTGGGCTTCAAGGGGCCGTAGGTGGCCTCGGCCAGCGCCTTGACCTCCTCGACCGTGACATCGCCCGCGACGACGACGATAGCGTTGTTGGGCGCATAGTGGCGCTTGTAGAAGGCGAGCGCGTCCTCGCGCGAGAGCTTCGCCATCTCGTGCATCCAGCCGATGATGGGGATGCGGTAGGGATGGTTCTGATAGAGCGCCGCCGACATCTGCTCGGAGAGGATGTTGGAGGGATTGTTCTCGGTGCGCGAGCGGCGCTCCTCGAGGATCACCTCGCGCTCGGTCCCCACCTCCTTCTCGTCGAGCTTGAGATTGAGCATGCGGTCGGCCTCCATCGCCATGACCGTCTTGAGGCGGTCCTTGGAGATGCGCTGGAAGTAGCCCGTCACGTCGTGGCTGGTGAAGGCATTGTCCTGGCCACCCATGCGCGCGATCTCGCGGGAGAAGGCGCCGGACGCGATCTTGTCCGTCGACTTGAACATCAGGTGCTCGAGGAAGTGGGCGATGCCGGAGACGCCGGGCGGCTCGTCGGCGGAGCCCGCGCGATACCACACGTAGTGCGTGACGACGGGCGAGCGGCGGTCGGGAACGACTACGACCTGAAGGCCGTTGGCGAGCTTGAACTCCGCGACCCCGCCGGTGGCCGGGCTCGCGTTCAGCGTAGAGAAGCTTTGCAGGAACATGGTGGTTGTGAGGGCCAAAGCGAGGAGGGGAAGACGGCGGCGATTGCCTGATGTCCACATAGGTCGATTCTTCCTGACCGCAAGATTCCTTGCGTTTATGCCCCCTGAGAGATTGGTGGCGAACTTGCGCGGCGCTACCCGTGCCGACTGCGGAAGTTGTTGGTCTTCCGGTGGGCGGAGTCAAATGACATCAGATTAATGTTGCCGGCATGGCAAAGACCGGCTGCCGCGCCATCAGGCAACATGCAATTTTTTCAGCTTGCGCCGACAGTTGCGCTCCGGTCGGCCGGGAACGCGTCTATTCTTTGTTTACGTTCGAGGTGACGGCGCCGAAGAGGCCGGGGCAGGGGCCATAGGGACTGCGAGGCGCATTCGCATCCCTGTTCAAGGCGCGCTCCTTCCACTGCTTGTCGCCGCTGCAGTAGGCAAGATGCAGGCGCTCCTTCTCTTTGGCCTCGCGCACCTTGCGCTGCTCGGGATCGTCAGGCCATGCGGTCTGCACGGGATCGGGCGTCGCCTCCGAGCCGGGTGCCGGTAGCCGGGCCACATCCGGCGGCACGACCAGCGGGGCACGAGCGGCGACCTTGGGCTCGAAGCGCTTCGCCGCCTGGGCGGCCGGGCTGACGCCCATCATGTCGAAAACCTTGCCGTTGAGGTCGAGGCCGTCGGCGCAGCCGCCGACCGCCACCGTCGAAAGCATCGCGGTGCCGGCGAGCCAGCCTGCAAGTCGTGTCCGCGAGGAAGACATCCCGTTGCCCCGTTCGCCTTCGAGCCGCGAGGGCTCTCCCAGAAAGGCTATGCGTTACCGGTCGTTATAGGGCCTTTGAGGCATCATTGCGACTCGGCATGAAGGAATCATAGAGGAGGCCCAGGACGCCTGCAACAATAGCCACATCGGCGATGTTGAACACGTACCAGTAAAAGCCGAAGGCATGCAGGGAGAAGAAGTCGGCGACCCCGCCGAGCCACAGGCGGTCGATGGCGTTGCTGGCCGCCCCGCCCATGACGAGACCGAGGCTGACGGCGACAAGCCGGGTCGTCACGCCGCGGGCGAGCCACAAAGCCATGGCGAGGACCGCGATTCCCGCAAATGTTGCCAGCAGCCATTGACCCAGGCGGTTTTCCTGCAGCAGCAGGCCATAGCTGATGCCCGTATTCTTGACGAAAACCAGGTCGAGGAAGGGCGTGACGGCGACCCGGCCGCGGCTCTGGATCGCGTAGACGCCGAGCATCCAGGCCTTGTGCGCCTGGTCCACCAGGAGGATGGCGACGGCGATGCCGACCCCGAGGGGAGACAGCCGGCCCCACAGCAACGCCTTTTTCTCCTGCACGACGGCCATGCCGCTGGCGGCGCTCCCTGATTTCATCCGGGCTCCCGTGTCGGTCATATCCGGAACTCGCGTGTGCGTCCAACGCGACCGGTCGCGGCGTCGTCGCGGTCCACCGCTTTTGCGCGCGTGCTGCGTGCGGCCGAGGGGGTGGGAGAGTTCCCCGGCGGCTGCGCCGCGTGCGCGGCTTGCGCGACGGCATGCTGTTGGCCTAGTGCTGAACGGACAGCACCGCGTCTTTGGGGGCGAATTTCCATGCAGTACACCACACTCGGCAACACCGGCCTCGAGGTGAGCGTCGCGGGGCTCGGCTGCGGCGGCAACAGCCGCCTGGGGCTGGGCACGGGGCTCAGCGAGGCGCAGTCGGTGGCGCTGGTCAAGCAGGCGCTCGACCTCGGCGTCAACTTCCTCGACACGGCCAACGCCTACGAGACCGAGGGCGTCGTCGGCAAGGCCATCAAGGGGCGGCCGCGCGCCGGCGTTGTGATCTCCACCAAGAGCCATGCGACGTCAGGGGCGGCGGTGATCGCCAACCTCGAGACCTCGCTGCGCCAGCTCGACACCGACTACGTCGATGTCTTCCACCTGCATGGGCTGCGGCCCGCCGACTACGACAAGGCCATGGCCGAGATCGTGCCGGGGCTCGTCAAGGCCAAGCAGCAGGGCAAGCTGCGCCACATCGCCGTGTCGGAGACGGGGCCGCGCGATCCCGAGCACACCATGCTGGTGCGCGCCGCGGAGTCGGGCGTGTTCGAGGTGTTCATGCTGGGCTTCAGCATGATGCACCAGAACGCCAAGACCCACCTGCTGCCGAGGACGCGCGAGAAGGGCATCGGCACGCTCTGCATGTTCGCGGTGCGCAACATCTTCTCCAAGCCCGACGTGCTCAAGAAGACGTTCGGCGAGCTGGCCGCCGAGGGCAAGGTGCCGGCGGCGCTGGCGAAGGAGGCAAACCCGCTGGGCTTCCTGGTGCACGAGGGCGGGGCGGAGAGCGTGACCGATGCGGCCTACCGCTTCGCGCGGCATCAGCCGGGCATCGACGTGGTGCTGTTCGGCACGGGCAACGTCGCGCATCTCAAGGCCAATGTCGCCTCGATCCTGCGCCCGCCGCTGCCGGCCGCAGATACCAAGAAGCTGCACGACCTCTTCGGCCACCTCATCGGCGTCGGCCTCGACCTGCCCGACCGCATCCAGGCGGCGGAGAAGAAGTAGGTCGGGTCATCCCGGGCCTTGTGCCCGGGATCCATCCCTCAGATTGCTCCGAAGCCAGCTGATCGCTGGATCCCGGTGACAAGCGCCGGAATGACGCGTCCCCCGATGCCTACGCCACGGCCTTGAGCACCTTGGCGAGGCGGTCGCGGATGTCGGAGATGTCGGCCTCGGTGGAGATCAGCGGCGGGGCGACGACGAGCGTATCCATGGCGACGCGCACGTAGATGTCGAGGTCGTGGTACATGCGCTCGGTGGCCTCGTAGCCGCGCAGGCCAGGCTTGCCGGGGATCGATTCCAGATCGATGCCGCAGAGCAGGCCGACGGTGCGGATGTCGGCGACGTTGGGCTGGCCCTTGAGGCTCATCATGGCGTCGGCGAAGACAGGCTCGAGCTTCTTGGCGCGCTCGAACAGGCCCTCGTCCTTGTAGATGTCGAGGGTGGCGATGCCGGCCGCTGCGGCGAGCGGATGGCCCGAGTAGGTGTAGCCGTGGAACAGCTCCACCAGGTGCTCGGGGCCGGTCATGAAGGCATCGTAGATGTTCTTCGACGCCAGCACGCCCGCCATCGGCACGGCGGCGTTGGTGACGCCCTTGGCAAACGTGATCATGTCGGGCTCCACCTCGTAGCGCTCGGAGGCAAAGCAGTGCCCGAGGCGGCCGAAGCCGGTGATGACCTCGTCGAAGATCAGCAGGATGCCGTGCTGGGCGGTGATCTCGCGCAGCTTCTTGAGGTATCCCTTGGGCGGCGCCAGGATGCCGGTCGAGCCCGCCACCGGCTCGACGATGACGGCGGCGATGGTGGAAGCGTCGTGGAGATTGATCAGGCGCGTGAGCTCATCGGCCAAGTGCGCGCCCCACTCGGGCTCGCCCTTGGAGAAGGCCTGCTTGGAGCGGTCGTAGGTCGACTGCAAATGGTCGACGCCGGTCAGCATGTTGCCGAACTGCTTGCGGTTGGCGACCATGCCGCCAACCGAGATGCCGCCGAAGCCGATGCCGTGGTAGCCGCGCTCGCGGCCGATCAGCCTGGTGCGCGCGCCCTCCCCCTTGGCCTTGTGGTAGGCGAGCGCGATCTTGAGCGCGGTGTCGACGGCCTCCGAGCCCGAGTTGGAGAAGAAGGCGTAGTCGAGCGAGCCGGGAGCGAGCAGCGCGAGCCGGGAAGCGAGCTCGAACACCTTGGGGTGGCCGTACTGGAAGGCCGGCGAGTAGTCGAGCTTGGCCGCCATCTCCTGGATGGCCTTGACGATCGGCTCGCGGCAGTGGCCCGCATTCACGCAGAACAGGCCCGAGGTGGCGTCGATCACCTTGGCGCCGTCGGGCTTGAAGTAGTGCATGCCCTTGGCACCGGCGAACAGGCGCGGGCGCTTCTTGAAGGCGCGGTTGGCGGTGAAGGGAATCCAGTAGGGCTCGAGCTCATTGGGCTTCACATCGAGCGGGGCCATGGCGTTCTCCGCGGGGTCGGGTTGGGTGTCGGGGGTGTTCTAGCAGGGGGTGGCGCGGGCTCCAAGCTTGGGGTGCTGGAAGCGATGTCGGATACCCTGCCCCCGTCCCGCCACAGATGCGCCGGGCATTCGCGCGGATTCGGGCGCAGGGCCACCCGAATCGAGGCCGCATAACCTCTTGTTAGCCGAATCGGCGCCAGATCGCGCCACGCCAGACGCACCCAGCCGAAGCGGCTCCTGTTGCTCAAGTGTTGCCGGAGGAAAAGCCCCATGTTGATGACCGCGATCGATGATGTCCGAGCCATGCCTGCCTACCCCGAGCTCGCGGGCAAGCGGGTGCTGATCACGGGGCTGACGTCGAGTTGCGGCGTCGACATCGTGCGCGCGTTCGCCGAGCACAAGGGCCGGCTGGTGCTGCAACTTGCCGAGCAGAGCGAGGCGACCGAGACCATCGCCGAGATCGCCGCGCCGTCGGCGCTGGAGATCAAGGCGTTCGGGCCCATCGGCGCGGAGGCCGATGCCGTGACGCGCTTCGCGCAGGGGCCGGCGCAGGTGCTGGGCGGGCTCGACGTGGTGGTCAACCTGGTGCCGCTGACGGTGCCGCGGCTTCCCGCCGACGCGACGACGGCCGACATCGAGCGCATCGTGGCGGACAGGCTCACCGTGCCGTGCCTGCTGTCGAAGGTTGCGGCCAACCGCATGAACATGGTGCTGACCGAGGGCCTGATCCTCAACGTCGCGGTGCTGGTGCCGCCCGCGGCGGGCCCGGCGCAGGCCTTTGCCTCCGTGCTCAAGTCCGCCATGACGGCGATGACGCGCACCCAGGCCGAGGAATGGGCCGGCAAGGCGATCCGCTTCAATGCGATTGCGCCGCAGACCGTGCAGGTGCCCCCGCAGCGCGGGCTTGCCGGCGAGGCGCAGGTGGCTGCGCTCGCGCTCTATCTGGCGTCTGGGCGCGGCAAAGCGCTGTCGGGGCACGTATTCGAGGCCGAGGCGGCACGGTAGCACGAGCAGCTGCGACAATCGGGGTCGGACAAAGCCACGCGGTCGTTCCGCTTGTCGTGCGGTCCCGCTCGTGGAACACTACGCGTCACCCGCAGAGGTTGAGGCGGGCAAGGTCGGTCTCGCGGATTGCCCAGGAGGGCATGCGAGACTCCGACAGCATCAGAGAGAGGAGAGGTCCGGCCAGGCGCGCAGCAACCGGCCTCGCGGCCGTGCTCGAAATCGCCGTCGTGCTGGTTCTGATCGCCCTCAACGGGCTGTTTGCGCTTTCCGAGCTGGCCGTGGTGTCGGCGCGGCGCTCGCGCCTGCGCGCGATGGCCCAGCAGGGACGCAAGGGCGCCGACCGAGCGCTGGCGCTGGCAGCCGAGCCTAGCCGCTTCCTGTCGACCGTGCAGATCGGAATCACGGCCGTCGGCCTGATCGCCGGCGCCTACTCGGGGGCGACGCTGAGCGCGGATCTAATGCAGGTGCTGATCGACGCCGGTGTGACGGCGGGCATTGCCGACTGGTTGGCCTACGTCGTGGTGTTCTCGGCCATCACCTACCTGTCGCTGATAGTCGGCGAGCTGGTGCCCAAGAACCTGGCGCTGCGCAATGCCGAGAGCATCGCCTGCGCGGTGGCGCCTCTGATGACGACGCTGTCGCGCGCGGCAGCGCCGGCAGTCTGGCTCCTCGACATCTCCACGCGGGCCGTCTTCCGGCTGCTCCGCCACGAAGCCAAGCCGCAGAGCACGGTGACCGAGGAGGAGATCAAGATGCTGATAGCGGAGGGCGAGCGCGCCGGCGTCCTCGAGACCGGAGAGCATCGCATGATCTCAGGGGTTCTGCGGCTCGGCGACCGATCCGTGCGCGGGCTCATGACTCCGCGCACGGATGTCGACTGGATTGACCTGTCGGCCGAGCCCGACGTGATCCGCGAGCGCGTCGTCAGCACCGGTCATTCGCGTCTGCCGGTTGCCGAGGACAGCCCGGACAGGATCATTGGGGTCGTCACCACGCGCGAGCTGCTGGCGGCGATGCTCGCCGGCAGGCCGCTCGATGTGCGGGGCCACGTGCGCAAGGCGCCGGTGATCCCGGACAGGGCCGATGCGCTGCACGCGCTCGAGCTGCTGCGCGACGCCGAGGTGCCGATGGCGCTTATCCATGACGAGTACGGCCACTTCGAGGGCGTGGTGACACCGGCCGATATTCTCGAAGCCATTGCCGGGGTGTTCCGCTCGGACGTGCCCGACGAGGAGCCGGCGGCGGTCCCGCGCGACGACGGATCATGGCTGCTGGCGGGCTGGATGCCGGCCGACGAGATGGCCGACCAGCTGGGCATCGAGCTGCCGCAAAGGCGTGACTATCAGACGGTGGCCGGCTTCCTGCTGGCCCATCTGCGCCGGCTGCCGGCAGTCGGCGAGCAGGTGGAGGTCTCCGGCTGGCGCTTCGAGGTGGTCGATCTCGACGGCAGGCGCGTTGACAAGGTGCTTGCGACCCGCGTCCCCGTGACGCGGCGGCGAATCTAGCGTGCGGAGTTGTGGAATGAGCGTGAAAGTCCTGCTGCTGGCGTTGCTGGTGACGGCGTTCGCCTACTTCGTGGTCCTGGTCCCGCGCATCGAGAGCGCGGACTCCACCGTCGTGCCGAGGACGGGCCAGGAATACTCCGCGGAGGAGTGATGCACGCGGTCTACTTCTTGTAGACGACGGTGCCGGGAGGCCCGTTGCAGCCTGCCATGCAGGTGACGATGTCCTTGCCGGGAGGCAGGGGCGGCAGCTTCTTGCCTTGGTCATCGTCGCTCATGAAGAACGGATCGTCGTCCTCCACCCGGGCCACCTTCGGCACGTTGTCGGTGTTCTCGACGCCGAGATCGGCATCGTCGGGATTCAGGCGCCGCCCGACGGGCTTGCCGTCGTCGCCTTCCTGTTCCTCGATCGTGTAGTTGGTGGAGCTGGGTTGCGCCGGCTGGCTCGCGGCTGGCCCGGAGCCGAGCAGCGCGGCGGCGAGGAGCGACCAGAGGAGGGTGGGTGAACGCATGACATGGCACCGCTGTCGAAGACTTGGCTGTGCCACTATGGCGGGGGTCGGTTAAGCAATTGCTTCGGATGAGCGGCCGATTTGGCGGGACCGGCGGTCGTGGCCGCGGGCGCCTCATCGGCGGCCGGCAAGCTCGTAGAGGTAGGCCATGATCGCGGCGACGTCCTCCTGGGAGAATTGGATCTGCGGCATCTCCTTGTGCCTCGAAACCATTCCCTCCAACAGCTCTTCCTGCAGCTCGCGCGGCGCGAACCGCGCGTAGACGTCGCGCATCGGCGGTGCGCCCTTCAGCGGGCTCTCGCCCACCGCTTCGACGGCATGGCAACGGCCGCACTTCTCCACGAGCAGAGCCTTGCCCCGCGCGATCGATGCGTTCGCACCGGCAGCGCCCGACATCGCGTGGAGGCAGAGCCAGACAAGCGCTGCCACGCTCCCTCCCCTGCGACGCACGACGCACATGGACCAGCACTCCCTTCGCTCCGGCAGCCTTGGCATCGTTGATCGAGCCGTCGGCCTCGCGCGTTGAGGGAGATCAATCCCTTTCCCGTCCGGCGGCGCGAAGGTGCCAGCCCGTCTAACGCGCCAGCGGGTAGCGCCAGAAATCGCCGGTGGGCGTGGTGATCTTCTGCAGGATGGGGATGCGGCGGTCGGGCGGGCGCTCGCCCGTCTGCAGGAGCAGGCCGATGTCGTTGAGGAGGGCGCCGCGCTCGGCATAGCTCGAGTGGTTGAGGGCGAGGTAGTCGGTGCTCGTCTGGGTAATGTCGATGGTGTCGATCCCGGCGATGACGAGCGGCCCCTCGGTCGGCACGTCGCCTGCGCGCGGGATGCCGCCTGCAACCCGGCGGGCAGCCGCCATCGCCCGGTCGTTGGCCGAGCAGTAGAGCGTGACGCCGCGGCCGTACTGGCGGATGTTGGCGGCGAGGTTCTCGAACAGGTTGCGGTCGACGTCGGGCGCGGCGAGGATCACCTGGTTGAGGCGCACGCCCTCGGGCAGGTTCGGGCCCAGCGTCTGCAGCACGCGCAGCAGCGGCATGTTGCCCATGCTGTGGGCGATGATGCTTACGCTCTTGGCGCCGGTGTCCTTCACGACCAGCTCGAGGAACGAGCGCAGGTAGGGCTCGGCCTGCTCGGAGCTCTCGCGGTCGTAATTGTAGCTGGCGAGGCCGCTGCCGGAAGGCCAGCTGTAGAGCAGCGCCGCGCCGTCGTACTTGAGGTCGTAGGCCATCTGCGCGGTGCGGTAGAGGGCGTAGTCGAACTCGGTGTTGTAGCCGTGCACGAACACCACGGCCTGGTCCTTGAAGGCGTTGCCGGCGGAGATGCGCGCTCGTGCGAGGGCGATGAACTCCTCGCGCGTCAGGCTTTTCAGCTCCTGCACGGTGAAGTGCTGCTTGGGGTCCTCGGCCTGCTCGTAGAGGGTGATGTTGGTGTAGGGGACGCGGATGGCGAAGGGGCGCTCGATGTTGGGCACCTGGTGCGACTTGGGGACCGTGACGAGGGCACGGCCGAGCTCGAGCCGGCGGGCGCGGTCGCCGGTGTAGGCGAAGCGCTTCTCCTGCTGCTTGCGCATGCGGTCGGTGCCGTAGAAGACGGGCACCACGTCCCAGTCGGCGGGCGGGGCCGGTTCTGGTGCCACCGACCTGCGCTGCATGTCGGGCGTGGCGGACGGGGGTTGCGCCTTCGGCGCGGGTTCGGCGGACTTGGGCGCGGCGGCCTTGGGCTCGGCGGGAGCCGGGGGCTCTTTGCGGGCGCGCGCGGCTTCGGCTTCCTTGCGGCGCGCCTCCAGGACGGCCATCCGCTGCTCCTCCTGCCTGCGTCGCTCGGCCGCCGCTTCGGCGTCGCGTCGCGCCGACGCCTCCACCTCGGCGGTGCGCTGCTCCTGTTGGGGACGGGCCTGCTCGGCCCTGCGTCGGGCCTCCTCTTGCGCGCCCTGCACCGCGGGCTCCGTCGGCGCCCTGGCGGCCATCTTCGAGGGCCTGCTGGTCGAAATCATCGACGCGTACAGGAGGATCGGGATCAGCAGCCCCAGCGGCGCCGCTCGCGCCAAGACCTTGGCAAACCGCGACAGGCCCTGCGTTGCGTACCAGATGAGGGCGTAGAGAAGCACCCCCACGAGCAGGACCGCAATGCTGATGATTGCCGGCGAAAGCTCTGCCATGACGACGCTCCCCTCTTTTTTCGTTATGGTCGACGTGTGGCAGGGGGAACTTACGGGAACCGCAGGGCCTGCCGCAATTGCCATTGCTCCAGCGCGTACCGGGTGTCGGCGTGCTTGCCAGGCAGATTGGGCAAAGGCATGACGAAGGTCAGCCCGGGGATGACTGGGCACCATGACCGGCCCAACCAGGACGCGCCGCGCGCCGATGACGTCCTCGAGCACCCGCCTTCTCGCCGCAGCCTTGCTGATCGGCGCCATGACGTTGACCGGCGCTAACATCGCCATCGGCAAGGCGATCGTGGCGGAGATCCCCGTCTACGTGTTCCTGCTGATGCGCTTCGTGGTGGCGGTGGCGGCGCTGGCGCTGCTCGTGCGCGGCGAGCCGGGGCCGAGGCTCTCCGAGATGAGCGGCACGGAAAGGCGCGACCTCGCGCTGATGGCGCTGCTCGGCATGGTCGGCTTCACGGTGCTGATGCTGGAAGGCCTCAAGCGCACGACGGCGGCCGATGCCGGCATCATCACGGCGACCCTGCCGGCAGTGGTGGCGGCGCTCGGCGTGGCGTTCGCGGGCGAGCGGCTGTCGCGCGTGCAGGTGTGCGCGGTGGGGATGGCGGTGGCGGGCCTGGTGCAGGCAACGAGCGCGGCCGGCGGGGCGGCGACGGCCGTCGGCAACCTGCTGGTCGGCGGCGCGGTGCTGTGCGAGGCGAGCTTCGTGGTGCTCGGCAAGCGGCTTGCGCCGCCCTACCGGCCGCTGCGGCTGGCGCTCGGCGCAAACCTCGTGGGACTGGTGCTGGCGGTGCCGCTGGCGGGGATCGACGCGGCCGACTTCGATGTGCGCGCGGTGCGGGCGGAGGTCTGGCTGCTCGGCGTGTGGTACGCGCTCGCCGCCAGCGTCATCTGCCTGTGGCTGTGGTATCGCGGCCTGCCGCATGTCGAGACCTGGCTCGCGGGGCTCGCCACGGCGGCGATCCCGCTGACCGCGCTCGCCGCGTCCGCGCTGTTCCTGGGCGAGACGATCGGGCCGGCGCGGCTCGCCGGTGCGGCGCTGGTGGTCGCGGCGATCGTGGTCGGGGCGCTGGCGCCGCGAAAAGGATGAGCGACGGGTCGGACCCCGCTATAGTGCCGCGAGAGGTCACGCAAGGGAGTACGCACATGGCCGGCGATATCGAGGCGATCGAGAAGGTGGTGTGGACCTACCTCGACGGGCTCCACGAGGGCGATACGGGCAAGCTCGCCCAGGCGTTCCACGCGGTGAGCCATCTCTACTCCATGGACAAGGAGGGCGTGAGCGACCTGCCGCGCGAGAAATGGTTCGAGTTCGTCAAGGGCCGCCCGTCCGCCAAGTCGCGCGGCCTCGAGCGCACCGACCGCATCGTCTCGATCGACATGTCCGGGCCGGAGACGGCGTTCGTGAAGCTCGAGTGCTCGATCCACCCGCGCTACTTCACCGACTACCTGACGCTGCTGAAGCTGAAGGAGGGGTGGAAGGTGGTGTCGAAGACATTTCGCACCGACGTGCGGGAGTAGCGAGCGCCGCCAAAAAGAGAAAGGCTCCGCCGGGAGGAGGGACGGAGCCTTCCAATGCGTGGCCTCGTTGGGCGGCCGCGCATACTTTCCGTTCAGCGACCGTTAGGGCTGGCCGCTCGTGGGATGCTCGTCCCAGAACTTCTTGGCGTCGAAGGCGGCCGCGGGGGCGGCGGCGATGCCGGCGAGCACCGAGAGGGCTACGAGGGCTGAAACAAGGGTCTTCATGATCGATCTCCTGACGTCTTGTCGGTGACGTCTTGCTCTTGTGGGGCGTTCATGCCCTGCCCTGATATGGGGGGCGCAGTGACGCCGCAAAGGTGTCGTCACGCACGTGTGAGGATCGGTGATTGCGGGAGAGGAGCGGGCGGAAATGCGGCTTGCTCTGCGGGCTTTCGCGTACACCCCGGTGTGAAAGCCCGCGATCCGAGCGATGCGACTCTCAGGCGGGGTGTCGCGTCCGCTGGCGCTCGGCCTGGCGGATGAGGGCCGCCGCGCGCTCGACCACCGGCACGTCGATCATCTTGCCCTCGAAAGCGACCGCGCCGAGCCCCTGGGCCTTGGCGGCATCGTAGGCCGCGACCATGCGCCGCGCACGGTCGATCTCGGCGTCCGACCAGCCGAACTCCTCGTTGAGGATCGGCACCTGGCTCGGGTGGATACAGCTCGCGCCCGTGAAGCCGAAGCGGCGCGAGCGCCTGACGACGGCGCGGAAGGCCTCGAGGTCGTCGAACCTGGCGACCGTGTCCATGAAGCCGAGCGAGACGATGCCGGCTGAGCGCGCGGCGATGATGACGGTCTGCTTGGGGCCTTGCAGAGTCTCGGTGGCGGGCTCCATGCCGACGGCGGTGGCGAAGTCCTCGGCGCCGAGATTGAGGGCGACGAGGCGCGGGGTCGCCTTGGCGATCTCGCGGGCGCGGAAGAAGGCATCCGCCGTCTCGATCAGCGCCACGAGCTGCGTGTGGCCTTGGGCCAGACCGCGCTCGGCCTCCAGCGTGTCGAGCAGCTCGGCGATGACGACGAGATGCTCGGGGCTCTCGACCTTGGGGCACATGAGCGCGGCGACGCCGGGGCCGACGGCCGCCTCGATGTCGCGGAAGGCGTGGTGCCAGGGCCGGTTGATGCGCACGAGCACGTCGGCGCCGCCCTTGCTCACCTGGGCGGCGGCGGAGTGAATGAGCGTGCGGCCGCGCGGCTTCTCGCTTTCCGCCACGCTGTCCTCGAGGTCGAGGATGATGGCGTCGGCGCCGCGGGTGTGGGCGCTGGCCACGAACTTGTCGCGCGTCACCGGCACGAACAGCAGCGAGCGCCATGCCGGCAGATTGGCGGGAAGGTCGGTGCGGGGCTGCGGCATCACACGATCCCTTCGGCTTTGAGCGCGGCGAGGTCGGCCGCCGTGACGCCGACGCGGGAGAGCACCTCGGACGTGTGCTCGCCGAGCGATGGAGCAGGGCGCCGCAGGGCGCCGGGCGTCGCGGAGAGGCGGGGAATGACGTTGTGGACGGTGACGGTGCCGAGGTCGGCGTCGGGCAGGTCGACCAGGATCTCGCGCTCCTTCACGTGCGGGTCGGCGACGAACTGGTCGATGTCGTAGATCGGCGCGGCGGTGACCTCGGCGGCCTCGAAGATGGCAAGGCATTCCGCGAGGTCGCGGGCGGCGATGAACTCGACGACGGGGCGCTCGGCCTCCTCGGGATGGGCAAGGCGCGCGCTGTTGTCGGCAAAGCGCGGGTCCTTGATCATCTCCGGGACCCCGACGGTGGCGTAGAGGCGCTCGGCCATCGACTGCATGGAGGCGGAGATCGACAGCCAGCGGTTGTCGCGGGTCTTGTATACGTTGCGCGGGCTCGTGATGTTGGAGCGGCTGCCCTGGCGCCTGGGGATGATGCCCGCGGCATTGTAGGTGGCGGCGTCGGCGCCGATCACGGAGTGGATCGGCTCCAGCAGCGAGAGGTCGATCACCTGGCCCTTGGCGCCCTTGGACTCGACCTCGCGCAGGGCGACCATGACGGCGTAGGCGCCGTAGAGGCCGGCCACCATGTCGGCGAGAGCGGTCGGCGGCAGCACCGGGGCGCGGTCGGGAAAGCCGGTCTTGGCGGCGTAGCCCGACATGCCCTCCACCAGCGTGCCGAAGCCCGGCTTTTGCGCGTAGGGCCCGGTCTGGCCCCAGCCCGATACGCGCACGATGACGAGCTTGGGGTTGCGGGCGTGCAGCACGGAGGGGCCGAGGCCCATCCTCTCGAGCGTGCCGGGGCGGTAGTTCTCGATCAGCACCTGGGCGCGCTCGGCGAGCGCCAGCAGCAGCTCCTTGGCGCGGGGCTTGCGCAGGTCCAGCGTCACGCTCTTCTTGTTGCGGGCGTACTGCTTCCAGAACAGGGAGTGGCCCTTGACGCGCCAATGGCGCAGGGGATCGCCCTTGTCGGGGTCCTCGATCTTCATGACCTCGGCGCCGAAGTCGGCGAGCTGGAGGGAGACCATGTTGCCGGCGACCAGCCGCGAGAGGTCGAGCACGGTGATGCCGTCGAGCGGGCAGGGGGCGTCCGGTCGGAACGGGATCATGGGCGTCCTTGGGGCTGGCCTTGGGCTGCGGGTGCCCGAAAAGCTAGCAGGAAATGCCCGCGATGGAACGGGCCAGGGAACAAGGGCAGCCCCGCACTTGTTGCGGATCGCAAATCCTCTAATGCTTCGCACGTCTGCGAAAGGAGACAGGGTTGGCCCAGGTGCGGGAGCGACGGCTCGAGGTCAATGACTACGCCGACGGCGTCAGGGCCGGCGATCGGGCCATGCTCGGGCGCGCCATCACGCTGATCGAAAGCGCCAAGCCCGAGCATGCGCGCATGGCGCAGGCGCTGCTGCAGGAGCTGCTGCCCGAGACGGGCAAGGCGCACCGCGTCGGCATCACGGGCGTGCCGGGGGTGGGCAAGTCGACCATGATCGACCGGCTGGGGCTGAACCTGGTGGAGCAGGGACACCGGGTGGCGGTGCTGGCGGTCGACCCGACGTCGACGCGGTCGGGCGGCTCGATCCTGGGCGACAAGACACGCATGTCGAACCTGGCCCAGCGCCGCGAGGCCTACATTCGCCCCTCGCCGACGTCGGGCACGCTCGGCGGCGTGGCGCGGCGCACGCGGGAGGCCATGGCGCTGGTGGAGGCGGCGGGCTTCGACGTCGTGATCGTCGAGACCGTGGGCGTCGGCCAGTCGGAGGTGACGGTCGCCGGCATGGTCGATTTCTTTCTCGTCTTGCTGCTGGCGGGCGGCGGCGACGACCTGCAGGGCATCAAGCGCGGCATCGTCGAGATCGCCGACATGATCGCCATCACCAAGGCCGACGGCGACAACATTGCCCGCGCCCGGCGGGCGCAGGCCGTCTACCAGGGGGCGCTCGCCATATTGACGCCGACCTCGCCCAACTGGTCGACCCCGGTGCTGACGGTGTCGTCGGCCGAGAACCGGGGGCTCGATGCGCTGTGGGAGAAGGTCGTCGAGCACCGGGCGCGGCTGACGGAGAGCGGGGAATTGGCCGAGCGGCGCGGGAGCCAGGCCGTGGCGTGGATGGAGGAGCTGCTGCGCGAGCGGCTGCTTGCGGCGCTGGAGGCCGACGCGGACGTGGCCCGGCGGCGGGCCGTGCTCGAGGCCGAGGTGCGGGCCGGCAAGCGCACGCCGGCCCTTGCGGTCGCCGAGCTGTTGGCGATGATGGGGCTTGGGCCCGACCGGGGCGCCGACCGGGGCGCCGATCGGGCGCCAGGGACATCGCCATGAACGCACCTGTACGCACATTCTCGGTCGCCGGCAGAACGGACGCGCGCACCACCGTGCTGATCACGGGCTTCGGGCCGTTTCCTGGCGTGCCCGTCAACGCCACCATGCAGCTGGTGCCGGAGCTGGCGGCGGCGGGAACCCGCGCCTTTGCGGGCGTGCGCATTGCCACGGCGATCCTGGCGACGGAATGGGCGGCGGCGCCGCGGACGCTCGACGGCCTGCTGGCGGAGGTGAAGCCCGACCTGGTGCTGCACTTTGGCGTGTCGTCGCGGGCGCGCGGCTTCGAAGTGGAGTCCCGGGCGGCCAACGCCTGCACGCAGATGCCGGATGCGGCGGGCATAATGCCGGCGGGCGAGCGGTTGCGCGCGGACGGGGCGGAGCACGTCAAGGTGAGCCTGCCCGTGCAGCACATCGTGGCGCGCCTGCGGGCCCGGGGCATCCCGGCGTTCGTGTCGAGGGACGCCGGCGGATATCTTTGCAACGCCACGCTCTATCATTCGCTGGGCTGCGCGCGCGATGTGCCGGGCAGGCGCGTCGGCTTCATCCACATACCCGCGACGCTCGGCCGGCCGGGCGCTGCCAACCGCGGGCGCGTCGGCGCCTGCCGGCTCACCTGGGAGCAAGCCGGGTCCGGCGGGCTCGAGATACTCGCGGCGTGCCTGGGGCTCAATGTAGGTTGGGTTAGGCCGTAGGCCGTAACCCAACAGAACAAATAACAAGGCCATGTTGGGTTACGCGCTTCGCGCTAACCCAACCTACGAGGTGGGTGATGTCGGCAGGGCTCGTCAGCATCGAGAAGGGGCTGGGTCCCGAGGGGCGCATTGGCGTCGTGCGGCTCGACCGGGGCGACGCCATCAACGCGCTTTCGCCCGAGGCCATGCGGCAGCTGCGCGCCGCGGCGGCGTCCTTCGAGGACGATGTCGCGACGTCCGTGGTGGTGCTCACGGGCAATGCGCGCGTGTTCACGGCGGGCTTCGACCTCAAGGATCCGGAGGGCCGCAAGCGGGCGACGCTTGGCCTTGGTGAGCGGCGGGCGGCCCAGCGTGTCGGCCCCCGCATGTGCCGGGCCTGGTGGGACATGGAGCAGGTGACGATCGCGGCCATCGAGGGGCCGTGCATCGGCGGCGGCGTGGCGCTGGCGGTGTCGCTCGACTTTCGATTCTGCGGAGAGGGCGCGCACTTCCGCATTCCAGAGGTGGCGCTCGGCATGAACATGAGCTGGGGCTCGCTGCCGCGCATTCTCGCCTTGATGGGGCCGGCGCGCACCAAGCAGGCGGTGATACTCGCCAACGACCGCATATCCTCGGCGGAGGCGCGCGACTGGGGGCTGGTCGAGAAGGTGGTGCCGGACGGACAGGCGCTCGGCGAGGCCATGGCGTTCGCCGAGCGCATCGCCGCGCTGCCGCCGCTGCCCGTCACCATGGTCAAGACCAGCGTCAACCGGCTGGCGGGAGCGCTGGACGACGTCGCCGCGCATATGGACGGCGACCAGTTCGCGCTGACCAGCACGAGCGAGGACCACGCCGAGGGCGTCGCCGCCTTCCTCGAGCGCCGCAAGCCGCGCTTCCGCGGACGCTGAGCGGCACGCGATGGAGAGCGGAGCGCTGAAGCTGCGCGGAGCGGCCCTGGTGTGTGCGGCGGCGCTGTGCTGGAGCCTCGGCGGGCTCTTCGTGCGCCAGATCGGCAGCGACCTCGACGGCTGGACCATCGCCTTCTGGCGCTCGGCGTTCATGGTGCTCGCCGTCGGCGGCTGGCTCGTCGCGGTCGATGGGTCCAAGGCGCTGGCCGCGTACCGCGCCATGGGATGGGCGGGCGTGGTGTCGGGCCTGCTGCTGGCGGGCTCGTTCGTGCTGTTCATCCTGGCGATCACGCGCACGACGGTGGCCAATGCCGTGGTGCTGCAGAGCGCGGCGCCGCTGGTCTCTGCGGTGCTGGGGCGCGTATTCCTGAAGGAGGCGCTGGCGCCGGCGACTCTCGTCGCAATTCTGGTTGGCGTTGCCGGAGTGGCGCTGATGTTTGCCGGGGCGCTCGGCGGCGGCGATCTCGTCGGCAACGCGCTGGCGCTCGGCGTTGCGATCCTGTTCGGCGCCAATATCGTGGTGGTGCGCGCGGCGCGCGGGCTCGACCTGGTGCCGGCGACGGTGCTGGCGGGACTGTTCGCGCTTCTTGCCACGCTGCCGCTGGCGAATGTCGGTGCGCCGACGGCCTACGATCTGATGCTGCTCGCGCTGATGGGTGGGCTGCAGCTGGGGCTCGGGCTGTTCCTGTTCATGCGCGGTGCGCCCCATCTGACGGCGGCGCAGGTGGGGCTGCTGACGCTGATCGAGGTGATCCTGGCGCCGATCTGGGTGTGGCTGGCGTTCGGCGAGGTGCCGGCCGCCCTCTCGCTCGCCGGCGGGCTGGTCGTACTGGGGGCGCTCGTCGTCCACTCGGGGCTCAGCCTGCGCCGCAGCAAGCCGCCCGTCGGCATGGCGTGATCCAAGGTGCGGCGAGGGACGGCCGACTTGCGCTGGATCAAAGTGCGCCGCCGTGCGGATGGTCATCCTGTGCCCGACCAGGGGGGCGAGGGATGCCGGGCATGCGATTCGCACGCGCTTTGATAGTCGCAGCCTGCATCGCCGCAGGCCTCTCCGCAGCGGTCGGTGTCGAGGCGCAGCCTCGCGCCGAGGCCGAGCCCAAGGCATGCGCGCCGACGGTGAGCCTCGACAAGCGGCTCGTCATGGAACAGTGGGCGCGGGACGAGGCCTGCGCCCAGCCCCTGCGCACGCGGGTGACTGACCGCTTCCTCGGCATCGCCTGCCTGGAGACCAGCCCTGACGTGTCGGCCTGCCGCGCCTTCACCCCGCCCCCCGGCAGCCGCGCCTTCAACACGTCGCGGGTATTCCGCTGCGTCGACATCGCGCTGGCCGACACCGAGCAGGGTATCGTCGTCAGCCGGTTGATGGAGTGGGCGGCGCCGGCGCCGAAGGTGTGCGACTGGACCGCGGCGCGCGAGGCGCTCGTCATGGAGGTCGACTTCGTGCGCGGCGACGTGTGCGTGGGCGGGCTGTGCATGCCCGTCGACAGGCTTTCGACCATCGGCAAGCTGCGGCTGCGCGAGCTGATCGAGAGCGCGCTGCGCGAGCTCGGGCTGCTGGCGTCCACGTCGAGCGTGCGGGCCGGCTCGGTTGCACGGAACTAGCCCGGCCAACCGTCATGGCAGGCGGGCGAGCATGGCGGCCAGCTCGGGCGAGGGTCGCATCTCCCCGACCTCGAGGCCGCGCCAGTTGGTGAGCCTTGCGCTGGGGCCGAGGTCGCGGACGGTTGGATAGTAGTGCGCGATGAGATGCACCAGGGCGGCCTCGGCGGCGCGCTTGGTGCCATCGTCGATCTTGAGCGCGAAGCCGAGGCCGTGCTCGGGGAGCGCGCCGCAGTAGACGGCTTCCGCCCCGCTCTTCACGAGCACCCGGCCCGGCAGGCGCAGCATGACCTCCGTGACGAGGGCGCCGGGGCCGGCGACGAGATCTGGGTGGGCCCAGCAGGCACTCGCGATGCGCGTTGCGGTGGCCGCATGCTGCGCCGCGAGCCCCGCCCCGCTGCCGAGCCGCGCAAAGGCGTGCGCCAGCCCCGCGAGGGGGATCGCCCAGTTCGGCACCGAGCAGCCGTCGATGCCGCACACGTCCGCGCCGAGGGTCGCGCCCGTCATGTCCTCGAGCGCGCGCCGGATGCGCTGCTGCACGGGATGGTCGGGGCGCCAGTAGCCCTCGGTCGGCTCGGTCCTATGCACGGCGGTCGCCAGCATGGCGGCGTGCTTGCCCGAGCAGTTGTGGTGCAGCGGCGAGGGGTGCGCGCCCGATCGGATCAGCTCGCGCTGGGTCGCGGCGTGGGTCGGCTCGTGCGTGCCGCAGCCGAGCGCTTCGGCGGAGAGACCGACGCGCTGCAGCATGGCCGCGACCAGCCCCGTGTGCCGGCTCGTGCCGGTGTGGGAGGCGCAGGCGATGGCGATCTCCGCCTCGCCGAAGCCGAAGCGGTCCGCCGCGCCGGTCTCGAGGAACGGGAAGGCCTGCAGCGGCTTGATCGCCGAGCGCGGGAAGACGGGCCGCGCCGTATCGCCGATGCCGGCGACGATCTCGCCGTCGGCGCGCACGACGGCGATGGTGCCGCAGTGCGTGCTCTCGACGAGGCGCCCGCGCGTGAGCTCGATGAGGACTGGATTCTGCATCTTGCGGGACGCCTTAACCAATGCGCGCGATAGCTCGCCAAACCTTATCCCCGCCCCCTGGATGAGATTCATACTGCGCCCATCCCGCTCCGACGAGGGGTCGCCTCCGGAGGCGCACCTGTGGCGAGGGCGGGGTGTAGGTCGGCTCGGCGGTCACGCAGACGCGAGCCGAGGTCGGCCCCAGCGCCGCAGGCGAATACCCCGGTGGCCCGCCACGTTCGCGTAGAAGGCCTTCACAGCTGGACGTAACGGCCCAAAATCCTGC
>Ga0247825_10000298_pt1 | contig 30536 bp, 32 predicted proteins | sample 13C_Vanillin_Day_FD_194413 | JGI IMG/M metagenome (GOLD analysis project Ga0247825, IMG submission 194413) | Soil microbial communities from agricultural site in Penn Yan, New York, United States - 13C_Vanillin_Day48 | ecosystem: Environmental > Terrestrial > Soil > Agricultural land | place... | reverse complement strand
CCACAGTAGACGCAATTGAGCTTCTCGACCGCGTTGAGATACCCGAGATGCTGGCGATCGATGACGATGTACGAGGACCGACGGACATGGGCAATCCCGTAGAGAGGGAAGCAGACTGCTTGATACAGGCTGATCCACAGGTCGAGGAGGCCGATCGGCACGATCATCGAGTAGATGAAGGGAGCGCTCAACAGACTGCGCGGGCTGCTTTCCCGGAAGAAGCGCGGGAGGCTTCGTTTCAACCGGCTGTGGGCGAGGCGGACGTCCCGCTCGAACCGGATACGTCCGGTCTCTATGCGATAGCGCCACTGCTGGCGCGCTTCGTTCAGTTCGGCCTCGACTTCGCGTTCGAGTTGTGCGATGTGCGCAAGCAGTTCGTCGATGCGGGGGGCCATGGGACTCCTCAGTCGAAGGTGGAGAAATTGTACCCGGCTTCTGTATACTTGAAGGCCTACCGGGAGGAGATGGCGTGAAGCGACGAGCGATGATGGTGGCGGGTCTTGCTTTGGTGTGCGTGTTCGGGGTCGTGGCCCTCGCGCAGGCCCAGCAGAGTCGTTGCGCGGACTGCCACTTCTCCAGGCCTGACGCCCCCGCGCAGGATCACCTGTCCGACTGGGACAGTTCGGCCCACGGCCGCAACAACGTCGGTTGCGAGCGTTGTCATGGTGGTGACGCGACGACGTTCGAGGAATTGCCCGCTCATCGGAACATCCTGCACAGCACGAACCCGGCGAGCCCGGTGAACCGCCAGAACCTGCCGAGGACCTGTGGCGTCTGCCATGCTGGTCCCTTCACGGCTTTTCAAGAGAGCCAGCATTTCGCACTCCTTGGGAAAGGGGATACGAGGGTTCCGGTCTGCACGACCTGCCACGGAGACGTGGGATTCAACCGGCCGTCGGCCAAGGCGCTCGAGACGCAGTGCGCCCGCTGCCACGGTCCGCGCGGAGTCGCGCCGAGGACCGAACGTGCTGAAGCCGCTCGCACGATCTACGAGGCGCTCAGGGAGTCCAGAGAACTGCTGAAGGCGACACGGCCCCTCATCAACCGGGTAAGCGACAAGCCGCGGCGTGCCGAGCTGGACGAGGCGTACCAGCAGGCGGAAGTGCCGCTGATCCAAGCCACCCAGGCGGGGCACCGTTTCGTCTACGACATGCTGAAGGAACGGCTCACCGTCGCCCGACAGCGTATTGAAGCGTTATTTGCCGAGATCGCGAACCCGGAGCCGCGGGCGACCACTCGGTAAGGTCGCGGTCTTCGGGAATTTTCCGTCAAAACAGGGGAAATTCCCGCGCCGTCTCCAGGGGATCAAGTGTCCGCTGATGCCCTGCCGCGCCGCTCTGCGGCACGCGATGTGCTCTCTTCCGTCCTGGCATGGTTTCCGTTTCGCATAGGATACGGACTATGAAAACCTCGACAAAATTGATGCTCATTCTGCTGGTGCTCGTCCTGACGGCTCCCACCCTGCCGGGGCAGACACCTGCCACCCGCCGGGTCATGCGCGAGAAGCTGACGCACTCGCAACGGATTCTCGAGGCGATTCTGACCAGCGACTTCGCGCTGCTCGAGCGCGAGACGACCGCCCTGACCCGTGTCACCGAAACGGCGGCGTGGCAGGCTCTGCGCAGCCCTGAGTATCTGCGGCAGAGTGAGGCTTTTCTGGCCGCCAACCGCTCGCTCAACGAGGCGGCGAAGACCCGGGACCTCGATGGAGCCGCCCAGCTGTACAGCTCGCTCACCATGAGCTGCTTCGCCTGTCATCGGCACATGAAAGACAGTCGCCTGGCGAGGTGAAGGCCGCGGGGGTGCAGGGGACACTCCGCCTCGTCGTTTTTCTCGTCGTGTGGGCGATCGCGTCGCCGGTCACCGCTGAAAGCGAATCAGCCACGGCCACCGCTGAAAGCGAGTCAGCGACGTGGAGCATTGTTCGACAGGTTGTCTTCGACCCCACGACATACGCACCCGCCATAACGTCATTTGCGGCGGAACGCGTTGACTGGAAGAGCTCTCAAGTGTTCTTCCAGCACGGTTACCTCGAGCAGAACCCGCAGTTTACGGTCAGCGGCCTACCGAACGACGCTCCCCTCGATTACGACGCGGGGAAGCGACAGATCAACGGAAACGCTCTGAGGGACCTGGGAGTCTCGGCGATCAACAACACAGCGGCGCGTATCGTGGAGCGCATGCTGATGGAGCACTACCCTGGCCGCCGAAAGCTCATTCGCACCATCGGGTGGATTGAGCGCATCTCGTTCGCGGTCACCTTCGCGACCATTCAGTCGTCGAATCACTTTCGCCAGTGGCGCGAGAACGAGCGGCTCGCCCGCGAGTCTGGATACAAATAGACGAAGAATCAGTGTTTGTGCGTGGCGGCTGGGTCGGGAGCCTGGTCTTCCTTCTCCGTGCCGGCGCCCTCTTGCGTGCTGCCCGGCTTCTCCATCCCACTCATCATCGACATCATCTGCTGCATCATACGATCCTGCATCATCATCATCCGGTCGCGCATCAGGGTGCGCCTGACGACCAACTCGTTGACAACGGCGGCGATCGCATCGAGCTTCGCGGGTCCTTCAGCAGCGTTCATCGTGGCGACCAGTTCGTCAAGTTTCTGATCCATGGCCTTTGCCTCGGCCATCATCGCCTGATGCTCGGCCATCATCCCGCGCATCATCCCGCCGCCCATCGCGGCGCGCTCCCCCTGCGACATCTGTGGCGACGCCGGTTGCTGGCTGCCCGGGCTCGTTTGAGCCGACGACAACCCACTCCCGAACATCGTCAGCAGCACCACGGCCAGCGGCAACTTGGACGCCCTCGCCCAGCGATATTGTGTTTGCATTGCTTCTTCGCTCCCTTTCGTTGTCCGAAGACGAACTGAAGCAAATCCTCTGCCTGGTGAGCGAGAGCGGGGCCAGGTCTGCCGGATTTCCGGCAACCAGCGTGGTCCACGATGTCGGCGATCAGCGAACGACATTGTCTTCCTGGGCGGGCACGGTCGTTGCTCGAGGCTCGCGACATGGAGCCGCCCGGTAACCCTGGCCCAGGGACGCAGAAACCAGTCGCTGCGGCGTAATGGGGCTTCACCATGTTGCCGTTTACCCGCGACCAGTTCCTGAACGTATTTGCTGACTACAACCGGTCACTGTGGCCCTTCGTTATCGCTCTCTGGGTGGCGGCGGTCTGGGCGTTCGTTCGTGCGAGCGACGGCTGGCGCGAGCAGAGAAAGTGGCTGAGCGGTTTACTCGCCGTTCAATGGGCCTGGTCCGCCGTCGCCTATCACGCAGCGTTCTTCGCAGCAATCAATCCCGCCGCCGTTGCGTTCAGCGCGCTGTTCACGGCGGAGGCTGCACTGCTGGTCTGGCACGGGGTCATCCGCGATGACCTCCGGTTTGGCGACGCCGGGACGCTCCGTCGTTACACCTCGCAAGCCTTGATCGTCTATGCCCTCGTCTATCCCGTCCTCAGCTGGCTCGAGGGGAACCGGTACCCCTGGCTGCCGACTTTCGGAGTGCCGTGTCCGACGACGATCCTGACCATCGGGTTCCTTCTTGCGGCGACGCCACCCGTCCCGCACACCCTCGTCGTCGTTCCGATTCTCTGGGGAATCATTGGCGGCTCGGCGGCATTTCTGCTCGACATGCACGTCGACCTGATGTTGCTGCTCGCGTCGGTGGGATTGACCCTGCACGCGTTCACCACTCGCATCCCGTGGAGGCAGCCGACATGACAGCTACCATCGCTTTGTACGTGTTCGCTGTGCTCGCGGTGCTGTACTGGATTCCGATTCGGCTCTGGTACCGCCGATGGGGGGTCACCGATTCCGAGCTGACCGGGCCGATGCTCGGAGACGACCAGGTCCCGAGCCCCAACTACGAGGCGATGCTGGCCGTGATGATAGACGCGCGGCCCGAGTTCGTCTGGCCGTGGCTCGTGCAGCTCGGCAAGGGTCGAGGCGGTTTGTACAGCTACGACTGGCTCGATCGCCTGTTCGGGTACCTGGATGGCCCGAGCGCCACGAGCATCCTTCCGGAATTCCAACGGCTCGAGGCCGGCGACGTCATCCCGATCGGCGGGGCGTCAGGCGGATTTCCGGTGACGGCCGTGGACCCGTACCATACGCTCGTGATGAGCGGCCAGGCGGGCCCGTCACGGTGGGTGTGGGAGCTCCACCTGCAAGCCGCCGACAAACACCGTACGAGGCTCATCTCGCGCAATCGCGCGTCGTTCCCTCGCTCGATTGGCATGAGGATGTTTCTTCTCGTGCTCGAGCCGGCGGCATTCATCATGACGCGACGGATGCTGCTCGGCATCAAGCAGCGGGCGGAAGGGCTTGCCCGAAGTCCCGTTGCCGTTCCGACCCTGTTGCTGCCTCATCACCGGGTGTGACCAGCATGTCGATGGTTCGAGCGGCCGGTCGTTGGGCGGGCGTGGGCGCCCTGCTGGCAACAGCCTCGTACGCGGTGTATGTCGGCCGCGCCTGGCTCACGTACGGGCGCATCACGCCTCTGAAATCCACGGAGGCCAACGACGAACACCTGGATTCCTTGATGCCGAGTTACGACGTGGTCGAACGGCACAGCGTGCGCGTTGCCGCGCCGGCGGAGACGACGTTTCAGGCGGCTGTCGAGATGGACCTGCAGCAGTCGCCGATAGTCCGGGCCATCTTCAAGAGCCGGGAATGGATTATGGGGAGCCAGCCGGCTCCCGACCGCGGGCCGGGCGACTTCATTGAGCAGATGACGCGAATAGGGTGGGGCATGCTTGCCGAGGTTCCCGGGCGTGAGATCGTCATGGGCGCCGTGACACAGCCGTGGCTGGCCGACGTCGTATTCCGTCCACTCTCCCCTGATGCATTTGCGACCTTCCGGGAGCCCGATTACGTGAAGATCGCCTGGACGCTGCGCGCCGACCCCGTCGGCTCGTCGGAGTCGATTTTTCGCACGGAGACCCGGGTCGCGACCACGGATCGGCGTGCACGCGCGAAATTTCGACGGTACTGGGCGTTCGTCTCCCCGGGCATCATCCTGATCCGCCGACTGTTGCTCGCACCGCTGAAAGCGGAGGCCGAACGTCGCGCAAGGACGACGCAACATGCCTAGGGTGGCGCTGGTATGCGGCGCCATCGTTCTGGTCGCACACGGATTGATTCACTTGATGGGTACAGCCTGTATGTTCGGCATTGCCAATGTCATGCGGGACCGTAGCAACGGCTGCGTGCCTATCCTCGGGGGCAAGCGCCTGGTGGGGATTGTCACGCTCGGTCCACGCCGTGGTCACGGTTTGCGAGTGCAGGTGCCTGACAGCGCCCGGACGCTGCTGACGCGGAACTCGAAGATCTCGATGTTCCGGGTGCCCTGTGGGTCGGCACCCTGCTGCGCCATCGCAACTTTCGTCTCGTCGATCGCCCCCGCCTGGGCCGCGAGGTTTGGCGACGGGACCAGTCCGCCCACGATGCGAACGTTCCGCCACTCGAATCCTTTCAGACTGGCCCCGGACAGCCGATAGGTTGTCCCCGAATCTTTGGCCCAAAAAGTAAACCGATCCGGCTTGGTTTCATCCGGCTGCACACACCCGACCAGAGTGAGCGCCTTGGCCGGTGAGGCCGGCGTTTGCGGGCTTTGGAGGGGCGGAACGGTGTTTGTGGTCTGAGCGCTGAGAGCCGCCGTTGCCGCCAGGACGAACAGGCCGGCGAGAAAGGGCGTGGGCATGGCCACCGTGAACGCAACGGTAATGCCAGCCGCCCTTTGCCGAGCGAAAGGGCTGGACCACGATTCCCGGATCTGGAAAGGTTGGGAGATTTTCACGAAAAACAGGAATAATCCGCAGTGATCTCCCAATCCCCTCGGAACCGGAAACGGCGCGCGCGCGCCACTTCCTGGAACGGTCGTTGCTGAACAATGGGGGGTGGCTCGCGCCATCTTCGCCCGCGTCCAGAAAGGCTTCGAGCACAGGGGACGGAGCGGACCGGATTCTCGACCTGGCATGAGGCATCCATGACACCCACAATCGGCCGTAACACCTACTTGCAGAGGCTCGTCGGCGCGGCGGCGCTGGATCGCGCCATCTACGAAGAAGTCGAGGCGGACGGGCGCGCGACGGTCCAGGCGGGGGCCACCGTGCTGCTATCCAGCATCGCGGCGGGGCTCGGCAGCGTTGGGTTGGGCGGGAATGCCGCCGCCAACGTCGCGTTCGTCAGCGTCGTGGCGCTGCTTGCCTGGGCCGCCTGGGCCCTGGTCATCTTTGAGATCGGCGTGCGTCTGATGCCGCAGCAGGAGACGCAGTCGAACGTCGGCGAGTTGATGCGCACGATCGGCTTTGCAACCGCCCCGGGGGTTCTCCGCGTCCTCGGCGTCATTCCCGAGGTCACGGTGCCGGTGTTTGCGATCACTGCTCTCTGGATGTTGGCGGCGATGATCGTCGCCGTCCGGCAGGCGCTCGACTATCAGAGCACCCTCAGGGCTATCGCCGTGTGCGGTCTGGGCTGGGTGCTCGCGACGGCGATGGCGATCGTGCTCGGCCTGGCGTTCGGACCGTCGCTTTCCTGAAAGCCTCAGGGAAAGATTCCCAGCTCGAGATAGGCGCGCGCGATCTTGTTGATCGCCGTGAAGAACGCGGCCGTCCGCAGGTCCTGCAGGTCCGGCCGCCGTCGAAGCGCCTCGCGAATTTCCTGGTACGCCGTCGTCATCGTGTCCTCGAGCCCGGAGTTCACGATGCTCAGCTCGTCGTGAACCTGCACGAGCGAGGCGCGTTCGTTCTCGTCGTAACGGTTGCCGGTCGCCTGTTCAATGGCCTGGAGCAGACGGCGGCCAGCCGCCGCCTGCAGTCGTCGCTCGAGGCGACCGAACCTGACGTGGGAGAGGTTCTTGAGCCATTCGAAGTACGACACGGTCACCCCGCCGGCGTTGGCGTAGATGTCGGGGATGACGAGCGTTCCGCGGGCTCGAAACACCTCGTCAGCCTCGACGGTGGTTGGACCGTTGGCGCCTTCGAGAATGATCCGCGCCTTGACGTTTGGTGCGTTGGCGGCGGTCAGCTGATTTTCGAGGGCTGCCGGCACGAGGACATCGCACTCGATTTCGAGAGCATCGGCGGTTCGCGGGATCGGTGTCGATCCAGGGAAACCGATAATCGAGCCGGTCCGTTTTCGGTGCTCGACAACGAGATCGGCATCGAGTCCGTGGTCGTCGAGGATCGCGCCCTCCATTTCGGCTAGCGCGATGACCCGTGCGCCCTGTTCGCGACAGAACTTCGCGGCGTGGAAGCCGACATTGCCGAGCCCCTGAACCACCACGCGCTTGCCCTCGAGGCCAGTCGACAGTCCCAGAGCCTTCATGTCGTCAGGCTGCGCGCACGCCTCCCGGAGGGCGTAGACAAGTCCCCGCCCCGTGGCCTGCCGGCGGCCTCGGATGCCGCCTTGAGTGACCGGCTTCCCCGTCACGCAGCCCGCCCCATCGAGTTGCCCTGGGTTGAGCGCCATGTAGGTATCGGCGATCCACGCCATCTCGCGTTCGCTGGTCCCGGCGTCAGGGGCGGGAACATCGACCGCCGGTCCGATCAGGTTCCTCTTGAGCAATTCGTGCGTGTAACGACGGGTGATGCGCTCCAGTTGTTCGGGGCTGGTCGCTTGCGGATCCACTTGTACCGCACCCTTTGCCCCTCCAAACGGCACGTCCACAACGGCGCACTTGAACGTCATGAGAGCCGCGAGCGCCCGAACCTCTGAGTCGTCGACGGCGAGGCTGTAACGGATGCCGCCCTTGGTCGGCAACTTGTGGTGGCTGTGCTCGGCGCGCCAGGCGCGCACGACCTCGACTTGGCCCCCAGGGCCACGCACCGGAAACTGAAAGTGGTGCACCCCGTTGCACGCGCGGATCTGACTCAGCAGGCCTTTGGGATGGCCGGTCAAAGCGGCCGCCCGCTCGAAGTACAGATTGACGTCGTGCTCGAGACCGTGCGTCATGAAACTGGGTCGCCGCAAACCGCCAGGGGTTATTTCGATTGAATGGATTGAATGTAGTCCACGACGTTGTTGATTCTCATTCGGGCAATCGCGTCCGAGGGGTCGAGGACCTGAAAAATCGGCCCCCATATGGGCATGTCCGGCGATCCATGCGATGGAGCATCGGTCCGGCCATGCGTGACGAAAGCGCGGACCCGCTCCAGGGGAAACTGTCCGCCGTTAGCGGTCGTCAGCGTCGTGAGGTTCGCGGGACGTGTCTTGAGCTGCGCGGCGACCGGTCCGTCGCCTCGCCCGTCGCGCCCGTGGCACGACGTGCAGTAATACCTGAAGATGTCACGTCCGGACATCGAGGGCAGCACCAGCGTCGGACTGATATCGACGACCTGGTTCCCGCTGCCGGCCGACTCCCAGGCAAGCAGCACAAGGGCGAGGCACAACAATCGCAGCATCATGGAAAAGACCTCCGGGAGGCTCGAGACGACTGCAAGCAGTACACCGCGAAGCCCCGGTTCCGGGCCATCATACGTCAGCAGTAGCCATTCGGCGGTCGAGCAAAAATCCGCACTGTCGGGAAAAGTTCACGGGTGGGAACGGCTCGGACGAAGCGGATGTGTTGAAATCGTCAAGCTCCGGCGGGCACGTCGATTGCGACACCAGCGCCATATTCAGGAGGTGCTGTATGAGTGGTGAGAATGAAACCCGCGTGGCGAAGCGACTGGCCACGCGCGATCCGTTTGCACTGTTGACGCAGATGAGGACGGATCTCGATCGCTGGTTCGATGAGCCTTTCAGGTCCATGTGGCGATGGCCCTCGCGTCCGGAAGTCGCGGAAACGTCCTGGTCGCCGACGATAGACGTGTTCGAAAAGGACAACCGGCTCATCACGAAGGTCGATCTTCCCGGTTTGAAGAAAGAAGACGTCAAGGTCGAGGTTACCGACAACCAACTTGCCGTCTCCGGCGAGCGGAAGCGGGAAATCGAAGAGAAGAAAGACAATGTCTACCGGTCCGAGCGTGAGTACGGCAGCTTCTACCGCTCGGTGCCTCTGCCTGAGGGCGTCAAGGTCGAAGACGTCAAAGCGACCTTCTCGAACGGTGTGCTCGAAGTGAGTATGCCCGTGCCGCCTCGTGCCGAGGCGAAGGCTCGCTCCATCGAGATTCAAGAGGCCGCGAAGACTTCGAAGAGCGCGGCGTAGCCGGACTGTGTCCTCGAGTGGAGGTGTTCACATGGGGTCGATCCTGCACGCTCGAAGCTGGACACAGGTTCTCGCGGCCGGGGTCGCCCTCGTCGCTGGCGCGGCGCCTGTCATCGGTCAGACGCCGCCCGCAGTGGCTCCCGCGATTGAGCAGGGAAAGGATATCTATCGACAATACTGTGCCGCCTGTCATGGTGAGCAGGGCACAGGAAACGGGCCGGCCGCCTCGTCGTTCAAAACGCGACCAACCGATCTCACGAGGCTGGCGGCGCGGACGGGGAAGTTCTCTGCTGCTGAGGTTGAAGCGGTGATCAAGGGCGTCGACGAACCAAACCCCGCACGGCCGGCAGCGCCGGACCACGAGCCAATCCCCGCACACGGGTCGTATGCCATGCCGGTGTGGGGCCCGTACTTCACGGCGGTCCGCTGGCGGCGAACGCGAAGCGCAGGAGAGGCTCACGAATCTCGTGAAATATATCGAGTCGATTCAAGCAAAATAGCCGTGCCGTCCGACGAGATACCTCGATGACGTTCGAGAACCGAAGCGATGCGGGCCGGCAACTCGGCTCGCGGCTGACCGAATACGCCAAGCGTCCGGGCGTTCTCGTCCTGGCGTTGCCGCGGGGCGGCGTCCCAGTGGCCTTCGAAGTCGCGTCCGCTCTGTCCGCTCCTCTCGATGTCTTCCTCGTCAGGAAGCTGGGTGTGCCTGGTCACCATGAGCTGGCGATGGGGGCCATTGCGGCCGGCGGCATCGAGGTGCTGAGCGAAGATCTGATTCGCGATCTCGGCATTCCGCGTGCGCTGGTGCAGCAGGTCGCTGTGCGGGAACGGCTCGAGCTCGAGCGACGGGACCGAGCTTATCGCGGCGACCGTCCGGCCCCGGTCCTGCGCGGGCGTACGATCATCCTCGTGGACGACGGCCTGGCGACCGGCTCGACAATGCAGGCCGCCGTTCTCGCGCTGCGACAGCAGGCGCCGGAGGCGATTGTCGTCGCCGTGCCGGTCGGGGCCGCCGACACGTGCGAACGACTGGCGCGCATCGCCGACCGCGTCGTCTGCCTGTCGATGCCTGAACCCTTCCGTGCAGTGGGACTCTGGTATCGGGATTTCAGTGAGACGAGCGACGAAGAGGTGACTGCGTTGCTCGCATCGGCAACCCCCCGTCCGAACCCGGGTTCGGGTGCCGGATCGACTTCCATGGCGGATCCCGTAGAGGCCGTCCGAAGACACGCGATCACGCTCACCGGGGCTCCTTCGCAATACGACGCGTTGATTGAAGGCGTCGGTGACGCTCGCATCGTGCTGCTCGGAGAGGCCACGCACGGAACCCATGAGTTCTATCGCGAGCGGGCGTTCATCACGAGGCGACTGATTCTCGAGAAAGGCTTCCGTGCCGTCGCCGTTGAAGCCGACTGGCCCGACGCGTATCGCATCAACCGCTACGTGCGTGGTGCGGGCGGTGACGGGGACAGCGTCGAGGCGCTCGGCGATTTCGGCCGGTTTCCGACGTGGATGTGGCGCAACGCGGACGTGCTGGACTTCGTCGGGTGGCTCCGATCTCATAACGATGAGAAGCCACCGGTCGATCGAGCCGGGTTCTACGGACTCGATCTCTACAGCCTGCGCGCCTCCATGCAGGCAGTTCTGGCGTACCTCGACAAGGTCGATCCCGACAGCGCCAGACGCGCCCGCAGCCGGTACGCCTGTTTCGATCGATTCGGCGACGAGATGCAAGAGTACGGGTACGCCGCCGGGCACGGGCTCGAGCCTTCGTGCGAACGCGAGGTCGTCACGGAGCTGCTCGAATTGCATCGGCGCCGGGCGGATTACGCGAACCGTGATGGACGCGTGGCAGCCGATGACTACTTCTTCGCGGAGCAGAACGCGCGTCTGGTGCGCAACGCGGAGGAGTACTACCGGACCATGTTCCGCGGTCGCGCCGAATCGTGGAACCTCCGAGACCGGCACATGACGGATACGCTGGTCGAGTTGCTGCGCTTCCTCGACAGGACGCAGCCAGGCGCGAAGGTCGTGGTGTGGGCGCACAACTCCCACCTGGGCGACGCCCGGGCGACCGAGATGGGTCAGAGCGGTGAGTTAAACGTTGGACAGCTCGTGCGCGAACGATTCGGGTCCGAGTCGGTGCTGGTGGGCTTCACCACGTCCACGGGTACGGTAACCGCGGCCACGGAATGGGACGGGCCGGCGCACCGGCGTCACGTCAGGCCTCCGCTCACCGGCAGTTACGAGCGGCTGTTTCACGACGTCGGCATTCCTCGCTTCCTCCTGCCGCTGCGGAACGAACCGGCCCTGGCCAGCGCGCTCGGCAGGCCCCGGCTGGAGCGTGCGATCGGCGTCATCTACGTACCGGAGACCGAACGCCGAAGCCATTATTTCCATGCCCGCCTGCCAGAGCAGTTCGATTTCGTCATGCACTTCGACCAGACGAGGGCCGTCGAACCGCTCGAGCGCACGCCGCTGTGGGAGGCAGGCGAAGTCGCGGAGACATACCCATCAGGGCTGTAGGGCCCGCCGATCGGGGGCGCGCGAGCCCAGATGATGGGGCAGACTAGAACCCATCTCATAGTGCGCCGCTACGGCATGGAATCACGAACAAAGACAAGCGAATGCCTTTCGTGTTCTTGTGATTTCGTGGCCGATCGATCTAGAGTCCTTCAACACAGCAGCACTCGTGACAGACCGCCGTCGTCGCACATTCGGGATTGTGGTCGTGACCGCGGGCATGGTGTCGGCCACCTGGTGGGTGGTCCAGCGGGCGCTCCGCTCCGCGGAGGCTTCGAATCAGCTCTTCGTGCGCACCCAGGGGGGGCTGCTCTCTGCCGAGAGCGTGCTCCTCGGCGTGCTCGTCGTGGGTGCCGCGTTTCTTGGTGGCTTCATCTGGCTGCTGACTCAGACCGTCTCGCGGGAACGGGGACGCGCCGAGCATCTGCTGCGGGCCAGAGAGGATCTGGAAGTCGAGGTCGATGCTCGTTCCGACGAGCTGCGCGATCAGAGTGCCAGGCTCCAGTCCGTCATCGACTCGGCTGTCGACGGCATCATCGTCATCGACGCGAGTGGGCGTATCGAGTCGTTCAACGGGGCAGCCGAACAGCTGTTCGGCTACCCGGCATCCGAGGTCGTCGGCCGAAACGTCAATGTGTTGATGCCCTCGCCGGACCACGAGGCCCACAACGGCTATCTGTCGCGGTATCTCGAGACCGGAGCGCCTACGATCATCGGCGTCGGCCGCGAGGTGACCGGTCGGAGGCGAGATGGCACGACGTTTCCGCTGCACTTGTCGGTCGGCGAAATGCAGGTGGGAGGCGAGCGCAAGTTCACCGGCGTGCTTCACGACCTCAGCGCCCGCGTCCAGCTGGAGGAACGCCTCCGGGCCAGCGAAGAGCGGTGGCGATCGATTATCGAGTCAGCCGTTGACGGCATCATCGTCATCGACGCGTACGGACAAATCGAGGCCTTCAATCCCGCCGCCGAGCGCCTCTTCGGCTACGCCAAAGCCGACGTAGTCGGACGCAATGTGAACATGCTGATGCCGTCCCCTTACCGTGAGGAGCACGACGTGTACCTCGCTCGATACCTCGCGACCGGCAGGAAGAAGATCATTGGAGTCGGCAGGGAGGTGACCGGTCTCCGACGTGATCAGACGACCTTCCCGCTGCATCTGTCGGTCGGCGAAATGGTCGTGAATGGCGAGCGCAAGTTCACCGGCATCCTTCACGATCTCAGCGCGCGGGTCCGCATCGAGGAGCAGCTGCGCGAGCAGTCCACCCTCGCGAGGCTGGGCGAGATGGCCGCCGTCCTCGCCCACGAGATCAAGAACCCGCTCGCGGGCATCCGCGGCGCCATCCAGGTGATTGGGGGGCGCCTGCCTGCAGATTCCCGCGATGCAGCGATGACCAAGGAAATCGTCGCCCGTATCGACGCGCTCGACAGGCTCATGAAGGACCTGCTTCTGTTTGCCAGACCTCCCCGCCCGCGGCCGGCGATCGTCGAGGTCGCCGGTCTGGTGGCGACGACGGCGGATCTGCTCCGGGAGGATCCGATGCTCAAGGGGGTCAGAATCGAAGTCGAGGGATCGGCGCCACCGATCCAGGCCGATCCGGAGCTGCTCAAAATCGTGTTCCAAAACCTCCTCGTGAACGCGGCGCACGCCCTGCAGGGCAGCGGCACGATTCGAATTGCGCTCTCGACGCTCGAGAATGCCTGCCGCATCGCCGTCAGCGACACCGGCGCCGGCATTCCTCCTGACATTCGAGAGAAGATCTTCACGCCGTTCTTCACGACCAAGTTACGCGGATCGGGGCTCGGGCTTCCGACCGTGAAGCGGCTCATCGAGGCGCATCACGGCACCGTGAGCATCGAATGTCCTCCTGCGGGTGGCACCGTGGTCAACATCGAGCTTCCATCGCAGGTTCAAGCCGTATAGCGATACGGGAATGGACCGACTCTTGAAGGGATCGCTACGTCCGCCGGTTTGTCCGAGCAACCGGTCGGCATCCGCGAAACTTTTCCCCATGATAGAGAGAAAGTCCGCAGGACTCCGCGTGCTGGTCGCCGAGGACGAGCTGCTCACTCGATGGTCGATTGCCGAGTCGTTGGCAGGTTCGGGCCACACCGTCGTCGAGGCCAGCGACGCCTCCGCGGCGATTCGTGCGTTGACAGAGACGCCTGCGCCCATCGATGTCGTGCTCCTGGACTACAAGCTGGAAGAAGCAGACGGCCTGGTCGTGCTGGCGGCCATACGAAGGATTGCCCCCTTCACACCGGTCGTCATGATGACGGTGTACTGGAGCCCCGAACTGGCGTTGAAAGCCCTTCAGCTCGGTGCCTGTGAGGTCGTTGCCAAGCCGTTTGACATGGACGACCTCGCCTCTCTGGTCAGCCGTGCCTATGGTCAACGACCCCACTAACAAGCCTGACGATCGGCTCTTTGGCGTCCGACTTGCTCCGGAACCGTTCGGATGAGCTCGATACGAGAAAGAACAAATCCATGGTCAATCGTCCCGTCGGAATTCTAGTAACCGTGGTGCTGGGGCTCTCTGTCGCGAGCAGTGCCTTCGCTCAGACGCCGCCGACGCCGGTCGTCTGGAGTCACGGCACGACCGTCAATCTCTTTGCCGGCGTCGCGACTGCATCGTCGGACACCGGACCGCTGGCCGGTGGCGCGTTCGGATGGGAGGTCACCCCCAGGATAGCCATCGAAGGGAGCGGATCGTGGCTGGATCGTGCGGACGGCGCCGGCGCGTTCGCCGCCGACCTCAAAGCGTTGGTCAACCTGGCGCCCGGAAGGTCCGTGATGCCGTTTCTTCACGGCGGGGTCGGTATGTACCGGGCCTGGTTCGATCTCTCGCAGGGGACCCTACCCGACTTCTACGCGGATCGCCTCGAGGATAGCGCGGTCGCGGTGACGACGCCGACGTTTACCGACCCCTCGTTCGTGGTCGGCGGCGGCATGAACTTCTTCGTCAGCCGCCACTTGGCGGTTCGGCCGGACGTAGACTGGAAGATCGTCCGGAGCCACTCGGAGAGTTACGTCGTAACCACGGTCAACGTGCATTTGGCCTATCATTTCGAGGACCATCCCATTACCCCCAGTCGTCTCAAGTCTGGCCGATGAAGATTCTCCTTGCCGTCGACGGATCGGATTGCTCGGAGCGGGCTGCCGAGATGGTGGCGTCGCAGTTTCCTCAAACGAGCAGCGACATTCGGGTGTTACACGTCGATGAATGGCCGAAGGGCTTGCCCACCGAGCTCGCCTTCGCCGAGGGACCGGCGGCGGCGAAGGCGGTGCTGGTGTCTCACGAGCGGCGGCGCCTCGACGCCGAGGCGCTGGTTTCGCGTCATGCCGCCAACCTGCGTGCCGCGGGACTCCGCACCAGCACCGTCGTCCGATTGGGAGACGCGCGCGAGGGCGTTCTCGAGAGCGCGGCCGAGTGGGGCGCCGATCTCATTGTGCTCGGGTCGCACGGCAGAACCGGCGTCAACCGGTTCCTGCTGGGGAGCGTTTCGGAAAGCGTGGCGCGTCATGCGCCATGTTCAGTGCTGATCGTACGAACCGGCTCGGCTGGTGCCTAGAGGAGGGGCATGCTGATGAAGCAGGAACACGTTCAATCGTTCCCCATGTCCGCGTTCTCGAGCCGAAGCGCGCCATCGGCCGGCAAGGCCTTCGACCGCTGGGCGCTCGCGCGAATTCAAGCGTCGGTGCCTGGCGCGCGGCTCCGCTTCGTGCTCTGGGATGGATTCGAGCTCGTGCCGCCCGCGGGCCCCGCTGTGGCCACCATCATCTTCAGGAATCGGCGCGCGCTCTTCAGCTGGGTCTGGGATCCTGAGCTCAATTTCGGGGAAGCCTACATGTTCGGGGCGGTAGAAATCCGAGGCGATCTCGTGCAGGCGCTGCAGGAAGTGTATCGGGGCTGGCCGGAGGTGCGGCGGGGCCGTCGACGCGCCGCACGCGAGCGAAACGGCGTCGACACGGCACGCAACAACGTGCACCACCATTACGACCTCGGCAACGATTTCTATCGACTCTGGCTGGACCGGGAGATGGTCTACACCTGCGCGTACTTTCCGACGCCGGCCAGCTCGCTGGAGGAAGCGCAGACAGCCAAGCTGGACCGCGTCTGCCGGAAGCTCCAGCTCAGACCCGGCGAACGGGTGGTCGAAGCGGGATGCGGGTGGGGAGCGTTGGCGCTCTTCATGGCGAGACAGTACGGCGTGAACGTTCAGGCGTTCAACGTGTCCACCGAACAGATTGCGTATGCACGCCGGCGCGCGGCGGAGGAAGGACTGGCCGACCGCGTACAGTTCGTCGAAGATGATTACCGCAACGCGAGGGGGCGCTACGACGTGTTCGTCTCCGTGGGGATGCTCGAGCATGTCGGTCTCGCCGAGTACACCACGCTTGGCCGCATGATCGATCGCTCGCTGACCGAGCATGGTCGAGGGTTACTGCATTTCATCGGGCGCAATCAGGCGATGCCGCTCAATGCGTGGATTCGGAAGCGAATCTTTCCCGGTGCTTATACGCCGACGCTGGCCGAGGTCTTCGACCGGGTGATCGAGCCACAGGACCTGTCGGTGCTCGACGTCGAGAACCTCCGGTTGCATTACGCGAAGACGCTGGAGCACTGGTCGGACCGCTTCGAGGCCAACGCCGGACAGGTCGCCAGCATGTTCGACGAGACCTTCGTTCGCGCGTGGCGACTCTATCTGTCCGGCTCTCAGGCGGCGTTTGCGAGCGGGTGCATGCAGCTGTTTCAGGTGCTGTTCGCGCGCGGGCGCAGTAACGAGATTCCGTGGACGCGCGAGAGCGCGGCCCGGTAAGCGATGTGGCGCGAGAGCGCGGCCCGGTAAGCGATGTGGCGCGAGAGCGCGGCCGTCTGAGAAGATGTGGCGCGACAGTGCAGTCCATCAAGCCAGGCCTTGACTCGTGCGACGTTCTCATCGTCGGTGGCGGCCCCGCCGGCTCGACCTGTGCCTGGAAGCTGCGCCGCGCCGGCCTGGACGTCGCGATACTGGACCGCGCGGTGTTCCCACGCGACAAAGTCTGCGGCGGGTGGATTACGCCGCAAGTCGTCACAGACCTCGAGCTCGATCTCGAAGAGTACGGGCGTAGACGAACCCTTCAAGCCATCAGGGGGTTCCGGACAGGCACCATCGGCGGACGGCGTGAGGTTGAGACGATTTACGAGCGCGTGGTGAGCTACGGTATTCGCCGGTGCGAGTTCGACGATTACCTGCTGAGGCGGTCTAACGCTCGAGTGCGCTGCGGGGTTGCCATATCGAGTATCCGGCAACAGGGTGGCTGCTGGGTTGTCAACGACTCCATCACAGCGCCGATGTTGGTCGGGGCGGGTGGCCATTTCTGCCCGGTGGCCCATCAGCTCAACGACAGCCTCGAGCACCGCGCCGAGGGCCCGCTGGTGGTTGCGCAGGAGATCGAGTGCGCCGTCGAGCCGGCCACCGCAGCTCGGTTTTCTGTGGCGCCGGACGTTCCTGAGCTCTACTTCTGCAAGGACCTCAAGGGGTATGGCTGGTGTTTTCGCAAGCAGGGCTACGTCAACATCGGGCTTGGCCGCGCCGATCGCCACTCGCTGCCGAAGGCGACATCGGAGTTCGTCGAGTTCCTCGAACGGCGGCGGAAGATACCGCCCGGCGGCTCATGGAAGTGGCGCGGCCATGCGTACCTCCTGCACGGAGGTGCCCGCCGGCGCGCAGTCGGTGATGGTGTGGTGCTGGTCGGGGACGCCGCGGGTCTCGCGTACCCGAAAAGCGGGGAAGGCATCCGGCCCGCGATCGAATCGGGCCTGCTCGCCGCGTCGGCGATTCTCGACGCCGATGGACGTTACACGCGCGAGCGCCTGGCGCCTTACGAAGGCGCCCTTGTCGGCCGTCTCGGAGGCGGACTGCGAGTCGACCTCCTGTCGTCCGTTATAGCGGCTCGCATGCTCGCGCCGTTTGCCGGCCTCTTGCTCCAGGTGCCGGGCTTCGTGCGGCATGTTGCGCTCGATCGCTGGTTCCTGCACGCTGACGTGCCGCCGCTCGCGGCCGCGTGACCGCGCTAGACGCGGTAGCGCTGCTCCATCTGGCGTTCGCTCGCGACCAGCTTCACCAGCTCATTCAGCTCGTCGGCAAAGAACCGCACGATGTCGTCGAAGGTGAGGATGCCGACGAGGCCTCCTTCCCGATCGACGATCGGAAGCCTGCGGACGCCGCGCTGGCGCATGAGCCGGATCGCGTCCGAGACGTTCATGCCCTCGTCCGCGGTCACGAGCTCGGAGCTCATGGCGTCGCTCACCATCAGGTACGCAAGATGGCTGGGATCGGACGCGACGATGCTCAGGACGATGTCGCGGTCGGTGAGGATTCCGACCGGGACCCGGCGATCGCCTCGGTTTTCGATCACGATGACATCGCCGACGTGGAACATCCGCATACGCTTGGCGGCGTCGACGATACACTCGCCTTTGGGTGCGATAACGACGTTTCGATTGCAGATTTCGCCCACGGTCATATAAGCCTCCCGGCGTCAGTCTTTTCGCATCAGCAGAAACACTTCCAAGCCGCGCCGCCAGATCGACAGGAAAATCGGCGCGTGCGGTTCGATCTCGCGCAGAGCGACGGCGGTTTCGGTCGCCGTATGAACCGGTCTTCGATTGACGGCGCGGATAACGTCGGTCACGATCAGGCCGGCCTCGTCAGCTGGGCTGTCCAGGGCGACGTCCACGACCAGCGCGCCGTTCACACCTGGCGGAACCGCCAGCCGGTTGGCAGTCGCCGCCGTGAGCTCATCGAGTGTCAACCCGTCGAGATCGTCGCTGGCGGGCCGCGCTGATGGTTCCACGATGTTGACGGGTAGCTCCTCTACGACGACGGGGCTGGACTTCAGCACGGCGCCATCGCGGAAGATCGTCAAGTTTACACTCGTGCCTGGCCGAGTCGAAGAAACGGCAGCGATGAGCTGACGCGTGTCCCGCACCACGCCCCCGTCCATTTCGACAATGACGTCGCCCGCGCGCAGACCTGCCCGCGCAGCGCCTGAATCACCATCGACCCGCATGATCAGCGCACCAGCCGCGTCTCGCAAGCCGAGCTGGCGCGCTTCGTCCTCCAGAATCGGACCCTCATGGAACTGCACGCCGAGCTGCCCGCGCACGACCTTGCCTTGCCGCAGCTGAGGCAGCAGTGCCTTCACGGTGTTGATCGGCATCGCAAAACCGATCCCGGCGTGGCCCGTCGTATCCGAGTCGATGATAGCGGTATTGATACCTATCACTTCACCTCGAACGTTGATCAGGGGGCCTCCGGAGTTACCGGGATTGATGGCCGCATCGGTCTGAATCATGTCCTGCCACTGTCCGTCCACCATCTGGAAAGGCCGTCCCTGAAAGCTGACGAAGCCCACCGTGACAGTATGTCCGAGCCTGAACGGATTGCCGATGGCTACCACCCAGTCGCCCGGCTCCAGCGTACTCGAATCGCCGAACGTGACCGGCTGCAGGTTGGGCGGTGGGTCGGCGAGCTTGATGAGAGCCGTGTCCGTCAGTGGATCGCTGCCGACGACGACCGCGTGGTACTGCTTGCGGTCGTCGCCGAACAACGTGACGTCGATGACGGTCGCCCCTTCGATGACATGGTAATTCGTGAGGATTTCCCCGGTCCTGCTGATCACGAACCCCGAACCCAGGAGACGCTCCACGCGGTCGGCGGGCTCGGGCGGGGTCAGGCCAAAGAGCCTAAAAACCTCTTGTTCTTCGAAGCCCCATTCGTGGCCGCGCGTTCGGGTCACGATCGACACTACGGCCGGGTTCTGCCCGCGCGCGATGTCTCTGAACAGTCTGGCGCCGATCGAAGCCGGCTGAAGCTGGTCACCCTCACGCGGTCTGGCAGTAACATGAGGCACCAGCGTCGTGAGGGATCCGATCACCAACAGGGCTTGTACGGCATGTCTGGTCATTGAACTGGCCGATGCAATACGCTTGCTAGGAGGCAGTGCCGGGAATCCGGCAGCAGGGGAGGGAAAATGGAGCCAATGAAGCGGGTGCAGCGGATTGTCGTCGGCGCCCTGGTCACTGCGCTCTGCAGCGCACTCGCTGCCGCGGCCGCGCAGGACCGGTTCGTGCCGGCGGCCCGCTACCGGAACGGCGAGCTTCCGCAGATCCCGATTCAGGCCGTGGGCGGCGGTGAGGTGCTGCTGGAGCTGACGGTCAGCAGCAACGGGAACGTGGCGTCTGTCAGGCCGCTTCAGACCACCTCGTTGTTCACCGAAGCGTTGACCGACGTCGTGACCGGTTGGCAGTTCGTGCCCGCTCAAAACGAAGGGAAACCAGTCGATTCGAAAGTGCTCGTTGCCGGCCTTTTTCGCCCCCCGAGTCTCAACACGCCCACGCTTGGAGAGGTTCCCACAGATGTGGGGGCCCCGTCTCCCGACGCGCCTTTTCCGACGTTGACCATCATGCCGCCGTATCCGCCACTCGCCCTTGAGTCAGGCGTTGGATTGGTCGAGGTGCAGGTGGACCCGACTGGCGCGGTCGCTGACGCTCAAACGGTTCGGTCCGCCCCGCCATTTGACGAACCCGCTCTCGAATCGGCCCGGCAGTGGAAGTTCCGGCCAGCCCGCGTCCGCGGGGTCGCTGCTGCCACGTACGCGTATATCGTGTTCGCGTTCCGCCAACCGGTGACGAACCTCCGCGGCAGATGAGGCTGCGGAATATTCCGCAGCGGCCGGATTATTCAGCGTCGGTCCCCTTGAGGCATGGCGATTGCGTACTTCGAGGATTTCAGCCCAGCCGAGAGGTGGTCTCGATGCGCGACCAGGTGCTCCGGCCGGCGGGTGGGGTCAACCTTACGAGGGACGCCATGAATTCGGAAAACATTGGAGAGCCCGTCGCTATCCGAGTGCCCATTGGCAGACAGTGGCTGGACGGCGATCTCGCAATGCCCTCTCAGCCCAAGGGCATCGTGCTCTTTGCACACGGGAGCGGGAGCAGCCGTCACAGCCCCCGAAATCAATTCGTGGCGCGCGCGCTTCGTCAGCGCGGTTGTGCGACGTTGTTAATCGATCTGCTGACTCCCCCCGAAGAAGCCGTGGATGCCCGTACTGCCGAGTTCCGGTTCAACATCGAGTTACTGGCGGGCAGGCTCGTGACGATTGTCGAGTGGCTCCGGGCGCAACCGCAGACCGCCGCGCTGCCAATCGGATTGTTTGGAGCCAGCACCGGCGGCGGCGCCGCGTTGATGGCGGCGGCTGCGAGGCCGCGCGAGATTGCTGCAGTCGTATCCAGAGGCGGACGACCCGACCTCGCTGGCAATGCCTTGCCAACGGTGAAGGCCCCGACGCTGCTCATCGTCGGTGGCCTCGACGCGCCGGTCATGCAGCTCAATCGCGGCGCAATGAACCGCATGCGGGCGGAGGTCTCCCTCGAGACCGTTACCGGCGCCACGCACCTGTTCGAAGAACCCGGGGCGCTCGAGCGCGTGGCGGCGCTGGCAGGCAACTGGTTCGAGCGGCACCTGGAGCCCATCCTGAGGCATGAGCAAAAAGGCGCCTGAACGACAGTCGGCGTCCGGATGGGAGCACTTCGACCATGGCGCCGACATCGGCGTGCGTGGCCTCGGCACCACAAAGGAGGCGGCATTCGAACAAGTCGCTGTCGCTCTCACCGCGACAATCACCGATCCCGCCTCCGTGCGGCCGGATCTCGCTGTCGAGATTGCCTGCGAGGCGCCAACTGACGAGCTGCTGCTGGTCGATTGGCTCAACGCGCTGGTGTACGAAATGGCTACCCGCCGCATGCTCTTCGGTGCGTTCACGGTGACCTTCGAGGATTCGCGGTTGGTCGGCACGGCGTGGGGCGAACCTGTGGACCTGGCGCGGCACGCGCCGGCCGTTGAAGTCAAAGGCGCAACCTACACGGCCCTGCGGCTCGCACGGGACGGGGACGGTACGTGGGTCGCTGAGTGCGTGGTGGATGTCTAGTGGATCTCTCCCGGCTCGTTCGACAATCGGAGACCGGATGGCGGATTGAGCCGCACGGCGCGATGCGTGTGCCGGGCATCATCCACGCAACCGAGTCGCTCGTTCGCGAGATGGACGCGAAGGTTTACGAGCAGGTGGTCAACGTGGCGACCCTGCCGGGAATCGAGCGCGCCTCCTACGCGATGCCCGACGCCCACTGGGGATACGGGTTTCCCATCGGGGGAGTGGCAGCCTTCGACGCCGATCGCGGCGGCGTGGTGTCGGCCGGAGGCGTTGGGTTCGACATCTCATGCGGCGTCCGAAGCCTTCACACCGGGCTCACCGTGGGGGAAATCGATCCGGTCAAGAAGGCCCTCGCCCACGAGCTGTCGCGGAGCGTCCCCGCGGGCGTGGGCAGCATCGGGCGTCTTCACCTCGACACCGCCGAGATGGACGCGATGCTTTCGGGCGGCGCTCGCTGGGCCGTCGAGCGCGGCTACGGCACGGCCGCCGATCTCAATCGGATCGAGGAACGCGGCTGCATGGCAGGTGCGAGACCGGAGCAGGTGTCCATGCACGCGAAGCGGCGTCAGCAGGATGAAATGGGGACGCTCGGATCGGGCAACCACTACCTCGAGGTGCAGCAGGTCGTCAGGCTGTTCGACCCGCGAATCGCCTCCGTGTTCAAAATTCGTGAAGGCGACGTCGTCGTCAGCATCCACTGCGGTTCCCGAGGGCTGGGTCATCAGATCGGGAGCGAGTTCTTGAAGCGGATGGCGGTCGAGGCGCCGGAGCACGGCCTCTCGCTGCCGGATCGCGAGCTGGCCTGTGCACCGATCAACTCTCCGTTGGGCGAGGCGTACTTGGGCGCGATGCGCGCGGGAATCAACTGCGCGCTCGCGAACCGCCAGATCATCACGCACCTGGTGCGCCAGGCGTTCAGCCATGTCGTGCCGAGGGCCGAGCTGTCGCTTCTTTACGACGTCTCGCACAACACCTGCAAGGTCGAAACGCATCGGATGGACGGGGCAGTCAAGCGGCTTTTCGTCCATCGGAAAGGTGCGACGCGCGCTTTCGGGCCTGGTCATCCCGACCTGCCGACGGAGTTTGCGTCAACGGGTCAACCGGTGCTCATCGGCGGCACGATGGGAACCGCTTCGTACATTCTCGTGGGCACCTCCGACAGCGAGGCGCGGTCCTTCGGTTCGTCGTGCCATGGGGCGGGACGCGCCATGAGCCGTCATCAGGCATTCAAGCAGTGGCGAGGACGGCAGGTGATCGATGAGCTGGCGGCGCGAGGCATTATCGTCAGAAGCCCCTCGTCGCGCGGCGTTGCTGAAGAGGCGCCCGGGGCCTACAAGGACGTGACGGCGGTGGTGGATGCCGCCGACCGGGCAGGGTTGTCACGGAAGGTCGCGAAGCTCGAGCCGGTGATCTGCGTGAAGGGCTGAGTTCGCCTGCATCGGATGCATGCCTCGCTCGTCGTGTCTGCGTGTGGCAGGCGGGTGCGCATCGATTGCGGCGCCGACTGGCTGGGACGAGTCGACGAACGACACGCTGCCCGATCTTGTTGACGCAGGGCGTGGAGGCCCGAATTGCCCACGACGGGTTGACCGCGCGGGTGAGACCGGCCCGCAGAGAGTCGTCTCGACTGGAGGACACATGCCTACGACCTTTCAAATAGGCCCGACGAAGCCGGGCAGTCCGGTCACCTGGGCTGTGATCGTGGCGGTTCTGCTGATAGTGCTCGCGGCGGCCGTGCTGTATCTGCTCTGAATGCGACTTCACGAATCCTGGGAGGGTCACTGGTGCATGCGGACGTGCTCCTCGGCCTCCGACGGCGGCGGAGAGCGGTGATCCGTGGGGCGCGGACTGAGGCGTTGGCGCGTTGGTGACGACCGACCAGCGTGACGTCATCGCGTTCCTGTCGACGCCCTCAGCCTACGGCCGCCAGGACGCCATCGAACGCATTGACACGCACATCAGCATCGTCTGGTTGGTTGGCGAGCGCGTCTTCAAACTGAAGCGCGCGGTGCGTTACGACTACGTCGACTATTCCACGGTCGAACGGAGGCGGTGGGCGTGTGAAGCCGAGGTGCGGCTGAACCGTCGAACCGCTCCGGCTATCTACCTGGGCGTTCGCCCTGTCACCCTTGAAGCGGACGGCCAGCTCGCCCTGGGGGGCAAGGGAACGCCCGTCGACTGGCTGGTCGAGATGGCACGCTTCGACCAGCAGACCTTGTTCGATCGACTGGCCGAGCAGCATCGACTCGAGATAGGTCTGATGGAAGGGCTGGCTGATGCTATCGCGAGCCTGCACGCCAGGGCCGAACCGCGGTTCGATCGCGGAGGGCGCGATGGGATGGCGTGGGTGATCGATGGCAATGCGCGCGGTTTTGCCGAGCAGGGCGTCTCAATCCTCGACCTCGACGCGTGTACACGGCTGACGGCCGACGCTCGCAGCGAGCTCGCACGCCAGGGCACGCGCCTGGACGACCGTCGCCGCCGCGGGCTGGTTCGTGAGTGCCACGGAGACCTTCACCTTCGGAACATCTGCCTCGTTGACGGCGTCCCGACGCTGTTCGACGCCATCGAGTTCAACGACGACATCTCGTGCATCGACGTCGTTTACGATCTGGCGTTCCTGCTGATGGACTTGTGGCGCCGAGGCCTGCCGCTGCACGCCAATCTCGTGTTCAACGAGTACATGACTCAAACCGGAGATTTCGAGAGCCTGTCGCTTCTGCCACTGTTCCTGTCGTGCCGAGCCGCGGTCCGCGCGAAGACGAGCGCGACAGCTGCGAGTATCCAGCCGGACGAGCAGCAGCAGCGACTCGCCGGTGCGGCCGCGGGCGAGTACTTGAGCCTGGCTGGGAATCTGTTGCGGGCGCGGACGCCGTGCCTCGTCGCCGTGGGAGGATTCTCGGGGTCAGGCAAGTCGACGCTCGCGCGGGCAGTTGCGCCGATCCTTGGCCACGCGCCCGGCGCGCTGATCCTCAGAAGCGATGTGATTCGCAAAATGCACCTGGGGGTCGACCCCATGACGCGGCTGGACGCCGACGCCTATGCCGGCGACATCAGCGCCCGCGTGTACCGGATTCTCGCGGACCGCGCGCGAGCGGCCCTCGAAGCGGGCCACGCCGTCATCGCCGACGCCGTCCACGCGCGCGCGGCCGATCGGCTGGCCATCGAGACCGTCGCGCGCCAGCTCGAGGTCCCGTTCGTCGGACTCTGGATTGACGGGCCTGAGAGCCTGTTGCGGAGCCGACTCCGCGGTCGGGCGAGGGATGCCTCCGATGCAACGGACGAGGTGCTCGAACTCCAGGTTCGCAGCGGAACCGGACCGCTTGCCTGGCACCGCCTGGACGGCTCCGAAAGCCCCGATCAGGTTCGACAAGCGGCCGCCGCAGTCCTTGCCGGCTCTGCGGTCGCGTCCTCGGTCACTGCTCTGTGATCCGCGCGTCGAGACGGATCGGCGTCTTCAGCGATGCTGAGACGAGGCACGCTTTTTCGGCCTTTTCGAGCGCTCGCTGCGTCTTGTCGCGGTCGGTTCCAGCGGCGACGACGACGCTCGGACGAAGGACGATCTCTGTGAAGCGAGTCGCGCCGTCTTGCCGGTCGACCGTGCCCTCAGTGGTGACGTCGACGCTGATGATATCGATTTTCGAGAGACGTGCGACCGAACGAAGCGTAAACAGGAAGCAGGTCTCGACAGCGGCCACCAGGAAGAGCTCCGGGCTCCAGGCATCGCCGGGCCCGTCGAAGTCTGCCGGCGGTGCCGTCTGCAAGCCTGGCACACCGGCCGCTGTGAGCTCCGCGTAGCCCGAAACGCCCCCTGTGAGTCGCACGCGATAGGTATGTGGCAGCGGTGTCATGGACCCATCCTTTTCGATTGATAGAAGAGCCCGGCCGGCAGGGGAACGAAGCCTGGACCGGTGGATCCGGCGGATGGCCCGCTGGGGGCCGGGCGTCCTGAAATCGGCGACAATGGTGCGCACATCATGACCCTTGGCACCATCCTGTGTCCCGTCGATTTTTCGGAGCAGTCGCAGCAGGCGCTTCGATGGGCCGGCGCCCTGGCCTGGCGCTACAACAGCCGTCTTGTTGTCCTGACCGCCGTCGATCCGCTGCTCGCTCGGGCCGCCAGGATGCGGCTGGGCCTGGATCTCGCCAAGGTGGAAACGGAACCGGAGTTGCGCCTCTTCGTCCGGTCGGTGCTTCCGGACGCGACTGGGGCGCCGCAAGCGCTGATTGAGGTCGGGGTGGGCAACGCTTCGGAGGTGATCTTGCGGGCCGCCGAAAGGGAAGCCGCCGACCTGCTCGTCCTCGGCACACATGGCCTTGGCGGATTTCAGAAGGTCCTGCTCGGCTCTACGACCGAGCAGGTGCTCCGCCGGACGAAGAAGCCGGTCTTGGCCGTGCCACTCAACCTGGGCGCGCAGGCGGTTGCGCTCGACGCAGCCGGCCCTCGGTTTGCGCTGTCCCGCATCATGGTCGCGACGGACTTCAGTGAGCCGTCGGCGATGGCCTGCCGATGGGCAGGAACACTCGCGGGGGAGCTCGGCGGAAGCCTGCTCCTCATCCATGTCGTTGCGCCGCTTGCGGTTGCGCCTCGCTGGCGATCTCATGTCGTCGAGGTCGACGCGGAGCGGGTTCGACTGGCGCGGGAAAGGCTTGACGCTGTGCTCCGTGATCAGCCGGCGTCAGTCGAGCACGAAACAGCCGTATCGGTTGGACGACCGGCCGAATCGATCTCGTCCATGGCCGCGGAACGGGGGGTGGCGCTGATCGTCATGGGGCTGACCGGACAGAGTGGTCAGGCGATCCGGCCTGGCTCCATTGCCTATCGAGTGCTGACTCTCTCTCACGTTCCGGTGCTGGTAGTGCCCTCGTACGAGCAGGAAACAGGGGTCACGGCGCAGGCCGCTCAATGACGCGCATGCCGTCGGCGAGCGTATCCGGCGGGTGAAGTACGACCGGCTGGGCAGGCTGCAGTCCGTCCTTCACCTCGGCATCGGTCGCATTGCGCTGGCCGAGTTCGACTGCCTGAGTCCGCGCGCGGGCATTCTCCACCCTGAACACGGCCCAGTCATTGCCACGCCGGAACAGGGCGCCGGTCGGCACGGTGAGGACGTCCGGGGCTTCCCAGGCGACAATCCGGACCTCCACGCGATAGCTGTCGCCGAGGGCCTTGGCGGCCGTCGCGACGTCGACGAAATCGACGATCACGTTCACGCGCTGTTCTTCGACGCCGAGCGCCGAGATCTTCATGAAACCCGAGGGCTCGACACGTCGGACCCGACCTTCGAGCGTGTGCCCGCCGCCCCATTGCTCGATGAGAACGCGGGCATTGGCCGGCACCCGAACGGCATCGGTCGACAGCAGGTCGGCCACTACCTCGAGGCGGCTGGCATCGCCGACCTCCAGCAACGGCTCGCCGGCCTGAACGACCGATTCGCTTTCGCGCATTCGCTTCAGCACGACGCCGTCAATCGGCGACCTGATTTCGATTGGCCGTCCTCCACCGCCGGCGCCTGGCGACTGGAGCCTGGCTCGCGCCATCTGCAGGTCGAACTCGGCGCGGTTTACGCTGAAATCCGAGGCTCTGAGCGCTTCCTCGGCCGTTTTGACGTCGGTTTGGGTGGCTTCGAGCTCGTCGCGCGAGATGGCTCCCGCTTCGGCCAGCCCCTGCTGCCGGCGGAGCAGCGATCGTGCCCGCTCGAGGGCGGCGGACGCGCGGTCCCGCTCGGCCCGTGCCTGGCCGAGCGCGGCCCGGGAGGCCTCTATCGCCGCTGACAGCTCGGCCTGAGTGCGGGTGTCGAGCAAGGTGGGCTGCGCCGGCGTCAGGTGTGCCAGCACGGTCTCGCCCCGGACGACCGGATCCCCCGGTTCGAGCTCAATCCGCTGCAGGCGCCCCGAAACGGGCGCCGACACGACGAACCGCTCGCGGACGCGGGTCTCTCCCTCTTCGTCGATCGTGACCTGCAGAGGGCGTCGTTCCACACGCGCCAGGTCCACCTCGACAGACTCCGGCCACAGCGCGGCGGCGAGGATCGCCAGAACGATCCCGCTCACACCAAGTACCCGCCAGTTCGACAGCCATCGCCGCATCGCGTTGATTTACTCCCGGATCTTCAGCACGGCCACCAGATCAAGCCCGTCGAGGCGGCGCCTCACCACCAGCCCCGATACCAGTGTTGCAGCGATAACGGTCAGGAAGGCCCAGGCCACGGCGGAGCGCGACACGACGAGCGGAAAACGATAGACCTCGCTGTCGAGTGATTGAACGATCAGCGCGGCCATCCCGTACCCCAGAAATCCGCCCGCGGGCAGCGCCACCATCGTGAGGAGCGCCAGCTCGCCGAGCAGAATGAGCGATATCTCCGCCCGGGTGAAACCAAGCACTCGGAGGCTTGCGAGCTCACGGCTCCGCTCGGAGAGCGACACGCGCGCCGCGTTGTAAACGACGCCAAAGGCGATGATTCCCGCGAAGACCACGTTGAACAGAATAGAAATGTTCATGTTCGCCGCCAGCGTCTCCCTGAAGTTGCGGATCACCGCGCTCTTGAAACCGGCCCCGGCAACGGCGGGTAGCCGCTTGAGCTCGTTCGAGAGCCTCGACTCCTGGCTCGTGTCGATCGCCAGGGCCGCGCCGGACAGGACGTCGCCTTCGCGCATGAGATCGTGCAGCGAGTCGATATCCGTGTAGGCAGACAACCCCAGGACATCGTCGACAAGGCCCGCAACGGATATCCGCCGTACTGGGCGTCGCCCTTCGAGCACTTCAATCGTCACCTCATCTCCTGCAGCAATGCCTAGTACTTCGGCCAGCAGACGAGAGAGCACCAGACCCGACGGAGGCAGAGCGATCGCTCGGCCATGCGCGTCGACGATCCGCCTCAGGCGGGCGTCGGGGAAGACGCCGGTGATGGCGATGTTTCGGTGACGATGACCCGCCCGGATGCGCACCGGCACGACGCGCTGAGGTTCGACGGCGATGACCCCTGGCAGGTGTGCGAGCGCGTGCCTGGCTGCCGCCGAGCGCGGTTCGACGAACGTGACCGAGACGTCCTGACGTTCCGCGACCGAAAACTGGGTGGTGATCAAGCTGTCCATGGCGTCGATGAAGACGAAGCCGACGACTAGGATAGCCGCGGCGAAGCCGATACCGACAACGGAAGCCACCGCCCGGAACGGGTGGCGGGCCAGATTGCGCGTCACCATCCTCCCCGCGGTGCCCAGATGCCGCCCCACGAACGAGGCTTCCAGAATGCTTCGGCCGTACTGTGCCGGCGGCTCGGGTCGCATCGCCTCAGCCGGGGGAATGGCGACGGCTCGGCGGACGGCCGAAAACGCACCGAGGCTGGCCGCCGTCAAGGTCATGGCGGCGGCTTGCAGGACCACGGAGGGGGACAGGCGGTAGAGCAGCACGGGGAAGCGAAAGAACTGGTTGTAGAGGCCGATGATGATCTGTCCCAACCAGGCCCCGGTCGCAACGCCGATGAGCACCCCTACGCCGGCGATAAGGAGGCCCCACTTCACGTAGTGCCACGCCAGCGTCGCGTTCGCGTACCCGAGCGCCTTGAGAGCTGCAATCTGCGGCCGCTGAAGCGCGAGCGCGCGGGTCAGCGCGACGTTGAGGATGAACGCGGCGACACTCAGGAAGATGAGCGGCAGGATGAACCCGAACGTCTGAAGCTGGCTCAGCTCGTTTTCGAGCGTCCAGTTCGAGAGTTGGAGGGCGCGGGGGATGGCCCCCAGCCCCCCGTACGGCTCGATCAGCCGATCCAGAGCCGCGATGATGGCATCGACCGACGCGCCGGGCGAGACGGCGAGCGCCACATCGTTGAAGCCGCCCTCCATGTCGAAGGCGCTCGCCAGGGCCCGGCGTTCCATCCAGAACGTGGCGAATCGCCGGTCGTCTGGGACGATCTCGCCGGGTCGGATGTTGTAGATGTGCTCGGGCGACAGGGCGATGCCGACGACCGTCAGACGGCGAAGCCGTCCGTTGATGACGGCGCCCACCTGATCGCCCAGCTGGAGCCGGTTGGCCGTCATGAACCCCTCGCTCGCCAGGACCTCGTCCGGCCGATTGGCGTCGATCCACTGGCCTCGTCGGAGGAAAAGGTCGTTGACGGGTGGGCGGCGCTCGGCTTCCACCGAGATGAGCAGAGCGCTCGCGGGCTCGTCCAGGCCCGGCACGTTGAGGGTGACTGATGCGACGACACGCGCATCGACGGCTGTGACACCAGGGATTTGCGCGATGCGGTCACGAAGCGAGAGCGGGGCGCGCTTGAGAGACGCGAAGATATCGGCAAAGCGTTGGCGCTCGTAGTAGGCGCTCTGCGTGCGGCGGAGCGAGTCGAAGTTCGAGAGGTACATGACGAACATCGCCACGCCCGCCGCCACCACCATCGCGATGGCGAATGCCTGCCCCTTCATTTCGAGCAAGTCTCGCAAGAGCTTTCTGTTGAGCGCCGACAACGGCAGTCGTTTCACCATGACAGCTCGTGTGGTGAAACCTTGGTCGTTCGCTCCTCGACGCCGGTGACGCGGCCGTCGGCCAGGCGGATGACCCGATCCGCCATGGCGGCGATGGCGGCGTTGTGGGTGATGACGATGGTCGTGGTGCCGAGCTCGGCGTTCACGCGCGCGAGCGCCTCGAGCACGACGATGCCGGTCGAGATATCAAGGGCGCCGGTCGGCTCGTCGCAGAGCAGAACCGAGGGGCGTTTGGCGATGGCTCGCGCGATGGCCACGCGCTGTTGCTCGCCGCCTGACAGCTGCGCGGGAAAATGATCGCTGCGCTGATCGAGGTTCACCATTCGCAGCGCGTCCAGCGGGTCCATCGGGCTGTCCGAGATCTCCGTGACCAGGGCGACGTTCTCCTGTGCGGTCAAGCTGGGAATCAG
>Ga0247825_10000297_pt1 | contig 30643 bp, 27 predicted proteins | sample 13C_Vanillin_Day_FD_194413 | JGI IMG/M metagenome (GOLD analysis project Ga0247825, IMG submission 194413) | Soil microbial communities from agricultural site in Penn Yan, New York, United States - 13C_Vanillin_Day48 | ecosystem: Environmental > Terrestrial > Soil > Agricultural land | place... | reverse complement strand
TTTTTCGCGGCAACGCGTCCCCGCTACCCGACGAGCGATGGTTCGGCTTCCTCACCGACCAGCTGATCAGACGCAGCGTCCACAAAAGTGTTGCGGCACTGGAAAAAGACGTCCGCGCCTGGATCGACAACTGGAACCAGGACCCCAAACCCTTCGTCTGGCGCAAGACCGCCGAGGAGATCCTCGACTCTCTCGCCAAATATAAGGCGAAGATTTCAGGACCACGACACTAGGCTGTTGACCTCAGTAGGAAGCGACGGAGCCCAGGCCGTGTACGTATCTTCACTCGATCATCGGCGGGTTCCGCCATCTTCCCACCATCGAAGCTACCCGGCGAGAAAGGCATCACCGCAGGCGGTTTCGTCAACCGTGAAGACGCATACTTCGCTGCTCCGGGCATCGCGCGATTCGCCCGCGTGGTCACCGAAAATCGGGCCAATTACCGCCCAGTGGTGTTCGACGGCACACTCGCCGGTGCCCGCCGCAGCTCATTCGTTCGTCACCCATCCCGCGGGGAAGGTCGAGCGCAACAACCGCAGCTGGGGTGTAGTTACTCGACGGCCGCGAACAGGCCCGTAAGAACCACCGAGCGCACCCTCGATGTCAGGGCATCGACTGCAAAATTGCACTGACCCCACAGTTTCGTTGGAAACCGGCCACCAGCGCCAGACTCTGTGCCGCCGTCACGACGAGCTTGAGCTCATACCAATGAGCGATTTGGTGAATCGATGTGCTCGTTTCGGTCCTACTGCGGGAGTCGCCGCCATCGGATAGTAGCGCTAGGAAGAAGGTGATGGATGCCATACAAAGTCGACCGTCCAGGCCGGAGCGCTACGAAATCTTGCGGGTTTTCGCTCGAGCAATGTCCGAGCTGGAATGCGCCTTCCGGACTAGATGCAGACACATCGACGGTTGCCTTCAGCCATCACGCGACTCTGCCGCGAACTCGATTCACGAGACCGGGTCACGTGTCTAGCGGTGGGGTCCGGCGCACCAATCATCTGGAAGTGATCGACGATCATCAGAAAGGGAGCAATGACGACCACCGCACGAGTTTCGTCTCGACTCAACCTCCAGGGGGCGGAGCCCGACCCCACAGAGGCATTAGACATCGAGAGCCTGCAGGTTCTGCAGCTCAGACGGCTTCAGTGGACACTCCGACACGCATATGCGAATGTGCCTTTCTACACAAGGCGATTCAACGAACTCGGTGTCGTCCCCGAGGACTGTCGATCACTGAGCGACCTTGTCCACTTCCCGCTCACCACCAAGCAGGATCTCCGAGACAACTACCCGTTTGGAATGTTCGCGGTGCCGCCTGAACGCATCGCCAGGATTCACGCCTCGAGTGGGACGACGGGCGAGCCGACCGTGGTCGGGTATACCGAGGAAGACCTCGATACGTGGGCGGGCCTTGTAGCGCGGAGCATCCGAGCAGCGGGTGGCCGGCCGGGACATAAGGTGCACATCTCCTACGGGTACGGCTTGTTCACCGGCGGGTTGGGCGCGCACTACGGGGCGGAGCGTCTGGGGTGCACCGTGATCCCTGCCTCGGGGGGAATGACCGCCCGTCAGGTGAAAATCATTGCCGATTTTCGGCCCGATGTAATCATGGCGACGCCGTCCTACATGTTGACCCTCATCGATGAGTTCGAACGTCAGGGGCACGATCCGCGAGCCAGCTCGCTCAAGATCGGGATCTTCGGAGCTGAGCCCTGGAGCGAGGCGATGCGACAGGAGATTCAGGAGCGGATGGGAATCGAGGCCCTGGACACGTACGGGTTATCGGAAGTGATCGGTCCGGGAGTGGCCCAAGAATGCTTGGAGACGAAAGATGGGCCACATATCTGGGAAGACCACTTCATCCCCGAGGTCATTGACCCGGTCACGACGGCAGCCCTGACCGACGGCGCTCGTGGGGAGCTGGTATTTACGTCCTTGACAAAACAAGCCTTTCCGATCATCCGATACAGAACGCGCGATCTGTCCGCATTGCTCCCCGGGACCGCTCGGCCCAGTTTCCACCGAATCGCACGTGTCACTGGACGTTCCGACGACATGATCGTCCTGCGCGGGGTCAATCTGTTCCCGTCACAGATCGAGGAGGCCATCCTTCGGAGCAACCACCTTTCGCCCCACTACCAGCTGGTCCGCAAGAAGGATGGGCGGATGGACACGCTCACAGTTCGTGTCGAGGGTAGAGGCATCACGTCGGCCGAAGCGCGTACACACGTGGCGAGTTCGTTGCAGGATGACATCAAGAACTCGATCGGCGTCACTGTCGACGTCGATGTGCTCGGGGAACATTCCCTCACACGCTCTGAGGGAAAGATCCAACGAGTCATCGATGTGCGATCGAAATAGCACAACTCCGCGATTCAACCAACCCGACTGGGGTCCATTTCTATGAGCAAAATCGACAGCGTCGCCATCGAAGCCCGCCGCACAAACCCGCTCAGGCCCGCCGCCGCAAGCCTGATCGGCACCGCCATCGAATGGTACGACTACTTCATCTACGGGTTGGCCGCCGCGACTGTTCTCGGACCGCTTTTCTTTCCCGAGATCTCCTCCACCGCCGGCACCATGGCCGCATTCGCCACCTTCTCGGTGGGCTTCATCGCCCGACCCTTGGGTGGAATCGTGATGGGCCACTTCGGCGATCGCGTCGGCCGAAAGTCGATGCTGGTCACCTCCCTGGTGGTGATGGGCGTATCCACGACGTGTATCGGGCTGTTGCCCACATACGAATCTATCGGCGTGTGGGCGCCGATTCTTCTTGTAGCGTTGCGATTTATCCAGGGATTCGGGGTCGGTGGCGAGTGGAGCGGCGCCGTACTGATGGCGGTCGAGCATGCCCCGGTATCCCGGAAAAGCCTATTCGGAAGCTTCCCCCAAATGGGCGTGCCCGCCGGACTGATCCTCGCAAACCTCGTGTATCTCGCTGTTTCGGGAGCCGTAGATGACGAAGCCTTCACCGATTGGGCGTGGCGGGTGCCGTTCCTTGCCAGCGCGGTGCTCATGATCGTCGGACTCGTGATGCGACTGACGATTGAGGAAAGCCCCGCGTTTGACCAAGTCATCAGTAATCAAGAGCAGCAGCGACTTCCAATCGCTTCTGTCTTGAATAACCACTGGAGGAGTGTGGTGCTCGTTGCCGGCGCGTTCATTGGGATCAACGCCGTCGCCTACGTTTTCATGGTCTACTTGCTGAACTACTCGACCAAGATCCTTGAAGTCGATCGAAACCACATGTTGGCCTTCAGCATGATTGCGTCAATTCTGTGGCTTGTCGCCACCCCATGTGCGTCAATCTTGTCCGATCGCTACGGCAACCGCCGAGTTCTGGTTGTGGGCTCCTTGCTGTTGTGTGTCAGCGCGATCACCCTGTTCCCATTGGTAAACAGCACCTCCCATGCACTCATCATCGGCGCGATGACGTTTGTTGCTCTTGGGATGGGCGCGGTATATGGGCCGATGGCTGCCCTGTTCTCGAGTATGTTTCCTGCCTCGCTCCGGTACAGCGGCACCTCGTTGGGTTACCAGGTCGGATCCGTTCTCGGCGGAGGTATCGCGCCGACCGTCGCTAGCGGTGTGTACGCCATATGGGGGTCGAGTGTCCCTATCACCGTCTACCTAGCAGCAGTAACCATCCTCAGTCTGGTGTGTCTGTCGATCATGATGAGGCCGAGTAGACCGACTTGGTGAATCTGATATAGCAGGCCCCGCTTCCTCCGCAGGGGTAGCTCCCCGGGACGTCCGCGCCTGAGTCTGATTCAGTGTGTAATCCCGGCCGCTTCGGTCCTGACCACCCAGCGGTTCTCGACGTAGCTTCGAAGCAGGCATTCGGAGCCATCACACGCCACCTGAGCAGAACAGGCAACGGGATCACCATCTCCGTCGGGTGTGGTCCTCCACAGAGAACGCGTTCACTGCTGCTGTCGGCGATGTCACGTCTTTTGAATTGCTGGGATATGGGCCATACAGCCAAGAAGGCCAATCGCCGGGACTGTGATCTGTCGAGACAGACCGGCAAAGGGACAAACGGTAGGAGTAGGAATGACGGACACTGTCGCGGTTGTCGGTGGAACTGGGGCCCTCGGCTTCGGTGTGGCGGCGCGTCTCGCGAAAGCGGGAGTGCCAGTGGTTATCGGTTCGAGACAAGCCGAGCGAGCGATGGAGGCGGCGGAGCGCCTTCACCGCCTCGTTCCTCACGCGCAAGTGAGTGCGGCGCAAAACGAAACAGCCGTCACAGAAGCTTCTCGCCTGGTCGTGCTCGCGGTGCCCCTGAACTCTCAGATTGCGACAGCCAAATCGATCAGCCCGGGGCTCACTGAGCGTCATATCGTGATGGATGCGACCGTACCCCTTGCCCCTGCCGTGGGCGGACGACCAACACAGATCGTCGGCCTGTGGGCTGGATCTGCGGCGGAACAATTGATGGCGCACCTTCCATCAAGCGTAAGGGTCGTCTCTGGACTGCACACGCTGAGCGCCGCTCTATTGGAGGATCTCGACAGTCCCCTCGCACAATCGACACTCATCTGCGGGGATCGACTAGCCGACAAGGAGTACGTCACATCGGTGCTCGAAACTATCGAGGGTCTCCAAGTGGTGGATGCCGGCAAGTTGGAAATGAGCAGACTAGTCGAGTCCATCACTCCGGTGCTGATCGGCATCAACCGGCGTTACACGACCCATGCCGGGGTTTCGATCACGGGCCTCACCTCATCGCTCGCACACACCTGATTCGAGAGGACGATGACCATTTCGACTGAGCGCGAGATCGCGAGGGCGGTCAATCGCGCGGAAGCGGGCAAGTCCATCGACCTGGACGAGGCTGCAGCTCTGCTCGCAGCGCGAGGCCCTCTACTCGTGCGACTGATGGCTGTGGCGGCCCGAATTCGCGATGCCGGGCTGGAGTCCGCGAATCGGCCCGATGTATTGACCTACTCACGCAAGGTATTCATCCCACTCACCCACTTATGCCAGGATCGCTGCCACTACTGCACCTTCGCAATAGCACCCAGCAAGCTCGCAGCCCAAGGTAGAGCGCCATTCCTGAGTCAGGACGAAGTGCTCGATATCGCGCGTCGCGGAGCCGAATTGGGGTGTAAGGAGGCGCTGTTCACCCTGGGTGACCGACCTGAGAACCGGTGGCCCGAAGCGAGAAAGTGGCTCGAGGAGGCCGGCTATGCCTCCACCCTGGAATACGTCCGCGCGATGGCGGTCCTGGTACTGGAGGACACTGGTCTGCTGCCGCACCTCAATCCAGGCGCCATGACATGGGCCGAGATCGCTCGGCTGAAGCCGGTCGCTCCGAGCATGGGAATGATGCTAGAGACAACATCACGTCGGCTATTCGAAACGAGGGGTGAAGCGCACTACAAGAGCCCGGATAAGGACCCGAGCGTACGCGTACGCGTATTGGAGGACGCAGGACGGCTCAATGTGCCGTTTACCACGGGAATCCTTCTCGGCATCGGTGAGACGCTCACCGAGCGCGCTGAATCGTTGTTCGAACTACGGCGAATCCACCGAGCCTATGCCTCCATTCAGGAAGTGATCGTCCAGAACTTTCGGTCGAAGCCCGATACCGCAATGCGCTTAAGAAACGATCTCGACTTCGACGAATACCTGGCTGCCATCGCTACAACACGAGTGGTCCTGGGACCATCGATTCGGGTGCAGGCACCACCGAACCTAGTAGATCTCGCCGAGTGCGGAACTCTCATCGACGCGGGCATCGACGATTTCGGCGGCATCAGTCCGTTAACGCCCGACCACGTGAACCCAGAGCGCCCTTGGCCGGAGATCGAGCTGCTCTTAAATCAGTGTGCGACCAAGGGATTCAGGTTGCGCGAGCGGCTCACCGCGCACCCAACATACCTGAAGCAGCCTTGGCTAGACCCTCGGGTACAAAAGCATGTGGATGCGCTCCGAGGACCCGATGGACTCGCCGATCCGGCTGCACGCCCTGTCGGAATTCCGTGGCAGGAACCCGATGGTGGCGAGACAGGCTGCGCACAGGGTTGGGGTCGCACGGACCTGCAGGAGTCGATCGACACAGACGGCCGCAGTGCTGACCGCCGCGGTGACTTCGATGCGGTGTTCGGAGACTGGGCCACGCTGCGTATGCACGCTCGTTCAAGCCTGACGCCGTCGCCTATGGGTTCGAACGATGTCCTCGCCGCGCTAAATGCCGCAGAGCGTGCTCCTGCGCGCTTGAGTGAGCAGCAGGCATTCGCCCTCATGACCGCGGAGAGCGCTGCGCTGGAGGCGGTGTGCGCTCTCGCTGACGACCTTCGCCGCGACGCCGTCGGCGAGACCGTAACGTATGTCGTCAACCGAAATATCAACTTCACCAACGTCTGTTACACAGGCTGCCGGTTCTGCGCATTCGCTCAACGTAAGAGTGACGCCGACGCCTACTCGCTATCACTCACAGAAATCAACAACCGCGCAATTGAGGCTGTGGCCGCTGGAGCAACTGAAGTGTGCATCCAAGGTGGTATCGACCCGGAGATGCCAGCCAACACGTACTTCGAGATCGCACGTACTGTCAAGACCGCGGCACCTGGCTTGCATGTGCACGCCTACAGCCCGATGGAGGTGATGAACGGCGTCGCGAGGACTGGGATGTCAATCGCCGAGTTCCTACAGGAATGCAAGATGGCAGGTGTCGACTCGTTGCCAGGTACAGCAGCCGAGATCCTCGACGACGAGATCCGTTGGATCCTCACCAAAGGCAAGCTTCCGACATCCCTCTGGATTGATGTCGTAACCACCGCGCACAAGCTGGGAATACCGACAACCTCGACGATGATGTACGGCCATGTGGACCATCCAGGGCACTGGGTCCGCCACATTCGCACGCTCGCCCGGATCCAGGCCGAGACAGGCGGGTTCACCGAGTTCGTGCCGCTGCCGTTCGTGCACCAATCGAGCCCGCTCTACCTGGCCGGTGTGGCTCGCCCCGGGCCCTCGGCCCGCGACAATCGCGCGGTTCACGCGGTAGCGCGCATCATGCTGCACGGTCTGATCGACAATATCCAGTGTTCATGGGTCAAGCTTGGTCCGGACTTGTGCACACAGGTCCTACAGGGTGGCGTCAATGACGTCGGAGGCACGCTGATGGAGGAAACCATCAGCCGAATGGCCGGATCCACCAATGGTTCACGCAAGTCCGTCACGGATCTCGAGCGGATGGCCGCGCTCGTCGGCCGACCCGTCGCCCAACGCACGACGACCTATGACCTGGTGCAGCATGCCGGGTGACACCCTCCAGTGGAGCATGATCGTCCCTCTGAAGCCGTGGCGTGCGGCGAAGTCGCGACTGGCGCTCGACGACGACAGCCGGGCTGCTCTGGCCGAGGCGTTCGCGCGTGACGTGCTCGACGTCGTGGCGGCATCCGAACACGTCGGCCTACTCGTAATTGTGTCCGCGGAACCTAGTCTGGTGGTCCCTCAGGATGGGGGGAAGGCGATCATATTGCCCCCACAGACAACGGGTTTGAATGCGGCCATCCGATACGGAAACCAGTGGGTACGCCGGAACAGGTCAGGGCCTGTCGCGGTGATGCCGGGGGACCTCCCATCTCTGACAGGACCCGTGCTCGATCATGTGCTGGAGGTGGCGTCGCCGTTCGATCGGGCGCATGTTCCAGATCGCGAGGGCGCGGGGACGACAATTTTGACTGCCGCCGACCCGCGTACACTATCACCGCGCTACGGTCCCGGCTCGGCTCGCAGGCACGCTTTGGATGGAAGCCACCCCATGGTGACTGTCGATGTTCGGGCGCGGTGCGATGTGGACACAATCGCGGATCTGGCCCATGTGCGGAACTTTGGCATAGGACCGCACTCTGCCGCGGCAATTAGGAGTCTTGATTTCCGCGTCTTGGACAGTCAAACGCACCGGAAGTCGCTCCAATCATTGGGCGCCTGAACAGATTTTCCACAGCCAAGATCATGACCGGCGCACCGATCCCTGCCGGCGCAACGAGCCAGATTGCTCGGACACTATCAAGTCTTGATAGAAGACGTGCATGGTCATTTCCACGAGGGTGGCGACCAGCGCCGGAAGATCGTCAGTCGACGGTGGTGTCAAACTATCGCGCTGATCCTTGAGCACCTCGTCCGTCCGGATATTCGCCAAACGCGCATTCCATCCGCTCCACATCTCCGCGATTTGCGTGTCGAGTGGAATCGCCTGGACAGACGCGACGAGCACCGCATCATGCGCCCGCCACATATCGATCGCCGCCCGCTGCGAACGGCGCAGAAAATCCGCTGCGTCCTCCGCTTCCGGACGAACGAAGGTCTGCACACGATCCATCAGCTCAGACCAGATCTCGGACGTGATCACGGCGAGAGCGGCATATTTCGAATCGAATTGGAAATAGTAGCCAGACCGTTGTACTCCGGCTTCGGCGGCGATTTCCCCCACCGCCAGCTCCCCAATGGGGCGTGTCTCGAGGAGCCTGATCAGCGCCTCGAGTGTGGACCGGCCTTGGCGTTCGCCCTTGCTCGGTCTACGGCGATCCCCGAGGACCGTGATGCCGTTGCGCGACGTCCGGACCGGCTTGCTTGGCATGGATCCGACTCTATCGGGCCCGGATCCCGGCTGCCACAGGCGGCGGTGGGCACGCGCAGAGACTCCTACACACGCCCACCGCAGCCGGGAAGGTTCGGCCACGTCACGCCGTCGGAACCGTGAACAGGCGCCCGTGCGCCTCCCCGTTCTCGAGCCGGCGAAGCGATCTTCCCGTCCTTCGCCTCGATGGAGAACATGTATCGGTTCGTGTACTGCTGACCTCAGCGGGTGATCGCCTTTATGTTCATGACCATGGTGGCGTGCGTATCCGTGCCGAACGCGACGAGGATCTCGGGGTTCATCTGCTCTGGGTCGTAGAACTCGGTGGTCACTTTCGTGAGCTTTTTCTCCACGGCGGGTCGCCCGATGTGGGAGCCGCCGATGCCCTCCCACAGATTCCTGAAAGCCCCGGACAGCAGGCAGCGTTGCCCTCGCCGGCGTCGGGATCACTGACGCGCAGGTGCCATTCGATGTCATCGGAGTGGTGGTCGAGCATTGCCGGGTACGAGAGGTACTGCAGCAGTACCTCGGCTGTGCGCACGGGAGTTCCTCCTGGGGAGTGGTGACGGGTTGAGCGGGCTGCAAGGGCCGCTACATTCCGTTCGACCGGCTCGTCACGACCTTCCCAACGTCGGAGATCAACACGGCCGAGAAGCGCGCGCTGGCGGGCGAGATCACCAAGCCCGTGCTGCTGCCTTCGGCGACTACCGGCAAGAATGAGCGAGTTCGTAGACCTCTGATCCCCCGCGAACTCGGCGAATCCAGGGGCCGTGCCTTATCCGCTTGCGCCAGCCGCCCCGCCGCCCTGTACATGGGCCTCTCGCAGCGTTCGCTTGAGAATCTTGCCCGTCGTTGTCCGCGGCAGCGACTCGACAAACTCGAATGACCGCGGCGCCTTGTAGCCGGCGACCAGACTTTTGACGTGATCCCGCAGGTCCGAGCCCTCGATGTCGTGCCCCGGACGCGGGACCACAACCGCGTGGACTCGCTCTCCCCACCGCTCATCGGGCAGCGCGATGACCGCGCATTCCAGCACTGCAGGGTGTGAGGACAGCGCGTTCTCCACCTCCGCGGAGTACACGTTCTCGCCGCCGGTGATGATCATGTCCTTGCTGCGGTCGACGACGAACACATAACCGGCGTCATCCATGTAGCCCAGATCGCCAGTGTGCATCCACCCGTCGACGAGGGCATCGGCCGTCTCTTCCGGCCGCCCCCAATAGCCTTGCATGACATGGCCGCCGCGCACGATAATCTCCCCCACCTCGCCGCGAGCCGCATCCACTCCGTCCCGACCGCTGATGCGCACCTCCGTGTGCGGGAGGGCCCGGCCCGCGGAGCGCATCCTGTCACCGACATGGTCCTCAGGGGCCAGGAGCGTCGCGAGTCCGGCGAGCTCGGTCATGCCGTACGCCTGAGTTAATCCCCCGCTGGAGAAGGTAGACAGCGCCCGTGTCAGCAGGTTCTCGGAAATCGGTGAAGCCCCGTACATGATGTTCTCGATACTGCTCAGATCATGGACGGCCACGTCGGGATGGTTCACCACGGCCTGGATCATGGCCGGCACCAGAACCGCGCCCGTCACCGAGTAGCGCTCGATCGTGCGCAACACGCTCTTGGCGTCGAAACTCGGCAACATCACGTGCGTGCCGCCGACCAGCACCTGAATCATGCCGCCGGTGAAGTCCGCCAAGTGGAACATCGGCGCGACATGCAGATAGGTGCCGCCGCTTCGGAACAGCGAGCGGCTCGCCGCCGCGCCCAGCACAGACGTGACGATATTGGCGTGGCTGAGCATCACACCCTTCGGGAACCCGGTGGTGCCACCGGTATAGAAGATGCCGGCCAACGCGTCCCCGCTCCGGCGCACGTCCTCCACTGCCGCAGATTCGGCGATCAACATCTCGTAGGCGCACATCCCGGCCGGCGTCTCGCCGTCGCCGCAGAAGATCACCGTGCGCAGACCCGGATACTCGGCCTGCAGCGCGGGAACCATGTGCGCGTAGGCGTTGTCGACGACAAGCACATCACAGGCGCAGTCCGCTAATGAATAGGCAATCTCGGCGACGCTCCAGCGGGTGTTCACGGGGTTCAATACCGCGTCCGCCCACGGCACCGCCAACAGCACCTCCGCGTAGTTATCGGAGTTGTTCGCCAGAATCGCCACCCGGCCGCCGCTCCGCACATCGAGACCGCGCAGCGCGCTCGCAAAGCGCGCGACCCTGTCGGCGAACTCGCGAACCGTGCGTGTCCGCTCTCCGAAGACGGTCATCACAGCATCGGGAGTCTGCTGAAGAGAACGATGCAGGCCTTGGGTCAGATACATGCTACGACAACCATTCTTGGGACGGGACTTCTGACATTCGCGCTGGTCTACTCGTATGCGCAATTGCTCTCTGCTCTCTCACACAACGAGGATGTGGGGGTAAAACGGGGGCCATACACCTGCGCCAACTCCTCACACCGGGCGACGAACCCGGCAAGCCCGCCGTCGTACTGGTTGGCGTACTGCAGCGCCCCGCCTGTCCAGGCCGGGAACCCCACACCCAGGATCGAGCCGACATTGGCCTCCGGAACCGTCCGGGCCACTCCGTCGTCGAAGCAGTGGATCGCCTCCAATGCCTCACGGAACAGCAGCCGCTCCTGGAGATCGGAGAAGGCGATGTCGGCGTTGACCACGCCGACCGCGTCGCTCAGCCCACTCCAGGTTCCCCTGCGACGGCCCTGCGCGTAGTCGTAGAATCCCAGGCCGCTCGCGCGACCCGACCTGCCGAACTCGCCGTCCATCCGCTGAATGAAACTTCCCACCGTGGAGCCCGTCGCGTCCAGGTTCCCGCCGCCGATGATTTCGGCGCAGATCCGACCCATCACAGGAAAGGACAGGTCGTCGAGAAGGGCGAGCGGCCCTACGGGATAGCCGGCCCGCGTCGCCGCGCACTCGATCGACGACGCGGGGACGCCCTCCGTCAGAAGCAGCAGCGCCTCGTCCAGGTATGCGTGCAGGATCCTCGTGGTGAAGAACCCGGGACCGTCGCCGACGATAATCGCGGATTTGCCGATCTGCCGGGCGAAGTCGAGCGCCTTGGACAGCGTCTTATCGCTCGTCTTCTCGCCGGCGATGACCTCGACGAGCGGCATCCTCTCGACCGGGGCGAAAAAATGCATGCCGACGAACCGCTCGGGCGCGGCATCGCCCGCCGCGAGCACCCCGATGGGCAACGCCGACGAATTCGACAGCACCAGCGTCTCCGGCCCGAGCTTGCCGAGAACTGCCGCCAATAGCTGTCGCCGCGCCACGGCATCCTCGAACACGGATTCAATCACCACATCGATGTCGGTGGACGCGTTCTCGATCGACCCGGCGGTCACCGTGGAGACCTCGATACCCGCGGCAGCACACGCCGCCGCGACGCCCTCGGCGACCGGGCCGCCGCCGATAACGAGCACCTTCTCGGCGCGGAACGGCGGGGCACCTGCCAACGGACGTTGGGCATTGCGGATGGCGCGGGGGTCGAAGAACTTCGCTTTGATGATGTTCGACGAGATCTGACTGCCGACAAGAGCCGCGCAATAACGTGATTCGATGGCCTGCGCGGTCTCGAAGTCGACTGCGGCCCCCTCGACCGCGGCCGAGAGGATCGCCTCCGCTGCGGGAGCCGGCGCCCCCTGGGTCTTCGTCCGGAGAAGCGCCGGAAGCATGGTGAGCACCGGCGCCATGTGGCTGTCGCCTGTGGATCCCCCCGGAATGCAGTATCCGGGCGCATCCCACGGCTGGCCGGGGTCAGGATGCTGCGCGATCAGACGCTTCGCCGCGGCGATCAGCTCGTCGGCTGAGTCCACCACCTCGTCGACGAGGCCAGCCTCGAGGGCCTTGTCGGGGGTGAACCTCGTGCCCGGAAGGAGGATCTCGTTCAAGGCCTTCTCAACGCCGAACATCCGCACGGTCCGCACGACGCCGCCGGCGCCCGCCAGCAGCCCCAGTGTGGACTCCGGGAGGCCCACCACCGCGCCGGGGGAGTTCACCACAACGCGGAGGTGGCATGCCAGGGAAATCTCGTAGCCGCCGCCCAGTGCGGCCCCATTGATCGCGGCGACCACGGGCCGTCCGAGCGTCTCGAGGCGGCGGAGATTTTCCTTCAGGCGGTTGAGCATGGCCTCCACACCGGGAATCTCCTCGGGGCCCGCGGTGACGAACGTGGTGAGGTCCGCTCCCGCGAAGAAGGTCTTCTTGCTCGATGTGAGCACGACGCCGGCGATGGAGTCTCGCATGGCTTCCAGGTGGTCGAGCACCACCGGGAACTCGTCGGTGAATCTCTCGTTGGCGGTGTTGGCCGAGTTGTCGGGATCGTCCATGGTGATGATGACGACGCCGTCGGAGTCGTGCTGCCAGCCGAACATGGGGTGGTTGAAGTCAGTCATGGGTGCTCTATCGATCGTGAGATATGGACAGGGTTAGGGCGCGGGCGTCAGACGCGCTCGATGAGGGTCGCGATCCCCATCCCGGCTCCGATGCACAACGTGACAACTGCACGACGCGCATTGTGCCGCTCCAGTTCGTCGACGACAGTTCCGACCAGCATTGCGCCGGTGGCGCCGAGTGGATGGCCCATCGCGATGGCACCGCCGTTGACGTTGACCTTCTCCTCGGGGAGGTCGAGGTCCTTGATGTACTTCAGGGCGACCGCCGCGAACGCCTCGTTGATCTCGAAGAGGTCGATGTCGTCGACGGTCAGGCCGGCGGTGTCAAGCAGCTTGCGCGTCGCGGGCGTCGGCCCGGTGAGCATGATCGTGGAGTCAGCGCCGGACGTCGCAGTCGCGACGATGCGGGCCCGTGGGGTCAACCCATTCCGCGCGCCTGCGGCTTCCGAGCCGACCAGGACCATGGACGCGCCGTCGACGATGCCCGAGGAGTTCCCCGCGTGATGGACATGGTCGATACGGTTCACCCAGTGATATCGCTGGAGCGCCACCGCGTCGAACGCCTGCTCGCCAATTCGTGCGAAGGCAGGTGGGAGCGCCCCCAGCGACTCGAGCGTCGTATTGGGGCGGAGGTGCTCGTCATGGTCGAGCAGGACGGTGCCGCTGAGGTCGCAAACCGGGACAACGGATTTCGCGAAGTACCCGCCGGTCCACGCGGCGGCGGCCAGTCGCTGGGACCTGACGGCGAAGGAGTCGACCGTCTCGCGGCTGAATCCCTCGATCGTCGCGATCAGATCCGCGCCGATGCCCTGGGGAACGTAGCCGATTGCCGTAGCCGTCTCCGGGTCCTCCGCCCAGGCGCCGCGGTCCGAGCCCATCGGCACCCGAGACATCGACTCGACGCCGCCAGCCAGCACCATCGAGTCCCATCCCGAGCGGACCTTCTGCGCGGCGACGTGCACCGCCTCGAGCCCGGAACCGCAGAACCGGTTGACCTGCAACCCCCCGACCGTGTCGGGCAGCCCGGCTGACAGCGCCGCGATCCGAGGGAGGACCGAGCCCTGGTCCCCGAGGGGGGAGACGATCCCTAATACAATGTCGTCGAGTCCCGCCGGATCGAGGCTGGGATGCCGGCTCTGCATTTCCTTGATCAAGCCCACAACCAGCGAGACCGGCTTGACCGAGTGCAACGCACCGGACGGACGCCCCTTCCCGCGAGGTGTGCGAATTGCCTCGAAAATGTAGGCTTCGTTGAGTTCGGCCACCCTGTTGCTCCGTTTTCTCTCTTACTTTCCACACCGGACGGTGGAACCGCCGAGGATGGGGTGTCAGCTTTTAGTTCAGGCCCATATCGCGGCCGATGATCTCGCGCATGATCTCGTTGGTGCCGCCGTAGATCGACTGCACTCTCGAGTCGACAAACGACCTCGCGACGGGGTATTCGCGGATATAGCCGTATCCCCCGTGCAGTTGGAGGCAGCGGTCCGCGACCTTGAACTGCAGATCCGAGACCCACAACTTGGCCTTGGCGGCCTGCACGGCGGTCAATTCGCGTCGAGAGTGCAGCTTGATGCAGTGATCGACATAGATCCGGGCGATGTCGAGCTCTGTCTGCAGCTCGGCGAGGATGAAACGGCTGTTTTGGAAGCTGCCGACCGATCGACCGAACGCCTTCCGCCCCTTGACGTAGTCCAGCGTCTCGGCCAGGACGCCCTCAGCCGCGGCGGCGGCCATCACCGCGAGGGACAGACGCTCCTGAGGAAGGTTCCGCACCAGCTGGTAGAAGCCCTGTCCGTCCTCCGCGCCCAGGCGATTCGCCTCGGGGACGCGAACGTCGGTGAAGAACAGCTCACTCGTGTCCTGCCCGTGGAGCCCGAGCTTGTCGAGATTTTGGCCACGCTCGAACCCGGGCATGCCGCGCTCGACGATGAGGAGCGTGAGCCCGCGATGTCTGTCGGCCGAGGTCCGGGCGGCGACGACCACAAGGTCCGCGTTCTGGCCGTTGGTGATGAAGGTCTTCGACCCGTTGAGCACATAGTCCGTGCCGTCGCGCCGCGCCGTCGTCTTTATGCCGGCGAGGTCGCTGCCCGCGGCGGGCTCGGTCATCGCGACCGCCGCGATCGACTCTCCCGACGTCAGCCCCGGAAGCCAGCGCTTCTTCTGCTCGTCATCGGTCAGCTCCAGGAAGTACGGGGCCGCGACATCGTTTTGCAGCGCGAATCCCAGGCCGACCGACGGGAGTCCCGCTCGTGCGAACTCCTCGTCCACAACCGCGCTGAAGCGCCAATCTTCGACCCCGGCGCCCCCGAACTCAGTTGGCGTTCCAGTAAGCAGCATCCCGACGCTTCCTGCCGCCCGGAAGAGCTCCCGATCGACCAGGCCGGCCCGCTCCCACGCCAGATAGCTCGGAGTCACCTCCTTGTCGATGAAGGAACGGACCATGTCGCGGAACGCGTCGTGATCCTCGGAGAAGACAGTGCGCCGTGGGAGGTCGTTCATAACGTCACCTCGGAGTGGAGTCGGTGGGGACAAGCGCAGGCCAACCGCGCGAGCCCGCGAGGGCTTCGCGGATCTCGGCAGAGTGCTCGCCGGGTGCCGGTTGGGGCCGGGGGTGCGGTGGGGGTGTGGCGTCGAACCGCGGCGCGGGCGCCGGCTGGACCACCCCGCCGACCTCCACGAAGGTCGAACGCGCCTTGTTGTGCTCGTCTTGCATCGACTCCGCCGCCGAGAGCACAGGGGAGACGCATGCATCCGTGCCTTCGAAGACCTCCACCCAAGCGTCGAGTCGCCGGGACCGCACGATCTCCGCGACCCTGGCCGTCATTGCCGGCCACATGGCGGCGTCGTCGTGGCTGTCGAGCCAGTCGCCCGCTGCGGATACGCCGAGACCAGCGAGGAATGCATGGTAGAACGGTGGCTCGATGGCTCCGACGCTCAGGTACCTGCCGTCCTGTGTCTCATACACGTGGTAGAAGTGCGCGCCGCCGTCGAGCATGTTGGTGCCTCGCCGGTCCTCCCAGAGCGATGCTGCCCGCCAGGTGTGGAGCATTGTCGTCAGCAGCGCGGTGCCGTCGGTGATCGCCGCGTCGACGACCTGGCCCACTCCAGTGCGGTTGGCGTTGTGCACGGCGGCCAGGATGCCGAACGCCACCAGCATTCCGCCGCCGCCGAAATCGCCCACGATGTTCAGGGGGATCACGGGCGGGCCGCCGGTCTCGCCGATCGGGTCGAGGGCGCCCACTCGGGAGATGTAGTTGATGTCATGCCCGGCGCGGTGGGCCAGCGGCCCCGTCTGGCCCCAGCCCGTCATGCGGGCGTAGACCAAACGGGGGTTGAGCGACAGGCATTCGTCGGGTCCGAGGCCGAGTCGCTCGGTGACGCCGGGCCGGTAGCCCTCGATCAGCACGTCGGCCGACGAGATAAGCTCCTTGGCGACCTCGAGGTCGGCGGGATCCTTGAGGTTCAACTCGATCGAGCGTCGGCTGCGATTGAGCAGGTCGATCGCCGGCGGAACAGGATTCCCTGCATGGCCGCCGGCCCGGTCGACGCGAATCACGTCGGCGCCTAGGTCGCCGAGCATCATTGCGGCGAACGGGGCGGGGCCGATCCCGGCGAGTTCGACGACCTTGAGCCCGACCAGTGGGCCGCCAGTCGTCATCGCCGGTCTTCGAGTCGTCGGAGAATCTGTACCGCGATCGCATGCTTGTGGACCTCGGTGGGTCCGTCGTACAAGCGGAATGCACGCATATCGCGGAAGATCATTGCGACCGGTGTCTCGTCCGAGATTCCCATGCCGCCCAGAACCTGGACACATCTGTCCGCGACCTTGTACAGCTCTTCGGACACGGACGCCTTGACCATTGAGCTTTCGTGGCGGCCTCTGGCACCCTGATCGAGAGTCCAGCATGCCCACCAGATCGCCAGCCGGCTCTGCTGAAGGCCAATCTCGTTGTCGGCCAGCATGAAGGAGACACCCTGGTGTTCCCCGATCGGCTTGCCGAAGGCGGTGCGGGTACGTGCGTGCTCCACGGCGATCGACTGCGCCCGCTCGGCTGCGCCGAGCCACCGCATGCAGTGGGTCAGCCGCGCCGGCGCGAGACGCAGCTGCGCGTAGCGCAGTGCCTCGCCGACGTCTCCGAGCAGGGCGCTCTGGGGCAGCGTCACATCGTCGAACCGGACGACACCATGCCCCTCGACGTAGTTGCGGTCCATTGTCGACATGACCCGCTCGATGACGATGCCGGGTGTGTTTCCATCGCAGAGGAACAGCGTCGGTCCGCTAGGGCCATGCGGATTGGGCTCGACGTCGGCCATGATGATCCACGTCTTCGCGCCGGTCGCGCCGGTGATGAGCCACTTTTGGCCGTTGATCGTGTAGTTGGTGCCGTCGAAGACTGCCTTCGTCGTGAGCTGCTTCGGGTCCGAGCCGGCGCCGTCGGGCTCGGTCATCGCGAACACCGAACGCTGGTGTCCCTCGATCACGGGCCGGAGGAAGGTCTCTGCCTGCTCTTCGGTGGCGATTTTGGAGAGCAGGAACATGTTGCCCTCGTCGGGCGCGGCGCAATTCAGCGCCACGGGACCGAGGGTGGACCACCCGGCCGCCTCGTAGAGCACCGCCTGGTCCACGTGCGACGGCTCGCGACCGCCGAAACGCTTCGGTGCCTGCAATGTGAGCAGGTCGCGCTTGCGGGCCAACTCGACCAGCTCGCCTCGCAACTCGTCGGTCGGCCCGTGCTGTGTGAGCCTCGGGTCGGTCTCATAGGGGACGATCTCGTCGATGACGAACGCACGAATCTCGTCACGCAGGGCGGCGGTTTCCGCGGAAATACTGAAGTCGATCATTGTTCTCCATCCATAATCTGGAGGGCGCGCTCGAAGAGGCGCAGGGTTGTCGTGTGAAGCTCGTCGCCGGTCTCTTTGGGCGCTAGATCGGCTACCGCGCGAGCATGGGTTCCCTCGAGCACGATCCCGAGCTTGAAGCAAGCGAGCACGACGTACCAGTGGATGCCAGTCAGGTCTCGGGTCGACCGTTCGGCGTAGCGGGCGACCAGGTGGGCTGGCGCAGGCAGTCCGCTCGACTGCATAAACGCTCCACCGAAAATACTTGGCGCTTCTGGCAGTTGCCACGTCGCGAGTAACCACCCGAGGTCCAGTAGCGGGTCGCCGATGGTGGACATCTCCCAGTCCACGATCGCGGAAACGTTCGCGGACGAGCGGTCGAACATCACGTTGGCAAGGTGGAAATCGCCGTGCATGATTCCGGGCTGCCACCACGCCGGCCGGTTCTGGTCGAGCCATTCCGCGACGCGTTCGACTTCAGGGATATCAGGATCTCCGTAGCCCTCGAACTGCTTGTATGACTCGAGCTCGGACAGCCATCGCGGTACCTGACGTTCCAGAAACCCTGCCGGCTTGCCGAAGTCGGTGAGGCCGACCTTGTGGTAGTCGACAGATCCTAGGGCTGCGAGTGAGTCGACAATGTTCAGTGCCATCTCGTGTCTGACGCTCGGGTCCCCGGCATGTACAGCAGGAAGTTCGAGGCTCGCATTGAACCCATCGACCGGATCCATGAGGTAGAAGATCGCTCCATTGAGCAGCGAAGAATCCTCACAGAGGGCGACCAGGTGTGGGTGCGGCACCGAGGTTTCCTTCAAAGCGCTGAGGACGCGAGTTTCACGCGCAATGGCGTCGTTGCTCCGAGGGCGCAAGTGACGGGGCCCTCGACGGAGAACATAGCGCCGACCGTCTCGATCGAAGGTCAACATGATGTTCTGTGTGCCACCGCCGAGCGGCTTCACATCGTTGAGAGGGCCCGAGCCCAGCCCCCGATCCGCCATCCAAGACGCGACCGAGGCCAGTTCCTGGCCGCTGATCTCTACCGGAAGTAATGACGTTTCCTCACTTCTGGGCTCGCTGACTTCAGTCATGTTCAGTGCTACGCCTTTGCCTCGACCAACGCGGATTCTCCACTGTCGATTCGCTCGCCGACGATGGTGGCACGTGCAGTGGAATCGTCGGATGCCTGGATGGTTCGGGCGAGGTCTGAGAGTGTCTGTCGGTCCTCGTCGTTACGCACGCTGATTGAGAACTCAATGTCCGTAACGACGGACGAGTACCGGTCAAGCAGCTTCTGCCCGATCTCGTCGTAGGTGCCGATGACGGCGAACTGATTGAGCACATCATCGTCGATAAGCTGCGGGAGCTCTTCCCACCGCTGCTCTTTCGAAAGACCCTTTGCCTCTTCGGCCAGCGCCCCGAGTCCGAGGTGTTCAAAGGCAGCAACATACCCAGGGGTGGACGCATAGAACGCGATGCGGGCTCTGGCATCGCGCACCTTCGGCACAAGTTCCTCCTCGGTACGCGCCGAGGCAACCAGCGGCTTCATACACACCCGGAAGGACTCCAGGTTGCGTTCGGAGCGCAGCGCACCTCGCTGAGCTGCAGGCAGCATGACCTCACGGATGTAGGACGGGGTGCACACCGGATGCGGCCGGACGCCATCGGCGACCTCGCCGGCGACCGCGCACATCCCCTTGTTCACCGAAGCGAGATGGATGGGAATGTCGGGATGCTCGATTGGACCCGCGTCGAACAGTGGGACCATCAGCGACAGCTTGTAGTGCTCCCCGTCGAAGTCGAGAGGCGTTCCGTTCTGCCAGCAGTCCCAGACGGCCCGGACAGCCTGGACGTATTCACGCATCCACGGGGCGGGCGGGGACCACGGCATGCCATAGCGGCGCTGGATGTGGCCACGCACCTGCGTGCCCATTCCCAGCGTGAACCGGCCACGCGAGAACTTCTGCAGTGTCCACGCATTCATCGCCATGATCGTTGGGCTTCGAGGAAATGCGATCGTGACGCCGGTGGTCAGCCTGAGTCGCTCGGTGTTCTGCGCAGCTAGTGTGAGTAGGGTGAACGGGTCATCCTTCGTTTCTTCGACCGCCATTCCGCTGTAACCGACCTCTTCCAGCAGCTTGGCGTTCTCCGCAACAGTCCAGATGTCAAGCGGAGTCTCAGGCGTCCGAAGGCCCGGATCGACCTTCCCCAATGGCAGTAGCGTTTCGAGTCGCAACACTCTCTCCTAACCTTCGTACGTTAGGTCCGAGGTTATGAGGGGTCATGTCTTGTGGATAGGGCACAATCCGCCCGATCAGTTCACCATTGCGGTCACTGGATATTCGTCCCCGTGTGCGAGCGAAATTGTTGTGCAAGGTCTTTGCGATAGAGTGCGGGACTCATCCCGGTCCACTGCTTGAATGCCCGAGTGAAGGCTCGTGTCTCGGCGTACCCAACTAGTTCGCCTATTTTTTGGATGGACATTGAAGTGCTGATCAACCTCTGCACGGCGATGTCCCGTCTGATGCTTTCTTTGATCTCACGATACGAAGTCGATTCGTCGCGTAGTCGCCGGCGGAGCGTCTGCTCGGAGAAATTGAGCTGCATTGCCACCTCTGTTAGCGGCGGGAAAGTGAGTGGCAGAGTGCGGGTGCCGAGCAGCAATGTCCGGACTCTCCTGGCCGCACTTGCCTCGTCTTCTGGGATCGTCATGAACCCGACGGGTGCCACCGATAAGAACTGCTTGAGTTCAGCACGCGTGCGGGCAACTGGCTTCTGGAGGAAGCTCCGATCGAACGACAGAGCCGTCTCATCGCAGTCAAAGACTTGCTCGCAGCGGAAGATACGGCGGAGCTCGTCAGCGTATGCCGCGGGTTTGGGATAGGAGAAGGTCGCCCGCTCCAGTGGTGGTAGTGCTCCGGCAAGCCAACCGATGAGCCTGTACCAGATTGTCGCCCAGAACTCGAGAAAGTAATGACTGGGGTCCAGTTCTGGTCTGGCGAATCTGATGCTGAGCCGAATGGTCTCCTCGTCGTCGTGCAGAGTCATTTCCATGGCGTCGGTGACCAAATGGTAGAACAAGACCCCTTTACGCAGGGCCCGCTCCAGTGACGGCTCCGGCAAGATGCTGTGTGTCATCATCGCGAAGGTTCCTGGTCGAGCAGGGCTGGCGAGAAATCCCATGAACTCATCGTCCAATGCGTACCAGACCAGCTGTACGAGTCGCGCCAACAACTCGACATCGCCGCGCCACGTGGGGTCGAAGACCTCACTGCGGACAAGCCCCACATTGGCCAAGAGTAGGTCTGTGTCCACGCCGCAGCGCTCGGCGCCGCGGATCGTTTCCTGGAAGTAGTGCGCACAGGAGGTCGGCATTGTTCGCTCCAACCCTTCGACTCGCATCACGAACAAGAGAATCGATTAGTCCGTATTCAGTCTAGATCAGGGCATGTCTCGAGTTGCTGGATCGCCAGGTGAATGAGAGCAGGCTCTCCTGAGGGTTGGCAGATGTGGTCATGGGGCAACGTTGCGGCATGGAAGCCGCTCGGGTGTTGCGTAGCGTGGCAGCCAACACGGCCGTATCGGCGTAGGGCGCAGAGGATGTCATCGAGAACTGGACGGCAACAGGATTTTTCGGAACGGCCGCCGCGGCGGCCCCCGGTGTTTCCGGCGGGTGGGAGCAGTGGGCGAGGAGCTGCGCTCTGCGTAGTGCACCGGAGCCAAGGGATACACCCGCGCAGTAGTGCCCGCTCGATTGGTCCGGGGTCGGACGCGAGCACGGTTCAATGAGAGATGATCGCAACTAACTGCTGGTAGGGCTCAGAGTGGGACATCCGCTCACATAAAACTTGAGCCGATTCTCAGCCGTCACACGTCGACAATCACCGAGTTCCGGGGGCTTTCTGCAGGGTGAGGGTTGCTCGACGTGCGCCGGCATGATACGTATCCGGCAACATCCAATTTGGATTGGAGCGAACGCCGCGACCACGCCGGTGCTGAACGGGCTCCTCGGTGGCCCCCCGATGTCCTATAGCCATGACTTTGCTAGTGCGGCGTGGGGTAAGTAATTTGACGGTCAACTTGTCGCGAGCCGGGACCCTCAGCCGCCTGGGCCGCCGGTTCGGCGGTGGTGTGGGTATGCGCTCGCTAAAATGCGAATCTCGTCTTGGACACAGTTCGATTCAGGGATGACCTGCCACAATCGCTCAATGAATCGGCGCGTTGTCATTCCGAAGTGCACAAGTACTTCCTCCTCGGTAGCGCCCCCAAATGGCGCCCACCTGATGGCGAACTCGATGAGGTGCTCAACCTCGGTGTCAGGATGGTTGCGTTTGCGGTGGGCTTCGATCCAAGCGGCGCGTCGCCTATGGCGCCATTGCCGATACTCACGAGAGTTCATGAAAATTCACATCTAATCGGGACTGCGGAAGCTGCGGAAGTTTCGTCGCCGAAACGAGAGAAATACGTGGAGCGCCAGACGCTCTCGCCTTGACCGTCAAATTACTTATGTCACGCCGCACTAGCTCCCCGGGGTGAAGTCCCGGCCATAGGGCCAGGACCCTACTCCCAGGTGGGAAGCATGGCGTCGACGTAGCGTGCTCCGTGCCCTCCGGTGGGCAGAATCTCCGCGATGCGTCCGAGGTCGGCTTCGGTCAGGACCAGGTTCGCGGCACCGACATTCTCTTCGACTCGTTTGGGACTGCGAGTTCCCGGGATGGGGACGAGGTCGTCTCCTTGGGCTAGTAGCCAGGCGAGAGCGAGTTGGGCGACGGTCGCAACTTTGGACTCGGCGAGTTCGGTCAGGAGGCGAACTGATTCGATGTTGCTTTCGAAATTTCCGGGTTGCCAGCGTGGATCGAAGCGACGCATGTCATTCTCGGCGTACTCCGCGGCAGGCTTGGCGGCATCGGTGATGAAACCGCGCCCGAGTGGTGAGTAGGCGACGAACCCGATGCCGAGCTCGTGCAGCGTAGGGAAGAGTTGCTCGACGTCACGCTCGAAAATGGAGTACTCGGTCTGTAGAACTGAGACTGGGTGGACTGCGTGGGCACGGCGGATCGTTGCCTCACCGGCCTCGCTGAGGCCAAAGTACTTGACCTTGCCGTCCTCTACGAGTTCCTTGACGGTGCCGGCAACGTCTTCGATGGGCACATTGGGGTCGACCCGATGCTGGTAGAGGACATCGATGTGGTCCATCCCGAGGTAGCGCAGGCTGTTGTCGACGACGTCCCGGATGTGTTCGGGTCTGCTGTCTACGCCGAGGTTTGGCGGGGTGAAGCCGAACTTGGTGGCGATCACCACCTCGTCGCGGAAGTTCCTGACCGCCTTGCCGACGATCTTCTCGTTCTCGCCCCATCCGTACATCTCGGCTGTGTCGAAGAGCGTGACACCCAAGTCGTAGGCGCGACGGATGGCATCGATGCCGCCATTGTGGTCGGCTGACCCGTACGCCACAGAGATGCCCATCGACCCGTAGCCGATCGCCGAGGTGATCAGTCCCTCGTTACCCAGTGTGCGCTGTTGCATGGGATATCCCTTCATAGTCGGGTGCTCGACATAGTCGTCACGGCGGTCGGCCACTGGCCAAGATCCTGTGGCTGATCACCCCAAGCAGTTATCTGTCAGGGCGTGTCTGGCACTCGCTCGGTCCACCAGTGGCAGGGGATGTTTCATTGGGTGTTCCTCCGTGAGTGAGTTCCAGTCAGCACACGAGATATGCGTTGTACATCACCACACCTCGTGCTTTGGTAGCGACTATGGCCGCCATACGCGCCCGTAAACAGGACCGAAGCGGACGGTTTGCTTCACCGAATCGATCTGGCAGGGCGAGAAGTGTTGGCCTCGATATTTCTTCAGTCCGGCAATGCGGACTGATCGACTTTCGGATTCGTTGTTTCAGCGGTGGATCCGGTGGTGCGCGATGAGTGCCTCCGCGACACGGTCGACTAGCTGCCGATCCCACGATTCGGGAGGTGGGGTTGCCATCCGTCTCGGATGATCGGACAGTCCTTCTTCGCCGAAGGTCGTGACCGCCCCGATCCGGAACATCCGCTCCTACGTTCTGCGAAGACCGTCGAAGGTCATCGCCACGATTGTGTCCGCTAATTCCTGTGACGATGTCCCGCCGCTGGGCCGATGCCACTCGACGATCGAATTAACCGTCCCGAAGAGGAGTCGGCTAACGAGCGCCGGGTCCAATCCGGGCTGCACGTCATTCTCGTCGGCAGCTGTCTGCACCAGCTCCCCGAGGAAGGCATCGAGCTCGCGCCTGCGGGCCAACGCCCGCCGTTCGACGGCTGTGTTTCCCCGAACGCGTAGCAGGAGAGTTACATATGCCTGGTCTGCAACCACGAGATCCACAGTACGTCGCACCATGTATTCGAGCCGGTCAATTGCCGCTCCGCTAGTTGCACCCTCCTCTGCCGTGACGGCGATGAGGGAGTCGAGTGCCCGGCTCAGCGCGAGGTCTAGCAGCTCCGATTTCCCCGAAACATGATGATATATAGATGATTTGCTGATTCCTAACTTCGCGGACAGCATCTCCATGGATGTACCGTCGTAGCCGTGCTTGTTGAAGACCTTGACAGCTACGTCGAGTAAGGACGCGAGATCGTAGCCGGGGCGGCCTGGCTTGCCCAGTTGATGCGACCAGCGCTTAGTCATACGGTCCCCCTTGCCAGGGGCCAGTGCCGCCCCTATATCGAGACTTGTCTCATTGCCCACTGGAAGCGCGGATAGTCTCCGGTTCTCATGGACGGATTCAAATAGTATGCGGCAACTCTCGGGCAGAGTCCCGACTCGTCGGAGTTATCTGGCGCGACAGTCTAACCAGGTCGAGCACTTCGTCGGAACTCAGGAACGCGCTCTACCTTGGGCCGGGAGTTTTGCCCGGCAGGTTTGCAAACGTACAGCAGCGGCACCGCATCTACAGTGCGGGGTCTTGCGCCGAAATTCGTGCACGCCACTTGCGACCAGTCTCGGCGCGCGGTCGGTCGGTGATCTTGTCATCGCCAGACTTGTTCGTCGGCGGCGGTATTCTCTCCCCTCCGCCCGGAGCCCCGCAACACGGAGTGACGTTCTAGGTGTGATTTTTGGTGGCGTTCGCTCGTTCGCTCGTTCGCGTTCTCACGTGCGTTCTTCGCTGATCGGGCCTGACGCCGGTAGTCAGTGTCCGAGCTGGCCCCTGGGTCGCTACGTGACGCCACAGCCGAACCCGGGTGGCGGTCGAGATGCGACGGGTGGGGAGGCCGGCAACAAGGCGTGTGCATATGTTGCACGATCTGTGCAGTGAGAGTAGCGTCACATTCCTCAGGGCGGCGCCCCGTATCGCCGGAGAGCGCCACATATCAGTTCGGATCGAAGGAGCTCCGTTATGCCACAGCCGATTTCGGAACCACCAACACGTGATGTCTCCCCGACACGGCCCGCAACGGCCGCGGCGAGCCTGTCCGACCGGACGCTCCGCAAAGTGCGGCGCCGGATTTTGCCGGTAATCATCGTGATGTACCTGATCGCCTATTTGGATCGCAACAACGTCGGTTTCGCCCGCGTCGGAATGGAGCACACGCTCGGCCTCAATGATGCAGCGTATGGCCTGGGTGCGGGCATTTTCTTCGTCGGGTACGTGATCATGGAAATTCCCAGCAACGCCGGGATGTACCGCTTCGGTGCACGCAAGTGGATGGCCCGCATTCTGATTAGCTGGGGCATCCTCGCCGTCGCGATGGCCTTCGTAGTGGGGGAGTCGTCGTTCTACATCCTTCGATTCCTGCTCGGAGCGGCTGAGGCGGGATTCTTCCCCGCGGTGTTGTTTTACTTCACCCTGTGGGTTCCCGCCGCTCACCGGGCCGGTGTACTTGGGCTTTTCGTACTGGCCCAACCGGTTGCGAACGCGCTCGGCTCTCCGTTGTCCGGTCTGCTGCTGAACCTGGACGGAACTCTGGGATTACGCGGTTGGCAGTGGATGTTCATCGTCGAAGGGATACCGGCGGTCATTCTGGGTGTTCTGGCCCCCCGGCTGTTGACCGACCGACCCGCGGACGCGAGGTGGCTCGCACGCGATGAGCGTGAGTGGTTGACCAGGACGATGGACGCGGAGAATGCGGTGAAGGAGTCGACATCGCGGCACCCATTCCTGGCCGGCCTAAAGGATCGCCGTGCGATCGCCTACGGTCTGATGAATCTCGGAATGGTGTGCGGGATATATGGTCTGGGACTGTGGCTGCCGTCGATCGTCGGCGCGTTGGGCACATTCAGTAACACCCAACTCGGATTGCTGGTGATGCTGCCCTATGCCGCCGCGATTCCGTGTGTGTACTACTGGAGCAAGCGGGCCGACCGCACCGGCCGGCGGGCCTGGCATGCCAGCATCAGCATGATCACCGCGGCAGTCGGGCTGGTGGGAGCGGGTTTCCTACTCGCGGTCCACCCCATATTGGCGCTGGCATTTCTCACCATCGCGGCCATCGGCATCTACTCGGCGGTGGCACCGTTCCTCGCGATGCCCTCCGCCGTGTTCGCGGGCGCCGCGGCCGCAGCCGGCCTCGGCCTGGTCAACTCCTTGGGCAACATCGGCGGTTTCGTCTCGCCCTACATCGTCGGGCTGATCAAGACGTCCACCGGGAACACCCAGATCGCCCTCGTCTTCCTGGCCGGCTGCCTCGCCCTCACCGGCCTGATCGTGTACCGCTACGCCCACAGTCGTCCCGAGGGCAACGTCTCCGCAGCTACAGCGCCCCACCCGAGTCGGTAAATGCCTACCCATAACCCTCCAACAACTCACAGCAGAGAGACACACCATGTCGACATTGCTCACCGGTAAGACGGCTCTGATCACGGGAGGTGGCACCGGGATCGGCCGCGAGATCGCGCTGCAATTCGCCCAAGCGGGAGCGAGGATCGCGCTGACCTACCGCAGCCACGAACCCGACCCCGAGACGGTGCAAACCCTCACCGACTCCTCGGGGCACCCACCGGTCCTGATCTGCCTCGACGCGACCTCGGAAGCCGAGGTCCGCGACGCGCTCGCCACAATCGGCGACGACCTGGGGGTCCTGGACATCCTGGTCAACAACGTCGGCGGGCTGGTGCAGCGGGCCGGCATCGCCGACCTCGATCTAAAACTGTGGCACAAGATCCTCGCGGTGAACCTCGACAGCATGCTCCTGACCACCCAGCACGCGCTGCCGCTGATGACCCGGGGCGCCGGACGCATCATCAACGTGGCCTCCCTCGCCGGCCGCACCGGAGGACACCCCGGCGCGCTGGCCTATGCGACCGCGAAGGCGGCCGTCTTCGGATTCACCCGCAGCCTCGCCACCGAACTGGCTCCGCGCGCAATCACCGTCAACGCCCTCGCGCCCGGCTTCATCGAAGCAACACCCTTCCACGACACCTTCACCACCGCCGAATCCAAACGGGCAACGATCACCACCATCCCCGCCGGGCGGGCCGGAACGCCGGATGATGTTGCCGGACCAGCACTCTGGCTGGCATCCGAACATTCCAGCTTCGTCACCGGAACCGTCGTCGACATCAACGGCGGCCAGCACTTCGCCTGACGCAACAAAAGGACCAGCAGTGATCACCAGCCGACTCACCCACCCCGACATCCTCGCCGCCCTCGCCGGTGCGGGCCACGGATCCACCGTGCTCGTCACCGATGCCCACTACGCGGCCCGCACCGCCGTCGGGGCGAACGCCACCACAGTCCACCTCAACCTCGAGGCCGGCAGACCCCGAGTGCCGCAGGTCCTGGCGGTCCTGCTTGACAGCATCCCCATCGAGAAGATCACCCGGATCCGGCCCTCCGCCGACTGCACTCCCTGCCCGATACACGACGAGATCGACACACTGCTCACCCCGACGCTGCCGCGGGAATTGGTCGACCGGTTCGACTTCTACGCACTCGCTCGCAGCCCCGATCTAGCGCTGGCCGTCATCACCGGCGACACCCGGCGGTTCGGGAACGTGCTCCTGACCGTCGGCGTCCTCCACACGCCACCGACCGCGCAATCGGGCAGCCGGAACCACTCCGCCGGACCCAGCGCTCGGCCGGTGTTGGCCACCCCACCTATGATGGGTGCACCACACGCACCAGGCGTGCCGTAAATGCACACACATGGACAGGGAGGGGATTACGGTGTCCCAGACCGTCAGCAGGGCGATCGAGGTGCTGGAATTCTGCAGCGAACGCCCGCGGGAACTCCTCGAGATCGCCCAGTTGTGGGATGTGCACCGCACCACCGCCCTCCGGCTGGTGCAGACTCTCGAGGCGGGCGGATTCGTCCGCAAGGACGACCGCGGCCGCTACGGTGTCGGATTCCGCTTGGCTGCGCTGGCGGAGTCCGCTCTCGAACAATTCGACCTGCGCACCGTGGTGCATCCGCACATCGTCGACCTCAGTGAACGGGTCCGGCAGACCGTTCAGTTCGCCGTGCAACAAGGTTCGCGCATCGTCTACGTCGACAAAATCGAACCCTACAACTCCATACGCCTCAACACCCGTATCGGCGGTTACGTGGTCGTCCACACCGCCGGGGTCAGCAAGGCGATCCTGGCGAACCTGGCGCCGACGCAACGCGACCGCATCCTCAACGAGTTGACATTCGAGAAGTTCACCGACACCACGTTGACCAGTCGAGCAGCGTTCGAGCAGCGCCTCGAGACCGTCAAAGAGACCGGCTGGGCCTACGATGATGGCGAATACGAGTCCATCTCCAACTGTATCGCCGCACCGGTCTGGGACCACGCGGGACGGGTTGCCGGCGGTATTTCGATCACCGCGCTGAAGGCACAGACCGATCTGGTTGCCCTCGAGGACCTCCTACCGGACCTGCTCGACACCACCACCACCATCTCCCGAGAGCTCGGCTGGCGCGAACCACGCTCCGCTGACCGGACAGCATAGGCAGCCTGATCGGCACCAAAACACGCCCTATCTTCTGAGTCCGATGAATGATTCAGGCAGTCCACGAGAGTAGTGGCATGGTCCTCCGAGGCACCTCTCGGGTCGACGAACATACACCCCCCGATCGGTGCATTCCGACCAGGCGCGGATCCGAGTCCGAAGACACATGCAGATCAACTGTTGCACAGTCATTCTCACACTGGTTGGTATCTACTGTTGGCCGATGTCGAGGAGTGCGGTTTGCCGGTCGCGACCTACCCACCGGCCGACAGTGGACGAACCACTGCCATTCGGCCATTCCCATGCCAGCATCCCATGACCGAACTACATTGTCAGCCCGGAGTCCGCGAATGCATCCAGCAACAGCACGCCACTCAAACCCCCATCTGGTTCTGGTCATCATGGGGGTATTCGGTTGTGGAAAGTCCACCGTGGCGGGCATGCTCGCCACGAGCCTGGAGTGGGATGTCGCCGAGGGAGATGACTTACACCCGGCCTCGAATATTGACAAAATGCGTGCAGGTATCCCGCTCTCCGATACTGATCGTTGGCCGTGGCTGGCCAACGTCGCAGCCTGGATCGCCGAACGTGTGGAATCCGACCGTCCCGGCATCATCACCTGCTCTGCGCTCAAACGCGTCTATCGCGATCGACTCCGCGCCCCAAACGTGGTGTTCATTCATCTAGCCGATTCGGGTGGCATGATCGAGCAACGACTCAGCGACCGCCGAGGCCATTTCATGCCGGCCGCGTTACTGAACTCCCAGACAGTCGCCCTGGAACCGCCCGGTCGAGACGAGTACGCCATCGAGGTCGACGCCGGACCGCCAGCAGACCACGTGGCCGCCCACATACTCAATCGACTAAAACTCAGTCCACAAAACCCCGTAGTTAGCAGCTGAGTGACCTTGGGTGCGGATGGGAAACGATCCGTGCACGGGGGACCGCTCTAGATTAGGGCGGCCAGGCCTGAAGAGTAGCCGTTCGACGGGCCGGGCGTTGTGCGCGAAAGACCTTGTGGGAAAAGGGTTTTCGCGTCAGTGCGATCCGATCCTCACCGCGCGGCGCCGACGCGTTCTCGTGCGGTTGCGGCCGATTCGGCGACGGATCCGTGATGGATCGGCCCGTGGCCGGGCAGGAGAATGTCGGCGTCCAACTCTCCGATGATGCGCAGTGACTCCGCGGCCATACCGCGGTCATGGTCGAACCACTGCGGCAGCAATTGAGGTCCGGAGACCGGTGAGGTCAGGTGCCCGGTGATCAGGGCGTCCCCGGAGATCACCACCCCGCGATCGGGAAGATGGTAGACGGTATGACCGGAGGTGTGGCCGGGCGCAAGAACCGGGACCGGGGCACCCGGGCAGGTCAGGGCGCCGGGTACGGGCATCGGGGTGGGGGAGTCGATGCCGTACTTGGCCGTGCCACCGAGGCGGATCAGCTTGATCGCCCACGGCAGGACCCCGGGTCGCCAGATATTGCTGAGCACATCCCAGGGTGTCGCGACCTCGTGGCATTCCCGGCGGGCGTGAGCGGCCTCGTCGGGGTGTACCAGTACCGGCGCCCTGTAGGTGTCGGCGAGATATTGTGCGCTTCCGATGTGGTCGACATGCGCGTGGGTGATGAGCACGGCCTCGATGCCCTGAGGGTTCCGCCCGATAGCCCGGATCGAGTCCTCGACGTCACCGCGCTGCCCCGGGTACCCGGTGTCGATCACGGTCACCGCGTCGCCGTCGGTGAGCAGCACCCAGTTGACCATCTCGGAGTGCACAAAGAACACGCCGTCGGCGATTTCGACGGGCTTCATCGCGTGACCACTGCCGGCCTGCCGACGTCGTGTCGCACATCTGTGGTGACCTGCGCGCCCAACGCCCGGCGGTAGTCCATGC
>Ga0247825_10000296_pt1 | contig 30797 bp, 20 predicted proteins | sample 13C_Vanillin_Day_FD_194413 | JGI IMG/M metagenome (GOLD analysis project Ga0247825, IMG submission 194413) | Soil microbial communities from agricultural site in Penn Yan, New York, United States - 13C_Vanillin_Day48 | ecosystem: Environmental > Terrestrial > Soil > Agricultural land | place... | reverse complement strand
GCATTTCGCACCTCTCCGCAGCTCTCGGATGGAGGGAAGTGTCTGGCACGGGAGCAGCAAGGAGCCAGACCATACACGCCGGCCTTGAAGCCCAGGGCCGGCTCTCTCTCAGGAGCCGATCATGAGCAATACCATCGCCGCCAACTCTCTCGTTCCCTTCTCCTTCTCTCGAAGCCAGAGTTCCCCCAACCTGGCATCGCCCACCAGGCCTGCACTGCAGCGCACCCAGAGCGCTCCGGCCCTCGTGAACACGGCTCCGTCCTCTGCCCCCGCGTCCGCGCAGAGCGGCTGGTATGGCAAGGCCGCGGACAAGGCCACCACCGATCTGCGCACCAACGCCACCGGTTATACAGGTGCGGCGCTCGGGGGCCTGTCCCTGGCCACCGGCATCGCCACCCTGCCGGGCAAGTACCGCGAGTTCATCAAGGCCATCCAGAACGGTGACATCCCCACGGCTGTTCAGCAGGGCGCCATCACCGCTCGCGGCACCCTGGCCACCGCCAAGAGCGCGCTCGATCTGGGCGCTCTCATCGACGAGACCGTGAAGTTCCGCAAGGTTGCGCAGCTGGCGCAGAAGGGCATTGGCGCCGAGGGCAAGGTGGCCAAGGCCATCGCCGAGAAGGCCGCCGGCAGCGTCTTCTCCGGCAAGGCGCTGCGCAACGTCGACACCCTGGCGGAGATCGCCAAGTCCAAGGGCTTCGGAAGCTGGCTGAACGTCACCGGCAAGATGGCGGTGGCGGACACCCTCAAGAAGTTCGGCCTCACGGGCGCGGCCCAGAGCATCGAGAAGGGCGTCGCCCAGGCGGGCCGCAAGGTCGCGGCCGAGGGCGGAGAGGCCCTCCTCAAGGGCCTGGCGCATGGCGATGACGTGGTGAAGGCGGCCCTCAAGGCCGGCAAGGTGGCGGACGTCGCCCTGGATGCAGGCAAGGCCGCGGCCACGGTGGCCAAGGGCGCGGGGGCGGCGGTCAAGGGCGCGGGCACCCTGGCGAAGCTGGCGGGCCGGTTCGCCCCAGGCGTCAACATCGCCCTCGCGGGGCTGGATGTCGCCACGGCCGTGGCCACCTGGGCCAATCCCAAGGCGAGCATCGCCGCCAAGGTGACGTCGGGCATCAGCGCCCTGGGCTCCATCGCCGCCGCGACCAACATCCCCATCGTCTCCCAGGTGGGTGCGGCGGTCTCGGTGGCTGCCACCGTCACGGGCGCGGTCATCGACAACTTCGGTGCCATCAAGGAGGGCGTCAAGAAGGTCGGCAACGCCATCGCCGAGGGCGCCAAGAAGGTTGGCGAGGGCATTGCAGAGGGAGCCAAGAAGGTTGGCGAGGGCATCGCCAACGCGGCCAAGAAGATCTTCAGCGGCTGGTAGTCCGGTCCCCCCTCTCCTCTCATCTCACTCGCGAGCAGGTACGCCATGAACTCTCCCTCGACCCAGTTGACGAACCCCTCTGTCCGAAAGCCGCTGGAGATCCCGCTGCATGTCCCCCTCGCCCGCCGGGCCGAGCAGGGCCAGCCCGTGGAGCTGCCGCAGGTGGCCGCCCCCTCGCTGGAAGGGCTCTCCGTCACCGTCCCCCTCCCCGAGGGGTTCAGCGCGGAGCAGGTCCAGGAGCGCTTCCAGGAGCTGGCCCGCCCCTACGCCACCGAGCGCTACCGCCTCCCCACGGAGGCGCTCGCCTGGGGTGACGAGGTGCTCCTCAACATCGTGGGTTACGCCCAAGGCCGTCTCATCCCCTTCAGCGTCCGCACCCACGTGTGGCTGACGCTGGAGCCCGAGCCGATGCTCCCCGGCTTCTACGAGACGCTGTGCGGCCACTCGCCCGGCACGAGCCTCGTGGTGGACGTCGTCCTGCCCAGCGAGTACCCCCTCGAGGCGCTTCGCGGCGTTCCTGCCCGCTTCCTGGTCGACATCCAGGCCGCGCGGCAGGTGACGTACCCGGACCCGGAGAGCCCGGAGTTCCTGGAGGCCTTCGGCCGGGGCGGCACGCTGGAGCTGGCCGCGCGCCTGGTCGAGGAGCAGATGAAGGATGAGGCCGCGCAGATGCTGCTGGCCCAGGCCCAGCAGTTGGTGCTGCACGCGGTGGCCTCACGGGCCCAGGTAGAACTCCCCGCTCGGCTCATCGACGAGGAGATCCGCCGCCGCTGGGGGGCCAGCGAGGGCCGCGCCCTGCTCGAGCTCAACTTCTCCGACGAGGAGCAGGAGGAGTCGCTCTCCGGGTGGCTGGCGGACCGCGCCACCCGGGACGAGGTCGAGCAGCGGCTGCGGATCGCCCTGGTCCTGGGCGCCATCTGCAAGCGGGACGGCCTCGCTCTCACCCCGGAGCTGGTGGAGGAGCTCCTCCGCAAGGAGGCCGCCGCCGCCGGGCTGAGCATGGATGAGGTGGCGGACGCCCTGCGTGCCGAGCCGCAGCGCCTGGCGCAGATCGACCAGGTGGCTTGGCACCTTATGACAGTGGACCACGTCATGCGCCAGGTGAAAGTCCACTTCGCGACGGCGTGAGACGCGCTGGCTGGAGGGCATGATAGCCTCCAGCTGCGTGGCGAACTCTGGCCCTGAGGGACTAGACCCCGACAGAAACGAAGAGACCGTCCCCTTGAACAAGGGGCGGTCTCCCAGCCTCCGGCTCAAGCTGGTGGTCGTGTCAGGCCCCGATGCCGGCCTGACCCAGCCGCTGCCCGTGGGCCGCTACCGGATTGGCAAGGCGCCCCCGTGCGAGCTGGTCCTCAGCGATCGGACCGTCTCCCGCCACCACCTGACTCTCGAGGTCCGAGAAGATGGGGTGCGCGCGATTGACTCGGGCTCCCGCAACGGCTCCTACTGCGAGGGGATGCTCTTCTCCGAGCTGGAGGTCCGCCCGGGCGCTGTCCTCTCGCTGGGCACCACCCTGCTGAAGATCATCCCGGAGGACGGGCGCGATCGCTCCCTCCCCCTGTCCTCGCGCGAGCGCTTCGGCGCGCTGGTGGGAACCAGCTACCGGACACGCGAGCTCTTCACGGTCCTGGAGCGGCTGGCCTCCGGGGACTCGGACGTGCTCGTCCAGGGCGAGACGGGGACGGGCAAGGAGCTGTGCGCCGAGGCGCTCCACCAGGAGAGCCGGCGCGCCAAGGGGCCGTTCGTCATCGTGGATCTGGCGGGCATTGCCCCCTCGCTTATCGAGTCCGAGCTGTTTGGTCACGTCAAGGGCGCCTTCACCGGCGCCCAGGGAGACCGGGCCGGGGCTTTCGAGCGCGCCAATGGCGGCACCGTCTTCCTGGACGAGGTGGGCGAGCTGCCCCTGGAGCTGCAACCCCGGCTGCTGCGCGTGCTGGAGCGGCGCCAGGTCAAGCGCGTAGGGGCCAACGATTACCGTACCGTGGAAATGCGGGTGGTGGCCGCCACGCACGTGGACCTGGAGGCAGCGATCCAGGCGGGCCGGTTCCGCAGGGACCTGTTCCACCGGCTCGCGGTGCTGCGCGTCAACCTGCCTCCCCTGCGAGAGCGGCCCGAGGACATCCCTCTGCTCATCGACACGGTGCTGACGCGCATGGGCAAGCTGCCCAGCGCGCTGTCGGACCAGACGCGGGCATGGCTCTCCCAGTACCCCTGGCCCGGCAACGTGCGGGAGCTGCGCAACGTGGTGGAGCAGGTGGTCAACCTGGGAGAGGCGGCCTTGCCAGACCTGGAGCCCGCCGCCGAGGCCCGCGCGGGACAGGGCGAAGCTCGGCAGGGACAGGGTGGCAAGGCGGGAGCGGACCTGGGGCTTCCCTTCAAGGAGGCCAAGGAGCGGCTCATCGAGAGCTTCGAGCGCGACTACCTCACCGGATTGATCTCACGCTGCGAGGGCAACATCTCCCGCGCCGCGCGCGAGGCCGGCATCGAGCGCGTCTACCTGCGCAAGCTGCTGCGCAAGCACGGCCTGGACGGGAACGAGCCGGACTAGCTGGGCTCGAGCACGGTGGTGGGCCTGCTGCCGATCCCGTTGCCCTTGCCGACGGCCGCCGTGTGGTTGAGGTTCTGGCGGGCAAGCGCCTCGAGCGCCTCCTGCGTCAGGGCGTTCGGCTCGTTCTCGACGACGAGCACTCCGCCGCTGCCGGTCTTCGCCCGCGCTTGCGCGACAGCGCCCTTGAGCACCTCCTCCTTGACCCAGTACTCGCCGTGGATGGGGTCCTTCACCCGGTACACGTCGTCCGAGTAGTCATCGGGAGTGCCGCGGTCGTCGATGCCGTCGACAGTGACCCAGTGGAGCGCCCCGGGCTCGTTCGTCCGCTTCTCGGGCGGGAGCATGCCATTGCGCAGGGCGGTGGAGTCCAACAACGTCAGGCCGAACTGACCTTGCTGGAGCGCGCCGTTCATGTAGTCGGCGGAGAAGGTGTCGAAGCCTCGAACCACCTTCTGCCCCTGGAGGCCCAAGAGCGCGGCCATCTCGTCCGCAGTGGCACCATCCTTCAGGTCGACCTTGACGCGATCGTTGAGGGCCGCGGAGTTATTGATCGTCGCGGCGTTCTGCCTCACCTGGTTCTGGTGCTGCTCGGGAGTCAGCAAGGCGCCGTGCGCCGCATTGCAGATCGTGGCCAGGTTCGCCGTGCCACACCCCGTGGGCGTGTCCTGCTGGACGGCGCCCGCTGCACCACCGCTCCACCCTCGCGAGACCTGGTCATCGGCCGCGACGTTGGTGGGAGGGGTGCCCTTCGGGGCCGGGGCCGGGATCTGGCTCGGTGACGGCGGCACCTGGAGCTGCGGCGCTGAGGACTTGGCGGGCGCGCTTACGAACGTGTCGGCTAAATGTAACTTGCTGGGCTGGGGCTTCGGTGCCCCATTCAGCGGGGCTGGGGGAGCGCTCTCCTTGGCGACCGGCGCCTTGGCGATCGGCTGCTGGGTGAGCGACTCCGGCTTGGGCGAGGGCTGCGAGACGGGGATGTTGAGCGAGAGAGCCATGGGAGTTCTCCAGTCCTGCTATTGATATTGTCGGTACGGGCGTAGGTGGGTTGCTGTCCGCACAAAGCAATTGCAAAGCCTGGGCCCGTTGATGACTTCTCGATCCCCAAGAGAGCGCGAGACGGAGCAGCGCACTCAGTGACGTGCCATGGCGACCTCTGACGACAAGAAAGCCCCGCCCGACGAGGCAACCGAGACGGAGGCGTTGGAGCTGGGGCCTCGGAGGTTCACCCCTGCCCTCGCCGTCAGGCTGGACAGCGATTCCTCCAGCCGGGAGCAACGGCGCGAGCAGGCCATTCCCGATCGAGTGGGCCGCTTCATCCCGCTCAAGGTGCTGGGCCAGGGGGGCATGGGGGTGGTGTACGCGGCGTACGATCCCGACCTGGAACGCAAGGTGGCCCTCAAGCTGCTCGCGACGGGGGAGAGCACGGACCTGGACACAGGGCGGGTCCGCCTGCTGCGCGAGGCCCAGTCCATGGCCCGCGTCTCCCATCCTCATGTGATCCCCGTCTTCGAGGTGGGGACCTGGAGCGAACAGGTCTTCGTGGCTATGGAGTTCGTCGACGGGGGCACGCTGCGGAGCTGGCTGGACGAGCGTCCTCGCTCCTGGCGCGAGGTGCTGGAGAAGTTCCTCGCCGCCGGACAGGGGCTGGCGGCCGCGCACGCGGCAGGGGTGGTGCACCGAGACTTCAAGCCGGCGAACGTGTTGGTGAGCCAGGGCGGTCGCGTCTACGTCACCGACTTCGGGCTGGCCCGGCGGGTGTCCGCTCCCCTGTTCGAAGAGACAACCGCGCGGGGGGAACAGCCCTCGGCACCTGGCGGGACACCGGCGCCCGATGAGCCGCTCACGGCACACGGCCTCGTGATGGGCACGCCCAACTATATGTCCCCCGAGCAGTTCCGGGGCGAGGCGCTGGATGCGCGCGCGGACCAGTTCAGCTTCTGCGCGGCGCTGTACAAGGCGCTCTACAACGCGCGGCCTTTCGATCCGGGCCGCATGTCCGAAGCCGCCGTGGGGCGCGATCTCCTGCGAGCCCAGGCTGGCTCCTCCGCGCACGCCACCGTTGATCTGCGCTCGCGAGGAGCCGCTTCGGCGCCCCTCATCCAGGAGCCTCCTCGCGACTCGAAGGTGCCCGCGTGGGTGCGGAGCGCGGTGATGCGGGGGCTGTCGCTGCATCCCAACGAGCGGTTCCCCTCCATGGAGGCGCTGCTGGAGGCGCTGTCGCAGGAGCAGCGGCAGGCGAGGAAACGGCAGTGGGCCGCAGTGGCATCCCTGTCGGGCCTGGTCTTGCTGGGCGTGGGAGGCGTGACGTACTGGCAGTCCCAGGTGTGCACAGGCGCCGAGCAGTCCATGGCCGAGGTCTGGGGATCCGGGACGCGCCAGAAGGTGGAGGCCGCCTTCCAGGCCACCGGGAGTCCGCTGGCCCAGGAGATGTTCCAGCGGGCCTCCCGGGTGCTCGATCAGTACACGGCCTCATGGGCCCGGCAGAGCACCGAGGCCTGTGAGGCCACGCGGGTGCGGCAGGTGCAGACCGAGGCGCTGCTGTCCGGGCAGGTGGTGTGCCTGGAGCGCCGGCGCAAGGAGCTCCAGGCGCTGGTGAAGGTGCTGGCAGAGGTGGATTCGAAGGGAGTGGAGAAGTCACTGGACGCCGTGCACGCGCTGCCCTCGCCCCAGGACTGCGCAAATCTCGAGGCGTTGTCCGAGCAGCAGGCGCGGCCGGCGGATCCAGAGCGGCGCGCCGAGCTGGAGCAGCTCGAGGGCCAGCTCGCGGAGGTCAAGGCGCTGCTGGACATGAACCGCTACCCGGCTGCGCTGGAGCAGGTGCAGCAGCTCGAGCCACGGGTGCTGGCCACGGGGTACCTGCCCCTGGTGGCGGAGCTGCGCTTCCACAAGGGCTGGCTCCAGGCGCTGCTGGGAAAGAAGGAAGAGGGCGCCCGCGTGCTGGAGCAGGCCGTCTATGACGCGGAGACAGGGCGTGCCGATCGGCTGGAGATCTCCATCCTCAACAAGCTCCTCTTCGTGGAGGGAGAGCGAAGCCGCTTCGAGGAGGCCGAGCGCTGGGCCCGGTGGGGTGAGGCGACCGCGAAGCGGCTCGGCAGCGAGCCGGTGCTGGAGAGCGACCTGCTGGTGAATCGCGCCAACGTGGCGCTCTTGCGGGAACAACCGCAAGAGGCGCGCGAGCTGCTGGCACAGGCGCGCACCCTGCAGGAGCAGGTGCTGGAGCCAGGACATCCCAAGCGGACCCGGGTGACGTTCACACTGGGGTTCACGCTGCTGCGCCTGGGAGAGACAGAGCAGGCGGCGGCGATGCTGGAAGAAGCCCTCCGGCAGACGGAGGCGGCGGTAGGCCCGCTCCATCTGGATACCGCCCGGCGCCACCAGGCTCTGTCCCAGGCACTGCGAGAGAAGAAGGACTTTGCGCGGGCGCTGGAGCACGCCCAGGCCTCTGTCACAATTCACAAGACGCTCCTCGCGGCGGAGCATCTGAAGATCGCCCATGCGTTGGATGAGCAGGGGATGAGCCTCTTGGGGCTCGCACGCCACGATGAGGCGTTGCGTGTCTATGAGGAGGCGCTGGCGGTCAAGCGCAAGCAGCTGCCGTCTGACCATTATGATCTTCATTACTCCTACGATGGTGTCGGCCAGGCGCTGCTGGGGCTGGGGCGGGCTCGCGAGGCGATCGAGGCACTGCGACAGGCGCTCACCTTCGCGGACGTGCCCCCCGAGGTGCTGGGCGAGTCAGGCTTCGCTCTGGCGCGCGCCCTGAAACAGGAGGGCCGTCATGCGGAGGCTCAAGCCGAGGCAGCCCGAGCCCGTGAGCGCTTCACCCTGGCTGGACGCACCGGGCGCGCGGCCGAGATCGAGGCCTGGGTCACTTCGCTTGGGCGATAGCTGACGAAAGGACCGCTTGCCGCGCGCTCCCTGCTCTGAGAGCGTCCCCAGGCGATGTCCCGCGAGCCGTCTCCGCTCAACGTCAACACCCTGCTACTGGTGCCCGCGCTGGCACTGGCCGCGGTGGCCTGTTGGGCCGTCGCGGCGCGTCAGGCCGCCATCGCCACCGCCGCCACCCTCACCCTCTTCCTCGTCCCCATCGTCTTCCGGCTGATCACCCGCACCTGGTACCGCGGGCTCGTCGTGCGGGGCGTGGGCCTGTTCTTCCTCGGCTTCAACGTGCCGATGTTCATCTGTGGATTCTGCGCGCGTGCCAACATCGGCTGCGAGCCGGGCAAGTGCATGGGACTGGTCATTCTCGGCGCGCTTCTCGGCCCCATCGTCGGTCTCCTGTTCACCGTCGTGTACTGGCTCGTGGGTCGGCCTCCGGTCTGAATTCCCAGGAATAACCAGGGTACCTACTTTCCCCGGGAATGCTCATTACTGCCAGACCGAGCCTTGCCCCGGGTGTGGTTGCGGCTGCGACCGCGCCCATGACTGTTCTGTTCGCCTCCTTGCTGTTGATGGTCTGGGCGGGAGGTCCCGATGAGCTCTCTCAAATCATGGGCTCCGCGGGCTCCTTCACCTCCCTGATCATCCTCTCTGGGCTGGTGGAGCTGGCCTTCCTCACGTTGATGATCTGTCACATCGGCACCGGGCACATCGTGCCGCTGGCGGTGATGCTGGGCATGGCCACCCTACCTTGGACCGTTGGCCTGCTGGGCACCGAGGTCGTCGTGGGCCGGGCGGTGGCGGCGCTGGCCGGGCTGGAGACGCCGGATGCGCGCAACGCACTGGCCCTGGGGGTGGGCCAGGCCATGGCCGCGCGGATGCTGGGCGCGTGGATGAGCGCGGCGCTGCTGCTGGGGCTGGGGCTGGGGCTGGCGATCACCGGCGCCTTCGCTGATCTGCCGTTCCGCTCGCCGCCTCAGGGCTCTCGGGCCAGCCTCTTGTTCGGGCTCGTCGTCGCCTTCGTGCTGGCCGCCATCGCCTTGCAGGGAGCACTGGAGGCACACCTCTTCTTCTCGGCGCTCACGCGGCTGCCCCAGACGCCAATCGCAGATCGCGTCAGCCTCCTGAGCGGAGCCGCGGACGAGGTGACACGCCTGCGTCCGATACGGCAGGCGTGCCAGGCCCTGCTGATCACCCTGGGAGGAATGCTCCTCATCTGGCAGCGCCGCCGCTCCACGCATCCCGCTCGGGGGTGGATGGGCAGCGCCTTCCTCGCGGCCGCTGTCGCCGCCCTGCTCCTGTTGGACGTCCATCCCCTGCGCCTCGCGGAGCAGGGCGCGCGCGCCGCGGGCCTGGGCGCCGCGGCACTCCCCACGGACTTCGAGCCGCTCCACACGCCTGGAGCCTCCATGCCGCGCCCGCTCACGGCGCTCGTCACCCAGGAGGGACTCACTCCCAACGACGGTGCCCGCGTCTCCTGGAGCAGCCCGGTGAAGGCGCTGGCCGAGTCTCTCTCCGCCTCTCTGGGGAGCACCAGCCTCGAGCCTCCCTCTTCCAGCGGCATCACCCCGGAGCCCGTGCTCACCTTGCTGGCGGATGCCCGGCTCCCCGGGAGCACCGTGCGCCAGCTGCTCAAGGCAAGCTCTCTCGCGGGTGCGCGAGCCGTGGAGCTCGTGGGGCAACACCCCGACGCGGCCAGCGCCGCGATGCTGGCGAAGCTCAAGGCCCAGGTGCCCCTCTTCTCCCTGCTCGCGGCGCGGGAGGGGACGCGGCAGTTGCTGCTGCCCACGGCCTTGTCCAACTCCGTCGCCCTCTCCTGGCATGCCCGGTTTGCCAGCGGCGGCAGGCTCTCTCTCTCTCCCTCGCAAGGGGGCAGCACCCTGACCCTCTCCCTCCATGCGTCGCCCGCGGAGGTGCCCGAGGTCCTCGCCGGGATGTTCGTCGGGCTGGAGCTGCCGGAGAACGCCTCCCTCAAAGAGCTCGGCGCCGCAGCCGATGCGCTCGAGCTTGCGGGGGCCTCGCCCGTGGTGTTGCTCGATCCGGAGCCTCACGGAGCAGAGCCCGCGGACGGCGGCACGAGCACCCATTGGCTCCCTCCCTCTCAGAGCCTGTTCACCCGCAAGATCCTCCGCCGGACGATGGAGGTGGAGCCCGCGCCCAGAGCTCCAGAGCCCGTCGCGGCCGTTCAGAGCAGCCAGACGAGCAGGCAGATGGCCCCCACGAGGCCCATCCCGAACACCACGAGCATCACCACGCCCTCGTACTTGGACGGCGCGGCGGGCTTCGGCACTGGCGCGGGCTCCTTCATTCGCGCGGTGGAGGCCAGAGGCTCGGCAGGCATGGGCCGCTCGGCCGAGTGGGTGACGACGGAGGACTCCCGCAACTCGAGCCCCTCCCGCGCGAGCGCAAGCACCCTCTGGATATGGAGGATGTAACGGTCCTCCCCCTTGTACGGCTCGAGCGCCAGCGCGGCCCGCACGAGCCGGAAGGGCACCAGCTGCGGATCCGTGCGGACGATGGCCGAGGCCGGACCAGCCTTCGAGCCCCCTCCCGTCTCCACGCGTCCCGTGCGCAGGCCCTCGCCGCTTGTCCACACGTAGTGATCTTCGAGCAGCGTCAGCTCCTGGCGCTGCACACGGCCCTCCGAATCGACGAGCGACAGCAGCTCCGCCCCCTGGGCACACATGTGCCAGACCGAGCGCAGGCCGTTATCCCCAGGAGGCCCCTCCACGGCTCGCACCCGGTAGAGCGCCTGCACCGCGGCCTTCAGCTTCTCTTGCGAGGGGTTGTTCATCCAACGGCGGAGCCTAGCAGGGCGCTGGATGCAATGGCGTCCCCTCGCTCTGAGAGCTAGCGTTCGTGCGACATGAGCCGCTCACGGGGAAGAGGCATCGACTTCGTCCACCACTTCGAGGGCGCAAAGACGCTCGACGCGCTGCTGGAGCTGGCAGGCAGCCGCTGTGACACCCTGGAGGTGCTCACGCGCATGCGCACCGCCAAGGCCGAGGGGCAGCGGCATGACGCCGTCATTCCCACCCTCTTTCCTGGCGAGCCCCGCTTCGCCTCTCCCGAGGTAGCCCAGCGGCTGTTCCAGAACCTGCTGGGGCTCTGGGATCTGGTGGAGGAAGGCAAGCCCGTGCCACTGGAGGAGGGGCCCCGGCCACCCCGGCCGAAGAAGGTGAAGCCCGTACGCCCCCCTCCCTTTGCTCCCGGGGAGCCAGGGAGCGAATTCGTGGAGGCTGCCTGGCGTTATCTGGAAGACGATGAGAAGGAGCGCACGCGACGGCTGCACGTGTTCGAGAACCGGCAGGATGCGTTGGTGGCCGCCCTTGACGCCGCGGGGCTCACGGACGAAGGATATGCGGTAGCCCGCCACCTGCTCTTTGAACTTCACGCCATGATGGAGCTGGGCTGGCCGCCGGGACTTGCCAGTGTGGATCCGGCGGTGCTGGAGAGGGAGGACACGGAGGCTCCGCCGGTGCCCGAGGCCCTCGCCGCTTACGCGGAGGAAGCGCTGTTCGAGGCGGAGCAGGATGAGGAGCGTCCCCTCGCGGCCGAGGAGCTCGCGCGGGTGCGCCCCCTGGTACGGCGCGGCCTGGCTGCGCTGTGGCATGCCCGGAAGGGAAGTTGACGGATGGCACGAGACAAGGACGACAACGAAGGCGGCGGATTCTCCGGCAAGCGCAACAAGACGTGGCGCGAGATCGACGCGATGCGTGGCAAGAGCAAGAGCCACTCGCGGCAGGATGACCCGGCGCAGCAGCGCATCGAGCGCAGCGCTTCGTATCAGAAGTACAAGGCGGCCGCGGACTCGCTCTTCACCGGCGGCGAGCTGCCCCAGGGGCTGGCCGAGAAGTTCGACCCCGAGGGCAAGCGCAAGACGCAGAAGCAGGCGCTGCAGAAGCTGCAGCAGGCCGAGACGCGTCAGGCCTGGGTGCAGGGCGTCATCGAGTACCTGGAGAAGTACCCGGAGCTGCCCGAGGACGCGTACTTCCTGGACAGCCTGCTCGACCACCCGCGCGAGCGCATCGCCGACAAGGCGCTGGCGAAGCTGGAGGGGATGGAGGCCGAGGGCAAGCTGAAGACGAAGGTGCCCAAGAGCCTGGACGAGCGCCTCAAGTCCATCCAGCTGACCAGCATGGATCCGGAGATGCAGGGCCGGGCCAAGACGCTGCGCGAGAAGCTCAAGGCCTGAGCCGGTGCTGGCGGGCAGGGGTATGGAGGCATGACTGCCGAAGAGCGCGAGGCGCTGGAGCGAGAGGTCCGCCACCTATGCGAGCAGGGAGAGCCGGCTCGCGCGGCCGAGACGGCCATCCGCGGGTATGGGCCGGAGATCCTCGGTGTGCTGGTCGCCACGCACCGGGGCGAGGAGGCCGCGGAGGAGGTCTTCTCTCAGTGGAGCGAGCGGCTCTGGCGAGGGATGGGCGGCTTTAGCTGGTCGTGCTCGCTGCGCACGTGGGCGTATACGCTGGCGCGCAACGCCTCCATCAGCTTCCAGCGGCACGAGCGCTTCCGGGAGCGGCTGCACCCGCCCATGCCGGACTCGGAGCTGCTGTCGCGCGTGGCCTTGCAGGTGCGCACGCAGACGAAGCCGTATCTGCGCACCGAGGCCAAGAGCAAGCTGGCCGAGCTGCGCGACAGCCTCCCTGACGAGGATCGGACGCTGCTGGTGCTGCGCATCGACAAGGGGATGGAGTGGAAGGATCTGGCGCGCGTGATGCTGGGCGAGGAGGCGGAGGTGTCCGACGCGCAGCTCACGAAGGAGTCACAGCGGCTGCGCAAGCGCTTCCAACTCCTCAAGGAGCGGCTCATCGAGCAGGGACGCCGCGAGGGCCTGTTCCCCCAGGAGTGAGCCGGTGATGCACGCGCTCCACGGAGATTCTCAGCTCCGAGGACTCGTCATCGAGGGTGTCGTGATGGCTGCCATCCGCTCGGGCTCGCGGATGGATTGGCTGGCTGTCCACTCCTCGGCCTGGGAGATCAGCGCTTTGCCCTCCTCTCCGCCCAGCACCTCGCCACGACGGCGCTGGACGGAGGCGGTCAACAAAGCCATGCCGTGAGCGCGGGCTCCCTCCTCCGCCACCTCGAGCCATCGGAGCGCCGCCGCCCCGTTCCCTGCCCGCCGCGCGACGGCGGCCCGGAGCAGTGCCGCCATCGGTGCCTTTGCCCAGCTCACTCCCTCACGCTCCAAGGCTCGCGCGGCCCGGAGGGTCCTCCGCATGACGGCTCCGTCACCCCGGCGATCTGCCGCCAGCTCCGCCAGCGCTCCCCAATACCGAGCCTCGATGCGCAGGGCCTGTATACGCAGGATGCCGGACCGCCAGAGCAGGAAGCGTCTGCCATGGATGATGTCCAGGGCTCGCCCGCCCTGCCCCTGATAGAGCGCAATCCTCACCTGCGCCGCGGACTCTCGGTAGTGCTGGAGGTGATAGCTCCGCTGGGTCCAGCCTCTCATCGCGACACGCAGCGTCTCCCGAGCCCGCTCGGGCTCGCCCGCTGCCAGCTGAACGAGGTAGTCGCTCGTCACCCGCACCATCGTCTCGCAATGCAGGTTGCCTCGCTCACGCGCATCGTCGATCAGCGATCGCACCAGCACCGTCAGCTGCCGGAGCTCTCCGAGCTGCCACAGGCACGCGGCGTATTGGGTGCGCATGAAGTCCAGCTCCCAGGGCACTCCCGCACAGCGCTCCTGGAGGAGCGCCGTGCTCTCGCGCAGGAGCGCCTCCGCCTTTCGATAGTCCCCCAGCGTCATGGCGCGCATGCCCGCGCCGGACATGGTCATCGCCAGCGCGTACGGCTGTGCCTCCCTCTCCGCGAGCTCTCGCGCCATGTGCAGGATCTGCTCCGCGCGCTCGCCGCTCCGGCCTCCCCGAAGCACCAACGCGATCGCGTGGATCGCTAGCCCTCGGGAGACCCGGTACGGCTCCCCCGCCCGGAGCGCAAGGAGCAGGTGGCGCGTCTGGAAGTCCGCGGCCCGGATGGGGTTGGTGAGGCTCAGCCCTATCGCCGCCGCCCAGCAGGTATCGATGAGCCTCACGACGTCCTCGGGCAACGTCGTGACAGCCCGTGGCTGGAAGCCATACCCGCGCACCTTCAGCCAGAGCTGGCGCGCGGCCAGCGAGAGCAGCGCCCCCAACGATGTGGACGGCTGTGACAACCCTGCCTCCCGCAGCACTCGCGCGAGCACCTCGAGCCCCTCCTCCGTGTATCCACCGAGCAGGAGCTGCTCCATGGCCTGCCGCCGGTGCATGAGGGCTCGCGCCGGCACCACGGCCTCCGCGACCTGAAGGTGTACCTCCGCCGCCTCCCGTGGCCGCCCGGCGCTGATGAGGGCCTCTCCCAGCCGGGCCTTGAGTGTCTGTGCCTCGTCCGGCCCCAGCGTTCCTGTCTCCAACGCCGCACGATAGAGCCGGGCCGCGCGATCGAACGCCAGCACCTCATGAGCGCGCGTGGCCGCCTGGACGGCGTAGCGTGCGGACTTTGGCAGCTCTCCCGCCTCGCGGAAGTGGAAGACGAGCTGCTCCAGCTCCGCGCGGCCGGACTCCTCCAGCGCCAGCGCGAGCCCACGGTGGTGCCCCCGGCGGACCTCGGGAGCCAGCCGGGTGACGACCGCCTCTCGAATCCGATCGTGATAGGGCAACAGCTCCTCGCGTCCCTCCACGCGCCGCACGCGCAGGAGCTGTCCAGCCCTCAGCAGAGCCAGCGCCTGGAGCTCCTCCTCTCCTCCCGGCGTTCCCGAGACCACACGCGAGGCGCTCATGCGCGGCAAGGGCTGTCCCGCAACCGAGATCACCTCCAGGAGCCGCCGCGCTGCTTCGGGCAACCGCTGCAGCCGAGCCTGGATGACGGCATCCAGCCCCACCGGCATCTCACTCGGCGCCGCGCTCTCACCGGTTCGCGAATCCGGCTGCGCGGTCTCATCAATGTACCGAGCCAGCTCCGTGAGAAAGAACGGGTTGCCCCGTCCCTCCGACACCAGAGCCTGCGCTGGAGGAAACCCTTGCACGCCGGCCCCCAGCAGCGAGCGCATCAGCTCTTCGGACTCGGTGGCCTGCAGCTCCCCCACCTCCACATCGTGTATCGCGAGGCCTGAGGAGAGCTCCTCTCGCAGAGCCTGAAGGAGCGTGGCCAGGGCCGGGCTCGTCTCCACCTCATCCTGGCGGTACGAAGCGATCAGGAGCAGGGCTGGCGCGGACGGAGGACGCAGCACCTCCAGCAGCAGGGTCACGCTATCGAGGTCTCCCCACTGGAGATCATCAATGAAGAGCACCAGGGCACCGCGCCGCGTGAGGCCCGTGAGCAGCTCCCGGAGCGCCCAGGCACCCCGCCGCCGGAGCTGAGCCGGATCCCCTGTCTCGACCCGGCTCTCCACCGAGGCTCCAGGGATCTGCCCGAGCACGGGGAAGAGCCTCGCCAGGGCGCCAAGCTCCTGAGGAAGGAGCGCTGTCAGCTCCGCGCGAGGCATCCGCCGCAGGTGCCGGTAGAGCGCATCCACAAGACTGTCGAGCATCTTGTACGGCACGGACTCCTGCTCGAAGCACCGGCCGGAGAGCACCACCCGCTCCTCTCCCGTGCGCGAGGCCTGCTGGAGCTCCTCGAGAAAACGGTTCGCCAGCGCGCTCTTGCCCATGCCGGACGGTCCTCGCAAGAGCGCGATCGCGGCATGGCCTGCCCGTGAGTCCGCCAGCGCCTGCTCGAGCCGTCGCAGGTGCGCGGCGCGCCCGACAAAAGCCGCACGGTGGGACGCGGGCCGCTCACCCACCCGGGGCCTTGCTTCGAATCGGGCCAGCCGCTCCAGCACCTTGGCCCCCGAGGGGCGCTGCTCCGGAGCCGGCGCGAGCAGCTCCAGGCACAGCGCCTCCAGATCCTCCGGGACCCCGGGAGCCAACGTGCTCGGGGGTGGAGGAGGCGTATGGGAAGGCGTCTTGACGATGGGCGGCGGGCGGCCCGCAAGTGCCTCGTAGAGCATCACCCCGACCGAGTACCAATCCGCCGCAGGCCCGATGGGCTGGGCCGCAGCCTGCTCGGGAGCCATGTACCGGGGAGTGCCGGCACCCTTCGCCTCCTGGCGCCCCGCTTCGATGTCCGTCACCAGGCCGAAGTCGAGCATGACCACCCGCCCGCTCTCCGCCACCAGCACATTGGACGGCTTGATGTCGCGGTGCAGCTTCCCCGCGTCATGGAGGAAGACCAGCCCCTCGGCGAGCTGCTGGAGCAGATCTCGCAGCAGCTCCTCGTCGAAGGGCAGCCCTGCTGCGGCGGGAGCACGCACTGCTTCCATGAAAGGGCGTCCCCGCACCAGCTCCATGGTGAAGAACCACTGCTCCCCATCCGAGTGCAGCTCGTAGAACTGCACGAGGTTCGGGTGAGCCATCCCTGCCAGTGCACGGAACTCCTGCTTGAAGAGCAGCAGCGCCTGCGGGTCCCTGCGCCGCATGAGCTTGAGCGCCACCGTCGCGTTGCGCTCGCGATCCTGCGCCTCGAACACGGCGCCGAAGGCCCCTGTGCCGAGCTGCCGCTGCAGCACGAACCGCTCCGACTTCCAATCCCGGACGAGCTCGGTCTTACCCTCGGGCGTGGGCGCGGTGTCGGAGAGCCTGCTCACCGGCGCATCCGAGACATGAGCCAGCTCTCTCAGGAATGCGAGCGTCGAGGCCCCATCCTTTGAACCACCCTGCGAACCGTCCTCGTCACTCACGTCCTGAGTCTACTCCTCGCCCGTCACATGGGTGCGCTATGAAGGGGTACAGCACCACCATCCTCATCGGAGATGAATGTCATGAAGGCACTGATGCGCATCGCCTGTCTTGTTACCGCCTCGTGGATGACCGCTTGTGATGGGGAGCAGGGTCCCCTTCCTGAGGACACCGCGTTCTCCACGCAAGAGAGCCCGCTGGTCACGGCCACGTCGCAGGGGTGTCCCTTCACCCTCTCGTACTCGACGCGCGCGGGCTTCCCTCCGACGTACGACGTGGTCCTCACGCGAGGCACTGCGTCCTCGTGCCCCTGGCCCGCCGCGAGCGTGACGATCGCGAACTCGACGCAGATTCCCGCGCTCGAGCTCGTCGGCAACAGCCAGGGTGTCGCCGCCGCCTATTTGATCAAGTCCAGCTTCAGCGGCAGCTCGCCCGTCCGGGCCGAGGTCCAGGGCATCACTCCAGACACGCTGCAGACAGTACGCACGAGCGGTGCCGCCGTGTACCTGGGAACGAGCAGCATCTACAGCGCGATCCCGTCCTTCGAGGGGAACGGCACCACCTTGTTCCTCAAGGGAACCAAGGGCGGCCCCCTGAGCCCGTCGGAGCCAGCGGGCTACGGCTATTACCTCCAGGTGTACCGCAACTTCTTCACCAGCACCGAGGCACCGACGACGGCGGTGTACTGAGCCACCGTCCTCGGCTGAGGCTCAGCGGTTGATGACGAAGCCGCAGGCCGCGTCGAGCACCACCTTCGCGCCCGCGAGCGCCTTCAACAGGCGCTCGTAGTGCGTGCGCTCCGCATCGAGCTGGGCCTCCACCGCCTCGGCGGCCTTCTGCCCCACTGCCACCGCCGCCTCCACGAAGGCGCGGATGCCCGGGAAGGCACGTGACACCTCGTCTCCCTTGAGCGCGCGCCCCTCCTTCTCCAGCCTGGGTGACCCGAGCTGCCTGTATCAGGAGAGGGGCTTCAACAACCCCGCCTGGCTCAGCACGTCGTGGACATGAGCAGCCAGCGAGACATGCCCGGGATTGCTGGCAGTGAAGCGCTCAGGCGTGAGGATGACGAGCGAGCCTCTGTCCTCAACAGGCTCGACTTGCACCGGAGAAGGCAGGGATGGCACAGGGCCCAGTTGACGCGGGAAGTACATCACCCAGCCAACGAATGTGCCCACCCTGGCGCGCTCTGACACAAGCTCACGATGCTCACGTGAGGTGGCAATACATCTCTCGGGGTCCCATGCCAGGATCATGGCGCGAAGGATGTTCGCGAGCATGGGGGCACGAACGACATGCTCCATGGCATCTCCAGCTGAAGGCAGGCTCAGCACGCAGGAGTTGGACAAGGACTCTGCGTAGCCACCACATGTGACGGTAAGGCTCGCGAATTCGCGTGGGGGCGTGTTTGGCCACTGACCACTGTCAGCGAAGGTGAGGAAACCGAGATCTTCGATAATGCTGCCCTCGTCATTGCGGGTACATCCTTGCGCGAACCGCTCGCGAAGCGTGGGAACATCCAAGGAAAAAGGCTCGGATGCTTGTCTGCGCGAGCGCGGCGGTTTGAACCACCGTGAAAACAAGGGATCGAGCGAGGCCATGGCCTGGAAGAAAACCTGGGCTCTCGCGGCGCACCCCTCAGCGGACTCCTGACGTGCTCCCCAGTAGGCTCCCGCGTAATAGGTCTCAATCAAGAAGGCAGTTCCTCTTAGGGCAGCATCGGTGTGTGAATAACCTCAATGACATCAAGATCCCCGCTGTCGCGGAGCAGTTGGCGAATGGCTCGAGCCGCCTTTGGCTCTGCGACATGCCACCGGATAGGTACACCGTCTGCCACGCGCTGCTGGCGACGAGCGTTTTTGATCATTTCGCGTGCACCCGTCTCCTTGAACCAGTACTTGGGCTCCAGGGTGTCGAGGAACTTGTTGTCGTAGTTGGGGCCCTTGCCATCCACCAGGTAACCATCATGATACCCGTCGAAGTCGTACTTCTCTCCGACGCGCTCGACCCTGTAGACCCAACCCTCCGGAGCGCCTGAGACCTGGCTCTGGTACTTGCGCGCCCCGGGCTTCATCCCCTCCGTCTTACGCACCCACTTGCCGGGCCCTCCCGAGGGGGGCGTCCATGGCTTGCGGCTCGCATCTCCTCCCCCGCCGCCGCCCGCTCCCTGAGCGGACATATGGAGGATCCAGAGCGCTCCCGTGCCCGTGCTGACGGCAGTCGCCATGGCCTGGGCGGGCACGGCGACCCTGCGGACCGCCAGCATCCCCTTAGCGGACAAGGTGAGCACGGGCACTCCCCACCGTCCCAGCTTGCCGGCTGTAGCAGCCACCTTCGCGCTGCCGACCCCGGCCGTGCCGCAGGTGATGAGCACGTTGGTCAGCAGGCGGGAGACGTCTCGCACCTGCTCTCCACTGGGCAGTGAGCGGAAGTGCTCCCAGTACTCTGGCGAGTGCTCGATGAGTGAGCGCACAGCCGAAGGCAGCTGGGCCAGTCCCTCCAGACTCTCTCGCGGGTGGAGCACCAACGAGACAATGCCGGTAACGGTATCCACCACCGCCAGGCCTGCGCCTTCCGCTGCGGGCCCCAGCACTCCCTTGTCCGGAGAGAAGACACCGGCCACTCGCGCATCCGGGTGCCGGGTGAGCGAGCCGTCCACCGGGTAGAGGAACCTGCCTTGCACCACGGTGTAGAAAGGCCCCACCTCGAAGTCCTCGGCGCGCAGGGCGCCGTTCTCCAGGCGTACCTTGTCGACGTACTGAAGGGCTTCGCCCGTGGAGGCGAGCACCAGGTAGCCATCCGGGCGCAGCACCAGCAACTGGGCAAACCGGCGCATGCGCTCGTGCAGTTGCTGGCGCGAGACGGTCCTCTCGTCGTTGACGACCTCCCACAGCAGGGACGAGGCCATTCGCCAGGGGCCGAAGTCCCTCATCTTCACGTCGGCAGACAGCAGCCACGACAGCAACCGCAGGGCTTCGTCTGGAGTGATGCGGCGCCCATCCTTGGGCAGCTCATGCGCAGGTACACCCGCGCGCACCATCAAGCCCTGGAAGTAGTCCACCTCCATCAGGGTCGACTCAATGGGACCCACTACCCCTCTGGGGCTGGAGCGTTTGCTCGGAGCTCTTCCGCGCTGGGCGTCGAGCGCGTAGGTACTTGCGGGTGTCGTGGCGCAGGCGGACAGCCCCAGCAAGAGCACGACGAATAGTCCCAGGGCGGGGGCGCTCCTCTGCTGCTGCACCTCTCGAGGATGCGGAGATGGGGTCTTGAGAGCCATAGCCTACAGAGCTGCCTGATGCTCCTCCAAGGACAACGGCTCAGCGGTTGATGACGAAGCCGCAGGCCGAGTCGAGCACCACCTTCGCGCCCGCGAGCGCCTTCAACAGGCGCTCGTAGTGCGTGCGCTCCGTGTCGAGCTGGGCCTCCACCGCCTCGGCGGCCAGCCCCTGGTGCCCCAGGGACAACCGCATCCGCTCCAGCGTGGCGTCCCGCTCGGCCTCGATGGCCTTCCTCGCCTTCGCCGCCAGCTTGCCCAGCTCCGCCTCGGCGGCCTTCTGCCCCACTGGCACCGCCGCCTCCACGAAGGCGCGGATGCCCGGGAAGGCACGTGACACCTCGTCTCCCTTGAGCGCGCGCCCCTCCTTCTCCAGCACCGGCAACAAGTTCGCGTCCGCCTTGGGGCCGCCCTGCCCCTCCGCCACCGCCACGGGCACGAGCGTCCGCTCCAGGAAGCGTGCGAGCTGCCGGCTCGGCACACGCGCGCCCGGCGAGGTGTCCTCGGGCTCGGGGAGCTGCACGTGGTAGAGCAGCTCCAGCCCGCGCGCCTTCAGCGGCCCGCGCTGCTCGATGAAGCGGAAGCCGCTGCGGCCATACGGCCCATCGCGCAGGAAGCCGAACAGCGCCTCCACCAGCGAGTGCCCGGTGGCGAAGTACTCCAGCTCCTCGGCCTCCACCGCCGTGTCGCGCCAGAACGTGCCCAGCAGCGTCCGGTCCTCTGTCACGTCCATCCCCGGCAGCCCCTCCACCTTGAGGGCATGCCCGAAATGGAAGGCGCACTGAAAGGCCTCCACTTCCTCGTCTGTGTCCACCCGGATGCCCACCCGCTTCCCCAGCTCGGTGACGGTCTCCTCCAGGCGCTCGTCCAGGTCGCGCGCTACGCCCCAGAGGCCGTCCTCCAGGGACTGCTCCTCGTCCTCGTCCGCCTCGACGCCCATGCGCTCCTGCGCGCGCGCCACCAGCCGCGCCACCGCCGGCTTGTCGAAGCTGCGCAGGTCCAGCAGCGGATCATACGCGCGCTTCACCTGCGCCCGCGCCGCCTCCACCTTCGCCTTCAGCTCGGCCGCGTAGGCCACTCGCGCCTCGCGAGGCATCAGCGCCAGCTCCGCGAGCCGGTCCTCCACCTCCTCCAGCACCGCGTCCAGGCCGCCCACCGTCTCACCAAAGACGCCCACCGCGTCCGCCAGCAGCATCAGCACGTCCGAGGCGAGCGTGCCCGCCGGATCGAAGACGTGGATCTCCACCGGCTTCGTCTGGCCGATACGGTCCAGGCGGCCGATCCGCTGCTCCACCGTCGCGGGGCTCCATGGCAGATCGTAGTTCACCAGGTGGTGGGCGAACTGGAAGTTGCGGCCCTCGCCGCCTACCTCGGTGCAGAGCAACACCTTGGGGCCCTCGGGGTCGCGGAAGCGCGCCACCTGCCGGTCTCTCTCCACCAGCAGCAGATCGCCGTGGTAGCCCAGCGCCTCGACGCCCTCGCGCCCCAGCTCCGTCTGGAGGGACTCCAGCGTGTCGCGGCTCTCCGTGAAGACGAGCACCTTGGCGGAGGCCTCCGAGCCCCAGATGCCGCGCAGCACGCCCAGGAAGGCCTGCAGCTTGCCATCCCTCGCGGGCAGCTTCAGGTCCAGCGCCTTCAGCGCGGGGTTGGCGCGCACGGCCCCCGTGAAGGCCGCGGGGCTCGACTCCAGCCGGCGCAGGACATTGGCCAGGGGCGCGCCGCGCAGGTTGGACTTCGCGAGCGCCGCCAGAGCGGCATCGCGCGTCTTCAATTCCTCGGGGGCGAGCTGGACGGAGTGGCGATGCAGACGCCGCGTGGAGAAGCCACCCACGATGGCGCGCCGGTTGCGCACGAGCCGGTCGGACAGACTGTACGTCTCCGCCAGGTGCTCCAGCAGCGCCTCCCGATCCTTCAGGGACTGGAGCTTCGCGTCACCGGCGAAGCGCTTCGCCAGCTTCTTCACGGCGGCGGCGGGCTCGGTGCCCTCGAGCAGCGAGCGGACCGCGCCGGACAGCTCCTCCTGCCGGGCCAGGCGCTCCTCGAAGCCCTTCACCGTGGGCGCGGTGGCCGCATCGATGAGAGTGAGCAGGCCGTGGTACTCGGCCGGATCCAGCTGCATGGGCGTGGCGGTGAGCAGCAGCAGGCCCCAGCAGTTGCCCGCGAGCGCCTGAGCGGCCTCGAAGGCCTTCTCGCCCTTGAGGTGGTGCGCCTCGTCGATGATGACGAGATCCCAGAACGCTCCCTCCTCGGCCACCGCGGCGCGGTGCTCCTCGGTGCGCGAGAGCATCTCCAGGCTCGTCACCACCAGGGGGAAGCGCGCCCACGGAGACACGTCGGGCTGCTCCTTGAGGGACTGCGCGTGCCGATCCGAGTCCATCAGCGTGAAGAGCTGATTGAACTTGTGGAACAGCTCCACCAGCCACTGCACGGTGAGGTGGCTCGGGGCTACCACGAGCACGCGGCGCGCGAGGCCCGACAGGCGCAGGGCGCTGAAGACCATGCCCGCCTCGATCGTCTTGCCCAGGCCCACCTCGTCCGCCAGCACGAAGCGCGGCCGGCGCGCCGACAGCACCCGCTGCACCACGCCCACCTGATGAGGCTTCACCATCACCCGGCTGGCCAGCAGCGCCCCCAGCGCGTCGCAGCGCCGCTCGTCGTCCAGCACCAACGCCTGCTTGCGCAACATGAAGGCCTTGGCATCCCCCACGCGCCCCTCGCGCAGCGTGGAGAGCAGATCCGAGCGTGGCGGCAGCGCGCGAAGCTCGGACTCGGGCATCTCGTCCTCTTCTCCGGTGTCCGCGTAGCGGATCACATAGCGGCGCAGGCCTCGGGCGCCAGGCTCCTCGCGCACGACGGTGGCCTGCCTTCCCTTCGTGGTGACGACGGGCTCACCGGACGGCAGCGGATGCGGCACGAGCGCGCCGCCCTTGGTGGAGACCAGCACCGCGGAGTCTTCCCGGGCCGGGAAGAAGACAACCGCCTTGGCGCCGCCTTCCTGCAACGCGGCGAGGTGGCCCACGCCCCACTCGGGCTGGGGGAGATAACGAACCTTGAGACCTTCAACGAGTGCCATAGGTGAGCAGTTGGGGGATGGCGGAAGAAACGGGGCTCGCCTCTTAACCCCGCGCCCTCCGGAAGGCCATCCCGCTGCGCAACGAAGCCTCATCGCGGTGGGCCTCGAACCCAACCTGATGAGTGGGCCCCGTTGAGCGGTTCCAAGCTCCCGTGAACGACAAGCCCGGCCAGGCTCCGGATCCGCTCTCGAAGTGGCGTCTCGCGCCCCTCGAGCTCGCCTCGCGCCCCTCATTTCCGAGCGTTTCTCAGGATCCAAGAAGCCCTGCTCGCGCCAATAATATCTGAGGGGAAGTCAAGAATTCCGCGTCCTGCTACCCCTTTCGGCCCATCTGCTGCGTGAGCTTGAGAACCCCCGAAAAATCCTTGAATTCTAAGGACATGGGATTTTTGCGCGGGAATGACCCATGCGCATCTATCCCCCTCAAATTTTTTGCTTAATTATTGAACCGTTCGAGCTCTGAAGAGTATTCTTCTTACAACTCGAAAGAGTTTTTTCCGGTTAAATCTGGAAATGAAGTTTCTTTGCTATTATTCGGGTTGTACCGGGAGTTCACAGGGGACGTAGCAAGAGGCCGGACCGTCGTTTCTCACCCCGGCCGCCGTCAGAAGGGGGATGCCATGAATCACGCCACTGCACAGCGTTCGACGAAGCCGGAGCCCACCCATCAGGTGGGGTCTCTGAGTGTAGTGCTCCTGTTGGCCACACTCACAAGCTGGATGGCGGCATGCGGCCCGCAAGAGCCTGGCACCCCCGCGGAGCTGAGCGAGCAGTCGCAGGCCATGCATGACGACAGGCGTGGCCACGACGACGATGACGACAACGGGCACGGCGACGACGACGACGACGACGGGCGCGGTGACGACGACGACGACAACGGGCACGGCGGCAGGGCCGCCGTCGGGCTCGCGCTGGAGGTGGAGGACGGCGCGGGCGTGCCGCTGCGCGTGCGCGCGGGCCAGGCCTTCTACATCAACCAGATCGATCTGCGCGCCGTCGTGACGGCTACGCGGGATGAGGGCGTGAACGGCCTGCGCAGGGCGGGTGACTTCGCCAGCCTGGGCTGGGGCGGCGTGCGCATGGTCGAGCAGGAGTTCGAGCTGCTCCCTGGGCCCGAGGGCTTCAAGCGCCGCCGCTTCTACCGCGACGCCGCGTGGATGGACGTGCCCAGCTCCTTCACGGTGGAGCCGGTGGATGCCCACGGCCGCCTGGCCGGTGAGCCCGTCGTCCTGAGCGCGGGCTCCAATGACAGGCGCCGCGACAGCGATGACTTCTTCGTGCGCCGCTTCCGCGCCATCCAGTGGACCTACGACTGCGTCGCTGTGGGCAACTGCGCGGGCGCGAACAACTTCAGCGAGGAGGCGCTGGTGGAGCTGCGCCACGCCCGCACCCAGGCCAAGAGCAAGCTCCTGCGGCTCCGTCCGAACGCCGTGGCGCTGCGCCTGCGCTGGTCTCTGCGCCCCTCCGCCCCGTACTCCATCCCCGTGGAGCAGGTGGCCCGCCCCGAGTTCGACTATGGCTTCTCCATGGACGTGGCGGCGCTCACTCCACCCCGCGCGGATGGCACCTATGCTCCGGGTGCGGCAATCACCTTCCGGCTCACCCTCAAGGACGGCTCCGGCAAGCGGCTCCACCCACAGGGTTCCCTTCCGACATATAATGAGGTCGTCTTTGGCGAGAACACGCCCGGCATCCAGTACTATCGGGCCTTCTTCGATGCGTCGGCGACGTACTACCGGAGGAAACACCGCGAGCGCATGTTGATGACGCAGATCATCGGGCCTGCCCAGAACATCAAGCCCATCCGCTCGATCCTCGAGCTCGAGGACTTCCTCGGTCCTGAGGATGTGCAGACCACGGCCACGCTCGCGCGCGACGCCGTCTACTCGCAGGCACACCTCTTCCCGTCCGCCCATCACCTGTTCGGCGGCGCGTTCGATCCGACGCACGCGGGCTGGAGCGCGCCTGTCAGCGACTCGTGGACCTACACCCTCCCGGCCAACGCCCCGGCGGGTACGTACCTGGTGACCGTAAAGGGCCGCCGCACCTACCTGGGCGAGGACATCCCTTACAGCCGCACCGTCGAGATCCAGGTGGGCACGCGCCAGCGCACCACCGCCCCGCTCACCACCGGCCCGTGCAACAGCTGCCACTCCCAGGGCGGAGAGCTCTCCGCCCTGCTCCACGGCAACGACAACCGCGCCGCGTGCAACGGCTGCCACGCGCCGCTGGGCTTCGAGCTGGAGGGCCCCATCTTCGTGCGCGTGCACTTCATCCACTCGCGCTCGGACAGGTACGATGCCAACAAGGCCGCATGCAGCAGCTGCCACTTGAACAACACCAGCATCCAGCGCACCAGCAAGGCCGCGTGCTTCTCCTGCCACAAGAGCTGGCCGCGGCAGCACACGGAGCAGTTCGGGCCGCTCCAGAGTATGTATGTGGGCGGTGGCCGCGAGTCCTTCCAACAGTGCACCAGCACCTGCCACACTACACACCCGCAGAGCGGCCTCTAGCCGCGCTGCTCACCCTCGGAGGTCCTCCATGGCGCAAGTGAAGATGACGACGGCTCGTACGACGGAACAAGAGCCTGGCGCAGCCGCGGAGGACCTGATGAAGCAGTTGGGCGGCATCACCCCCAAGCTGGTGATGTTGTTCGCCTCGCGCTCGCGGGACCAGAGCGCGCTCAACCGCGCCGTGCGCGAGCGGCTCCCCAAGGACTGCCGGCTGGTGGGCGCCACCACCGCCGGCGAGGTGGACAATACCGGCTTCCACTCTGGCACCGTGGTGCTGGGCGCGCTCCACGGGGACTTCGATGTGGGCGTGGGTCTGGGCACCAGCCTCTCCGCCGACGCGGTGAGCGCGGGGGCCGCCGCCATCCGCAAGGCCTGCGAGGATCTGGGCGTGCGCCAGGCGGACCTGGATCCGCGCAAGCACGTGGGCCTCGTGATTGACGACGGCTTCCGCTACAAGAAGGAGGAGCTGCTGCTGGGCATCCTCGAGAAGAACCAGACGCTCGTGCTCGTGGGCGGCGGCGCCAGCGACGACAAGTTCAACACGCCTGCCCAGTCCGCGCAGCTCCATGTGGACGGCGAGGTGGCCACCGACGCGGTGCTCGTGGCCCTGTTCCGCACCAACGCTCCCTTCGCCGCGCTGCGCTCGCACTGGTACATCCCCACCGGCGAGCGCATGACGATCACCAAGGTCGACGAGACGCACTCCCGCGCCCTGGAGATCGACGGCAAGCCGGCGGCCCTTCGCTATGCGGATCTGCTCGGCTGTCAGCCGGCGGACCTCGAGTTCGGCAGCCCCAAGGGCTTCGCCGTCCGCCCGACCGCGCTGCGCGTGGGCCGCGAGTACTTCATCCGCGCCCCGTGGAAGCCCGTCCTCGAGGACAACTCCATCCTCTTCGCCAACCTGCTCGAAGAGGGCTCCGAGCTGGAGCTGATGAAGATTGGCGACATGGCCGGGATGACGAAGACCTTCTTCACCGAGGAGCTGCCCAGGCGTGTGGCCAACCCCCAGGCGGCCCTCTTGTTCCATTGTGGTGGGCGTATGTATTACGCCAGCGTGACAGGTAAGGCCCAAGAGCTGGCGGAGACCTTGCGCTCGGCGCCTACGGCGGCTGGAATGAATGTGCACTTCGAGATCTACTCGGGGTTCCACATCAACACCACGCTGACCGTGCTGGCGTTCGGATCCAACTGATGAGCCTCTCCCCTCCCGCGCAAACCGAAAGCCCCACCCACCGCATCCTCCTCCTCACCAGCGAACGCGAGACCGAACAGGTCGTGAACGCGCTGCGCCGTGCCGCCTCCCGCGCCGAGGTGGAGCGCGTCACCTCTCTCGATGCGCTCGCGGTGGCGCTGTCGAAGCCATGCTCGCTGGTGGTGGTCGGCACGGAGCAATCGGGCCTGTCCCTGCCCCAAGTGAAGGCCGCGTGGCGGGAGTTCAACAGCCACACGCCCTTCATCGTGCTGTCACGCCAGTGGAGCGAGGAGACGCTGACGGCCGCCACACAGGCCGGGGCCTCCGACTACCTCACCGAGGAGCAGCTGGGGCGGCTGGGGCTGATCCTGGCGCGCGAGCAGCGGGTGCAGTCCGGAGAGCGCCGGCATGAGAACTCCGAGGAGGAGCTCAGGAAGACCAACTGGCTGCTCAACAACATCATCGACAGCCTGCCCTTCATCCTCTTCGTGAAGGATGCCAAGGATTTCCGGCTCAAGGTGGTGAACCAGACCTGCGCGGACTCCTTCAAGACCACCAAGGAGTCGCTGCTCGGAAAGCTGGATCACGACACGTTCCCCAAGGAGCAGGCCGAGTCCTTCGTGGCCACGGATCGCGAGGTGGCCACCACCAGGAAGAGCAAGGTCTTCGAGGAAGTGGCGCGCGTGGTGGACGTGGACCGCAAGTTCGCCACCCGCAAGCTGCCGCTCATGGACGAGCAGGGCAACGTCCTCTACGTGATGGGCGTCACCGAGGACATCACCGACCGCAAGGATGGCGAGGAGGCGCTGCGCAAGTCCAAGGCGGAGCTGGAGGCGGCCAACAAGAAGCTGGCCGACAGCCTCGAGGAGCTCAAGCGCTCGCGCTCCGTCTCCGCACGCTCGCTGGCCAGCTACCAGCAGCGCGCGCTGCAGATGGAGATCATCCGTCAGCAGAACGAGGATCTGGACCGGCTGGCCACGGAGCTGGCCATCGCCAAGCGCAACGAGGAGGAGCGCGCGCGCGAGGCGGAGGCCGCCGCCCGGCTCAAGAGCGAGTTCCTGGCCAACTTCAGCCATGAGATCCGCACCCCGCTCAACGGCATCATCGGCTACTGCGATCTGCTGATGCGTGAGGAGGGCAGCCGGCTCACCGCGCACGGCCGGCGCGACTTGAACGTCGTCAAGACGAACGCGAAGACGCTGCTGGCGCTCATCAACGACATCCTGGACCTGTCGAAGATCGAGGCGGGCCGCGTCGAGGTCGTCACCGAGCGCGTGGACGTGCAGGAGCTGGCCGAGGAGTGCCTGGCCACGGTGCGCGAGTACCTCAAGGGCAAGGACGTCGCGCTCACGATGAACATCGAGGAGCAGGCGCGCCACCTGCAGACGGACGCGCTGAAGCTGCGGCAGATCATGCTCAACCTGCTGAGCAACGCCGCCAAGTTCACCGAGTCCGGCGAGGTGGCGCTGGGGCTGCGGGCCGAGGGCAACGAGGCCGTCATGACGGTGGAGGACACCGGCGTGGGCATCCCGCCCGATCAGGTGCAGTACATCTTCGAGAAGTTCCGCCAGGTGGACGGCTCGCACACGCGCAAGGTGGGCGGCACCGGCCTGGGGCTGGCCATTGTCCGCGAGCTGAGCCGCGTGCTCGGCGGCAACGTCACCGTCACCAGCGTGCTGGGGCGCGGCTCCACCTTCACCGTGCGGCTGGCGAACGTGCTGGAGAGCTCGACGCCCCTGCCGGACAGCGTGCAGGCCCCGGTGGCCGTGGCGGTGGACGACGTGGCCGCCCAGCTGGCCCCGCTGGCGGCCGGGAGCTCGGTCCTCGTCGTCGATGACGACCCGCTCATGCAGCAGCTGGTGGTAGGCCAGCTGGAGCCCGCGGGCTTCAAGGTCTCCGTGGCCGGGGACGGGGTGAGCGCGCTGCGGATGGCGCGCGAGCACAAGCCCCAGACCATCATCCTGGACATCCACCTGCCGCGGCTGGACGGCTGGTCCGTGCTCAGCCAGCTCAAGAGCGATCCGCTGCTGTCCAACATCCCCGTCATCCTCGTCTCCGTGGAGGAGCAGCGCGCGCGCGGCTTCTCGCTGGGCGCCTGCGAGTACCTGGTCAAGCCCGTGGAGCCGGACCGGCTGGTGGAGGTGGTGACGCGCACCCTGGGCACCCAGGCGCTGGCCAGCGGCGAGGTGCTGGTGGTGGACGACGACGCTGGCACCCGCGAGCTCGTCAGCCGCAGCCTGCGCCGCGCCGGCTTCTCCACCTCCGAGGCCCATAGCGGCGAGGACGCCCTGCTCAAGGCCCGCGTCTCACCGCCCATCCTCGTCGTGTTGGACTTGATGATGCCCAACCTCGACGGCTTCGAGGTGCTGCGGCGGCTGCGCTCGGAGAACCTGCACATGCCGGTGGTGGTGCTCACCGGCAAGGAGCTCAGCGCCGAGGAGCAGAGCATCCTGCGCAACGGGCTCATCGCCTTCGTGCGCAAGGGCGGCCACGCCATCGATGAGGTGATTGGCCAGGCCAAGACGCTGCTGATCCAGAAGCGCGCGGCCACCAGCACCCGCCCGCCCCGCATCCTCTATATCGAGGACAACCCGCAGAACCGCGACATCGTCCGCCGCTACCTGGGCAACAACTTCGAGCTGCTCGAGGCCGAGGACGGTGAGCTGGGCCTGGAGCGCGCGCAGAAGGACACACCGGACCTGGTGCTCATGGATCTGTCCCTGCCGCGCGTGGACGGCTGGGAGGCCACCCGGCGCATCCGCGCGCTGTCGGCCGCCATCTCCAAGGTCCCTGTCATCGCCGTCACCGCCCACGCCGGCCGCGAGTACCAGGATCGCGCTCTCAAGGCCGGCTGCGACGCCTACCTGACCAAGCCGCTGGACCGGGACCAGCTGCTGGACACGATCCGCAAGCACCTGGGGAAGACTCATGGCTGAGGGGAAGCTCCGAGTGCTGGTCGTGGATGACGACCCGGATCTCCTGGATCTGGTGGCCCGCTCGCTGAGGGCCCACGGCATCGAGGTGGAGACCCACCTCTCCGCGCTGGGGGTCCACACCCGCATCCGCGAGACCGTCCCGGACGTCGTCCTCATTGACGTCAACTTCCCGTCGCTCAAGGGTGACAAGGTCGTCTCGCTGGCGCGCGCCCAGGCGCCCGCGGGCACCCGGTTCATCCTCTATTCGGCCTCTGATGAGGTCCACCTGCGCTCACTCGCCAAGTCCTCTGGCGCCGACGGCTACCTCTCCAAGAGCGTGACGGGCGAAGAGCTGGCCCGGAAGATCGAGTCCTTCCGGCACAAGCCTCGCCCGGCGCCTGTCTGAAAACCGCGCCCTAAAGAACCCAGGACAGCACCGACATGGACACGACGCTCTCTGCGGTACGAGCTGAATTCCCCCTGCTCGAGCAGGTTACCTACCTGAACAGTAACTCGACGGGAGCCTACCCACGAGGCATGGAGGCGGTGCTCCAGCGCTACGCGCAGACGCTTCGGAGCTGGCGGGACGAGGTGTGGGAGGGCTGGTGGGTGGAGTGGCTGGGCTACATGGACGCGGTGGCGCGCTTCATCGGCGCGCCCGAGGGCTCCGTGGTGACGGACACCAACCTCGCCACGCTGCTGGGACGCCTGGCCACGTGCTTCGACTACCAGGGCGAGCGGTGCCGCGTGGTGACGACAGACCTGGAGTTCCCCACGATCCCGTTCCTGTGGAAGGGCTTCGGGCGCTACGGCGCGGAGACCGTGGTGGTGCCCTCCGAGGGCGGGCGGATCAACGAGGAGCGCCTGTGCACCGCGATCGATGAGCGCACGCTGCTCGTCAGCATCACCCACGCCAGCTTCGCCACCGGCGCGCTGGTGGACCTTGTGCCCGTGGTGCGGCGCGCACACGAGGTGGGGGCGCTCGTGGTGGTGGACGCGTACCAGTCCGTGGGCGTCGTCCCGATGGATGTGAAGGCGTTGGGGGTGGACTTCCTGCTGGGGGGCGCTCACAAGTGGATGTGCGGCTCCATGGAGAGCGCCTTCCTGTACGTGCGCCCGGAGCTGCTGCCCACGCTGCGGCCGGCCGCCACGGGGTGGTTCGCGGGGGAGAACCCCCAAACCTTCCAGCCACCGCGCGATTATGCGCCCACGGCGCGGAGGATGGCGGGCGGCACGCCGGGGGTGCTGGCCTCCCAGCTCTCTCAGGTGGGGCTGAGCCTGCTGGCGGCGGTGGGCATGCCCACCATCCGCGCGCACTCGCTGCGGTGCACGGCGCGGGTGATGGAG